>LNFM01000434.1_pt1 | contig 103895 bp, 171 predicted proteins | sample 596031 | NCBI WGS metagenome assembly LNFM01 (sample SAMN04254537, study PRJNA301005) | activated carbon metagenome | isolation source: dual media filters at the Ann Arbor, Michigan drinking water treatment plant | place: USA: Ann Arbor
TGGAAGGGGGAGTTCGAGTGGAAGTTCGTGCCAGCGAGCATGCCACCGGAGGAAACGCTCGACGCGAACACCCACGACACAGCCGACTCGGGGTTCACGCCAGACGAGTCGGCCCCGAAGGCGAGGGTCGGTCCGATGTTGTTCACCCCATCGGGCGACGTCAGGTAGATGGCGTGACGCGGCTTGTTCGTGGACACGTTGTAGCCGCTCCCAAACACGACGAGGCCGACGCCTGCGTCCGGATTGCGGATGGGCTCGCCCGCGTAGATGGTGCCCCGGCCATTGAAGACGCCGCCGTCGTACCAGTACGACGAGCCGCCACCACCGAAGGTCTGCCATGCCGTGCCGTTGTTGTACTTCGGCGCGTTGGTGTCCGTGTCGTAGATGAGCGCGCCTTCGATGGTGGCGCTGCTCGCGGGCAGCCCAGCCGTGGTGCTGTGGCCGAGCTTGAACATGGTGCCGAGCGTCGCCTGCGAGAAAGCGAACGCACTGGTGAGCAGCAGGAGGGCGAGGAGAATGCGGAGTCGAGGAGTCATGACTTGGACCTTTCAGCGCGTGATGACGGAGTTGAGTGGGCTGACGATGACCTGAGGCGCAGGCAAGCCCGTGAGGAAGCTGAAGGTGTACGCGGTGCCATCGATGAGCAATTCGTTGGTCACCGTGGAAAAGGCCGGAGACGTGCCGTCAAACAGGACGCGTCCACCGTTTCTCACGTTCACGGCCGTCGTGCATGACTCGAAGACCCACGCCGAGAGCGCATAGCTCTGCCCGATGTCGACACGCACGCCCTCGGAGCAACCCTCGATACGGTTTGTCAGCGTGCTGCTGGAGCGGTACGTGAAGTTGGGCGGCTGCAGAGCGCTACTGCGCAGGCCCGACGCGACGCCGACGCCTGCTGACGTGCAGTAGACCCATGACCCGCTGACCGGCGACGTCACACCGCTGCCCGGGAGAGACAGCACGGGGTTGAGCCCGCCGTTGCCCGGGGCTCGGAAGATGCTCTCGGAGTAGAATGGACCGATGCCGTTGTTGACCTGTACGGGGTCCACGTACGTGACGGCCGAGCTACCAGCAGCGAGCGCTTCGACGAGTGAACTCGTCGCGAAAATCGAGGGGGAGAACACCGGCAACACCGAAGACCACACAACGGCCAGCGCGACACCGCTCGCTGAAGTCGAGGTGACGAAGCTGCGTGAGATGGTGACGAGCCCCGAGACCGAGACCACAGGCACTGGCGCGCTGACAGTGCATTCGCGCACCGTGATGTTCGCGCTCGTCCCCCACTCGGTCCGCACGGCGGTCGCTGCTGCGCCAGCGAAGCCGATGCGCGAGATGATGACGTTGCCGGGGCCTAGCACGTTCCGAAAGGTCAAGAGGTTGCTGAAGGTCGCGCTCGGCACCTGAACTGCGTATGTCACGCCAACCACCAGCGCCGTGCGCCGGGGGATGGTCACGGCGGTGCCCGTGTTCGTGTCGATGGGGAAGGCCTGTCCGTTGGCGGCTCCCGACGTCACCGAGAAGAGCTTTCCGTGCAGGTCGCTCGACGTCCACGTCTGCGTCGAGTCGACGACGCTCTGCGGCCCTGCGGCAGCACTGCCAGCCACGCTGCTCGTGACAGAGCCTGTCACGCTTCCCGTCGCGAGGGTCGCGTTCGTGAGCGTCCCCGCGATGGTGAGCGTGGCGCCTTCGAGCGTGATGTTCTGCAGGGTCGCTGCGGTCGCGTACGTGCCCGCTGCGACGTTGATGGTGACGTTGTGGCGGATGAAGCGGGGCAGCTTCGCGAAGACGCCGTTCAACGTCAGGCAGGCTTCGGCGCCACTCGCCGTACAGGCGTTCGAGTCGCTGCCTGTGGGAGCGACGTAGAAGGTGAGGGCGGAGTACGTCTGGTAGGCGCGCTTCTTGAGGGCGCCACCACGCGTGACAACAGGCTGAGCCGAAGCCCAGCCCGCGAGGATCAACACGAGAACTGCCAGAGTGCGAGTCATGACTCGCGAGGGTACTACAAGTGCCGTCTCAGCGGCACTCGTACGTCGAGACGACCGTCGCTGCTGTGTCACTGAGGCAGTACACCGGCTCCGGCGAGGCCCACGCCGCGCAGTCGCCGACTTCGAGCGCCTCACCGTCAGCGAGCGTGCCGCCGTCGGGCACCGTGTTCACGCTGCAGGTGACGATGGGCGTGCCTGCGTTCTTCGCGCTGTTGCACGCGCGCAGGAGCCAGCGTCCGGGCAGCCCGCCGTCAGCGGGAATCGCGACCACAGAAGTGCCAACGGATGAAGCGGATGAGCGGGAGACGTTGCAGTAGGGCGCCGAAATCGGCATCCCCGCGTCGTTCGTAGGGGTCGACACAGAAATCGAATACGTGCTGCTGCCGCCGTCCGTCGGCGTGAAGCTCGCCGGGTAGACGGCGGTCGGGGCGAAAGGGATGGGCGTCACCGTGATCTGGATGTCGCAGTCGATGAAGCGCGAAAGATCCACGTTGCCGTTTGTCGAGTTCAGCAGCTGAAAGCGGCTACCGGGCGACGTTGAGTCCAGCACCATGAGCTGCGCGAAGTTTCCGCTAGTCGACTTCAGCAAGTTCAGCCGAACGAAGTTCGCGATGTCCGTCACGTTGTAGACGAGGTACAGGAAGTAGCAGCTCTCGCCGAGATAGTTCTCCTGCCCGAGCGTGGTGCCGACCACGCGAATGCGCATCGACTCGAACGCACTCCAGTCCCACACCGGCCCGTACGCATTGACCGCGAAAACGCCGCCGTCGGTCGAGAGACGCGGCCAGTCTGCCCAGTCAGCGCTCGGACGCGTCGCCCACGGATTCAGAACCGCGCCCTTCGAGGGCCGCACGTAGGTCTGTCCGAAAGCGGTGCTCGCGAGCAGGGACAGCAACAGCAGGAATCGAGTCATGACTTGGCCTTTCGTTGTGCGGGGTCTGTCTAGCAGACCCCTACCATTTGTAGTCGAGGAGCAGCGCCGGTCAGAACTGCTTCCGGGACTGGGGGTAGAGGTTCGCGTAGCTGAGCAGCTTCATCGGGTCGAAGATGCGCACGCGCAGCACGTCAACGGCGACCATCGGGATGAGCGGCTGGAAGTTCTTCGCGTAGATGCGCATCGTCGGCATGAGGATGATGCCGACGGCCTCCGTACGGCCGTTCGCGGTGAGCGAGAGCACGTCGTACTTGTCGCTGTTGCCTCCGTTGGGCGTGAGCGAGAGGTCCGCACCGCAGCCCGGCGTGGTGAGGTCCGCGAACACCTGCACCCGGATGGGGCTGTTGGTGTTGTTGTGGAAGATGGACTTGTAGGTGTCCGTGATGGTGTCGCCACCAACGGGCGTCGAGACCTCGGTGATGATGTCGAGGCTCTGCGCGAGCAGCTGGAGGTAGAGCACCTCGGCCTGCCGGGCGCTGGGGTCGGCCACCGGGTTCAGCGGCACGAGCCCGCCCGGCGGAGGACGAATGACCACGGGCGGCGTCTGCCCGACGGGCTGCAGCGGCGCGCTGCGCAGCACGTTGCGCGCGGAGGGCTGCGCGTAGCCGTCGTCTTCACAGTAGTCGTACTCGTTCGCCATGGTGGTGCTCCTTCAGAAGAAGACGAGGGTGAAGCCTGCGGCGATGGCGGCCGAGCCGACCACGCCGATTCCAATGCGCACCGACGGGTCAAGCTCGTCGAGCGTGATGGCCGTGGTCAGCGCGACGGCGCCGATGACGGCCGAGATGATGGAGACGAGCGGCTTGGCGAAGAGCAGCTTCGGCTTCGGCTGCACCGGCGGCGTGAGCAACGACGCCTTGTAGGCGTCGCGCGTCGTCTCACAGGCGAGCAGCCGGACGCCGCACTTCTCCGCATCAGCCTGCGCGTCGATGATGGCGTCCGTGAGCGCCTTGAAGCTCAACGCGCCGCAGGTGACGCGGTCGCCGTCGTGCTGGCACGCGGACTCCGCCCACTGCTGCTCGCTGGGCGGAGGCGGGAACATGGGCGTCTGGGCCAGCACGAGCAGCAAAAGGGCGGGAGTCATGACTTGTTCCGGTTCTTGATGATGACGTTGGCGAAGTCGACGGGGTCGAGCTTCTTCTGCTCAGCGGCGCGTGCGTCGATCTGCTTCACCTGCTCGTCCGCCATCTTCTCGGTGGCCTTCGCGCCCTGCTCCAGTCCTTCCGCCTTCGCCCGCGCCTTCCCCTCGGCGTCCTCGGCGCCTTCACGGCGCTCTCCGGGACCCACGACCCAGTGGTACACGGCTCCGACGATGCCGGAGATGACCACGCCGAGGAGCACGAAGAGCACCGTTTCCCACATGACGCTTAGCTCCCGGCCGGGGGCTCGGTCGGCGTGGGCTTCGGGGCCGGGACGGCGGCCGGGAGCGCGGCGACGGGGTTCGGCACGGTGATGGTCTGCGGCACGGGCTTCCCGGTCGTCATCTTCGCGAGCTGGATGCCCTTGTCGAGGTTCACCGAGACGAAGTTGAGGATGGACGCGGCGGTGGTCAGCGCCTTGCCGACCTCTTCGCCCTTCGACGTCTTCACCCGGATGATGTGGTTGAGGATGGAGGCGACGCCCGACGTGAGCACCACGACGAGGCCAGCGATGGAGAGGATGAGTTCGAGCTTCTGCATCATGTCGACGGACAGTTCCATGGAAACCTCGGTGTGGTGGTTGACTTACAGGGTACCCTGTCAACCCCCGCAACGACAACGGGGCGCCCAGTTTCCTGAGCGCCCCGTGCCGTCTGCACTGGCAGAGCTGTTTCGCCGCGCCGGACTTAGCGGGAGACCGACGCCGCGAGCGACATGCGGAAGTAGCCGGTCGCGGCGGTGGTGGTGATGGTCGCCGTGGGCTTGCCCGGGGCCGCCGTCACGAACGCGAGGGCGCCGCCGCCCTTCAGCGTCACGCTCTGGAAGCCGAGCGCGCAGAGGGTCTCGTCGAGGTCCGCCTGCGAGGCGAAGGTGGTGTTGAACACCTCGCGGATGCGCGAGCCGGTGGGCAGCGCGGCGAGGATGTCCGCGTTCGCGATGGTGTCGGCGCCGGTGGAGCCGCCCGCGAACTCCAGCGAGGCGGAGTTCATGCCGTTGACGTTGCCGCCGTCGGCGACGCCAGCGAGGGGACCGACGGCGGCGGGGAGGGCGGGAGCGGTGAGGGTGAGAGCAGCCATGTGGTGAGTCTCCAAATCACCGGCCGAGGAAGTTCGACCGGACGCCCCAGTCTAGGGGCAGCGGCCACCAGCATGCCGTCGAGTCATGACTCGGCGCAAGGGCCAAACGAAGAGCCTGCCCGGTGCGACCCGGGTCAGGCTCTCGGAGTGGAACAGCGCGTCGGTCGCGGGCCTGTTGGCTCAATGCGCGGACGCTGTCGAGGATCTCTCCGAAGAACTTCCCCTCTTGCGCCTACTTCTTCTGGAGGAGCTTGCTCAGGCCCCACATCACGCCGCCACCGATGGCCGCGCCGACCGGGCCGCCGAAGACCATGCCCGTGGTGATGCCGACGATGACCGGAGCGGTCGAGGGCTTCGGCTTCGACGCCGCCACCTGCGCCGCCGTGGGCGGCCTCGGCAGCAGGGGCGTGCTCTCGTTCATCTTGATGGGCTGCGCCGTGAGCTGCGGCGGCAGCACGCGCACCGACGACGGCGTGATGGGCTGCGACTCCTGCCCGGTGCGCGGCTGGAGCACGATGGGGCTGAGTCGCGTGCCGCCGCCTGCGCCGGGCAGCGTGACGGTCGGGCCCTTGGCGGGCTCCGGCACCGGGTTGACGCCGGTCGAGGCGCCAGCGGTACCGGCCATGTCCGCCATGATGGCGTCGACTTCCTGCTGGGTGAGTCCGAGGTCTGAGACGGGCATGGTCACGCTTTCAGCAGCTCGGCGCGGAAGGCCGCGACGAACTGCGGGTAAGAGGCCTTGTTCTTGAACTGCTGCGCGACGACCGGCGCCGCGATGGCGGCGGCAGCGTGCGGCTGCTGCAGCTGCGGCTCCTTCGCCGCCTCCTGCATCCACGAGACCTGCGCGCCGAGCGAGAAGGTCTTGAAGATTTCGGTCGCGCCTGCCTTGAGCGTCTTCTCGACGTCGCCGACCTGATTCTGCGAGGCCACCACCGCCTCGCGCCACTCGGTGAGCGACGGCATCGCCTTCGCCGCGTCATCCGGGAGGATGGCGAGGAGGAGGTCCGGGATGAGGAGCAGCAGCGGGCCCGCGCTCGCCGCGATGTCCTTCACGTTGAAGTTCTTGAACGCGTTCGTCACCGCCGTGATGCCCGCGCTGAACTTCTCGATGACGTACTTCACGCGCTGCGTGCCTGTCGCCGCGTCACCCCCGGTGAGCGACTTCGCCGAGGACTTCTTGAAGAACTCCGCGAGCTGGCCGCGCAGCTTCGGGATGAGGTCCTTGATGGCCATCGCGCCTTGGAAGATGAGCAGCGCGAACTTGATGAACTTCTCGATGCCCGCCTCGATGCTCTCCAGCGTCTCGTCGCGCAGCTCGATGACGTTGAGCTTGAGCGGCTCCGAGATGAACGTGGCCGCCATCGGCGCGAGCGCGATGATGAGGCCGGTGAGCGCGGTGAAGGGCGGTGCGAGGATGGCCCCGGAGACGCCCGCCGTGATGACGGCGACGACGGCCATCACCACCATGATGGGCCAGAGCGGCTGCTTCTTCACCACGCGGTCCGCGCGCACCTTCAGCTCGGCGAAGGCCTGCGACATCGAGCGCCCCTGCCCCTTGTCGGCCATCAGGATGGGCACCATCATCGGTGCCGCGAGCGAGAAGAGCGTGCGCCCCATGGACTGCATCAGCGCCATGAAGGCCTCCTCCAGCTTCCCGGCAATCATCAGCCGGATGAACTCGAAGGTGCCCTTCAGCGACTCGATGACGATGTCGATGATGGCTGCGACGCCCGCCGTCATCATGCGCGTGAGGAACGTGATGACGTCGCACATCACGCCGCCGACCGCCGGGCCGAAGAGCGCCTTGAAGCCTCGGCACAGGATGTCGGCGATGAAGTCGGCCGTCTTCCCGAGGAAGTCGAACGCCGCGTCGGCCGCCTTCGCGAGCCCGTCACCGAAGTCGGTGCCGACGTCGCGGAAGGCGAAGTCGTAGGGAGTCACGACTCCTCCCTCAGCAGGCGCGGGCGTGGTGTTCGCGACCTGTCCGTTCACGATGGCGTTGCGGATGCGCACCATGAACGCCTTCATCGCCTCGTCCGTCGTGTTGCGCCCGGCACACCAGCGCGACATGCCGTAGTACTGCTCCTCGGTCGGCGACGGGTAGCGGCCGAAGATGACGTTGAAGTGGAAGCGGATGCCCCAGCCCTTGTCCTGCTGCCGGGTGAGCAGCGGCGCGAGCAAGTCGCCGCAGGCCGCCGCCTGAAAGGCGGAGTAGTCCACGATGCTCCGCGAGTTCGGCGGCGCCGGGAAGTTCACGCCCGCCGGGGGCGGCTTCACCCAGCCGTCGTTCATGCCACGGCACCGGCGACCTTCACCGGAGTCGGGGTGGTGGCCGTCGCAGACGAGGCCCGGGTTCAAGCAGGCGTTGAGCTTGGCCGGGTTGTAGGTCTCGCCGGAGTTCTGGTAGCACCACGCGTCCCAGCTCGCGGCACGCGCCCGGGCGCGGTCCATCGCCTGCTGCGGCGTTTCGCCGTCCTTGACGAAGGCCTCGAACGCGAGCACCGGGTGCAGGCCGAGCCCGCCGAGCCCCTGCTTCGGGCCGGTGGTCGGCTTCTCGAAGCCGGTGTCCTTCCCCGAGCGCCGCGCCTGCGCCTGCTTGAAGAAGCGCGCGAACTTCAGGTAGCCCTCGCTGTAGAAGGTGCTGCGCCCCGCCTCGGCGTCCACGATGCCGAGCAGGAAGTGCAGCGCGCACGAGAAGCGGATGGCGTCGGAGATGCCGATCGCGCCCGGGTAGTTCTTCGCGAACGCGAGGATGTTCTGCGTGTAGTTCATGCCGCCCAGCTCGATGAGCGCGGCCTCGCGCTTCTCAGGCTTGAGGTTGAGCAGCATGGCAGCGGTGAGCGACGCGAGGTTGTTCGCGCGAATCATCACCTTCGAGGGCCCGTCGCTCGTCTTCAGCCGGGCGAGCTGCGGGCTGTTGATGGCGTGCCCGAGCATGCGCGTGATGGGCGTCTCCTTGATGGAGCCACGCTTGAAGGGCGTGTCCATCGTGAAGGCGCCGCGCTGGGCGGTGGCGTCGGCGTTGCCGAGGTGGCTGATGGAGGAAATCATGTGCGGGGGCCTTTCTTACGTGACAACCTGAACCAACTCGCCGAGCGAGCCGCTCTGGCCCCGCTCGTCGCTGTCGGTCTCGGTGATGGCGAGGCCGCCGAAGCGCCGCTTGAGCGCCTCCCGGGCCGGACGCGCAGGAACGACCTGCGTGGACACCTCCGTCGCGCGCGGACGGGTGATGGCACGCTGCGAGTACTCCCCGACTTCAGACAGGCGGACGGTCATGCACCCAAGGTAGCTCGGGAAGCTCCTCGGGGACAACCGGCCGAGTCATGACTCAGACGAGGACTCGGCGCCCAGCTTTCGTGCCTGTCGCAGGTTCGTGTAGAAGACGGCGCGTGCCGACGCCTTGAAGAAGTAGCTGCACTGCGGGCCGTTCTTCAGGCGCCGGTTCCGACGCTGCCCACGACCGCGCTTCACCTTGTACGGCAGGGGGCGCGGGTTCGACAGGATGCCCTTGAGTACGGCGACCATGATGGCTGCGTCGTTCTGTGCGTACGACAGCATCGCCAGCTCTTTCGTCCTCTCGGTCACAGGCTCGCCTTCGGCGGCTTCGGCAGCGGCTGCCACCAGCGGATGTACCGACGGCCCTCGCCGGAGTCCATGGTCCAGATGGCGCCGAGCGTTCCCGGGAGCGCGATGCCCTTCGCGAGGCTGGGCGCCCTGCGGTAGGTGGCGATGGCCACCTCCTCGAAGTTCACCACGAGCACCGGCTCGCCGTCGGGCGGTGCTTCGACACGCACGTCCTTCCAGCCGTCGGTCAGCATGCGCACTTCCCGTGGAAGAGGCGCACGCGTACGTTGTCGCCGTCGGCCGCTTCGAGCATCGCCTCTCCGTCGCCTCGGAGCTTGTAGACGACGATGCCGGGCTTGCTGCGGCTGGGCGCGTGGATGCCGCCCGCCTTCTGGAGAATCTGCTTCGCCTGCTCTTTCGAGAGGACGTGGTCGTAGTACGCGCTCGCGCTCATAGCTGCGAGGGTCCTACCACGGTTGTACGAAGAGAGGAAGGGTGGACTCGAACCACCGGCCTGCCGACGTTGCATCGTCGACCGCTCTACCAGCTGAGCTACTTCCTCATGCGCTCTCGGGAGGACTCGAACCTCCAGCCTTCCGGTTCATTACGCCGGGCGCTCTGCCATTGGAGCTACGAGAGCTTCACCGCCGCCTACTTCAACAGCGGGTACCACGACAGCAACTTCTTCAGCGTGTTCTTCGGCGCGGGCGCGCACCCGATGGCCATGAGCTGCCCGGCGTGGTCGCCGTCGCACTCGATGATGGCGCGGTGGCGCACGCCGTTGGCCTTGAGCTGCGCCCAGAGCTTCCTGAGCCCCGCCTCGTCGGGACAGGTGAGCGCCACCGCATGAACGTGTTCCGGGAGCCCGCCGGGCGAGGACTCACCGGCGGCGTGGATGATGTTCGCAGCCTGCAGCCCGGGACTGAGGTCCGCACGGACGATGCAGTAGTGCGAGATGGGGTTGAGCGGGTCCGGCGGGGGCGAGCAGCTCGGGAAGAGCTGCTCAGCGGCTTCAGCGGCAATGGCGCGAGGTCATGACTGCATAGTAGCCGCCCCACGATCGTCGTCAAGACCTCAGCCGTACTTGACGCGCCGGAGCTGCTCACGCGCCTCATTCGAGATGTGCGCGACGAGGCGCTGCGAGTACATCAACTCGGCGAGCCGCCACACCACGTTGTAGGCCCGCTCTGCGCGCTCGATGTCCTCCAGCAACGTGTCGACGATGTCCGGCGGCAGCGGCTGCGTCGACTGCGGCGTCCACGCGTCGTACGCGTTGATGAACTGCTGCTCGTCGTAGTCGCGCTGGTTCACGAGCACGCCGTCGAGGATCTTCTTGACGGCGTCGAGCGTGCCGTCCTTGTGCAGCTCCTCTACGACGCGACGCCCGAACGCGAACTTCTTCAGCCGCCGGAGGACGAGGGTGGTGACTTCTTCGGGGTCAAGCTCCACGGTGATTTCGCTCACGGTACGCTCCAGCCGCAGTTGTCGTCGACGATGGCGAGCCCATGCATGAAGTCGAGCACCATCTGGTGCGTCCACGCTGCGTGCTCGCGCTCAATCAGCGCCCGGCAGACCTCGTAGAACTTGATGCGCCTCTTCTGTGTCGCTTCAGGGTAGGTCACGAGTCACGACTCCTTCTTGCGCTGCTTCTTGCGCTTGGGCTCTGCGTTGTTCACGGCCATCGCCCCTCCTTCTTGAGCTGCTTCGTCACCTTGATGCGGTGCGCGTTGAGCGTCTTCGGGCCTGCGCTGACGAGGTCGTGCCACTCCTTCGGCAGCCGCTCCGGATGCGACGGCGGCAGCCCGGCGCCGTACTCTGCCGTGCCGAGCAGGCGCTCATGCTCCAGAATCTCGTCGAGGTCAGCCTCCTGCTCGATGGGCGCCTTCTTCGAGGCAATCATCCGCAGCCGCGCCCAGCCGTCGTGCGCTGAGCCGCGCAGTAAGGCCACGAGACGCAGCAAGTGGTTCTCGTTGGGCGTGAGCTTCTTCACCGGGCGCTTGCGTCCCGGCTGCTTCACCCCCCGCATCGTTTCATCTGCCTTGCTCATCCCCAGTCCTCCTCTTCGTCTTCGTCTTCGTCGTGGTCTTTCGGGAGCGTGTCCTCGAACCGTCCGTGCTGCGGCCCGACGGTGCGGTACTTCGCGAACTTGCCGCCCAGCGCCGCCATGCGCAGCGCGAGGTTGTTGCCGGGCCCCAGCTGGTTCAGCACCCAGCCGACGCACGGCTCCATCGCGCCGGGCTTTGAGTGGTGGCATGCCATCACGCGCATGCGCCCGCCATCGAGCACCGTCGTCAGGTCGCCCGGCCGGGCGATGGTGTCCTTCAGCTTCTTGTGCAGCTCGACCGAGTAGCCATCGGGGATGTCGTGCGGGTTGGTCGACTTCTTCCACGGGCACTTCGCGCACTGCACGGTGCGCGGGTCGGGCGCCGCGACCGAGCAAGACGTCGGCGGGCGCTTAGTCGTGGGCATGGACCGTCACTCCGAAGAAGCGCAGGTGCTGCTGCAGCTTCGCCTTGTGCTGCGGCAGGCAGTACACGATGGCGCGCCCGGCGATGTAGCACCAGTCGACGAGCAGCCCCGTCTCCTCGCGCCAGCGCACGACCTGCGCTTCGACGGCGGTCGACGCGAGCCCGGACATGCTCACGACCGCGACACCGCCCTTCGCCAGTCGAGGGTCCATCTGCCCGGTGGGCTGCGTCGTCCTGCTCGTCGTTGCCTTCACCGCCTTCTTCACCACCTTCTTCGCCGCCATCACTGCACCTCGACGACTTCGGAGTGGAAGCGCTCGTGGTCGAGGTTGATGCTGAGGCCGCTGTCGATGCGCTCGGCCGTCCGCTGAGAGTGCGGGCCCATCTCCTTCTCGATCTTCTTCGTCTTCGTCTCGATGATGCGCACGTACCAGCCCGGCGCCTTGCCCTCGTCCTTCTTCGTCATGGTGTCCTCCACAGCTTCGAGATGAACTTCGCCAGCTTCACGCGCAGCGGCGCGCACCGCTCCAGCTCGCGCAGCACCGCGTCCCGGTACCGGCGCGCGTTGTCTGTCTGCCAGTGCTGCAGCCACAGGCTCCGCGAGCCCTTGCCTTCACGCGTGAGCAGGCGCGTCAGCCGCTCCTGTTCACGCTGCAGCTCCTGCTCAGCCCGGTGAAGGCGAAGGCGCTGCGCTTCAGTCGTCCACGGCATCGGAGGAGTCATGACTTCTTCGCAGCCTCGCGCGGTGCCTCAACAACCTCCAAGCGCACGACGGTGGTGATACGGAGGATGCGCAGCGACGTGCTCTTCCAGCCGCAGCCGCGCAGGTACTTCTTGGCCCTGCGTGCGGCGGCATGCGTGTCGGGCGGCTGATACGGCGCCCAGCTCCCGGCGCGACGCACCTGCACGAGGAACTTCACCGTCTTCTTCTCCAGCGCTCCTTCGTCGCGCATCACTCCGCCTTCCGGTTCGTGTAGTCGGCCTCGGTCGGGTACGGCAGCGCCTCAACGACCTCGTGCTTCTTGAGGCCCTGCGTGTCGCCCTTGTCGATGTACACGGCCAGCTCGACCGCCGAGAGGTCCTTGTTCGAGCCCTCGACGCCGCAGACGCGCATCCCCGGATTCAGTGTCTGCACCACGCCGACACGCAGCTCCAGACGCTTCCGCGCGCCCATGAGTCGATGCGTCCACTCCGGGTGCTCGGAGTGCGGGTAGAGCGTCGCGAAGATGTCGCTCATCGCGGCAGCTCCTTCACCACGGCCGACAGCGACACCTTCGACGCTTCGAGGTCCCGCTCCTGTCGCGCAATCTGCGCCTCCAAGTGCTGCTTCAGCGTCGCCAGCGCCTCTTCGCGCGTGTTCGCCGCGACCCAGTTGCCCATGATGCCGCCGTGCCTCGGCAGCTCACTCGGGCGGATGCGCCGCAGTCCCATGGGCACGTTCCGCTCATCGTTGCTCTCGATGGCGGTGAGCAGGTTCTTCGTGCGCCGGTACTTCACGGTGCGGAACTCACACCCGCCAGACCTTCCGAAAGGCCACGACACCAGCTGCAGCTCCACCACCTCTTCGTTCGTAGAAGTCATGGTAGACCTCTACCACGGTCGTGCCGGGAAGTCACGACTCGACGCGCACGCCTTCGATGGCTGCCTGCGCCGACTCGAAGACGACGTACTGCTTCTCGTAGCCGTTGAGCGCGATGCCGATGATGCTGTCGTGCCCCTGCTTCTTCAGGCGCGTCTGCACCGTCTTCGGTGAGCTGCGCGTCGTCAGGCGGATCCACTCGGTCTTCGTGACGGTGAAAGGGTTCACCAGCTGCGCACGCACGACGTACACGCACGGCGCACCCGGGCCGCGCGCGACGTGCTTGGCGTAGAACCACGCCGTGGGCTCGAAGTCGGTGAGGTAGATGCCCGGGCCGAACTCGCCGCCGGTGCTGGGGCGAAGCTCGGTAAGGCCTGCGACGCGGCTGCCGTGGAACAGCAGCCCGCCGCTGAGAACTCCGCGCAGCATCACGGCTACTTGAAGTTCTTCTGCCAGCCCGAGACGAGCGACATGAACTTCGAGACGTAGTCCTGCCGCGTCGTACCGGCCTCGGCAGGCAGCCCGAGCCCGAGCGCCTGCAGCACCGCCGGGTAGCTCACGTTGTACGCCGCGATGGCCGCCTCGTAGAGCCGCTGGCCTGACAGCGGCCGCACGTCCGGCACCGAGGTCGGCCACGGCGAGGTGCGCGGGAACTTCTGCGCCCACGGCAGGATGAAGTTCTGCGGCATGCCCTTCTGCACGCGCCACGAGTCCACCGGGACGGGCTTCGGGTTCACCGGCTTCGTCGCGAAGAGCTTCAGGTTCCACGCGAGAATCTCGGCGCCCTTGTCGATGTTCGTCTGCGCGTCCCACCACTTCGCGCCGCTCTTGAACCAGTCGTTGTGCGCGCCGAAGTCGACCTGCATCAGGCCGCGACCCCAGCCCTTGCCGTCGGGCGGGAGGCCGGTGTTCGGGTCGGCGAACTGGAAGTACTTGTTGCCCGCCATGCGCGGGATGAAGTCGCCGGTGCCGCCCGGGTCGTTGCGCGGCACGTAGCCCGAGGCCTCACCGCCGCGCGACTCGTTGTACATGATGGCCGCGAGCGCCCACGGGTCCACGGCGTAGCGCTGCGCCGCCGAGAGGATCTGCGGCGCCCACTTCCGCACGTTCGCCGGGATGGACGCGGTGAAGGCCTGCGCCTTCGCGAAGTCGAACGCCTTGCCGAAGAGGCTCATGGCCGCCTTCCTGTTGACGTAGAGGAACAGCGCCGACGCACCACCCAACCCGAAGAGGAGCTGCTGGGTGCGCGTCAAGCTCTTGAAGCGCTCGGTGGCAGCCGAAACTGCCGCCGAGGGAATGCGCAAAAGGGCGTGAGTCATGACTCCTCCGGGTGCTGCGTTCAGCGACGCAGCATCGTGCGGTAGACGCCGAAGCCGAGCAGGCCGATGACGGCGACGCCGCCACCGACGACGAGCGGGTTCGAGAACAGGCTCGCGGGCTGCGCGAACGCGTTCGACATCGACGGCCAGCTCGACGCCGAGTTGCCGGGCGCCTGCCAGCTCGACGTCTGCATGTTGCCGGACATCGACGTCACGATGTCCTTCGGCGGCATGGTGGCCGGGGGCGGCTGCTGCGCGGCGGGCTGCGAGCCCGGCGCGGGCGCCTTGGGCAGGTCCTTGAAGGCCTTGCCCGAGACGACGTCACCGCCGACCTGCGCGATGGCTCCGCCGATGTCGGTGATGCCACGGCAGAGCTTGCCCATCGCCGAGTACGGTTCGAGGATGTCGCAGCCGATGCCGGGGCTCAGGCACTTGTTGAGCATCTCTTCGTTGCCGCCGTACGTGTCGGTGCAGTGCTTGTCCCACTTCGTGGTGCGCTGGCGGCACACGTCCGGGTTTTCGAGGAACAGGCAGGGGTGCCCGGCGAGCGCGTTCAGCCCGGCGAGCCCGTTGATCTGCATCTGCACCTTGGGCAGCGCCTTGTTGTGACCGACGAACGCCGGGATGACCGCGTCCACGTAGCCCTGCTGCGCGGCCTTCACGCCCGACGCGAGCACGCGGTCCGCCTTCGCCAGCACCGGCGTGGTGTCCATGTAGCCCATGCCGTGCACGGCCTTCGAGAGCCCCGCGACGGCGCCCCGCACGTTGCCGAACTCGATGTCCGCCATGAGGCGGCCCACGGGGTCGTTCCCGTAGTACGTCATCGCGCCCTCGTAGTCCTGCACCTGCGCCATCGGGTCGTCCGCGATGTCCGAGAGGACCGAGATGAGCGCGCGCTGCCGCTCTTCCTTCGTCCACCGGGCCGTGCGGATGTTGAAGCGGTTCGCCACGTCGGCGATGCGCTTCTCGCTGGGCGCGTCAGCGGGCACCACCGGCGCCTGCGCGACGACGGCCGACTCGGCGCGGAGCTTCTTCGCCTGCGCGCGCAGGTTCTCCGCCGAGGCGCGGAGCGCGTCCGTCCGGGGCGACTGCCCCGAGCGCGCCGCCTGCTGGGCGACGACCTCGTCCACGTACTTCGCCTGCGCCTCCAGCGTCTTCGCCACGGAGTCGAGCGCCGAGGTGAGCCGCGTCTTCTCGGCGCGGTTCGCCTTCACGATGGCGTTCCGGGCGTTCTGGAGCGCGTCCACCGCCTTCGCGGCGGCGGCCCGCTTGTCGTTCTGCGCGAGCAGCGCGCGCGCCTGCTTCTCGTCGGCCTTCGCCACGAGCGCGGTCTGCGCCGCCGACTTCAGCTCCTGCTCGACCGCACGCACCACGCTGGTGCCCGGCTGCGCCGTCTTCCGCAGCGACGTCATGAGCTGCAGCGCCGCCTGCGGGTTCGACCGCGCCAGCTCCTCGCGACCCTGCGCGACGACGGCCTTCTTCTTCCGCATCTCGACCGCGTTGCCGATGATGGCGTCCATCACCGACGTCTGCGACGCGAGCGAGCCGAGACCTCCGAGGGTCACGGCGATGTCCTCCGGCGTCGCGGCCTGCCACGCGAGACCGGCGAGCATCTCGGAGTAGGTGTACTGCCCGAGGCCCTGCAGCGAAGGGGCGATGGCGTTGGAGTTGACGACGTTCGACATCTTCATGTGCGGTCTCCCATGAACTTCTTCTTGATGACGTAGCCGAGCCCGAGCGCGGCGAGGATGCCACCACCGTACTTGACCACGTCGCTGAAAGTCGAGCTGGCGGCGCTGGCGGAGCTTCCCGCAGCCTTCGCCTCGGTCTTCGCTCCCGGCGCGACGCCGGTCACGATGTCGACCTCCTTCTGCGTCGGCGAGTCGGGCGTGAGCACGATGGTCGGATCCGACGCCGACGGCGGCACCGAGTAGCCGCTGTCCACGTAGCCGCCACCGCCGCCGCTCGACGTGCCCGTCGAGCCGCCACCCGACGAGCTGCCCGAGTCATGACTCGCCTGCGGCTGGATGACCGGAGCCGGAGGCGCGGGCGGCGCCGCGTCGGCGGTCGACTCGCTCACCGTGGTCGTGCCGTTGGCCGTCGAGGTCGAGTTCGCCGCACGCTCCTGCTCGGCGACCCAGCGCGCGTAGTCGTCGCTCGCCGCGCCAGCACCGCCGCTGGTGTTGATGAGGCCGTACGGGTCGGCCGCCGCACGTGCCGCGATGGTCCGCTGCGTCATCAGGCGCGACGAGATGGCCACCGGCACGGTCCGCGCCATGGTGACCGGCTTCGCGGCGCCGGTTGCCCCCTGCACGAGACCAGCACGCGCCGCGAGCATGCGCTGCTCGGTCGGGCTGCTCGCCTTGGGCAGCGTCGCCGCCGTCGTCGGAGCGAGCGTGGCGGGCGCCGTCGAACCCGAGGCAGGCGCAGCGGCTGCCGCTTGGTCGTTCGCCGTGGTCGCCATCTCGGGGAAGGGTTGATCCGGCGTCCACTCGCCGCTCGACGCCGTCGAGGTCTTCGCCCCGGGAGCAGGCGGCGCCTGCCCGATGCGGCCCATGCGCCCGAGGCGACCCATGCGGCCGACAGGCGCGAGACCGATGTTGTTGAGTCCGCCGAGTTCCTTGAGCTTCATGTCGTTACCTCGAAGGGAAGGCGCTGCGAATGGAACCGATGACCTGCAGCGCGACGAGCGCACCGAGGCCGATGGCGCCGTACTTGGCGACGGCTGTCCAGTCGGTCGCCTTCGACGTCGCGCCCTCGATGGCCGCGATGCAGGCCGCGTCGCTCAGCGTGCCCTTCTGGCACGCCGCGATGGCCGCGTTGCGCGAGTTCGTCTCGACGACCTTGGCGACCTGACTGGCCATGTACGCGAAGATGCCCGCCGCGAGGATGCCCGCGCCGACAGCCCCGATGAGCGCCACCGGAGCGCCGAGGCCCGCGAGCCCGCTGTCCTTCATGTAGCCCTGCTGGATGAGCTGCTGCGCGGCGTCACCGACGGTCTTCTCCTGCAGGAACTTCGCGACCATGGTGAAGACACCGCCATCGCCACCGGAGCGCACGTACTTGTAGTCCGGCAGCGTCACCTTGCCGATGAGGCGCTCGCGCACCACCGGCAGGAGGAACGCGTAGAACTTGGCCGTGTTCGTCTGGCCCCACGACTTCTGCTGCTCGGTGCGCAGCTGCGACAGCTGCGAGTTCGCGGGGTCCAGCTTCGCGAGCGACTCGATGTAGTGGTACGCCTTCGCGTTCGACCGCTCGTCCGCGAGAATCTTGTTGACGAAGTCCTGCAGCACGTCGCCGGGCACGATGCCGTTCGCGATGTCGTTCGCCAGCTTCTGCACCGGGCCCAGCTGGATCGCCGCGAGCCCGCGCAGTGCGTTGCCCATGCGCTGGTCGGTCTTCGAGCAGTTGCATCCGAGCCCGGCGAGCGACGCGATCTCCCCCCGAGAGAACGCGGCGCTCTTCGGGTTGAGCGTGCCCACGGTCACGATGGTGCCCTGCGGCACCTTGCCCTCCCAGCCCTTGTTCGTGAGCTGGGGCGCGGCCACCTTCGGCAGCGCGAGCGGCACCACCTTGCGGCGGCTCTGGCCGTAGCCCGCCGACGGGTACCCGACGCCCTCGTAGGCGGGGTTCCCGTAGGGCTCCAGCTGGCTCTTCGGCCACGGCTCGAACAGCGTGCTCTGCGAGGGCACGGCGGCCGACCGGGGGATGCAGTTGCGCTTGTTCGCCATGGTCGAGGTCTCCTTACTTCGAGCTGCGCTTCGTCTTCCGGCGCGACTTGCGGCGCTTCTTGCCGACGCCGTTGAGCTTCACCGTCGACGCCGGGCTCGCCAGCTTCGTGGGACGGCCCTGCGTTGCCACGTAGACGCCGTACAGCAGGGCGCTGCCGAGGAGGAGCCCACCACCCACGACGACCATCATCGGGTCGACGCGGAGGATGTTCGCCACCGGCCGCACGAGGTTGTGCAGCCGGTCCATGACGCTCAGCCCGGGAGTCATGACTTCGTTGGGGATGACCAGCTGGTCACCCGGCTTCGGCTGCCCGGTCGACACGATGAGACCCGGCACCGCGTTCGACGCGGGCATCGAGCGCGCCACGGCGATCTGCTTCAGGTCGTTCGGGGTCGCGTCGATGATGCCGGACTGGTTCATCGACGTGATGCGCGCGTCGAGGGCGTTGTCGTAGATGCCCGTCTGGGCCATCCCGAGCTTCGCCTGCACCGCGCGCACCGCTGCCTCGGTGCCGGAGCCGAAGATGCCGTCCGGCGTCAGCTTGTAGCCGAAGCTGTTGAGCAGGGCCTGCATGCGGCGCACGCTCTCGCCCTGCGTGCCCTTCGACAGGGGTCCGCCGCCGGTGGCGAACACCCCGTTCGAGGTCGTCTGGCCGAGGCCAGAGAGCGCCCGGGGAAGCTCGCCGTCACTGATGTCGCTGATCATCACCATGGGTTCTTGTCCTCGAAGTTCTGAGTGCGGAAAGGGTCACTTCTTCTTGCGGCGCGACGCGCGGCGCTTCTTCTTCTTCGCCGGGCGCCGCTCGTGGAGCCCCGCGATGGCCATCGAGGGCGACGCCGCGCCCATGATGACGTTGTAGCCGATGAGGGCCACGCCGAGCGCCGCGACGCCGCCACCGATGGCGATGACCATCGGCGGCACGTTCAGCCGCTGCGCGAGCCGCTGGAGCAGCGTCATCGGCTGGCCGGGCATGTACCCACCGCCCGACGGCATGTCGCCGCCCGGGACGCCGGTGCCGTCCTCCGAGACCGTGGGCATCGTCTGCGACTGCGGCGCCACGGGCACCATGGCCGAGCCCGCCGCCGTGCCCGCCTGCAGGCGCAGCCGCGCGTTCTCCTCGGCCGTCGCCGCCCGGACGAAGGCGCCGCCCGCGCGCTGGATGGAGGCGATGTCCTCGGGCGTCGCGTTCGCGACGACGCGGAACTGCGAGTTGTAGACGCTGGAGAGGCCCTGCGTCCACACGCCCGGGGGGCCGACGGACGCCGCCGGGGCGCCCGACTGCACGAACTTCTGCTGCACGAGCTTCACCGCCGCCTCGGTCTGCGGCCCGAAGATGCCGTCGGGCTGCACCGGGAGGCCGATGTCCGCGAGCAGCTGCTGAACGGCGCGCGCCGCGCTCGTCTTGTCGCCTCTCTTGGCGATGACGGTCTGCTCGAACGGCGTCGCGCAGTCGATGCAGCCGGTCGGGATGCCGTAGTCGAGCGTCGACTCCTTCGCGGCGCCGAGGCCCTGCATGTTGGAGAGCTTCATGTTCAGCGCACCTCGCGGCTGACGTAGACGCCCGAGAGCGACACGCCGTAGATGGTGGACACGGACGAGTAGACGTTGGCCGTGTTCTGCAGGTTGAACTGCGCCTGCAGCGTCATGTTGTGCGGGATGATGAAGCCCGGCACCGCGTCCGGCTGGAACCGCATCGACTCACCGCCAACCATCGGCGAGATGTCGGCGAGCGAGATGCCCTCGTTCTCGGTGATGGGCACCTTCGAGTCCTTGTTGAGGAGCGTCAGGCGGCAGTTCTGCGCCTTCGCGAGGAGGATGTCCGCGACCGAGGTGTTGCCCGCGAGCGAGCCGCCGAGCTGCGCGACCGCCGCCTGCGACGTGAGGTCAGGCAGCGAGACGAAGCCCCGGATGCTGTGCACGAGGAAGTCTTCGTTCTGCGCGACGCGGAAGTCGGCCGAGCCCGCCGCCGCCGTCTGGTCGGACGAGAGGGTGATGACGCTGGGCCGGTACCGCAGGCCGCGCTGCTCGTCGAACGCGCGCATGTAGCGCTTGGCCTCGAAGTAGAAGGCCGCGATGCCACCGCCCGCCGACTGGCGGAGGTGCGCGTTCATCTCGTCGAGCTTGCCGAAGAACTGCTGGATGACGGGGAGGGCTTCCTTGAGGCTGGCCATGTGCTGTGTCTCCTGATGGAGGCCGCCTTCTTCTGTCGGGCGGCGCCGCGTGGGCGTTTGTGTTGGTCGTGCGAGATTGCCGACTTCGTTCAGCCTCTCAGACGCCTACAGACAGCGCAAGAGGGAGTCATGACTCCCGAAGCTACTTCCGCAGGTACGCGGCCAGTTTCTCGACAGTCTCCGGGTCGTCCTTCAACAGGCCAGCGGCGACGTTGCAGTTGCGGCAGAGCAAGCCGCGCACGGCTCCGGTCATGTGGTTGTGGTCGACACGCGGCGTGTTCGTCTCGGTGAACTCGCTCGTGCAGACAGCGCAGTGGTTGCTCTGCTCCTCGACGAGTCGAGCGCGACACTTCCGGCCTTGGTCTCGGTCCCAGCGATGGTGGGTCTCGCAGAAGGGGCAGATGGCGGGCTTGAAGTTCTCGTCCCACTTGTACGCGGTGTAGCTGTCGATGGAGAAGCGCGTGCGGAAACAGCCCCACGTGCCGCCTCCACCTTTGTACGGGCGCCACACCAGCTTGATGGGCCCGCAGAGGCTGCAGACACCTGTCTTAGCGTCTTCGTTGACGTCGCTGATCTGGTGCGTCGTAGGCGCGCCACCAATGCCGCGTTCAGCTGGGCGGCGGCCACAGGCCCAATTCTGCCCCTGCCGCGCCCGAGTCCCCTTTGCCTCGTAGATGCGCACCGGGCCGCAACGCGCGCACGTCGCTGTTCGCTTGGCCTCATCCACGCCGCTCAGCGTGTGCTGCAGAGCTGCACCCCTGTTGTCCCGAACCTTCACGACACGCGCAGTGCAGCGCCACTGGCCGTCGCGGAGGAACAGACGAACGCGCCCGGCGCATGCCGAGCAATTACCAGTCTTCGCCTGCGGATCTACTTCCGACACCACGTGCAGCGTGCGAGTCACGACTCACCCCAGAAAGACAACTGCCCAGCGCGAAATGCGCCGGGCAGCTGACTTCTAGCTGTTGCGAAGAACCTTCGCAACAACTCTCCTGCACGAGAAGCTCAGGAGCCGAGCGGTCTCGTGATGATGCCGTGCAGGAGCACGGTGGCGAGGATCGACGCCTGCCCCGCCTTGTTGCCGACGATGGTCGGCTGGGTGGTGCTCGACCACGCCGAGTTCGAGCCGATCTCGATGCGGCAGTTCAGGTCGATCTTGTCGGAGATGTCCGACTCTTCGCGCAGGCGGGGCGCGGCGGCCTGCGACGCGATGCCGTTGCTGAGCACCGTGAAGTCGTTGGCCGTCGAGACGCCGGTGAGGCCGAGGCCGCTCGCGTACACGAGCAGCGGGCCCTCGGCGATGAGGTTGGTCTGGCCGAGCGTGAAGCGCAGCGAGGCCATCTCGTACAGGCAGAGGACGTCGTCCTCGTCCGGGCGCGCCGTGATGTCCCACTGGCGCACGTGCACGCCGAGCCGCTGCAGCTTGAGCTTGGCGTAGCTCGGGATGCGCTTGGTCTGCGTGAGGTTGGTGAACTGCAGGTCCTTGTGGTTCTGGTCCTTGAAGGGCAGCTTCGCCTGCCCGACCGCGAACGTGGTGAACTCGACCGTGTCGTAGAAGTCGCCTTCGTACTGCTGGTCCTGCTGGACCACCGAGCCGGTGGAGGGGATGTAGAGACGACCGGGCTGCTCGGGAACGGGAACGGCAGAAGCCATGTTGCTGTCCTTTTGCTGTGAGGGCCGTAGCCCTCGGGGTTGAACTGCGGAGCTGCGTTGAAGAGAGGTGCTACGAGCTGCGGTGCTGCGGAGATTGCCTTGCGCCCGTCATCCTGACCGGGCGGTGATCGCGTCGGTGGTGGTTCAGCTCAGCGCGGCGAGGTAGCCGTCGCGCCCGTTCATGCCGGGCATCGGCTGCAGGTCGTTGACCTGCACGTCGCCCGCCTGCCCGAGGCCGTTGGTCTGGCCGGGCATCGCGCGGAAGTCGTTCACGTCGAGGCCGTCGGTCTGGCCGGGCACCGGGCGGTAGTCGCTGACGGTGATGTCGTTGTCGATGGCGCCCATGCCGAGGAGCAGGTCGCGGTCGCTCACCTGCCCGAGGCCCTCGATGCCCGCCTTCGCCGCGAGGATGCGCACGCCGCGCACGACGCCCCAGCCCGCGAGGCCGGTCGCGATGCCCGCGCCGACGCCCTTGAGCAGCTGCGAGCCGCCGCCGAAGCGCGAGGTCGCGATGCCCGCCGCCGCGCCGAGGCCGATGGCGAGGCCCGCCTTCACGGCGTCGCTCTGCTCGCGGACCCACGGGGCCTTGGTGAAGAGGTACTCGCCGCCGATGACGGCGGCACCAGCGGAGAGGCCCATCACGGCGACGTCCTTGAGGTCGTCGGTGAGACCAGCGATGCCGAACAGCGAGTCGATGTCGGCGGCGAGACCATCCAGTTCCATCATGTTCATGTGCGTTGCTCCTGACTGCGCGTTGGACTGCGAAAAACAAAAAGCCCACGGCGCTGCGCTTGGCAGAACCGTGGGCTTGTTCACCCTCGTGGTCGGCTTCCGGGAGTGGGAGTCATGACTCTTTTGGTCATGCACCCCGGGAGGCGATATGTGCTTCGACACGTGAAGCATCTGGGACCTGCCCAGAGCTTGTCAAGCCCCTTCCGACGTCAGCGCCTGTTCAAGAGGCCAGAGAAGCTCCCGGGGGGCACCCGGACGCCCGGCGCCCAACGAGAGTGCCCCTGCAGTCCGCCGAGCCCGCGCCGCTTCTTGGGCTTCGACTGCTCCTCCGCCCACGCGATGATGTCCTCCCACGAGTCCAGCTCCAGTTCACCGTCGTCCGTAGCGATGGTGCCTCCGCCACCGTGCTTCTGCACGTTCCACACGGGCACCGCGTTGTATGCGCCGCAGATGTCGAAGAGAACCTGCTGCTCGTTGTCGCCGTCGTGGTGCGCCTCGACGGCGGTGTCGTGCTGGAAAAAGACGGCGTTGCGCCCGTACTTGTGGCCGCGTCCGTCGAACAGCATGCGCCACTTCCGGTCATCGGCGCGAAACGAGAAGCCGAAGAGTGGCTCACGCTCCCCGGGGTCTCGGTCGCAGCGGGCTTCGTTCTCTCGGCGCTTCGCGTCCGTAAAGTGGCGCGTAAGGCCCAGCTCGTACATGAGCGTGCCGTACTTGAACGTCGTAAACGGCGAGGCGTTGGTGAGGTGCACGAGCCACGTACCCGGAGGCACCGGCTTCGCGTCGTAGAAGAAGAGGTAGCTCGGAGCCTGCGGACCCAAGTCGTTCACCAGCTCCTCGTACCAGCGCGCCTTGTCCGCCATGAGCCACGCCGTGAACTCCTTTAGCTGGCGCGGGTTCATGTCCTCCGGTGAAGCGTCTTCGTGGCTGAGGTCGACCTCGTCGAACTCGTGCGCCCACTCTTCGATGGCGAACGCAAGGTCGTAGGGGTCGAGGTCGATGTTGAGGTAGTCGATGAGGCTCTTCTGCAGTCGCTGCGCAGGAGTCATGACTCAGCGCCTCGCAGTCTGCTGCTTGAGCTGCGGCAGCATGCGCACGGTCCAGCCGCGCGCCGTGTTCTCGTACTCTGTCGCGCGGTGGCACTTGGCGCAGTCGAGGACCCGGAAGATGCCGAGCCCGAGCGTGTGCACCTGCGCGACGACGTGGTTGCACTCCGGGTTGCCGCACCGAAGCGTGCCCATCACGTTCTGCGACGTGATCTGCCCACCCATCGACTCTTCGGCAAACCCAAGGGCCACAGAAAGCTCCAGAAGAAGAACGGCGCCCCGCGTTGTAGCAGGGCGCCGCCCGTTCGCACTTACTTCTTGCTGCGGCGCTTGAAGCGCTTCGAGGCCTTCGAGCTGTTGTAGTTCTTCACCCAGCCCTTGCTGCCCTTCTTGCCGATGCGCTGAATGTCCTCGCGCACCGCCGCCGCTGCCGCCCGCTTCGCGAGCGACCGCGCCCGGGCCTGCTTGAGCGAGAACTCGCGCTTCTCCGCGAGGGTCTTCGCCCGAGCCTTCTCGTACTGCGTCGCCGTCGGGTACCGCCCCTTCGACGCCACGTACGCGTTGCCCTCGGCTTCGAGGCTCTGCATCGCGAGACGGCGCTGCGACGCGTTGAGCTTCACGACGACGCACTGGCCGGGCACTTCGGCCGCGCGCTTGCCGTGAGCGCCGACGAGACGACGAACGCCGTCCTTGTCGGTGCGCACGCCGAGTCCGGTGCCGAGCGCCTTCAGGAGCGCGCCGCCAGCTGCACGGACGTCCTTCGACTTCTGCACCTCGACCGACTTGCCGCTCTTGAGCTTCACCATCTCGCCCCGGTCCGGCACGCAGACCGACACGTAGCCAGAGCCGGTCGCCGGGCGCTTGGCGAGCGTCAGGTCACCGACCTTCAGCTCCTTGCCCGACGAGGTGATGTCGCACGTGCGCGAGCCCTTCTTGCCCTTGCAGGCACCACGGGCGACCTCTCCGCGCACGAAGCTGGCGACGACGCGCTTGGCGTCCTTGGACGGCGCCGTGCTTCCGGGAGCGGTCAGACGACCGAGCCCGGCGAGCACGCCACCGACCTTGCTGCTGTTTCCGAAGAGTCCCATGGCAGGTGTCCTCGTCAGCAGGCGCTTACTTGTTCGCCCACTTGCAGAGGCCCGCCATCTTCTTGCGCTTGGCGGCCGAGACCTTCTTGCAGGTCTTGCGCATCATCGCCTTGCGGGCGGCGGTGCCCATCTTCGCGATGCCGCGCTTCTTGCCGGTGGAACGACGGGTCTTGCGGGAACGACGAGCCATGGTGCTTCTCCTTCGATGCGGCTGGATGCCGCGTTGGTGGATCTCCAGCTTCGACGTTCGCGAGCTTGCCGTCAACGGGGAGTCATGACTCGACGCCGCTCAGCCGACCTTCCGCAGCACGTTCTTCGCGCGCTGCAGCCGGTTCTCCAGCGCGTGACACGCGGCCGTCGTCTCGGGGCCCATGCTGCAGGTCTCACCGCAGAGGAAGAAGCCCTGCGACGTGGTCCAGCGCAGCGACATGCACGCCGACGCCTCGAACGCAGGCTGCGAGCTACGCCACCAGCAGCGGAAGATGGCCGCCGGGCCCGACTCGAACAGCGTGACGGACTCGATGGTCCAGTTGAAGCCGTCGCCCTTGCCGAAGCTGCTGGTCATGTGCTCCAGCAGCTTCAGGAACATCAACTCGCGGTTCATGGTGGCCTCTCAGAAGTGGAAGACGCCGTACAGGATGGCGCCGACGGTGATGATGCCAATGGCGGCGATGAAGAGCACCTCGCGCGCCGCCTTCGATTCCAGCCGTTCCTGCTCTGCGTCCTGCTCCTGCATGATGGTCGCAGCCTGCTCCGGCGTCAGCTCGCCCTTCGCGACGCGCTGGTACAGCCTCACGATGCTCTGCTTGCGCTCCATTTACGCCCCCTTGGTGAGCGCGTACTCGTAACAGGTGTAGTCGTGCTCGTCGCGCGCTTCGTGCAGCGTCCACCCGTGACGCCGGGCGAGGCTGCGGTGGACGCGCAGCGCAGCGTCCGAGCCACAGCCGACGACCTTCCGCACGCCGTAGCGCCGGTACACGTGCGCGAGCAGCACCTCGTACATGAGGACGCCGAGCCCGAGCCCGCGCAAGCTCTGGTTGATGTCCGCGTGCGGCGTGACGGTCTTGCTGCCTCGCACGCCGAGTATGCCCGTGACGTCGCCGACCCGGTCTTCGCCGTCGTACAACTCGACGACGACGGACTTGGCGCCCAAGCGACCGAAGTTCTTCTGCGTCACGCGCAACCAGTACCGGTCTCGGTCACGCTTGCGCACGAGCGCAGGCAGCAGCGATGAGTAGTCCGGCACGCTCCCGCGCTCAGCGTCGGGGATGTGCGGCAAGAACTCGCGCTGCAGCACGCCACCGAGCATGACGGTTACTCGCCTCCGCTGTCCGTCGGCCGCAGCAGCGTGTAGTCGCGCACCCGGGCGATGATGCCCGAGGCCTTGCCCGACTTCGCCACCTCGGCCGCGCCGGGAGCTTCCCAGCCCAGCGGCTTGTCCATCGAGCCGTCGACCGAGATGAACATGGGCACCCACTTCGCGTTCGGGTTGTCGAACGTCGTCGGCGTGAGCAGGTAGATGTGGCTCCACGGCGCGTTGCGGTCGTCCGTACCGGCGACGCGCGTCGCGACGACACGCAGACGCACCGGGTGTCCGACGGCCATGAGCATCGCGCCGAGCGTGATGACGTAGTCGTCGCAGTCGCCGCCGTTGAGCTTGAAGAGCGTGCGCTCGGCCGCCGTGAAGACGTCAGCGAGCATCGCGTCGCGGGTGTAGCGGATGGCGTACGGGCTCTTCGGGTTGCGCACGGCGTTGAAGATGGCGTTCACCTCGCCGAGGCAGTCCTTCTCCTTCACGCACCAGCGGTCGCCGGTCTTCGAGGGGCGGCCCGACGAGTCGCACTTCTGCGCGAGGAGCTGGATGGTCGTCTCTCGCAGCTGCGGGTTCAGCGAGCCCTTGCGGATGAGTTCGCCGATGTAGCCGACGCGCGTGTCGATGTCGTGCACGTCGTACTGCTTGAGGACCGGCTTGCCCAGCTTCGGCTTGCCGTTGGGCAGCTTCACCTTCGGGAGCGGGAACACGCGCTGCAGCGTGCCCTGCGTCGGCTCCGGCAGCTCCTTGCCCTTCTTGGGCTTCGGGCCGTCCTTCAGGGCGCCGACCTTGCCGTCGCTGCTCGCGGAGCGAACGAGGTCGACGGCCGCAGTGAGGAAGCCTCCTGCGAACAGGACCTGCGAGAGAATCTTCAGCTTGCGGTCGCTCATGCGGCTCAGGGTACCGAGCCGCACGAGCGCCGACAAGTCATGACTCCTACTCTGCGTCCGTGCGTCGCGCCTCGGCGATGAACGTGTCGAGGAACTCCTTGTCGGCGAGCCGGTCTTTGGCTGCTTGCACCAAGACCTCGGCGTCGGCTTCGTTCCACGCGTGCGTCTGCTCATAGCGCGTGCCGTCGCTCGCGTACGCGATGAAGTGCGCGGTGAAGGCCGACGACGGCGTGATGCCGCAGTGGTGGCAGTGCCGTGCCGACTTGATGAGCACGGTGACGTTGAACGGCGCCCACAAGTCGGGTCTCGTGAGCAGCATCACCTTGCTGCGCGTCAGCCGGATTTCGATGTCTTCGCTCACACGTTCACCATGCTGGAGGCGGCGCGGATGGTCGCGCGCACCCGGTTGGTCCAGAGCACGCGCTCCGTCGTGCCCAGCTTCGTGAACGTGCCGCCGGTCTCTTCCTCGTAGACCGCCGTCGCGATGCGCTCGACCAGCGGCTGGTTGTTGGTGAGCGCGACCATCACGGCCTTGAGGCCGAACTTCCCGGCGCCCATCGCGAGCGCGCCGAGGAGCTTGCCGGTGTTGCCGGGCAGGGCAGCCATCAGCCGGTGACCTCGGGCTTGCCCGCCTGCACCGGGAGGTCGTTCAGCTCGACGACCGGGTTCGCCGCCGCCTTCTTGTTGCGGCGGCCGCGCTTCGGCGCCTCGGGCTCGGGCGCGGGCTCGGGCATCGGCATCGGGTCGTCTTCGCCCGGCTCGTCGTCCGTAGCCTCGGGGTCGAGACCGTCTTCGTCTTCGCCCTCTTCGGTGCCCTCCTCCTCGTCTTCCTCTTCGCCGTCGTGGCTGCCGCCGACGCGCACGGTGAGGTCCGGGTTCTGGCTGTTGTCCGACTCCTCCTCGTCCTCGGACTCGTCTTCGGACTCGTCGTCTTCGACCTCGTCCTCGTTGCCGTCCGTCTCCTCGTCGGCCGCGAGCAGCTCTTCGGCCGAGACGTCGTCGACGACCATGCCCGGGTTGTTCGCCGCGAGCTTGGCCATGACCGACTTCGCGATGGACACGGTGACCTGCGGCGTCGCGTGCTGCCCGTAGCCGAGGTGCGTGAGCACCTGCCGCAGGACGATGGCGAACTCCTCGCCCTTGCCCTGCTTGAGGAGCCCCGACAGGCGCTCGGCGACCTTCGCGGTCTCCGGGACCTGCACGAGCACCTTGAGCCAGTCGTACGTGGCGACGGCCTGCGTCTCAGCGGTCGTCGCGCTGAGGAGCGCGACGCTTGCGTCGACGAGCGGGCGCGGCAGGGCCGTCGTCCGGGAGGCCGACTGAGTCGTCGACGGGTTCGAGTGCTGGGGCGCGGGCTGCCCGCTCTTGAGCGCGGCCAGACCGTTCAGCACCTTCTCGACCGCCTCCGCGAAGGGCGCCGGGTTCGCGAACGCCTTCTCGATCACCCCACCGAGCGCCGAGGACAGGGTCGTGGAGGGCCGGGCGCTCGCCGTCGGGTCCACGAGGTTGAAAAGCTCCTTGGCCACCTTGACCTCTTCGAGGACGCCAGCGAGCCCGCCCTTCTTCGTCTCCGACAGCTGCTTGCGCAGGTCGTGCAGCTGCTCTTCGAGCGGCGACACGTCGATGTTGACGTTCGCGGGCGCGAACATCGACTTCGCCTGCCCGAGCATGGCGAAGACGTCCGTGAGCGTCTGCTGCGGGGGCGGCGGAGCCACGGGCGCAGGGCGCGTCATCTCCATGAGCACCTTGAGCATGCCGAGCATGTCCGGCTGCTGCGGCTGCTGCGGCGGCGCGACCGGCGCCGGGGGCGGCGTCATGACGCGCTCAGCGAGCGCGGTGACGGTGCTCGCGAGCTGGCCGAGCGTGCGCCGCATGTCCTCCATCTCGCTGCTGTGCTGCGTCGGCGCCGCGCTGGCGGGCACGATGCGCTCCGTCAGCCGGGTCTCGATGGCCGCACGCTCCTCCTCGCGCGCCCGGCGGTCGATGCTGAGCACCTCGGCGATTTCCTCGCGCGAGCTGGCGACCGGCGCCATCGGCATCGGCAGCGCCACGGCACCAGCGACCGGCGCCGGAACGGACGTCATCGGCGCCACGGTGACGGTCATGCGGCGCTTCTCCGTCTCGCCGCCGCGCGTGTCGACGGCCGACACGACGAACGTCACGTCGCCCGTGATGCCCTGCGTCGCGACCTTGGGGCCGACCTCGCGCACGAGGAAGGGCTCGACCGCGCCGAAGAGCTGCACGCGGTCCAGCGGGAAGTCGTTGATGAAGACCGGGTCTTCGCCGGTCTCGCGCTCACGGCGCACGCGGAGCTTCCACCCGTTGCCCGCCGACGGGAAGATGGAGGCGAGCGGGTTCTGCGCCTCGCGCTTCGGCTGCTGCGGCCGGGGCGGCGGGGGCTGCGGCGGCGGCACCGAGACAGGCAGCGACGTCGTGGGCTGGTACTGGTGGGTGTTCACCGACGGCACCGGGTTCTCGTTGAGGCCGGGGTCCGCCAGCTGGGTCACGTCCGTGTTGCTCATGCTCGGCTCCTTCGTCTTCTTGGCTTCGGGGGTTTCGATGCGGGGGAGCCGCAGCGTCTTCGGCACGGCGATGCCGTTCAGCTGCAGCCAGTTGATGAACTTGTTGACCGCGCTGACGCGCACGCGGAGCTGGATGGCCTGCTTGAGTACGGACTGCTGCGTCTGAAGCCAGTCGACCTCAATGAAGTCGTCCGGCAGCGTCGTGAGGTCGCGCCCGGCGGCGGCAGCGACGAAGCCCTCGACCGCGCGCCGGAAGCTGCTGATGGTCTGCGGTGAGCGCGGCCTCTGCCGCCCCGGGGGAATCTCGCCCTGCGCGAACGAGATGTAGGCGTGCCCCAGCGTCTGAAGGTCTGTGACGGCGGTAGGAGTCATGACTCCTCAGCCCTTGATGATGCGGGAGGCGGGGTCGACCTTCTGGCCGTTGACCTCGGTCGCGTCGAGCGTGACGCCGTTGACCTTCTTCTCGTCGACGCCTTCACGGAACCGGCGCATGGGCAGCTCCGCCTTGCCCTTCAGACCGAAGAACGCGACGGAGTCTGCCGAGAGGATGTTGTGGTTGTCGCGGAGCGTCCGGTAGGAGTCGTTGCTCATCGAGTTCACCATGGCCACCTTGCGCATGAGGGTGACCTCGAAGCCGTAGTCCATGGCTTCCAGCGTGTTCGGGTTCTCCGACAGCAGCTCGATGATGGCGCGAGCCGTGATGGGGTTCGCCGGGTCCTTGATGCTGATGCAGTTCCCGGCGGGGGTCTGTCGGAGCGCGTCGAGGAGCCCCTCCTTCTGCTTCTTGACGAGGGACCAGTCGGTGATGGCGCCCTTGATGGTGCTGATGATGCCCATGGTCTTGTATTCCTCTCAGTGGGGGAGCTTCTTGGGGTCGATGCTCTTGACCCGGGAGACGATCTTGCCGACACCGATGTAGACAGGCTGCCCGTTGAGCATCTTGGGCTTCCCGTCCTTGTCGGTCTCCACCTGAATGAAGCCCCGGGCCAGCAGAGACTCCAGACCGGCCTTCAGGAGCACCCGCTTCTCCAGCTGCGTCATGCCGAAGGAGCGCTTGTGCCACTCTGAAGCCTCCTTCAGCGAGGCGTCCGGCTTCTGTCCGAAAGCTGCCCAGAGGAAGAACCACTCCTCCCGAGTCAGCTCTGAAGCGTCCAGCTCGGGCCCCTTCGCGTCCGGCGTCTGAATCATGACCGCTGAGCTAATGCACGAGTCCGAAACGGTCAAGCTCGCGTTGCGAGATTTCGTCTTCCGCCGGGAGACAAGCAAAAACCCCGGGCGCCGTGAAGGCCACCCGGGGTTGCGTCTGCCTTGAGTCGTTGCGGAATCAGCTACTTGCAGGTCGCTTCGCGAAACTCGGAATACAGCTTCGCCGCTTCGGCCTTGTCCTCGGGAAGGAGGAACAGCGACCAGTACGCACCTTCGACTTCACCTCGGTCGTACCGGACCAGCATGAGGCGGCCGAGGAACCACCAGCACCCGGCGTAGCAGCCTGCGTCGAAGGCGTCGTTCGGCGTCTTCAGCCGCGCCGTCGTGAAGTAGCCCGTCAGCCACCACTTCAAGCGCTGCCGCACGAGCCGAGGAGTCATGACTCAGGCCACCGGGAACGTGGTGCTCGCCGGGGTGGCGACCTGCTCCTGCGCGCTGTTGATGGCCTCGTTGAGGTCGATCTGCTTCGCGGCCCCCGCCTCCACCTTGGGCTCTTCGGCGGCGGGCTCCGTGACCTCCGGCTTCGGCGCGGCGGCCGCTTCCTTCGCCGCCTTGGCGTCAGCCTTCTTCTTCTCGGCAGCGGCCTTCTTCGCGGCGGCGGCTTCAGCGAGCTTGGCCTTCTTCTCCGCCTCCACCTTCTTGGCCGCCTCCTTCTTCTCGGCCGCGATGTCCTTCTCCAGCTGCTTGAAGCGCTTCTCGACGCTCTTCGCGTGCGAGTCGGCGATCTTCGCGCCGCTGCTGGTCAGCGACAGCTCGGCGCCGTGCACCACGGCCACGAACTCGCCCCAGAAGTCCTTCTCCAGCTCCGTCTTCGCGCTGGCGAGGTTCTTCTGCGCGGCGGCGAGGACGTCGGCCTTCGACTTCTCGGCCAGCGCCTTCCAGTCCTCGGCCGCCTTCATGAGCGCCTCGAACTTCTGCGTCGCCTTCGCGAACTGCGTGAACCCGGCCTTCATCTTCTTCGTCTTCGACATGGTGTACTCCTTGGTGCTGCGGGTGGTGCACGAGTCCTAACGTGCGCATTCGTAGTGTGTCAACCCCATTCCACGCTTGTCACTGCCCGCGCTACGTGATGAAGGCGCTGCATGAGTCGCGACTCAGGGGCATCAGCGAAGATCATCCACGCCTGTCGCGCCTGCATCACGGGCTACTACGCCGATGCTCGACACGAGTGCACCGCGTTCTGCGGCATCGACTTGCCCTACGGCGCGCACCGGACCATGGGCCTCTTCTCCGTCGACTCCCTCAAGCGCATCGCCGAGGTGACCTGCGGTGGGTGCCTCGTCGGCCTCGACGCGTGGGTGCAGTCGACGCCTCGCGAGCAGGTCGAGTGGGGCAGCTGACCGAGCTTGAGGTGTGGGGTGCAGGCCACAGGGGAGAGGCGCCCCTTTCACGTGCGGGGTAGAGAGCGTACTGGGATAATTTGTCCAACCTGTCCAACTTGGAATACAAACCCACCATTCAGCTAGGCTCTCTAAGTATCTACTATATATATAGGTTTGTCAGGTTGGACAAAAACGCCTAAGTAACTCTCTCTTCGCCCGTCACGTATAGAGAACCCGGTTGGACAAGTTGGACATTTCTGCCCGGTTGGACGTCGTATCCCAAAAAGCGGTAGGTAAGTAGGAGCTTCCCCATGCCCAAGTACGACCCCGAGACCCGGATGCACCGGGACGTGAAGGACGAAGGCAAGCGCACCTTCGGGCCCAAGGATCGACGCATCGGCTTCAAGGTGACGGAGACCGAGCTGGTGAACCTGAAGCGCATCATCGAGCACGCAGGCGTGCTGCAGAGCGTCTGGCTCGACTACGCCGTGCTCAGCTTCCTCGCACGAGTTGAGCCCGTCCCGTCCGAGTCCGAGATGCACGTGTACCGGAACTGGCACCGGCTGCCGAACGCGAGCCTCGTCGTGAGTCACCGGCTCGCGCCCAGCATCCACGCCCGTCTGGAGAAGGCGGGCGTCCGCATGGCCTGCAAGCTCGGCACGCTCATGCGCTTCATCCTCATCCGCGAAGGTGGAGAGACGCTGCTGCAGCCGTCAGCCGCTGAGCGGCGCCGCCTCCGTGAGGAGGACTACTCGAAGCGCGTCCGCGCGCCGCCGCGCCACATCCCCACCGCGACCGAACTCATCGGCTACTTGCCCGACGGCTTCTACAACAAGAGCTAGGAGAACGACCCCATGAGCAGAGAGACGAAGGACAAGGCCGTGCGCTTCCGCGTGACGTCGTCGGAGAACCAGCACCACGTCGCGGCGGCGAACAAGCTCGGCATCATCGAGATGAGCGAGTTCTACCGCTGGGCGTTGAACAACAGCGCGACGGCGGTGCTGGGCGTCACGGCACAAGGTGAGCAGCTGGCACAGGCGCGACCGCGCGTGCAGGCGGAGCCGAAGCCGAAGCGCCCGCCGCTGCCGAAGCTGCCCGGGTTCGCGAAGACGCCGGACTTCTACCGCTACCCGGAAGAGCCTGCGGAAGCTCCGCCGCCTGCCCCGCCGCCGGAGCCGGTCGAAGCGCCGCCGGAGCTGCAGCAGCTGCTCGGCGTGCCGCTGTACGCCCGGGACGCGAACGGGCCCGCGCCTCTGCCCTTTGATGATGACTACGAGTCGTGAGAAGTTCGAGTCACGACTCGGAGGCAGCATGCACCTCGCAGAACTCGCCGACCCCATTCCGACCACTTCCATCGCGAGGTCCACGGACACCGTGAATCTCGACGCCCAGTGGCTCAAGCCGCTGGCGTGGACGCTGGTCTTCGGCTTCGGCCTCTACACCGTCAGCAAGCTCTCGCATGGGCCTACGCGCGCTGGTCGCGACGGCATCGACGAGCTGGCGCGCGAGTCGGCGCGCATTCAGCGCCGGAACGCGCGTCGCCGTGCTATGAAGTAGCAGTACCCCACTACACTTTCTCAGGAGACCCCACTGTGCGCATCAAGTACGGCCGCCTCATCGACACCGAAGCGACGCTCAAGTCCGTCACCTCCGACCTCGAAGGGAACGTGCTGCTCACGTTCGACGTGAAGGGCTCGTCGGCGGTCATCACCATGAAGCCCTCGGAGGCGCTCGGCATCGAGACCGCGCTCCACAACCTCGACGTGAAGGCGCTGTCCAAGGTCTATGGCTGAGTTCATCCGTGCCCGGTTCAAGGCGCCCGGCAGCCTCAAGCTCTCCGAGCCGATGCTGCTGGAGCTGGCTGTCACGCCGACAGAGCAGGCGCAGGGGCTGATGGGGCGCCGGAGCTTGCCGTGGAACCACGGCATGCTCTTCACCTTCGCGACGCCCGGAATGCACGGCTTCTGGATGAAGGAGACGTTCATTCCGCTCGACATCGCGTGGCTCTCGCCTGCAGGCATCGTCATCGGCGTCGACACGATGCAGCCGGGCAACCTGCGTATGAAGCACCCGCCCAAGCCCATCCGCTACGCGGTGGAGGTGAACGCGGGTCTGCTGCGGCAGTTCAACGTGCGCGTGGGTGATCAGCTGCTCGTGTTCAGCGGCAAGTCGTGACTCATTTGACAAGCGTGGTATGGGTCTGTTACTGCGCTCGTCATGAGCGAAGACCGATTCCGTAAGAAGAAGACGCCGTACAGCGCTGGCGAGAACGGCCACGCGTACAGCTGCGACTGTGCTCCCTGTGCAAACCATCGCGCCCTTCGCGTCGCGCGCATCATGGCGAAGCTGCCCAAGGAGTCCTTGGCCACGTTGACGGAGGACCGCACCGTCTACGTCCGGGCGCACTTCCGCCGAGGACACAGGCACCTGAGCCACTACCCCAACACGAAGAAGGCCGTGCGAGACACGCTCCGCCAGCTCATCCAGCGGCTGCGGCCGCAGACGAAGCCTTGACCCTGTTTCTCAGCGTGGCACCTCGCTAAGAAGGAAGTCATGACTCCTGACACCGACTTCACCGACGAGCTGCGCACGTTCGCGAAGAAGATCATCGCGGGCAAGAAGGCCACGACCGACTGGCGCACCGGCATCGAGTTCCTGCGCCGCGTCCCGGGCTGGAAGGTGCAGGAGTTCACGGGCGCGCTGCCGCTGAAGGCGGACAACAACCTCGAAAAGCTGAGCCGTCGAGGGAAGGGTCCGCTCGGCGTGGACTCGACCAGCAGCTACCTCAGCTGGGACTACAACCGGAAGGGCCTCCCCAAGGGGCTCTCGTTGTTCCTCGCGATGGTTCGTGGCGGTATCCCTGACCGGCCCTACGACTACGTGTCGCAGCTCAAGGAGCGCGTCGAGGTGGTCGGCGGCAAGGGTCCGACGCAGCCGCACGATGGCGTCGTCTATGTCGAGCGCTACGAGATGAAGGACCTCGACCCGTGGGAGCGCGGAGACTTCGAGCGCGTACTCGACGTCGGCAGCATGTGGTACGGCACGAAAGCCGCGACCATCACGGCGGCTGATGGAGCATCCGTCGTCGTGTACGAAGAGCCGAAGGCGAAGAACGAGTTCGGCGCCGCGAGCTTCTACACGTGGGCAGCGAAACACGGGCTCGCGGCTGCCGCGAAGATGCTCGGCGAAGGACTGGAGCCTTCCGCAGAGCAGCAGGACCGCGACCGTCTCGGTGGGACGCTCGACGAGACCGGCTTCTGCGCCGTCTGCGGTCGGCGGCAGAAGATGCACCACGTGACGAAGAAGCAGCCGCTGCTCTACGAGCACGGCTACCAGATTCCGACAGAGGCGCTGCGTCAGGGCTGGGCGCCGCGCAAGGGCAGCTGCTTCGGCACCAACTACCCGCCGTTCGAGGTCTCGTCGCGTGGCGCGGTGGAGTACCTCGCGTCGCTGCGCCACGGGCTCGCCATCCTGCGCGCCAACCTGCAAGACGCGAAGGCCTCGAAGCGCATCACCGAGACCGTGGCGCGGTCCGGGAACAAGGATGGGAGATGGCAGCGCTGGGAGGAAGAGGTCGTCTACACACCGTCGAGCCCTGAGTGGGCGGCGAAGCGCACGAAGCTCATCAACGCGTGCGAGCGCGACATCGAGAGCCAGCAGCGCGAGATTCGGCACTTCGAGGGCCGCATCGCCGCGTGGAAGCGTCTGGACACGTACGACGAGGCACAGGCGGGCGAGCGCTTCTACTTCGACAAGAAGCAGCCGCTGACGAAGAGCGAAGGCAGCAGCCTGCTCGACGAAGCCATGCGCCGGTTGAAGGCCCTCGACGATTGATTTGACAAGCGTGGTAGGGGTCTGCTATACCTTCGGTCAGGCGCTCATCCCGGGCGCCTACCGGAGAGCAAGTCATGACTCACATCGAACGCTTCGAGCAGCTGTTCAAGGACGTCGACTACCACGGCATCTACACCGTGGAGGCCATCCAGAAGAAGCTGGACGACGCGGGCTTCAAGGTGAAGCTGAGCAAGAGCTGGAAGGTCACGAAGTCCTTCCTGAAGGACGTCCAGAAGGGCGGCGGCTGGTGCAACATCGCCGTCGGCACGCCCATCATCGACGGCAGCGCGCTCTCCTACGTGGTGCTGCACCACTTCAAGCTGACGAACCCGGAGAGCTTCGGCGGCCACGGACGCCAGTACCACTCGGACCTCGCTGTCATCCGCGCCGAGATGGAGCGTCTCGATGCGCTCGACGCGTCCTCGCAGCACCCGGGCGCTTGAGTCATGACTGCCTCGACGCCTCACGACCCGCTCTTGCCTCACGTCGTCGTCTTCGCGCGGCGACAGCGCACGCAGGCGCTCACCTTCCTCATCCGTGATGTGCCAGACGGAGACGCCGAAGACCTCGCTCGCGCTGCGTGCGCGCAGAAGCGCCTCGTCTACTTGAGCTGCGCTCGCTGCAAGACGACGACCCTTCTCGACGCCATCGACGCGAAGGACGTGCACACGCCCTGAGATTGCCACCCCCCGGCAGCCCGCCCTCGACGGACGTGAGGGCGGGCTTCTTTCTAGTCCTCCGTTGACAAGCGTGGTAGAGGACTGCTACAACCCAGTATTCAGGAGAGGGTCATGGAGAACGTGAACAAGGTGCTGGAGCGCCAGCGACAGGAAGCTGCGAAGCGGCGAGAGCTGGAAGAGCGTGCGTTGGCGCGGCTCGTGCGCGCGTTCGATGCAAAGACGCCTTTCTGTGACGCCTGCGTCGAGGAACTGAACGGCGCCTCGGTGGCGCCGAGTCGACACCTCCACCACCCAGACGACATCGCGTGGACCGTGCAGCACATGGTGCAGGCTGCAGGCCCTGCACTCAAACGCCTCTACGCCGAGCGCAAGACGCGCGGGGAGGGGCGATGAGCGAGAACCACGAGCACTCTTTCGTTGAGGCAGAGTGCATGGCTTGCGAGCTGTGCGGCCAGACCGACCGCGAGACGATTCTCCGCGCCGAGGTCGCGCGGCTGACGGAGGAGCTGCGTTCGGTGAACGGCGTGGACTGCGAGTGCGACGACGACATGACCGCCGATGGGCACTCGCGCGGCTGCGAGTACGGCATCACGTTTCAGACCGCTCGTGCCGAAGCCGCCGAGGCCGAGGTCACCCGCCTCAAGGCCCGGCTCGCGACGGTGGCGGAGTTCATCGAACACGACGACTGCGGCTACTGCGGTCTGCGGCTTATCGATAAGCGGGCGGGTTGCGCCGAGTGCGAGCCCGTGAAGTTGGCGCTCGGGTTTCGCGCGCCGCTCGTTACGGAGGGGGAGTGACCATGAACGACGGAACGTGGATATACGACCTGCGCTCCGAGCGCGACGCCCTCAAGGCCCGCGTGGCGAAATTGGAGGACAAACTCGCCCTCATTGAGGATTGGGGCAATCGTACCAACCAGACCGCGCTGAAGCTGGAAGCGCGAGCCGACGCCGCCGAGAAGCGCGCCGAGCAGGCCGAGGCCCGCATGGCGGACGGTGAACGCAGGCTCGCCGCTGAGATGACGCTCCGCAAGCTGGACCGTGGCGCAGCCCTCGCCGCTGAGAAGCGTGCTGAGCACCTCGAATTCGAGGCGAGGCTTAACGCTCGCGTGCTGCGTCAGTGGATGGAGCGTGCCGAGCAGGTCGAGCAGTTGCTGGCAGCGGTCAAGCGTCGAGCTGATGAGTTGGACCGCGCCCTCAGCGACTCCATCGAGGCTGGCAAGCGGTACGCGGAGGAGCGCGACGAGGCACGGGCGGAGGCGGCGAACGCGCAGGCCGGGTACGCGGCATGTCGCGAGTGCGGCCACGGCTCTGGCGAGCACGGGCATTCTGGTTGCCACACCATCAACTGCGACTGCACCCGATTCGCCGGTCGCGCCCCCGAGGCGCGGTGTGGCTCGTGCGCTCCCGAGTTCGGGTGCTTCGATGGGTCGCGGCCGTGCGTGAAACCCGACGCCCCGCCGAGCCCCGACGTGCGTGACATGGCTAATGCACTGCAAGAGCAGGCCATCGAGAACCCCGCCGACGTGTCGCGACGTGAATTCCTCGCCCCGTCGTCTCAAGTCATGACTCGAACCCCGGAGAACGACACCATGCAGACCATCGACCAGAAGCTCCACGCCATCATCGAGCTGCTCCTCGCCGCCAACATCATCGAGAGCCCGGACGAAGACGTCGCCACCAAGGTGAAGCACCTCGTCGAGGTGGCGAAGGCGCAGGACGGCTTGCTCGATGAGGTAAACAAGCTGCGCGCCGCCGTGGCCAACAAGGACATGCTGCTGCAGCGTGAGAAGGGTGAGCTGCTTACCGAGTTGAAGAAGCTGCACGAGGACACCCGGCGGCGCCACGCAGCGTGGTGTGGCTGCGACAAGCACTGCGGGCCCGAAGCGCGCCGAGACGAACTCATCCAGCGCATGGAGCGGACGTCATGAACAGCGAGAAGTCGGAGCGGCGGCTGTACTGCGCCCGAGGCAGCACGGTCTACGTGGATGCCGCCGGTGCGCCGCTGGTGGCGCTCGTCACCTGCGTCTCCGACGCGGAGGCCGAGAAGCACACCGACCTGCTCAACACGATGACGCGTGACCTCCTCCTCGAAGTGCGCGCGGCGGAGAGCGACCGGGACCGGGCGCTCAAGCTGGTGTACCCGGAGCTGAGCGGCTTCGCGCGCCCGGTTGAGGCCTACGAGCACGCGAACGGCAAGCACACCGAAAAGCGCTCGAAGGACTGCCGCGTGTGCCAAGGCATCGTCGCCCGAGGCATCCTCACGCAGAAGCTCGACGTGGCCCGGCGACTGCTCAAGAAGCTGGAGTGGGCGCTGCCGGACGACTACCTCGAAGTGGACAGGGTGCGCACCCCGTGGCTCAAGTCCGAAGACATCCCGCGCTCCTTGCGCATGCTGACGATGACGCAGGGTGAGATTCACCAGCTCAAGGCGCTGATGAGCGACGCGAAGAGCGCGCCGTCGCTCGGCACCTCGAAGGTGAGCGACCTGCTGGAGGCGCTGCTCGACGACATCGAGGTGATGCACACCTCACAGCACGAAGACGCCATTCAAGCGTGCGCGCAGCACGCGAAGCAGCTCATCGAAACGTTCATCAAGGAGTCATGACTCATGGGCATCATCCAAGAAGTCCTCAGCCACATCGAGAACGAGATCGACACGGCGCTCGGTACGCTGCGTACCGCAGCCCGGGAGCAGGAAGGTACGCTCGCCAACATCGTCGAAGAGCGCGACGCGCTGATTACGCGCAACACGCGCCTTCGAGCTGACGCAGAGCAGCGCTTGTTGGAGCTGCGTGACCTCAAGCACGAGGTCTCCGAGGTGCGGCGGGTCCTCAACAACGACTACTCGCTCCCGATGCACGCAACGGCGGCCGAGGTGCTCGCACCTGTCCGGAGCGCGAAGACGGCGCAGCGCCAGCGCGACGCTGCGTACGGCATCCTCATGGCGATGAAGCACCGCGACCTGCCCGACGGGCCGTGCTGGTGCTTCCTGTGGCCGGACGAAGAGGCGCCTGTCGAGGCGACGTACTCGCACGCGCTGCACTGCATCGCGGCCCGGGCGCTGCTCCTCGAAGGCAGCCAGTACGAGGCGCAGGTGAAGCTGCAGGGCTTCGTCCCGCCGAAGGGACCCTGCGACCACGTCTTCAGCGCGCCGGACGACTGCATGCTCTGCAGCCCGGACAAGGCCAAGCTCCGCGCCCTGCTCGCGGCGCTGGGCGGCCCGGACCGTCCTGCCGAGGTGCTCCAGAGACTCACGCAGACCATCCGCACGCTGTCGCAGACCAACCCGGTAACCAGCGTTCTGTGCGGCGAGGTCGAGAAGATCATCGAAGTCGTCAAGCAGCTCGCCACCACGGAGAAGAAGTCATGACTCAGCCGAAGCTCGAAGCGATGCAGTTCCACCCAGACGCGCGGTGGATCATCGAGCGCGTTGAAAAGGGCGGCTGGGCGCTCTCCTTCGCGCGGCCTGACGGCACCGTCGACGAGCCGCTGCTCCGAGACCCCAGCTCCATCCCGCTCGCGGGCGTGGCGAAGGTGCTGAACCAGATGCACGAGGCGCTCGTCTGGGCGCAGTCGGTCGAGAAGGCCATGCACAGCGCGACCGAGACCTGCCGCGAGAACCGCGTCGCCGGTCGCGGGCTCTGCGGCGCATGCTCGGACTGCGTCATGCACTGGAAGAAAGAGTACGAGCAGTTGTGCGAGCAAGTGCACAAAGGCGGTGGGCGCTGGGGCCACATCTACGAAGACCAGTACTGCATCATCTGCGGTCACGACGGACCGGTCGAAGAAGCGCGCCTGTGCGAGCCCGAGCAGCGCTTCAAGGAGCTGCGTGACGCGCACTTCGGCACGAACTCACTCAACCCGGGTGCGGTCGGCTACGCGCACCTCTGGGAGCAAAAGGCGAAGGAGCTGGAGGCGCAGAACGCCGAGCTGGAGAAGAAACTCGCCACGCTCGCGACCTCGGACGCGTTCATCGCGAAGCTGCAGCGCTCGCTCTCGAAGGCGCTCGACTACTCCGAGGTCCTGCGTCACGGCCTCGACGAGATTGCCGGGACGTTCATGCCCGACCCGCTGGAACCGCAGGACGCGGACGCAGCGAAGGCGCGCGCCACGCTCGACAAGGCGAACGACGTGCTCGGTGGCTCGGTCGAGCTGCAGCGCCGCCCGGCGGACGTACTGGAGCAGGCAGCGCGCCTCGCGAAGATGCACCTCCACGGCATCTCCCTCCCGGAGCTGCCGCGTCACGTCGCGCGGCGGTTCGGAGCTGCGTGGAAGGTGCTCTCGGACACCCTCGACAGCCTCGACGCCCCGGAGAAGAAGTCATGACTCGACTGAAGCGCGCGTGGAACCGCATCATTGACGGTGCACATGACGTCGAGTCCTTCCTCTTCGACGAGCACCTGTGGCTTGGCGTCATCGTCCTCTTCGGAGCCCTCCTCTTCTGCTCGGTGGGCGCCGTCCTGCTCACGCGTACGTCGAGCGGCGACCGGGTCGCCGAGTGCGTCGCCGCGTGCAAGGCGGAAGACCTCGTCATGCGCGAGGTCGTCGTCATCGGCGACGAGCACTGCAGCTGCGAGGTGCGGCGATGAGCCACACGACTGAAGACGTCGTAGAGCTGGTACGCGCCCTGCGTGCGGCGCGAGAAGAGCTGCACTGTACGCCGCAGAACCAGAAGGAGCTGTACGAGATGGCTCCGGGCGAGTTCGCGTGGGGGCACTGGTGCCCGCACTGCGACAACAGCGTCGACCGCAACGGAGAGCTGCGTAAGCGCATCGACGCCGCTCTCGACAAGTTCAAGGAGCTGCCGTGAAGCCGAGAGGCGTGACTCAAGAAGGACTGGCGTCAAGCTCGTAATCGTGGTAAGGGTACCCCCCTACACACTTCACGGGAGGGGTCCCATGAGACAGACCATCGTTGAGCGGAAGAAGGAAGCAGGGAAGCGGGCGGTGCGCATCCTCGGATGCGGGCACAGCGTCGAGGAGCCGCACGGCTCGAAGGCGCACCTCGCGACGTGGGCCGACTGCAAGCAGTGCGACGCTTCGCGTGTCACGCCGGGGCGCGACTTGCGCGACGCCATCAAGGTGAAGCAGTTCGCGGACGGCGGAACCGAGATGTCGGTGAAGCCGGGCAGCGGCATCGACCTGCGCAACCACATGCCGAAGCCCGCGCCGGTGACGCGCAAGGCCGAGAAGAAGGCTGCAACGCCGCCTCCGGCCTCGTCGCCGCTCGACGAGCTGAACCGCCGCTTCCGGAACCTGTGACCATGAGCGATGCCATCACTCAGGGCTACGAGATGTCACGTCAGGGACTGCGCCTCTACGTCGCCTCCTCGTGGCGGAACGAGCAGCAGCCGGACGTCGTGAAGGCGCTCCGGGAGGCCGGGCACGAGGTCTACGACTTCAGGCACCCGGCGCCCGGTGTCGAGGGCTTCAGCTGGTCGAGCATCGACGAGCACTGGCTCAAGTGGACGCCTGAGCAGTTCCGCGATGCGCTCCAGCACCCCATCGCGCAGGCCGGGTTCGCGCACGACATGAAAGCGCTCCGGGACTGCGAGGCCTGCGTGCTCGTGCTCCCCTGCGGCCGCTCAGCGCACCTCGAAGCGGGCTGGGCTGCTGGTGCAGGGAAGGCTGTCTTCGTGCTCGCCACGACGCTGCCCGAGCCCGAGCTGATGTACCTCATGAACGGTGTGCAGGGTGGCATCGTGCTCGACGTGGCCGAGCTGCGGCTGCGCCTCGCGCAGGTGCAGAACTTCCGGGAGCAGCTCTGACGGCTGCGGGAGTCATGACTCGGGGTTGACCAAGGGGCGTGGGGCCGGGTTTACTGGCTCCATGTCCTCCTTTTCCGGCATCTTTGGCAGCAGCCCGGGCGGCTTCCTCGGCGCCGCGCTCGACCCGTCGCACCACCCCTTCAAGCGCTCGGCGAAGCGCCCCGGCGGGCCCGGGAAGCGCCCCGACAAGCAGGCCTACAAGTGGCAGTGCGAGTGGATGCCGCCCGCGAAGGGCGCCTACCGCCAGAAGTGCTACGACGTCACGAAGCCCGGCAACAAGCCGAAGATCGTGAAGATCCCGAAGGCCAAGAAGAAGCGCTACAACAAGCTCTACCGCGCCGGGAAGTTCCCCCGGGCGCGCCGCTTCAAGGTCGACAAGGTGCACGCCGGGGCGGCCTACGCGCCGCGTAAGTCCCGCACGTGGGCGAAGGCGTCCAAGAAGAAGCGCTGAGCCGTGGGCACTCCGTCTACCAACATGAAGGACTTCTTCCGCGCCGTGCGTGAGCTGGCGCGGAAGCACGGCCTCAAGGCGCACATCATCGTGGGCGTGGAGATGGAGCAGGAGCCAAGCTCCGTGCGCATCGCCAGCGACGCCCAGCACACGTTCATCGGGAAGGACAGGAAGTTCCTGAAGCGCTGCTACGACGCGATGGAGGAGTCGTCGGACCTGACCCTCACGCAGCTGGAGCAGGCGGACAACGAGCGGGGAATGGTGAACTGATGCGTGCTGCGTTCGCAGGGCTGCTGGGCACCACGAAGTGCGCCGAGTGCTCGCGTTGTGGCGGCACAGGGCGCATCCAGCACTTCAGCTGGTACGCCAACGGCGTGTGCTTCTGGTGCAAGGGCACCGGCTGTGAGCCGAAGGATCCGCCCAAGGGGCGAGGCCGCGTCGCGGAGACCACGCCGCGCATGAAGAAGCCGTGGCAGGTGCGCGACAGCAGCGGGTACATCGCGCTCATCAAGAACTGGCTGCGCCACACCTTTGAGTCTGCTGGCGGCTACGACAGCTTTGAGAGCCCGGACGACTTCGAGAAGCAGCGCTGGTTTCAGATCGCCCTGAACCTGCAGTACCTCGCCATGGCGTCCGACCAGACGCTCTACGCGCGGTCGGTGAAGCGAGCTTTCGAGTACGCGCGCGCGAGCAGCTGGAAGAAGGCGGCGGCGACGCTGGACATGGACCTCGGAACGCAGGTCACCTCGATGTACCAGTACTTCGACGTGCCTAGCGACGTCTCCTTCGACGTGCCCGGCGTCTTCAGGTACTCGCTGTAGGCGCCTTCTTGCCCGGGCAGCGAGCGCGGGCTGGTGAACTAGGCGGCGTGTGGCGTTCGAGCACGTCGTGCTGGCATGCGCTGCGATTCAGGTTGTTCCAGCACCCGGCCCCGCACAGGTCGCACGCGTCTCCGTTGCAGAGCTTGCAGTCGGGCCCCGGACAGGTGGGCTCGAAGCTCTCCGGAGAACGCAGCGGGCGAGACCTCACGCGGTCGGCGCCTTCTTGCCCGGGCAGCGCTGCTCGTGCCGCTCGCGGATGAAGGGCATCTGGCCTGCCCGTGTGCACGGCACGAGCGTCTTGCAGATGTCGCACTGCCAGCCCGTGAGCACGTAACCCTCGGGCACCGGCGCGTCGACTGGGAGCATCTGCGCCGGAGGCCTGCGTCGCTTCAGGTCGCGCGTGTGCGACCAGAGCAAGACGCCACGCACGACAGCCCAGAGCAGCACGAGTGCCACGGCGAAGAACTCCGGAGGCATCAATCACTTCCTCCAGCTGTCAGCGCCGGGGAAGAGCTTGGCGTTCACGCTGGGCATGCGGTCGGTGAGTTCACCGCACTCGCGAGGCGCGGCGGAGTCCTTGTCGAGCTGCGCCGGACAGAAGCGCGCCTTGTCGATGTCGCTCAGCTTCAGCAGCGCTTCGTGCTCGTGGCCCTTGGGGCAGCGGAACGTGTAGAGAGGCATGGGGCAGTTCTCTCACGGTCGTCAGGGGTCCTGCAAGGCGTGACTCGCCACTGGACTTTCGTGACAATCGTGGTAGAGCACTGCTATGGACCTGACACCGGCCGACATTCTGCTGCGTAGCATCCAGCTCGTGATGCACCTCTCCATCATCGTGATGTGCTGGTACGCGACCGGGTACTGGCGCCGGATGCGCGCACTGCAGGAGGAGAAGCTGGGCAGCGCTGCGTGGCAGGTGGAGTCGCAGCAGCGTGCTCGTGACATCTACGCGGCAGCGAAGGGCGACGTCCTGTGGTCGAGGTACCTCGACGACGAGAACGACTATTTCATCGCAGAGCTGGTTCGGCTGCAGGATCGCGACGAAAAGCGCAAGCGCGACGGCGAAGTGGGCGAGTATGTCCGGGGCATCTTGAAGAAGTACGGCGAGGCGCGTGAGTCATGACTCGACCGCCGCCGTACATTTTGCACAAGGTCAGAGGCAGCCAAGGTAGGGCTGACGGCGAATACTATTCGTGGACTGTAGCCGTGTACGAAACGCGAGAAGAGGCTGAAGCCGAGCTGCGCAGAGTGCGGCAGGAGCTACGCATCTTCAACGCCGAGTTCGATCGGCTACTCGCCGTCGAAGCGGCGACTGGCGTCGACCAGCACAGGCGCGTCAGGACTCTTCTGAATCGAACGCTGCCGCACGACCCGGACGCGCTAGCGCACCGGATGAGCACCGACCGGAAGTACGTGCTCGAACTAGAGTACGTGTACAGCAGCCACGCAGCGCGGCTCGAAGAGCGCGCCGCACTTGATGACCAAGCAGAAGAGAAGGGTTGGAAGAGATGATCAACTGGATGCCCCTCATCAGCTTCCTCGCCGTGCTCGCCGCGCTGCCGCTCGTCCTCTGGCGCATCTACCGCCGGGCAGAGACGCTGGGTCGAGGCCTCATTCCGCTCACGCCCGACCATCGGCTGCGTATCGCGCTCGCCTTGCGCCTGCTGGAGGACGCCCGGGCTGAGCTGGAGAAGGTGAAGGAGACGACGCACCCAGAGGTGCACCGGCTCACGGTGAACGTGAGCATGGCGGAGAACCACGGGCGCCTGCTGCTGAGGAACTACTAGCGGCTGACGACGTACATGCGCTCGGTCGGCACGCCGTAGTCGGCGCCTTCGAGCCACTGCACGAGCGCAGAGTCGTGGCGCTCGACATCACGGCGGAACTTCTCGATGGAGCTGCGGATGTCCTCTTGCTCGTCCGCGTAGGCGTAGCCCTCGAAGTTCCACCACGCGTTGAACACCAACGCCGAGCTGGTGGCGTTCCACAGCGTGTTCAACAGCTGCCGGATGCTGCGGAAGTTGTGGAAGGCGCACAGGCCGATGGCGAACGTGAGGTCGACCTTCGGTGCCGGGTGCGACAGGAGGTTGAGTCGCCGGAAGTCGACGCCCGGGTGGTTCAGCATCGCGGTGGCGATGAAGTCCTCGCTGCAGTCGGTGCCGACGTAGCTCTTCGTGCCGCCCCGCTCCTGCAGGCGCTCGTACAGGTGGCCCATGCCGCAGCCTGCGTCGTGGACGGCGAGACCCATGGGCTCGGCCCCGACCTGCCGGGCGAGGTCGATGGCCATGTCGAAGTTGAGCAGCTGCAGCGGCCTCGACGTCCACCCGAGCTGCAGCGCGGGGTCGTCGGGGTGCTTCTCTGCGTACATCTTGTAGATGCCGGGGACGTTGCGCTTGGGGGCAGAAGTCATGACTCAGGCCTGCGCGGACGAGGGGAACTTCTGGTTGTAGTCGACACGCTTCAGCTCAGTGAGCCACGCGTCGAGCCGCAGGGCCTCGTCGTACGACAACAGCTGATCCGCGAGGATGAGCCGCCTGCTCTTCGCTCTCTCGCCGTGCGAGAAGAAGCCGATGACGAGCAGGCAGAGCGTGTTGAACGAGATGCCCTGACGCGGAGGGTTGAACTTGTCGATCACGCGTCCGGCCACGGGGAAGGTCGCCGGAGTCAGGCACCCACCGCCCTTCGCGAAGGGCGCGTACACGTAGATGCGCGGCTCGCCGCTCAGGGAGAAGTCGGTCGCGAGCAGGACGAGGTCCTCCGTCTCGAACTTCGCGTTGTAGACGAACGTCGGAGCCTTCGGCGAGACGATGGGCGCTTCCATGGTGGGGGTCTCCTACTGCGGGTTAGAGGTACTTCTGCGGGATGGTGAGCTTGCGCCAGCGCACACCTTCGGTGAGGCCGAAGTCGCGGCGCATCTGCTCGCAGTGAGCGCAGACGCAGATGGTCGCACGCGGCTGCTGGTACTGGTGCGCCCAGTGGACGAAGCGCGTGTCCCGCTCAGCTTCTTCCCGCTTGGCGTCGAGGTAGCTCATGAACAGGTGCCGGAGGACGGCGATGAAGGTAGAGGTCACGGAGACGATGAGGAGGGCGAGGGCCCACGCTTGCGCGAGCCCTGTATAGGTGAACCAAATCACGAGCGTTCGAGGCCCACCACGTTGTTCATGACGAGCTGGAGGTGCGGTCGCCGGGCGACCTCGCCCGCGTAGAAGACCTCGGGCTTGATGCAGTAGACGCCGTGGTCCGGGCTCTTGCCGCCGCGCAGGGTGAGCGTCGTGAGCGCGCTGTCGTTCGCCGTCACGAGCCAGCCGTTGTTGAAGAAGTCGCGCCACACGCGCTCGTGACCGTACCCAGCTCGGCTGAGGATGTCGTTGGCCTCGTGCGGGATGTACGCCATGCCGTAGACGCCTTCGACGCCGACCATGCGGTACACGGTCTTCGCGCTGCGCTCGCGACCTTCGTCGCAGGTGTCGTCGTAGTAGAGCGTCGGGTTGGAAATCCAGTGGTCACGGAGCTTGGAGAGCGCCTTCTCGGCGTAGCTCAGCTGCTTCGTCGGCGCCGTCTCCTTGATGGCCAGCGTCGCGTCGTCCAGCGCGCGCTCCCGCGCCTCGGCGACCGGGATGTCGAGGAGCCATGACTCGGCCAGCGTCTGGGCCGTCGCGATGACCGCGCCGTACTGGCAGTGGTTCGAGTCGACGCCGATGCGGTTGATGAGCGCCTCGCGCATCTCAGCGCAGAGCTGGCGGACGACGTCCACGCCTCGCGGCGCCTTCAGCAGCTCAGCGAGCTGGCGGAGGAAGGCCGGGCCTGCGTGCCCGAAGTTCTCGGCGGTGAAGGGGTAGATGCTCTCCGCCTGCCGCTTGCTCTCGAAGGCCTTCGAGTGAATCTGGAGCACGCGGTTGAACTGGCCGCCGACGTCGCCGTTCGTCACCAGCGGCACCTCGCCCGTCGTGCGCGCGATGGTGAGCCACTGCTGGCGATCCTGCCGCAGGCCGCCGTCCTTCGCGCCACGCTCACGGCCCGCGCCGGTGCAGATGGAGTAGATGAGTTCCTCGCTGCTGACGGTCGAGACCTGCTTCTCGTCGAACAGGACCGGGAGGTCCGTGAGGTGCTTGAACACCTCGGTGAGCGAGATGGCCGTGCGGTTGAGCGAGCTGTAGAGCAGCTCGGGGTTGCCCCACGCGCTCAGGGCGAACACCGCCGTCGCCGTCTTGCCGTGCGAGCTGTCGCCCCAGTGGTGCACGATGAACGTGCGGCACTTGAGCATACGCAGGAGCGGCGGCGCGAAGGTCGACCCGATGAGGAAGCGCGGCACCCAGCTCGCGCTGTCGCGCAGCTCGCGCCACTTCGCGTACCACTCGTTCGCGTCGCCGTGCGGCGAGAAGGCCAGCGTGTACTTCGCGTTCAGCCGGGGGTCGGCTTCGAGGTTGCCGTCGCCGATCCACTGCTTCCCGATGAGCCAGCCCATCTTCTGGTCGACGAGGTACGGGCCGCTGCGGTGGCCGACGCGCAGGAACGGCAGCGTCTTGCCGTTGAGCGACTCCATCGAGCGCAGGTACATCAGCACGCCTTCGGCGTTCACGCTGTCGATGGGAAGCCCGGCAGCGCCGAGCTGGCCGAGCATGCGGTGGTCAGTCACCTGTCCGCGCCCGAGCCACACGCTCTTCACGTTGCCGTTCAGCTCGGAGAACGTGAGCTGCATCAGCGGCTCTTCGGTGTCGACGGTGAAGCCGAGGCTCGAAATCCAGAGCGGGCGGTAGCAGAGCTTCTTGCGCCCAGACCGGTACGTCAGCGGCAGCTCTTCGTGCACGCTCGGCGTGGTGGCCATCGCCCTGTGCGTCAGCGTGTACACGCCGTCAGCCCAGATTTCGTAACCATCGGGCACGATGCAACCAGCGACGACTTGCCCCACGCGCCCTGCGTCACCACTCTCGTACATGCGGAATCCCTCTCCCAAGGGGGGTGATGCTGTACCACGAACCCACTAGCGCGCACCACTACTTGTTGACCCGTACACTGTAGCAGGGTATGAGGGTTCCTCCATGGTCGTCACAACCGACAAGCGCTTCCCCTTGGGACGTCGAGGCGACCGCCCGCTCTCCGTGCCCGCCGAGCGCGTGATGCAGGACCTGCTGAAGGACCTCATTCCCGGAGCAGCGTACAGGAACGGCGCCCTGCGGTTCTCATGGGACGCGACGCCTGCCGTCAAGCGCGCGCTCGGAGCGGCGGACTTCCACTTCCCGGACATCCAGTCGCTTGACCTGCCGGGGCTGGAGGAGTACCAGCGCCACTTCGCGAAGAAGCTGCGCGGGTACCAGAAGCAGATGGTGCAGTTCCTCGCGCTCCGCGCGTACGCCATCAACGCCGACCCGATGCGCTGCCTCTCGGGGAAGTCACGACTCACCGTGAACCGAGGCGGCAAGGCGTTCACCATCACGATGGAACGCCTCGCGAAGGGGGTCAGTGGCCAGCTCGGCTGGGACCTGAGCATTCCGACGAAGGCGCAGTCTATGGACGCGCACGGTTCCATCGTCCTCAACGACATCACGCTGCTGCACCGGCCGGGGAAGAAGCCCTGCATGCGCGTGAAGCTGTCAAACGGCTCGACGTTGGAGTGCACGGCTGAGCACAAGCTGCTCACGCCTCGGGGAAAGGTTCCGCTGCAGGATCTTCGCGTCGGGGACTTCGTGCTCGTCGCCGAGTGGCCGAAGGCGAAGAAGGACTGGAAGCGCCCCGAGAACAAGTCGCGCTACTTGCAAGGCTTCTGGGACCACCCCTTTGCAGAGAAGGGGACGTCGAAGCGCAAGAACCGTCCGGTCGAGCGCTACGCTCGCGTGAAGAAGCATCGCCTCGCAGCTGAGGCGAGCGCGAGCGGGCTGCCGTTCGACGAGTACGTGCGCCACGTGCGTGAAGGACTGCACGACGGTCTCGTCTTCCTCGACCCGCGCATCTGGCACGTCCACCACAAGGACGGCGACCACTCGAACAACGACCCCATCAACCTTGAAGTCATGACGCAGGAACAGCACTCACGCCTTCACGGCATCGAGGGCGCGTGGCGGCACGTCAACGGTCGTGCGGTGCCTGCGACCATCGTCTCAATGGAGTACGCGGGCGAGCAGGAGGTCTTCGACCTCACGATGGCGAACCCGCTGAACAACTACGTCGCCGAGGGCGTCGTGGTGTCGAACAGTGGTAAGACGCCGACCACGCTCGCCGCCGCCTCGGTCGTCGGCTCGAAGAAGACGCTCATCGTCTGCCCGAGCATCGCGAAGCTGGTGTGGGCCTCCGAGCTGGTGAAGTGGATGAAGCAGCCCTCGCTCATCCTGTACGGTCGTTCAGCGTCAGAGGCGCGCGAGTTCTGCGTCCCGTGCGACGGCACGGGAGTCATGACTCTCGACGGCAGCCCGGCGCACTGCCCGAGCTGCAAGGCGAAGAACGGCCAGTCGTACGGCGCGCGCATCCACAAGGGCCCGGAGGCGAGCCTCGAAGCGCTCAGCCGTGCGCGCTTCGTCATCGCGAACTACGACATCCTCACGCCGCAGATGAAGAAGGACGACGCGGGGAAGCTGTCGGAGCGCGAGGACTTGCCGGGCTGGTACAAGGCGCTCGCGATGGCGGGCTTCGACCTCGGCATCCTCGACGAGGCGCACATCCTCCGGGGGCGTCCGAAGGGCTCGGGTGAGGCGCGCACGCGGACGCGCAAGGCGAAGCTGCAGGTCATCCTGCAGAACGTCGAGCGCGTCTGGGCCCTCTCCGGCACGCCCATCTTCGGGCGCGTCGCGGACCTCTGGTCACTGCTCGACGTCATCTCCGAGGGGCTCTACGGTCGCCCGGGCTTCAGCTTCGACAAGCGGTACGCCGGAGGGCACTCGGGTGAGTGGGGCTGGCAGAACGACGGCATGACGAACCCGGAAGAGCTGACCGAGCGACTCGCGTTCTTCATGCTCAAGCGCTCGCGCTCGGAGATTCTGCCGGAGCTGCCGCCGAAGACGCGGCAAATCATCCGCATCGACGCGTCGAAGGCGAGCTTCAAGATGCCCGAGGAGCGCACGTCGAGCGCGCTGCACAACGCGCTGCGCGTGACGGCCAAAATCAAGGAGGAGACGGTCGTCGAGAGCGTCGTCGGAGAGTGCGGCGAAGGCGCGAAGGTCGTCGTCTTCGCGTACGCCCGTGACCACGCCGAGTCGCTCGGGAAGGCCATCGCCGAAGCCTCGGTGACGGACCCTCGGCTCAAGCTGCGCAACATGCGCGTCTGGTGCGTCACCGGCGACACGCCGCCCGAGGCGCGCTTCAAGCAGGCGCAGGCCTACCGCGAGTGGGTCGGCTCGGCCGCCTTCGTCGCCACCATCGACTCCGTGCCGGTGGCCATCTCGCTCAAGGGCGCCCAGTCGGTGCATTTCGCGGCGCTGAACTTCGACCCAGCGTCGCTGCTGCAGGCTGAAGACCGCCCGTACGAGGTCGGCACCAGCGGGCTCGCCATCATCTACTACGTCGTCGACAAGACGGTGGACGACCACGTGGTGAGCATCGTGCTCCCGAAGATGGAGGCGATGGAGGCCATCGTGAAGGAAGACGCAGCCGGAGACTTCCGCACCGCCTTCGGCGCGAAGGAAGACCCGGTGAAGGTCGCCGAAGAAATCTGGAGCCGGATGTCGGCTGCAGCGCTGTAGGAGTCATGACTCGAAGCACTGGAGAGGGACAACATGGACATGCTGAAGCGGTTGTGTGACGGCCCGGGCTGCAAGAACATGCACGAGATGCCGCTCGTCGAGGCGACGACGCGGAGCGCGCCGAGCGGGTGGGTGTCCGCGACGGTGGACATCGCAGCGCCGACCAACGACGTCATGGACGGGAAGGTCGACGGCGACTTCTGCTCCGACGCGTGCCTCACGGCCGCCATCGCAGCTGAGCGCGCGAAGTGGGTCAGCGGTGGGGGCACGGGAGCGGAGAAATGAGCGTCATCACCCTCCAGAAGGTCCGCTGCGACGGACGCGACGAAGCAGGGAAGCCGTGCTTGAAGGAGGAGCCGCAGCCCTCGCCGGAGCTGCGCTGGTGGCTGGTGGCCACCGTGAAGGTGTCGCTCGGGGACGCGCTGCTCAACAAGGACTACTGCTCCGTCGAGTGCTTGGCCAGACGGGTCGCGGAGTACGTGCAGCGGCGGAAAGAAGCCGAGGAGCGCACGCGATGAGCACCGTCGAGTCGCGGCAGAAGGCGGAGGACGAGCGCGCCGAGGACGCGCGTGTCGAGCGCGCGCTCCGGGGTTTGGGCCTGAGCCTCGACGTCTTCGACGAGGTGCTGATGAAGCACCACGGCGACGAGGCCGTGTTGACGCAGTTCGTGATGGGGTTCGACGGTCTGCCCGTGCTGGACGACGCCGGGCGTGCCATTCGCCGTACAACGCAGGGAGAGGGAGAAGACGAATGAACTGGAAGGCGTTTCAAGTGAAGGAGCAGCCCGAGCGAATCGTGCTCGTGATGACGGAGAACCTGCACGAGGGCGTGCGTGACGAGGATCGCGAGACGTTCGCGTCAGCGCTCGCGCACAAGGTCACGGCTCGGCTGCGGCGCGTCGGGTACCGGAAGGTCAGCTTCACCGGCCGCCCGTCGGTGATGCCGACGACGAAGGAGGAGCTGGGGAAGGTGGTCTGGGGCGCGCAGCCCGGGAAGTGGGGCATCCACGCGTGGATTTCCGGCGGGCGCTGGCAGTACCACGCCGAGCACCTGACGAAGCTCATCGTCGACGAGTCCAACCGCATGCTCGCCGAGCTGACGCTCCACTACGTCCAGCAGGACGCGGCGAAGACGAGCACCGAGGAGGCGCAGCGGGCGGTCGACGCCGCGAAGCGGACGGTCGAGGTGGAAGTGAAGGTCGACCCGTACGCCAAGCGCATCATCATGCCGGGCAAGTTGTGACTCGGCGCGCGTTCACCATGGTCGAGCTGCTCATCGTGGTGGCGCTCGTCGCCATCCTCGCAGCCATCGTCCTGCCGTGGGCCTACCGGCGCGGAGAGACCGTGCCGGAGCAGGAAGCGCGCGCAGCAGAGCCGCTCATCCGGGACCGCGAGCAGTGCGAGAAGACGTGCCGCCTCGCGGGGCTCGTCTTCGAGCGCTTCATCTTCGGCTGGGCCAACAGCAACGGCATCAGCTTCGACCAGTGCAGCTGTAGGAGACCCTGACCATGCCGAGCATCGACTTCAACCTGTCGTCCGAAGACGTGATGAACCTGCTCACGAAGCGCCTGCACTGGATGCGCGACGTACGGCGCGTGCACCTCGACTTCGAGAAGCGCGATGTCTTCGCGCAGGTCCCGAAGCCACCTGAGCGTAAGAAGGGCGGAGGGTGGGAGGAGCCCGAGAACTCCATCCGGCGCATGGCGCAGCTGGCCGACCGGCTGAAGGTGATGCGGCAGCAGGACATCGACGACCCGCCGCAGGGGCCACTCGCCGCCATCCTGAGTGAGCTGGAGCTGTGCGAGGTGATGCACGCCCGGCTGCAGGCGTTCATGGATGCGCACGAGTACGGCGGGTCCGCCTTCGACCTGTTGACGCCCGTAGACCGGAACGAGCTGTACAAAATCAAGTACGTGCCCGACTGACAAACATGGTAGGGTTATACAAGGGAGTGGGGAGACCGATGTCCGAAGAGACCACGCCGCACAAGCGGCGCACGCTAGACAACTACCAGACGCCGGTGCGCCTCGCTGACGCCATCACGCGACGCGTGCTCTCCGTCATCAAGGAGCACGACGGCCACACGGGCTTCGGTGAAGGGTCCTTCCTGCTGGAGCCCTCGGCAGGCGTCGGGCGCTTCGTCACCGCTCTGCGCACGGAAGTCCCGAGCGCGTTCATCGCTGCCGTCGAGCCGCGCAAGGTAGCCGTGGCGCGGATTCAGGGTGCGAGCGCCATCTTCACGCGGACGCTGGAGCAGCACGTCGCGTCGAACCAGTACCGGTCCATCGACCTCGCGCTGGGCAACCCGCCCTTCTCCCGGGCGCAGGAGCACGTCGAGCTGCTCAAGCCGCGCTGCCACTGGGTGGCCTTCCTCCTGCGGCTCAGCTTCTTGGGCTCGCAGCACCGAGCCTCGACGTTGTGGAAGGCACCCAACAGCCTCCGCTACATCATCCCTGTCGCGGAACGCCCGAGCTTCATCAAGAAGCGCTCGGAGAAGACCGGGAAGCTGAAGGACACGACGGACAACGGCGAGTACGCCATCTTCATGTGGCGGCGCGGCCACCTTGGGCTCGCCGAGGTGCTGCCGCACCTCTTCTGGAAGGAGGAGTCATGACTCAGCTGGTGCTGAAGGACGTGGCGATGCACGCGAACGACAAGCCGAGGTGGTCCGGCGTGCAGAGCGTGAAGTACTTCGACGTGTACCTCCGCGTGATGCCGCGCATCAATCGCTTCGTGTGGCTGGAGACGTGGACGCGCCCGTTCATCCTGCAGGCGCACCTGCAGCCCGCGACCTTGAACCTCCTCCTCGGCCACCGGCCGATGGCGTGGGAAGACGTCGACCAGTTCGTCGTCACGCTCCCCGGCATCCGCCCGGCCTCGACCCTCTACATCCCGCCGGTGCCGGACAAGCCGGAGTGGCCGCGCACGGACTCGAACCTGCACACCGGCATCGGAGCCGTGCGCTGGAACGACAAGGTGAACTTGCACGTGGTGTTCACGACGAAGATGCGTGAGGACGTCACCGTCTGGGTCGACACGATGCTCGAACGAGGGGAGCTGTTGGCATGACGACGAAGAGGATTTGTTTCTGGCAGGACATGCACACGCGCCGTGCGCGTCCGGAGCTTGAGAAGGACTGGCCCGAAGACGAGTGGAAGAACCTCTGTGGCCGGGGCACCGAGAACACGATCAACTACGCTGAGGACGTGGCTGAGGTGACGTGCAAGGACTGCCTGAAGCTGCTGAACGTGGCGGTGCTGACGCCGAAGACGGAGCCGAAGTACATCGCTGACTTGACGCCGACCCGCGCGATGAAGCTCTTCGGCGGTGAGGCGCCGAAGTTCGACCCGGTCTCGAAGCCGAAGCACTACAACGCAGGCAAAGTCGAGTGCATCGTCGCGCTCGAAGCGGCGACCACCGGGCTCGAAGGCATCGAAGCCGTGTGCACCGCGAACGCCATCAAGTATCTCTGGCGTTGGAAGCAGAAGAACGGTGTCGAGGATCTGAAGAAGGCGCTCTGGTACACCGAGCACCTCGTGAAACACCTGACGGCGGAGAAGAAGTCGTGAGCGACAAGCGCCTCGTCGAGTTCAGCGCGGACCTCACGCTCTACGTCTACGCGCCGGACGCGGACGGCCTCTACGTGGCGCAGATCGACCGCGAGAGCCTGACGTACCTGCCCGGGAAGAAGACGCGCGCGGGCCTCAGCCGGGGCACGACGCACGCGGAGCGCGAGGGCACCACGGCCACGCAGTTCAAGTGGCCGCGTCACCAGAGCCGCTGCCCGTTCATCGCGCAGGCGAACGCGCTGGAGCACCTCGCACAGGTGCTGCGGGGGATGAAGAAGTGAGCGGTCCGAGGGGGACGTCCAACAGCAACGTGCGAGGCAACACGCGAGACCGCGAGTCGCGGAAGCGCTGGCTGCTCAAGACGTGGGCAAGCAACGTCGGAGAGGGAACTGCTCGCTGCTACCGCTGCGGCGATCTACTCGACGCCGACACCATCACGGTCGACCGCATCATCCCGGGCGCGCGAGGCGGCCGGTACGTACGGAACAACATCAGGCCGTCCTGTGCGAGGTGCGCGTCGGCGACGGGAGGTCACTTGGGTGTGGCACGCAAACGCCGCAAGTCTTCGCGCTTGTGACAAGGGACGCAGAGCGCCACGTAGTGCTTCGGATTTGGGCTGTACGCAATGCCGGTCGCCGTCTTCAACTCGTGAGGATCATCGTGTTTGTACGACCAGTGCTTCGCTGCAGCGCCGCAGGAACACAGCTGGTCCCGCGCCGGACCCCGCGCTTCGGCCACGCGCTCGTGCGCGCGCACGTAACCGATGCGGTCTCCGCGCCATGCCGGGTTGTTGGGTCCGAGGCGCGAGGGCACGTAGTCAGGGTGTCCGCCTTTGCGGACACGGCGAAGGTGCGTCGTGCAGTAGCCAAAGCCTGCGTGTTTGCGCGCGCAGCCTGCGACTCGGCAGCGCTGCGCTTCGACGCGGATGGGTGCGTTGGCGTTGGTCGTGCCGTTGCGGTACTGGCGGAAGTAGTGCGCGTTGCAGAGGCCGCGCGAGCGATGCGGACGCCCGCAGTTCTCGATGGTGCAGAGCATCTGCTTCGTGTAACACCCCAGATGTACGCCTTGCAACTTGGAGCAAAGTCATGACTCGGGAAGAGTGGTGCCAGTTCGCCGACGACAAGAACCTGCTGTTCGCCGACGGCTTCGACGACGCCATCATCGGCGTCTCGATGGCACCCGGGCGGCCGACGCGCGTCGTCTACGACATCGCCTCCGTGCTCCACGTGCTGATGGAACGCGACGGCATGAGCGAGGACTCGGCCGAGGAGTACTTCAACTACAACGTCGTCTGCGCGTACGTCGGTCCGCGCACGCCGCTCTACACGCTCGCCGAGGTGGCGCACGACGAGGACGAGGTCGAAGTGGCTCCGACTGGACGCCCGAGCGTCAACATGAAGGCGGCCAAGGCGTGAACCGAGGTCCCGGCCTGAAGGAGCTGGTTGCAGCGGCGAAGCCCGAGGAGTGTCCCTTCTGCGGGGAGCCGCGCAAGAAGCGCGAGCCCGGCGTTCCCGGTGTGTCGCAGGGACGGTACGCAGAGGGCGCGCCTGCGGGCTACTACCTCACCTGCGGCGACTACGAGTGCGCGCACACCGCGTACACGCGCTACTGGAAGCGCGACTTCTACCGCGAGTCGCGCGCCGCGCTAAACGCGCAGAAGCAGGCGAAGAAAAACCACTTGTCGGACCCCGCTGGTACAAGGAGCGCATCATGAGCAACGGACCCGGAGGGCAATCGACGCGCGGCTCTCACAAGCTGTCACAGCCGCTCGTCTGCCCGCGCAAGTGGTACCTGCGGCAGGAGAAGCACCTTGTGCCGAACGTCGAGGTCTCCTACTTCGTCGAGGGCCGCCTCGCGCACATCGCGCTCGCGTACTACCGCGCCGCGCAGCTCCACAAGATGGGGCGCCCGGTGCCGAGCTGGTTCTTCGAGCGCACGCTCGTCGACTGCCTCAACGAGGCCGGGGCGGGCTCGCCGGACGCGGTCAAGCTCGGCATGTCCATCCTCAATGCGTACGCGGTGCGCTGGGGCAGCGTCGACACGTGGGAGCCCATCTCCATCGAAGAGGAGTACTCGGCGACGCTCGGGCAGATCCGCCGCCTCATCAACCCGCGCCACCCGGCGATGCCGGACGACGAGGAGCGCTTCAGCTCGCGCATCGACCTCCTCGTGCGCAACAACGGCTTCCTCTACGCGCCCGACTACAAGACGACGAAGCGCGCCGCGTGGTCGCGGAAGGAGTGGGAGCTGCCGCGCCTCGAAGCGTTCAACTACAACGGCGAGCACACCGTCTCCTTCCAGTTCATGCTGCAGACCGCCATCCTGCGCGTGAACTTCGGCACCGAGTTCCGAGGCGTCATCGTCGAGCGCATCCTCAAGGCGGAGCCGCACGACTTCGACCGCACCGTCGTGCCCATCCACAACCGCATGTTCGCGGACCTGCCGTCGACGCTCGCGGCGTGCGCGAAGGCGGAGCGCGAGGCGAAGCAGATGGTCGCCGACGCGGTGCACCGGGGCGAGGACATGGAGATGTGGCTCCCGCCCGGCCACTACTGGTCCTGCTACAGCGGCGGCCAGATGTGCGAATACAAGCAGATTTGTGTAGCGGAAACCCCTAGACAGCGTAGTGACATCATGGTAGGGGAGTACCACGAAAGCTCGACGTGAGATTGCGTACGAGCTTTCAGGGATGGACCGGGGTCTGGAGAGTCCTCGGAACTGGAGAGGGAACAAAATGAGCATTGCTGGTTTGACTGTCGACAACAGCGACCTGTTGTCCATCGCGCCGTCGGTCGTCCTGTACGGGGCGCCCGGCGGAGGCAAGAGCACGGAGATGGCGCGGGCGTTTCCGAACGTCCTCTACGTGCAGTCCTCGCCCACCATCCTGCGCGCGCTCGCGCAGTACGCGAAGGAACACCCCGAGGCGGGCATCAAGGTGCCCGCGCGCGTGACCTTCGACGAGAACTACGTCGCTGAGCGTGGTGGCTCCGTCGTGGCGGCCTTCCGGGGCTTGCTGGAGAGCTACCTCATCGCCGACGCGCAGGGGAAGAACCCCTACGAGGGCATCGTCTTCGACGAGTGGAGCACCATCAGCGAGCGCCTCTACGCCGAGATGCGCACCGACCCGACCGGCAAGTACCGGGCGAAGAACGGCAACGTCAACATCTTCGCCGTCATGGACGGCTTCAAGGTGATGCACTCGACGGTGCTCTCCATCGCGCGGCGCACGCGGAAGATTGTCGGCTTCGTCTCGCACCACCAGCCGCCGAAGTGGGACGAGGACGAGAACTCGATGACGCGCGGGCAATTGAAGCACCCGGGTGGCCCGCGCATGCCGATGGGCCTCGCCGACCAAGTCATCGCCATCTGCGCCGACGCCGACGTCGTGCTGCAGCTCGCGGTGCTCGACCCGGTGAAGGGCGGCATCGTGCTCGACCCGACGGCGGCGCAAGCTCCGTCCCCCGAGGGGAGTCATGACTTCCGCCGCGTCTTCATGACGCAGCTGGAGCAGAAGTGGTTTCGGAAGGTGCGCGGGGCGTTCGACCTCCAGCGCGAGGAACTCATCGACATCAAGAAGGGGCGTGGGCTGCGCGAGCTGCTCCGCCGTTCCGGTTACCCGGTCTGAGCTGACGGGAAGCAGCGCCCGGGGCCATTGTGGCGCCGGTTCCACCCGACCCGGAGAGGGTCACCAACGCAGTAGAGAAAGAGACGGACACGCACATGGCTGACAACAAGATCATCATCGACCTCGCTGGCCTCGCCGACTACACGCCGTACGAGGGCATGGGCAGCAACGACCTGCTCACCGCCGACGGCATGTTCTCCGTGAAGATCGGGAAGATCACCGCCGGTCGCTCGAAGGAGAGCAACAACCCGAAGTTCACGGTGCAGGTCACCGTGCAGGACGAGGACAACAAGGGCAAGAACATGGTCGGCACCGTGCTGCTCGGCGGCACCGACTCCAAGGGCGGCAAGCTCATCCGCCAGCTCGGGGACCTCCTCACCTCCGTCGGCATGACGATGGAGGCGGTGCGCGCGCTCTCCGGGAACGGCACGTTCGACGCCGAGGAGCTGGCGAAGACCCTCACCGGCAAGATCGGCCACGTGCAGGCCGAGGCGCGCCACTACGAGGGCCGCCTCTCGTCGTCCATCGCCAACTGGGTCACCCCGCAGGCGTACAAGGACGCGGTCGCCGCCTCGGCGCACCGCAAGCCGCACCGCGCCGAGCAGACCTTCTCGGGCGTCCCGGCGGGCGCGCAGGCGGGCGCCGCGAGCATCACGAACCTCGGCGGCGGGCAGGCGAACGGCGCGGCCGGTGGCGCGGCGGTCGACCCGCTGAAGAAGCTGCAGGGCCTCACGCTGCCCGGCCTCGGCTGAGCAGCAAGTAGTACTGCGTGGGCCCGAATTGGGTGACGGGCCCACGCAGGAAGTCCTCGGCGCCGTGGGAAGCGCTTGAGGCACGGAGGACGGCGGATTTCCCTCTCCGGTGCCGCCGTCTCTTCGTCTCGTTGTCGGGGGCGGGCTTCTTCGAGCTTGCCCCCTGCGGTACAACCACCACCATGACGCAGCCTCCTGCGGAGTACCTCGTGACCAACGACGTCAGCATGCAGCCTGTCTACGTCGCGATGAAGGCCTCGTTCGACCGCGAGGAGGAAGCGCGCAACGCGCACGCTGAGCTGCGCAAGCAGGCTCTTGCCGTGGCCCGGCAGCTGGAGCAGGCCCGGCAGGACGTGCTGACGCTGACGGAGAAGCTCCACGCCGAAGAGACGGCGCGCCGCGAGCTGGAGAGTCGCCTGCAGGCGCTGGTCGCGAAGTACGGCGGAGCGTGAGTCATGACTCCTCGCTTCGTCTGGATGCGTCCGACGACCCATGCCGCTGCCTGCCGCTACAAGCTGCCGCGCAAGCTGACGGGCGCCGGTCGGAAGTTGCCGTCGGAGTGCGGCGTCTGGGTGACGCCCTACTTGAAGGAGCGCGTGCTGGAGAAGCCGTCAAAGGACCTCTGTCCGCACTGCTTCAACAACACGAAGGTCGCTGAGCCGCACCTGCGGCAACGCAAGAAGCAGCACCGCGAGGACTCGCGGTTCAATTTCACCGACTGGGACTGAGGGGCCCTCACCATGGTTGACGAGGCCGTGCTGCCACAGCACGTAGCTGCAGTTGCGCGTGGCGCTCGATGCACGGAGTGCCCGCTCTACGGCTGCAAGCAGGGCCCGGTGATGCCCGCCGTCAGGCAGGGCGCACCGATTACCGTCGTGAGCGAGTCCCCCGGCAACACGGAGGTCGAGGAGGGGAGGCTACTCACGGGCTCGCCGGGCGAGATGGTCTACGAGGCCCTCCTGCCTGCGGGCTATGGGCGCAACGACGTCTCCGTCACCGCTGCCATCCTCTGCCGCCCGCCGGGCGGGCACATGCTCGACTACGCGGCGCTGCTCAAGCAGCAGCACGCGAAGGCGGTGGCTCGCGCGAAGGAGCTGGGCCTCACGCCGCCGCCGCTCATCACGCCGCAGCTGTGCTGCACGCCTCGGCTGCACCGGGACATCGTCGAGTCGGGCAGCCGCGTCGTGCTCGCGCTCGGCTCCGAGGGCTTGAAGGCGTGCGCGCAGCAGATGCAGCTGCCGATGGCGCCAACGAAGGTGCCTCCCGGTACGCCGCGCGTGGCGCCGCTCAAGAAGCAGCACGGCGCGCCGGTGGTGGCGAAGGATGGGCGCATCCTGATGTCGACGCTGCACCCGGCGTTCGTCATCTTCGGCGCGAACACGCGCTACATCCCCGTCATCAAGGCCGACATCACCCGGGCCGCGACGATGGCCAAGCGCGGTGGCGTCATCGACTGGCAGGAGCCGGAGTTCATCCTCAAGCCCTCCATCGACACGTGCCGCAACGTCCTGCGCATCCTGAAGGAGAGCAAGACGCTCATCACGGTCGACATCGAGACCGACGGCATCATTACGCAGACCGCGCGCATTCGCTGCATCGGGCTCGGCGGCGTGGTGAACGGGCGCGAATTGATCATCGTGGTGCCGCTGCGCCACATGGACGGCCGTTCGTGGTGGCTCCCCGGCGACGAGCACCGGCTGAGTCATGACTTGACCGACCTGCTGGAGAGCAACCCGCTCTCCGGCCACAACCTCCTCTTCGACACCGCCGTGCTGCTGAACCGGGGCCTGCTCAAGAACCGAGGCAAGACGTGGGTCGACACGATGACGGGGCACCACGACACCAACCAGTCGGAGCTGCCGCACGACCTCGGCTTCGTCGCCACGCGCTGCTTCGAGGCGCCGCGCTGGAAGGACGACGCCGACCACAAGAACGTCGAGGGCGTCGACGACTACTGGCTGCACCTCTACTGCGCGAAAGACGTGCTCGGCGAAATGCGGCTCGTCAACCCGCTGCTCACGGCCATCGACGAGCAGGGGACCATCGGCGCGTACCGCACCGACACGCAGCTCAACCCCGTCGCGCGCGACATGGGCGAGCTGGGGCTCAACGTGAACGAGGAGCGCCGCCGCGCCTTCTTCGACATCCTCGACCGCGTGGTGCAGGAGAAGGTCATCGAGCTGCGCCGCGTGACGGGCATCCCGGACTTCAACCCGAACGCGTTCAAGCAGGTCGCGCGCTTCCTCTACGTGACGAAGGGGCTCTCGCCGCCGTACGCGACCGACGGGCGTGAGTGGGCGGAGCTGGAAGACGACGAAGAGGTCGAGCTGGACACGGATGACCCCGAGGTCATCGTGGCGAAGGCGGCCACGAACGAGCTGTCGCTGCTGCGGCTGCTGGAACTCGGCGTCGACAAGCACACCGAGCAGTTCATCGAGGCGCAGCTCCAGTACCGAGGCCTGCAGAAGTGCAAGGCGACGTACATGGGCCTCAAGTACGAGGAAGAGAAGGGCGTCAAGCGGCTCGTCGACACGCACCGCAAGAAGGGCTTCCTGCAGACCGAGAGCTGGGGCCCGGGGCTGGAGAACCTCTCCATCATCCACCCCTCGTGGAAGCTGCACATCACGCCCACCGGGCGCTGGGCGACGAGCCCGAACGTGCAGAACTGGCCCGAGCGCGTCGTCTTCGACGTGACGAAGTACCGGGCCGCCGTGTCGGCTGACAAGAAGTACTTCGACGTGCTCGGCGCCGACGGCATCATCAACACGCGCGCCGTCATCGAGGCGCCGCCCGGGCACGTGCTCGTCGGCGCCGACTACGCGGCCATCGAGCTGCGCATGTACGCCGTCGCGTCAGGTGATGCGCTGCTGCTGGACGCCATCTTCACCGGCAAGGATCCGCACGCGCTGAACTTCGCGACGATGCAGTCGACGCGCCCGGACCTGCGACAGCAGTTCTACGACAAGGTGATGAAGTCACCGGCGGCGGTGAAGAAGTACTTCCGCAACATCGCCAAGCGCTTCGCCTTCCTCGTCATCTACGGCGGCCAGAAGGACAAGCTGTACCAGACGATGGCGGCCGACCGGAACCCGGACGGGACGCGGAGCTTCCCCGACCTGAAGATGCGCGACGTCGACGTCTGGTTCGACAACTGGCACAAGACGCACCCCGAGACACGCCAGTGGCACGAGGCTGTCGTGCGCGCGTGGATGACCTACGGCTTCGTCGCCACCATCATCGACGGGCGCAAGCGCTTCTTCATCGGCGGCATCGACAAGACCGCGATGCCCAACATGACGATTCAGGGCTCGGCCGCGAGCATCGCGAACCGCGCGATGATTGCCATCGCCAAGGAGTGCCCGCACCGAGGCTGGAGCCCCGTCTCCGGCCCGGTGCTGCAGGTTCACGACTTCATCGGCCTGCAGGTGCCGGAGAAGCGGCAGAGGGAGGCGGAAGACCTGCTGAACGCAACGATGCCGTACACGCATGCCGGGATGAGGTTCGACATCGAGCTGAAGTCCGGTAAACGCTGGGACCAGACGTAGCACCAAGGGAGAGGCACCATGGACGAGGCAGACTACAAGAGGCGCGTGCAGGCGCAGGGCATCTTCGCGATGATGACGCAGTCGCTCCCTGAAGTCGGCGAGGACGCCATCCGGGGCACCCTCGCGATGGCGGTGCAGGCCGCCAACAAGGCGGGCATCTCGCGCGAGGACACGCTGCGCATGCTCACGGACGAGTTCGAGCAGTGGGCCGTCTTCGAGGCGATCCAGAGCGCGCAGGCGGGGGTCAAGTCATGACTCCCGAGGAGTTCAAGAAGCGGCTGGGTGCCGAGGCGGCGTTTCAGCACATGATGGGCGCGCAGGACGCCACGCAGACGCCACCGCCCGACGTGGACTCGCTGCGCGGCGTCCTGATGATGGCCGTGCAGATGTCGCGGGCGATGCAGCTGCCGCTCGCGGACCTGCAGGCGCTGGTCGCTGACGAGGCGGCTCAGTGGGAGAAGTACGTCGAGACGAAGGCGCGCGTCATTGCGCGGCGGAAGGAGCAGGCCAAGTGAGCGCGCCGGACCAGCTCGCCGAGGCCATCATCAGCGGCTTCGGGAAGATGATTCCCGTGAAGCGCGCCGCGAAGGTCATCGTCGCCGGTGGCGTGACGCACTCGGTGGAGGAGCTGCGCCGCTGGGCGGACAAGAGCGCCATGGATGCCGATCTGAACGGCCGCGCTGTCGGCGCGCTGCTGCACGAGCTGCTCGACGTCTACGAGGCGACAGCCATCAAGCCGAAGAAGCCAGAGCCGAAGCTCGTCGAGGTGCAGGCGGAGGTGAAGGACCTCACCGACGACATCAAGCACGCCGTCGGCCAGCTGCAGCAGGCGCTCGGCACCGTGAGCCCGGAGGGTGTCGTCGAGCTGCAGCTGCTCAAGGACACCATCGAAGAGCTGAAGGCCAGCATCGGCATGGAGTAGCTGGTGGGCGGGGTGGGGTACGTCGGTCGCATTGACAAGTGTGGCAGACTTGTATTACTCCACCACGCACCATGGCCACCAAACGCAGTAGGAAGATGCTGATTCACGACGTGCCCGGCTCGACCGGGCCCGTCGCGCCCCCGACGTCGGAGCCTGCCCGCGTCATCCCCATCACCGCCACCATCGCCTCGACGGGCCTGTTCAAGGTCATCAAGTCGAACGTGAAGCAGGCGGCGATGGAGGTGCCGCTGGGCGCCTGCACCGCCATCACGTCTCCGCGCAACCGCGCCGGGAAGACCGCTGTGCTCGACGCCTTCCGGCTCGCGCTCACCGGCAAGCACCCCATCGGACCGCACGCCGCTGACCTCGCCGGGCTCACCCCCGACGGGGCGTACCCGTGGGCGAAGCTCGTGGGCAACGACACGACGACGCACTACCGCTTCGAGCCCGGGAAGAAGACGCCCGAGATGACGCTCACCGGTGAGCTGGCGAGCTACCAGCAGGACTCGCTCACCCAGCTCCTGCCGCTCGTCTCGATGGCCGAGCTGCTTCACCTCGGTACCGCGAAGGCCCGGGAGGCGCTCTTCAAGCGCTTCGGCGGCGAGGCCATCCGGACGGCCACGATGCCTGCGGCGCTCACCGAGGAGCAGCAGGCGCTCTGGACGCGCGCCATCAACGCGATGGGGCCCAGCGCCAACGTCTCGGCGGTGGACCGGCTCACCCTCGCGGGCACGTGGCTGCGCTCGCACAAGAAGGCCCTCGGCGACCGCGTGCGCTCGCTGGAGGCCGAGCTGCAGAAGCTGCAGGAAGCCCAGTCGACGTCCGGCGTGGGCTCGCCCTCCGAGGACCTCATCCGGGGCGTGCAGGAGAAGCTCGACGCCATCAAGACGTACGAGAAGACGTTCGTCATGCAGCAGCGGATGCAGGAGAGCACGGACCGGCTCAACGGGCTCATCGCGCAGGCGCAGGCGCTGCCTCCGGCGGTGTCGGACGAGGCGCTCGCGCAGGGCCGGGCGAACATCACCGCGAAGTGGGGCACGGCCTTGCTGGAGGCTGACGTCGCGTCCGCGCAGCAGAACGTCACCGCGCTGAAGTCGGGCATGCAGGTCTACGTGCTCGTCACGAAGCTGCGCGAGATGCTGCACGCGGACGGTCTGTGCATCGTCTGCACGCACGCCGACGGCGACAAGGCGAAGACGGCCCAGCTGCTCTCCGACGCCGAGCGCACGGTCGCCGAGCACCAAGCGGGGCTGGCGAAGGTCGAGGCACGACTCGCCGAGGCGCTCGCGGCTCTGCGCAACGCGGTGAGCCACTGTGACGAGGAGCTGCGCGTGCTGCAGTCCGCGTACGACGATGACCAGCGCCGCCGCCGTCAGCTCGGGCAGGACCTGCAGCTGGCGAAGGGTGCCTACGAGCACGGTCAGTCGCTCATGCAGGCGGCCGGGGCGAACGTCCAGATGCCGAAGGAGACGCGGGCCGAGCTGGAGGCGCAGCTGGCCGCGCTCAACGCCGCGAAGGCGGAGTCCGGCAGAGCGACGCAGCTGGCGACCGACATCCGCAAGGTCGGCATCGAGGTGGACGACTGCAAGGTCGTCGAGAAGGCCGTCGGTGACGGGCTCGCCAAGCTCGTGGGCCTCGTGAAGGTGGACGCCGAGAAGGCCGTCAACGCGTGGATGCCCGAGGGCTTCACGGCGGCGCTCATGCTCGACGACGAAGAGGGCAAGCCCGCGTGCCGGTGGGAAATCATCGGCGCCGACGGCAGGCCGCACCCCCGGGGCGCGATGTCCGGCGCCGAGTGGAGCGCGCTCACCGTGGCCATCGCGTGCGCGTGGAGCGAGGGCCAGAAGCACCGCTTCCTGCTCCTCGACGACGCCGACCTCGCTGGGTTCTCCGCTGAGAACGTCCGCAAGGCGCTCAGCATGGTCTCGAAAGCGGTCAGCGAAGGGCGGCTCACGCAGGCCCTCGTGGCGTGGTCGCGCCCCGAGGAGATTCCCACCGAGGGTTGGAGCGTGGTACAACTCTGACAGTGGAGAGGCCACCAAGGAAAAACCATGACCCTCAACGAAGCAGCCAAGAAGTGGGACCTGAGCCCGAACTGGGTGCGGACCCTCGTGAAGACGAAGCGCGTGCCAGCCGAGCTGAAGGAGGACGGCCCCGTGCCGTACTACGACATCCCGGACGACACCCCGAAGCCGCCGTCGATGCAGCGCGCGCCGCGCCGCAAGGGCACGGGGCCGCTCATCCAGAAGGCCTCGGTGAAGCGCCGGGCGTACCGCGAAGAGGCGGGGCCGCCGAAGAAGGTCGTGAAGCGCGCCCCGAAGAAGGCGGCGCCGAAGAAGTAAACCCCCCGGCCCGGGCTTCGAGTCACGACTCGGAGCCCGGGCCTTGTTGTACCCGGGAGCTGACGATGAAGCGCACGCAGCAGGTGGGTAGCGGGTTGCGAGGCAAACCGCGCATCCGTAAGGAGCTGAAGAAGGCGCAGACGCGCGCAGAGCGCCGGGCCGAAAACCAGCAGCTGCAGAAGGCTCCCGAGGAGACGGACCGCACGCGGAAGCGTCGGTACTTCGGCTGGGATGACTGAGCGGGCGCGCGCGTACGTCGTCACGGTGCATAGCCACTATCCGAACGGGTACATCAAGACCGAGTGGACGGTCACCGAGGCACTCGACGCACGGCATGCAGCCTTCAACGCGAAGAACTGGGCGCGCGAGATTCACCACGTGGCGTCGCACACGGCAGCGCGCGTCGTCGTGCGGGCGACCGGCGAGGTCGTCGACCCCGCCCTGTACACTTGACGACCGTGGTAGGGCTCTGCTAGATGCTCGGGGATGCAATTCCTCCATCACGGCACAGGCTGGGACTTCTCCGTCGGAGTCGACCTCGGCGAGCGCGAGGTGTGGCTATGCCTCCTGCCTCCGCGTCGTTGGTACTTCGGCAGGGACGTCATGGCCATCCACTTCGCCATCGACGCCTACGGCTTCGGCTTCTTCGAGCTGCAGATCGGCTGAAGTCATGAACGTCGACCGCCTGAACTTCTACCCGCCGAAGGACGTGCGCATTGGTCCTTCGCTGAGCTGGGCGCTCGTCGGCGCGAAGGTCTGGTTCTTCAACACGCCTGAGAACCTCTGGCGCGTGGGGCACATCGTGGAGTCGTACGGCCACGCCTGCATCGTCGAGAACAAGCAGCTGGACCTGCGGCGCTGGTCGCACGTCCACGACTGCTACACCTACCGTGAGTACTGACCGGGCTGCGTGAGGTAGCCTCCGAGACATGCGCAGTCCCATCTGGCTCAAGCTCTTCGACGACTCGTGGGGCGCCAAGCTCCCGCACGACGTCGCGTCACCCGGCGACATCATCACGCTGGAGGCGAAGGACGGCTCGAAGACCGAGGTGCGCCTGTTGGAGCGCGTCACCGGCGAGCAGCACTGGTCCATCTGGCGCGTGACGCGCGAGCTGACACCGCCAGCGCCGCCGGTGAAGCGCGTGCAGGCGCGGAAGCCCGTCATTCGCCGTGGAGGAGTCGTACATCGCCTCCCAGTCATGACTCCTGAGCCGCCTCCGCTCACCGACGCCGACGCGCCGCCGCCCCCGAATGACGATTGACAAGCGTGGTAGGGGAGTGCTACACCCCACTTCCCATGGGACACACCGCACAGGAAATCGTAGAGCTGGCGCTGACGGCGCGCGCACGCTTCGCCGAACTCGGTGTCACGAAGCACGCGGTCGAGCGCTTCATGGAGCGCGGTGGTCGCGACATCTTTCGCAGCCACACCCAGCAGCGCGTCTGGGAGCAGTTCAACGCGCAGAAGTACTTCCTGAAGCTCGTCATCGGGGCGAGCCTCGCCCTTGACGAGCTGGACCGGACCCAAGGCAAGGCGCCGCTCGTTCCGCGACGAGTGCTCTACGGCAGTGACGTCGTCACGCTGCTGCAGCTGCAGTATCCGCCGCGCTTCAGCACTCCCGACCCGCAGCCTCTCGGCCTCTTCGCCTGCATCAAGGGCGATGCCGTCCTGAGCACTCTCACGACTGTGATGGTGCAGAACAACCTCCTGCAGGGCACCTACAAGCAGTGCGACGGCACGGCCTTCCCTCTGACGCATCCTCTGTTGAAACCGAAGGAGACATCTATGGCTGATCTCGACAACAAGGCGACCTTCGACTGGGCGTACAACTTCTTCAAGGACAACCCGAAGGCCTCCGTGAACGGCGCGCTGAAGGCGGCCAACAACGCCAAGCCGCGCATCGCGCCCATACAACCCATCTTCGCTGAAGCTCGGCGCAGGGCGCAGGCCGAGCGTCCTGTGGAAGCTGAGCCGCCGAAGACGCCCCCTGCGGTCGAGTACAAGCCCGCTCCCTTCACCCCCAAGCTGGTCCCCGCAGTCCAACCCGTAGTTCTCGATGAGGTTCCCACCATGGCTACTCCTCCCGTCCCGACTCCTGTTTCAGTCCCTCGTTCCGTGAAGGACGTCGAAGCCGACGCGCTCGGCCCCATCGCAAAGCAGCTCGCCGAGAAGATGCGCGAGCTGGGCATGAGCAGCTGCGTGATGACGCTCGCCGAAGAGGATGACGGCGGCATCGACGCCGAGTGGGACGTCTCCTACAAGCGCTCCGGCAAGGGGAAGATGCGCTTCTGAGTCATGACTCGAACCGGGAGCCGATGATGAGCGACATCGTGGAGGTCGCCCCTACGGGGCAGGCAGAGCGCATCGAAGGGTCGAACGAGCTGCAGCTGCCGCGCATCGGCGACTGGTACTGGCTGCGCCAGTCGTACAAACAGCGCGACGACTACCTCATCGAGAACGACCGCCTCGAAGACAAGAAGCGCCGGAAGCTGAAGAAGGCCGAGTTGGGCACGGCCGAGGCGAGCTTCTCCAAGACGTACGACGACTACTACGAGCGCTTCGTCACCGTGACGGACATCGGCTCCAACTACATCAAGGTCAGCGCGCCGAAGGTGAAGTCGGCCAGCGGCAGCTCGTACCTCGGTGAGAGCTGGCGCATCCATCTCGACGAGATGGACGGGCTGCTGCGCCGGGAGCTGGACCCGAAGACGGTCATCGGCATGCACCTGAACCAGCACCGGGTGCAGGTGGCTCACCTTCTCGGCGAAGTGCAGCGCATCACGCAGCAGCTCGGCGTCGGGCAGCAGTCACTTGGGGAAGGAGGCTCGGCGCAGGCGGCCGAGACCTCGGCCCTCGTGCACGCCGCAGGCATCCGGCCCGTCGAGGAGTTCAAGGCGGCGCTCACGCTGGCGAAGGAGAAGACGCTGCCCGAGCTGTTCAAGGCTGTCGAGATTGAGAACGCGCTGATGGCGAGCTGGATGAACGCCGAATTGCTTCCGCTGCGGGCGCAGGCTGAGAAGGGCCTCAAGCCCATCATCGAGCGTATCGACAACCGCATCTTCAACGTCGAGCTGTACGCAGGGCTCGTCGAGGAGGTGGTGCAGATCCGCGAGGGCGAGCACGCCGAGGTGGGCGAGCCCATCCACCTCATGCAGCGCCGTCACTACATGGACGAGGAGTGCCTCATCAACTACGAGGCGGGCGGGATGAACTTCCAGAAGGTCGAGGACTTCGACCGCTGGCTCGCGAAGCCGGAGAACGCCCGGCGCATCTTCCCCTTCAAGCGCTGCCTCGTCGCCTTCCGCATCCGTCGCCACGAGAAGGAGTACCTCTTCGAGGGCGGCTCTTTCGAAGACTTCCTCTCGTTCACGCGCTGGGTGGGCGACGCAAAGGAGGCGGACATGGCGACGTTCCTGTACATCCGCAACGGCGCGGCGCTGTACCGGCTGACGACGAGTCATGACTTTGGCGAGCAGCTCTTCCCGGACGAGAAGCTGCGCCACCTCACCGGCGCGCTCTACGCGAAGAATGAGCACTTCGGGAAGTGGCAGGTCATCACCGAGGGTGACTACGAGGAGCGCAAGGCGGCATACGCGGCTGCGGTGAAGGAGCTTCCGGCGAAGCAGCGCGAGTACGAGAAGGCGCTGAAGGCGTTTCACGAGAAGTGGGCGATGTACCTCGACGAGGTCGACGACGACGAGGACGGTGACCGCTCGCGCACGTGGAACGTCGCCGCGTACGAGAAGCGGCTCGACGCGCTGAAGGCGAAAGGCGAGACGTTCCTTTCGGTCGTCTCTGGCAAGGAGATGACGGCGGCCGACGGCTGGGCGCGCGACAGGGACTACGAGGCCGCGCACCGGCAGGGCTACTACGAAGAGCGCCCGCGCGCACCAAGCCGACCACACGACGAGTCGAGCGGCTTCGAGCCGTTCAACGACTCGTCGGTGTACTACGACGACATCCAAGCGTTCCTGCAGAAGCAGCGAGACCAGCACAACCGCCTCGTCCTCGTGCTGCAGGGCCTGCTCGACCGCTCGCCGGTGCTGCACCCGCACCCGAAGTGGCAGCTGTGGACCGACGTCGGCTTCCAGAGCGCGCTCGTGCTGCACTACGACAGCGCCCGGGCCTTGCCCGCCTCGGAGGAAGGACCGCTCTTCAGGAGCTTCCAGAAGGCGAAGAACGCGAACATCAAAGCTGGCTCGCTCGTGACGGGGGTCTACTACTGGTGGCGCAAAGAGCAGGAGGAGAAGGCGTCGAAGCGCTACGACCCGTACGGGCGCCACCAGCGCAGTCACTTCCCTGACGGCCCAGACAAGGTGATGCGCGTCACCTCGCTGCGGAAGGGCCGCGTCTACTTCGAGTGGACGAAGGTGAAGGAGTTCAGCGGACACTACAACGTGTACCGCCGGTGGGTGGTGCCCCCGCCGCGCGTCGTGAAGGTGCGCTTCAGCTGCACCGTCGACCAAGTGCTCTGCGTGGACGACTACAAGGCGGGCGAGTACCTCCAGTTCTTCGAGGATCCGCGCACGCGCGCCGAGTACATCCGCTGGGCGCCGTACCTGCTGGCGGCTGAGGACTTCGTGCACGGCAAGGCGAAGGTCCGGGAGCCGGTGAAGGACAACGTCGAAGAAGACGAAAGCGAGGAGTCATGACTCTGGTGATGTGGCTGATGGTGGCGGCGTTCGCAGGCAGCCTCTTCGCGATGGTGTGGCGTCACCTCCGACAGGAGCGCGCCCGGGCAGCAGCTGAAGCCGCTGCGTGGGAGGCCGAGCAGGCGAGCATCACGCCCGAGGAGCGCGCGGCGGCAGAGCTACAGACGCTGAACACGCTCGCGAACGCTGGCCCAGCCTTCATCCAGCTGTGGCACCTCGACCCCGAGATGCGCCGTCGCGCGCAGACGAAGGCGTACGCTGTCTTCGCGCTCGAACACTTCAAGCGTGAGGCTGCACTGACGGGCAAGAGTCTGGGGCTTGAGCTGGTCCGCTTGGACGCCGCACGCGCGAGAGGTGAGAAGTGTCCGCGCTGCGACGGTAACGGAGGCGCTGACCGACGTACGAAGTGCCCCTCCTGCGGAGAACTGGGGTGACCGTGGAAGTCGAGCGCGACTCCCAGAAGAAGACTTGACTCTGACGACCGTGGTAGACTATTACCACTCTGCAACCACAACCCGGAGAACACCATGGCCCGCTGCAACGAGTGCAACAAGTTCGCTTCCTTCGGCGAACCCGAAATCGAAGTCGACTCCTCCGAGGTCTCGCGCACCGACGCGCGCACGCTCGTCGTCACGGCGAGCGTGGAAATCAAGCGCAACTGCGCTGACTGCGGCACGACGCTGCGCACGGGCAGCTTCGACGTCGAGCAGACGGTTATCGTACCCAAGGGTGAGCCTGACGTCGGCGAGAACGACGACCTGAGCGTCGAGGTGGACGACCCTGAGCCTTCCGAGCGCGTCGAAGGGAAGGGGCGCGGCGCGAAGACGTTCATCGGCTTCACCGCTTCGGGTACCGTCACCGTCAAGCCCGCTGACACCACGGACGAAGAGGGGCAGGAAGTCGAAGGCAAGGAGTTCACGGTCGTCTTCGACATCTCCGACGAGATGCAGGCGTCACACTTCGATGAAGCCTGACGCACGCAAGAACCTGCTCGTCGAGCTGCGTGGCGCCGAGAAGGCGCGCGACAGGGCCGAGTACGACCACAGCACGACGTACGCGAAGTTCAGGACCGAGCCTGCGAACACGCAGAAGCTCGTCGAGCACCAGCACGCCGCCTCCATCCTGCACGCCGCAGGGCTGGAGGTCCGGCGGCTGTACACCGAGCTGGAGCAGATGGTCTCGAAGGAGGAGTCATGACTCGTGACCCGGGGTGGAACGCCATGAAGCTGGGAGACCGCAGGACCGAGAAGCACATGAAAGCCGTGGCGCCCGCCGATGCGTGGCTGCTGGGGCGCTGGACGATGCAGCACGTGCGCCGTGGCCGCATCATGTTCGAGCGGCGCGGGACCGGCCCCCGAGCCTACTGGGAGGTGACGGACATCGAGCGGTCGGACGAGAAGATGACGTGGCGGCAGCTCGACAAGCCGTTCATGGGCTCGGGCTTCACGACGAGCAAGCTGCCCATCTACCACCTCGAAGAGGACAGGGGGCGCAACCTCATCGCGACGCACGGGCGCATCCAGCTCGTGAAGGAGAAGTGGGTCTGGACTGCGTTCATCGCGACCGAGCACTTCGACACGCTCATCGGCACGACGTACTCGCTCGACGACGCGAAGCGGAAGGTCGAGACCGTGCTGCGCGTCTTCCGAGGTGCGCCGTGACTTCTCACACGTACCCGGGCGACTACCGCTCAGCCATTGCGCGGGCGAAGAAGGTGCTCACGAAGGCGGGCTTCCCGTGGTCCACGACGACGGGCCGCTACGCGCCCTACGGCAGCGAGCAGGTGACGACCGACGGCGTGCGCGTGTCGCGTGTCGGGGTCAGCGAGACGGTCGCGCTGCACGTGCACAGCGCGGGGTGGCTCTCCGGCGGGGCCAAGGAGGAGTACCGGCTCATCAACGCGCTGGCCATCGCCACGCTGCGCGAGGCCGGGCTGCCTTTTGATGACCGAGGATGGCTCGCGTGTGGCCGAGACGCGAAGCGCGCCCAGAGGACTCCATGAGCGCGCCGAGACCGCACCAGAAGAAGCCCTGCGTCGAGTGTCCGTACCGGCGCGCGAGCTTGCCGGGCTGGCTCGGGAACGACACGCCCGAAGGCTTCATGGCCACCACGATGGCGGACCACCCGATGCCCTGCCACCTCACCGTCGACTACGAGCGCAAGGACTGGAAGAAGCAGGCCGACAAGGCGCCGCTCTGCGCCGGTGCGCTCATCTTCTTCTCGAACACCGTGAAGCGGAGCCGGGACCCTAAGCGGCCCGAGCTGCCTGCTGACCGCGAGCTGATCTTCAGCAACGCGCGCGAGTTCATCGCGCACCACGAGAGCGGCAGGCTGTCGAAGCTGAAGCCGGTGACGGAGGCGCCGAAGAAGGGCGACCGGGCGGACAAGCGGTGCGCCTTCACGTCCACGTCGAGCCAGCGGCACGCCCCAGTCGGGGACAGGGACTGGTGTTACGGCTGCAGCTTCTACGTCTGCGACGACTGCGACAAGAACCCCACGCTGATGGGCGCGCACGACGTCACCGAGCACGAGCACGACGACGAAGGCGACGAGCTGTGAAGAAGCTCTTCCTCGCCACCATCATGCTCGGGCGCCGGACATACACACTGTCTGGGTACAACCGGTGGCAGGTCGAGGTGCAGCGGCTCGTGTGGGCGCTGCACGAGGAAGAGGCGCGCAGCATCATCAAGGCCGAGTACACGAAGGGCGATGTTGCATCGTACGAAGTCGGCGCGGATGCGACGTGGGTGCAAGGCTGCACCTTCGTCGCAGCGCTGGGAGACCCCGCGTAGAACAACCGGAGAGGCGAGTCATGACACGAGACGAGAAGTCAGAGGTGCTGGGTGAGCTGCGCGGGCTGGAGTACGCGCTCAAGGGCGTGCTCGCGCAGGTCGAGGCGATGCAGCAGCGCCTGCAGCGCCACGACGCGCAGGGCGAGAAGACGTACCCGACGCCGCCGCCGGAGGTGAGCGACCCGGACGTGAAGCCTCCGCTTGACGAGGAGCTGGTGAAGTGTCCGCGCTGCCAGAGCCCGATGACGTGGCGCTTCTCGAAGACCAACGGCCAGTGGTTCTTGGGCTGCTCCAAGTTCCGCGAGACCGACTGCCGAGGCTCGCTGAGCTACGAGAAGGCGAAGCTGCAGGTCGAGTCGCGAGAGCAGGTGAAGAAGGCGGGGCAGGACCTCAAGAAGGCGTACGACGACGCGAAGGGCCAGCTCTTCATTACCGAGGAGCAGCACGCGCAGAACCGCGCCGAGGCTGAGGAGCGCGACCGCGCTGAAGGTTCACTCGTCAACGAGAAGGGCGACGAGGTCCCCTTCTGATGGCGGTCTACGTCGACGCGCTCACCGTCGCGCGCAGCCGTGACGCGCAAGCTGCGCGCGTTGGGGCGCGGAATGGGCACCAGTGGTGCCACCTGATGGCGGACACCGATGACGAGCTGCACGCCTTCGCGCACCAGCTCAAGCTGCGCCGGAGCTGGTGCCACGGCGACCACTACGACCTCACGCCCGGGCGCCGCGAGCTTGCGGTCCGTCTCGGCGCTCTCGAAGTTACCTCGCGCGACCTCGTCGCGCTTCGCCAACGGAAGAGGACTGCGTGACGCTCTTCACGGTAGCGCCGGTGCAGCCGTGGGAGAACCCGCCGCTGCCCACTGGCCGGTTGCTCAGGAAGTGCTCGGGCTGCGGCAAGCGTCGCCAGTGCGCGACGTGCGTCTCGTGCGACGAGCGCTACTGCAGCGAGTGCAGTCATCGGCTCAAGCCGCCGAAAGACGAGTCGTGGATCTGCGACGGGTGCGCGGACGAGGCTCGCGAGTTCGCCACGTACGGCATCTGGGGACCTCCGTGAGCACCGCCTGTCACGTCGCCGACGCAGGCTGCGAAGTGCCTGCAGGCTGGCGCCGTTGGACCGGCACGGTGGTCATCAACGATGAGCCAGCCCCGTTCGAGTGCTTCGTCTGCGGGCAGCCGGTCTGCGATGCCTGCTCGAAACCACTCTCCCCGGACACCGGCCGGGCCTGCAACGACTGCCTCCGGGAGGCGCACCGAGTCATGACTCCCGGAGCGGCTCTCCGCTCGGGGAACGGAGGGACTTGACAAGCGTGGTAGGGCCCTGCTAGACCTTGAGTCCCACGCAGCACCGTCCACCGGAGAGGGACACCATGAGCAACCAGACGAAGAAGGTTCCGCAGGTCGGCGAGGTCTACGTCGTCACTGGCTACGGCCTGATGCAGGTCGCCGAGGTCGATGGCGACGGAATGTGTGTCCGTATGCGCGGGCACGGTCCCGCGAAGACGACGGGCCACTGGTTCTATGCCGACCGTCTGCGTGGTTCCTACGGCGCGACCGAGGTGCTCCGCGAGCGCGCTGAAGCGGCTGCACGCGGCGTGAGCTGCAACAACCCCGACTGCTGGTGCCGCGTCTTCGAGAACACGCCGCGCGTGGGAGGTGCGCGATGAGCGGCTTCAAGATCGACGTTCCCAACGACTACTTCTCGCGCATCGCGGCCAAGGAGTACTCGGACGACGCGGGCATGGCCGTCATCCGCGAGTTCGCCCAGAACGCTGCCGACGCTGGCGCGACGCGGGTCGAGTTCTCCTTCACCAACGGTTACTGCCTCACGGTCCGCGACAACGGCGCGGGCTGCGACGCCAAGGCGGTGCGCACGAAGCTGCTCACGCCGCTGGGCTCGGAGAAGACCGGCGACGCCATCGGTGGCTTCGGCAAGGCGAAGGAGCTGCTGTACTTCGCGAACCCCGCGTGGCGCATCCAGACCCGCGACGTGGACGTGCGCGGCGAGATGCTGCAGGTGCTCTCGTTCGAGACGGGGCTGCCCTGCCTCGATGGCTTCACCGCGACGGTGGTGCTCCCTCCGAGCCTCTGGCACGCGGCGCACAAGGGCGCCAAGCGCTTCCTCGCGTGCAGCGAGCGGCCGGGGGTCGAGTGGGTGCTCGACGGCGAGGTCATCCAGACGCTCGTGCAGCTGCCGAAGCGCGCCGCGAAGGACTTCGGCTTCTGCAAGGCCTTCGTCGACAAGTCGAGTCACGACTCGATGATCTACCTGCGCACCGGCGGGCTGCTCACCGCGACGCGCTACGGCTACCACGGCTCGACGGTGGGCCGCGTCGTCATCGAGCTGACCGGCAAGTCCTTCGAGCTGCTCACCCCGGCGCGCGACTGGTTCCGCTCCGAGGACCACCGGCGGCTCGTCGACGGCTGGCTCAACCAGCTCGTCACCAACGCGCGGCAGACGCTGCGCGCTCGCGAAGGCGACGAGGTGCTCTTCCTCGACAAGGAGGCCGTCGACCTCGAAGAGCTGGCCCGGCAGCTGACGAAGTCCAATGTGCTGCCCACCACGGCGGGCGACATGCAGGCGGTGGTGAAGTTCCTGCGGAGTTTCATCGCCTCCGGCGACGTGGCGGCGGCGCGTGACGTCGTCCCCAGCGGCGCGGCTCGCGAGGCGGCCGACCGCTTCGTGGAGGCGCTCAACTGCGACGTGGGGTCGACCGGCCCGGCGCGCGACATCGTCGATGACGTCCTCGGGCCTGCGAAGCGTCCGCAGCGCGTGAAGCGCCCCGACGGCTTCGACATGACCCTGATGCCGGATGTGCGCGGCGTGGGCCGCCTCACGGTGCACACGGGCTCGAAGGCCGAGGGCAAGGTCGCGATGCGCTGGCTGCAGAAGAACCGCGACGAGGCGGCCCGGGCGCTCGCGGCGTGGGCGACGGCGGTCCGCGTGGTGGCCAAGCAGAACCAGCTCCCCGTCGACGCCATCGGCTTCACCTTCGCAGAAGGCGTCGAGGCGGAGTTCGTGCGCAGCAACGGTCGCTTCGCGCTGCTGCTCAACCCGATGAACGTCGACCTCGACGCCAGCGACGCGGCCGAGGAGCTTCTCGACCGGGCGCTGCACGAGGCGGCGCACCTGCAGGTGGGCAGCAGCCACAACGAAGAGTTCGTCCTCGCCGAGGCGGTGCTGCGCCGGAAGACGCGCGGCGCGCTCGTCCGGGGCGTCGTGAACCGCGCGCTGCGGACCAGCGCCGTGCAGAACATCGAGGAGGTCTGATGCCCTGCTACGACGCCATCAGCACCTGCGCTGCGACCGGTGAACGCGCCGCGCAGTCGAGTGAAGAACACCCCGACCCGGCGCAGTGGCTTGGGCCGGGCACGAGCTGGAATCAGCGCCGCGCCTTCGAGTGGGCCTTCCTCCGCGCGCGGCTCCCGTCCGAGTACACCGAGTACTGCACGCAGCGCATCGAAGAGCTGAAGCAGAAAGGATTCGAGTCATGACTCAGCCCGAGCAGCAGGAGATCAACATCGACGAGCCCACGTGGGACGACGTGCCGGACAACAGGGGCGGGCTCAAGCTGGAGTGCGGGTCGTTCGTGCTCGACCGCGACCGCTCGACGTTCGAGTTCGCCGAGGTGAGCTTCCCCGGGAAGGGGAACGCCGACATGGTCGTCTGCGTGAAGCCCGCGTACGAGGACGACTCGAAGGGGCCGAAGTACAGCGCGGGCTGGGACTTCTACTGGTACGTGCGCTTCAACATCACGGGCTGGCACCACAACGAGTTCCGTGGCTCCGGGCGCTCGCCAGAGGAGGCGAAGCGCATGGCCTACCTGATGACGGTCGGCCTGTACGCCGGGACGAACGCCGGGGCGAAAGCTCCAGTGCTGGCGGCGGCTGAGGCGGCTGCACAGAAGGGCGAGCTGCGTGAGCTGAAGCACAAGCTGCGCATGGTGCGCTACTGCCTCGAAGAGGCACTGGCGCGCTCCGAGCTGCCGTTCAGCATCGTCTCCACCCTCCGTCCGTGGCTGCGCCTGCGGAGGCCGTCATGACCCAGCTTGAAGCGGTGTTCGAGGAGCAGCACCGACGCGAGACCGTCCGCATCGCGCGGCGGGACCTCGACGCGGGGGTGCCAGCCGTCCTACGCGAGCGCCTGCTGGAGGCGCACCTGCAGGGTCATGAGCTGGTCTTCGAGGGCTGGTGCTGGCTGCGCTGCCTGCACTGCAACATCCTCGTCCTCGGAGGCGTATAGACTTCAGAACGGCTGCCCCGACCGTGGGGGCTGGTGGCGGCCAAGAACGGCGTGGACGACTCTCCGGCGTCCACGCCGTTCTTCTGTCTGGAGGGAAGCTCGCTGCGCGGCTGGGAGACCGGTAAAGCTCTCCCACGGCTCCCGAGCTTGCCTTCCAACACGAGATTGCGCAGGCGCTCGCGCGACCCTCGAACCCCCAGACCTCCGCGCCTACATTTGCCTACACGCCCCTACCCGGGAGTCATGACTCCCCGGGGGCGGCCCGACCCCGGCGCTAAACCCCCGGAACCCGGAGGCAAAAAAGAAAGGTTTGACAACCGTGGTGGGGCCCTGACATGGTTCGTTTCGTTCGGGGATGCACCCCGGACGGCAGCACCCAAACCCGCAGCACCCCATACCGGAGAGAACCCATGTCGAACACCACCACCGCCGCCGCCCCCGCCGTCGTCACCACCCCCGCCGTCGTCGCCCCGAAGCCCACGCCCGCGAAGGGCAAGGCCGCCAAGGCCGCCGCCCCGGCCGCCACCTCGGCGCTCGTCACGTTCGAGCCGGGCATCCACAAGGTCAAGGTCTCGGACATCGACGCTCAGGCCGAGATGAACCTCACCCGCTCGGACGTCGGCCTCGACCCGGCCGCCGTCAAGGAGCTGGCGACGTCCCTCGCTGCGCAGGGTCTCCAGACCCCCATCCTCGTGCAGCGCCAGAAGGGCGAGTTCGCCCCGTTCCGCATGGCGGCCGGGTACACCCGCCTCGCTGCGGCGAAGTCGCTGGGCTGGGAGTTCATCGACGTCCGCATCGAGGCGTCCGGCACCGACCGCGCTCGCATCCTCTGCAACGTCTCCGAGAACATGAACTCCCGCAAGGAGCCCACCGCGCTGGGCGCCGCGCACGGCGTCGAGGCGCTCATGGGCGAGGGCTACTCCGTCGCCGAGGTGGCGAGCATCCTCGGGCAGGCCGAAGACTACATCCGCGACCTCGGCCGCATCGCGAAGGGCGCCGAGGAGGTCCGCGAGGCGCTCAAGCTGGGCAGCGACCACGAGCAGGGCGTGACGTGGGGTGTCGCGCGCCTCGTGCTGCGCTTCTCGAAGACGGAGCAGGCGGCGCTCCTCCGCAAGGTGCAGAAGCTGTCGGTCGTGAAGGCCCGCGAAGTGCTCGCCGAGTACCGCACCGGCAAGAAGGCGGGCAGCGACGGCGCGGACGACGAGACCGAGGGCGAGGGCTCGGAGAAGGGCGCCAAGGGCTCCAGCGTGCACGACGTCGTCATCCCCGAGGGCAAGGTCGTGAAGGCCACCGTCGCCTACCACGGCACCTACGGGACCATCCTCGCCGGGCTGCGCGAGGTGCTCTCCAACCCGGACACCACCGAGGCGGTGAAGCAGGCCGACAAGATCGCCAACATCATGGCCAAGACGCTGGCCAAGCAGGAGAAGGCGCTCCGCGACCTGCTCGGCGACAAGGTGTTCGAGGCCGCTGAGAAGGCCGCCGCGAAGGCCGCCAAGGAGGCCTGAGCGAGTCATGACTCCCGGGGCTTCGGCCCCGGGGGTTGCATGAGGGCGAAGGTTCGCCTCCCTCGTGCAGCCAAACCCTACAGGCGAACCGCACCGGAGAGGCCACCATGCAGACCCAGAGCAAGAGCAACGTCATCCCCCTGACCGTCATCCTCACGCAGCGCGACGTCACCCGCACCCTGCCGTCTGGCCGTGTGCTGACGCTGAGCCTCAAGAGCTTGCCGCACGGCACCCGCTACGTGATGCAGGGCGGCTACTGGGGCCGCCACGACATCGACGTCGACCCGGCCATCACCGACGCCGACCGCCTCGCCGCGCACTGGCAGGGCTACGTCATGCAGAACCTCGGCCACGCCGAAGAGCACGCCGCGAAGGTGCGCGCTGGGTTCGCGCACCTCGCTCGCGAAGAGCAGCGCAAGCGCGAGCGCGACGAGGAGCTGCGCCGCACGGTCGAGGCGCTGCCCCGCCGCATCACGCTGCGCGGCCCCGGCGGCGTCATGCTGACGCTCAACTCGAAGGGCGTGGTGCCGCACGACCCGGGCGCTGGCGAGCCCGCCGTCGTCACCGTCCCCTTCAAGGGCTCCAGCACCTACTGGTGCTGCAAGGACGTGGGCCACGTCTCGTCGATGACCACCGGCGTGGTGCACGACCTGACGAAGGAGCAGCAGCGCTGGCTCGACTCGGCGACCATCGTCGACTGCGTCGAGGCGTTCGTCTCGGGCTGGACCAAGAAGCTGGCGCACTGAAAGGGGCGAGTCATGACTCGGACGACGAAGGCAGATCGCTACGGCAACTTCCGGCTGGTGAAGCTGAACCCGAAGTGCCGCCGCGCGAAGCAGCGCTACAACAAGCGCACGAAGAAGCAGCAGGAGACGCCGCTGCGGGTGCGATTGGAGCGCGAGAAGGCGCTGGCGTTGGTGAAGACGTTGATCCGCCACCACGCGAAGTGCGCCTTGGCGCATTCGTCGTACGAGTCAGCGCTGCGCTTCCGCTCAAAGACGACGCCGCACTGCACCTGCGGCCTCGAAGCTGCGCTGCGTGCGCTGGAGACGCAGTGATGCAGGCCTACCTCGTCGCGTGGTGCCTCTTCGAGACGCTCAGCTGGTACGAGCGCTGGTCCCTCTTCACCGGTACGCCGTGGTTCACGACATACGAGGACTTCGGCGACGACGTGTGCGTCGAGCTGCAGCACCTCGCGAACCAGTGGGCCGCGCTGCAGGCCTGACACGAGCCGGGCGGAGCAGTCGAGCCGCCCGGCCCCGGCCGTGCCTACGAAATCTCGGTGCGAGCTTGAGCCCGACCTCGCCCTGCGAGACGCTGCCGTCGGCAGTCGAGAAGTCATGACTCGATTGCTTTGACAAGCGTGGCAGGGTCTTGCTATACACCTTGCTCAGGCAGTTCCACCGACGCACCGCAGTCCCACTGCAACAGGAGTCACCCATGGCCACCGCGCCCGCCGCACCGCCCGACCGCATCGTCCTCGACGCCGACCAGCAGAAGCCTGCCGTGTTCACGGAGGGCACCGCTGCTGTCGCTGCTGCGGCTGGCTCCGGGAAGACCACGCTCCTCGTGGGGCGCGCCATCAGCCTCGTGGAGAACGGCGCGGACCCGCGCACGGTGATGACCCTCGCCTTCAACAAGAACGCCGCCACGACGCTGCAGCAGCGCCTCGGCAAGCACCCGCTGACGAAGGACCACGGCAAGGCGATGGCGTCCACGTTCCACGCCTTCGCGCTCGGCTTCTGCAAGCTGGTGCAGCCGCGTCTCGTGGTGCTCGGCACGAACGCGCGCGAGGACGCGGGCCGCAACCCGCAGGAGAACGACGCGCCCCGCAAGACCATCCGCGACGTCGCGCGTGAGGCGTGGGAGGTGATGGGCGGTAAGCTGTACGGCGAGGCCCGTCCGGCGCACCTGCGAGGCATCACCGACTACGAGCCGCTGCTGGAGCTGGAGCCCGGCGTGCGCGAGCGCCTCTTCGCGGCGGGCTGGCCTTCCGTCGCGGGGAACGCAGCTGCGCTGACCACCGCCATCCGGGCGCTCAAGCTGGAGACGCCCATCGAGGCGAGCACGCTGGCCGAGTTCGCCATCCAGTTCCGCAAGGCGCGCCAGAAGGCGGGCGCCGTGGACTTCACCGACATGCTGCTCGGCTTCGCGTACTACCTGCGGACGAACAACCCGCAAGTCATGACTCGCTTCCGCCAGTTCCGGCACCTGCAGATCGACGAGGCGCAGGACGGCAACGAGCTGCGCTGGTACATCGCGAAGACGTTCGCCGACTTCGGCGAGGGCCGCTCCGTGATGGCCGTCGGCGACCTGCGCCAGAGCATCGCGGGCTTCGCTGGCGCGCAGCCGAAGCTGTTCAAGGGGTGGTGGGACACGGCCGACCAGCAGTACACGCTGCCGCGCAACTACCGCAGCGCCTCGTCCATCGTCGAGGCGGGCAACGTGGTGGCCTACGGCGAGCCGTGGAACATCGGCGGCGACTCCATCGCGGCGCGTACCGACCTCGGCGTCGGGCTCGTGCGCGTCGGCCCTGTCGGCGCGCTGAGCATCGCGCTGGAGGTCTCTGCGGCGCTCAAGAACAAGGAGTACACGCACAAGGACGTCACCGTGCTCTCGCGCACCCGCGCTGCGCTGGAGACCGTCGCCTTCGGCCTCCGCACGCAGGGGCTCAAGGTCGTCGTGCGCGGCGGCGGCAACGTCTGGAGGAGCATGGACGGGCGCATGGTGCGCGCGTACCTCGACCTCGGCGACCAGAAGGTGCGCGACCAGAAGGCCGCCGTGCAGGCGCTCAACCGCCCGAAGCGCTTCGTCAGCGGCGCGATGATGGCGACGTGGGTCACCTCGAAAGGTGAGCTGAGCGCGCGGCTCCGGGACGACGCGCGCAGCCGGGGCCGCGAAGCCCGCGCCGCTGCGGCCACCATCGAGGTGGTCGAGGAGCTTGCCTCTCTCGACTGGGAGACCCGCGTGCAGCAGGTGCAGGATTGGCTGGTCGAGAGCCTCGGGCAGGACGCCGAGGGTGACGCCAACGCGCCCGGCCGGGACAGCGACAAGGCCGACCTCTACGTGAACCTCTGCGACATCGCGCGCACGTGTGGCAGCGTCGCGAACCTCGACATCGCCATTGATGCCGAGACGAAGCTGAACCCGAGCGACCCGGACGTCATCGAGCTGTCGACCATCCACCAGTCGAAGGGCGACCAGTGGGGCACGGTCTACGTCGCAGTGAACCCGAAGGTCTTCCCCTCGCCGCGCGCCCGGACGGACGAGGAGCGGGCCGAGGAGACGCGCCTGCTCTACGTCGCCGTGACGCGCCCCGTGCACACGCTCGTGGTGGACGTCGACGACGCGGGCTGGTTCTCCGACAAGATCGACGCGCTCAAGCGCGTCGCCGCGAAGTCGCAGAGCGCGCTCGACAAGGCCTCGCCGGTCGAAGAACCGATGCCTGCGCCCGAGGCGGCGAAGCAGCTGGTCGAGCCGGGAGTCACGACTCCCGCGACAGACGCGCCGTCGGCGACTGGGCTGCTCATCGCGCTGCAGCAGGATGAGCACCGCGCTGAGCGGCTGACGCTGTCGAGCCTCGCGCAGCCTGCGCCGGGCGAGCGCTTCGTGACGGTCCGCTGGCCGGACTTCATCGAGCTGCTGGGCGCGCACGGCTTCACCGAGGACGCGGCGCTCACGGCGCGCGCCGGGCAGCGCGTGCTGGCCTCGACGCTGCGCGACGGCAGCCGGGCCGTCGTCTACACGTCGGTGCCCCCGGGTGGGCGCGAGGCGCGCGGCAACGGCGAGGACTCGATGAAGGTCGTGCTGCTCAACGCTGAGGGCCGCCCCTACAGCCGCAAGCAGCCCTACGCGGCCCGCACGCGCAACTGGCGCACGACGCTGCTCAAGCGGCTCGCCACGGCCGTCAGCGCGCACCCGTCGGTGGGGGCTGCAGCGTGAGCCGGGTGCACCTGCGCGTGCAGCGCGATGGCGAGGTGCTGACGTGAGCACCTACGGGGAGGCCGTGGAGGCGCTGAGCGAAGCGGCGCGGCTGCGCATCGAGCTGAAGGCGACGAAGGCCGAGCTGGCAGCGACGCAGGCCGTGCTCCGTGACCTGCAGCAGGAGCGCGGGCTTGTAGAGGCGCTGCGGCCGCACCTGCAGCCGCTCATCGAGCAGGCGGACGCAGCGAGGACCCGCGCCAAGCTCGACGGCTTCGCCTTCACGTACGGGCGCGCACCCGGAGGCGAACCCTTCGCGCAGGTGCGCACGTTCGCGAGCAACGTCGCGCGCGTGCTGCGGCGCCTGCTCGGCGAGGAGCATGTGGAGAACACGCCGTTCGACTACTCCGCGCTGGAGGCGCGCGTCCTGCAGCAGCTGCAGATGCGGCGGGTGGACGAGACGCACGTGCTGCCGGGGCGCTGGTCGAGTCGTGGCTCGACGCCGCCGATGCAGCGCGTCCCGCGCTCGTCGAAGCGCGCGTCTCAGGACCTCACGCAGGCGCTCGTGGGCCTCACGCTCGACATCGAGACGCAGACGCGTGAGGACGGCACCGTGGAGATTACCCGCATCGAGCCTGCCGAGGGCGAGTCGTGACTCAGGACGAGGCAGCGACCATCGTGCGCGAGGTCGACTCGAACCTGAAGCACGCGCACGGCGTGCTGCTCGACCGCCTCATCAGCAGCCTGCTCACGCCGGTGGAGCTGGGCTGGAAGGATGCTCGCGTTGAGGCACCGCCGCTGAGGCTGCGCGTGTTCGTCGTGCAGTCTTACGACGACGTTGGGCTCGCCGCTCTTGATGAGGCGCTGGACGCCGATGGCTGGGCTCGCTGGACGGTCTACGGGCCGCACAACACGTACGAGATGACGCTGCAGATCCGCTGGTGGATGCCTGTCCCGCTGCCACCGAGGGGCCGGTGAGCACGACACCTGAGCAGCTGGCCGCGCTGCGGGCGCTCTGCCCGCACGGCGGCGACGAGTCGCTACGCAGCTCGGCCATCAGCCCCCGCCCCGGTCGCTCCGGCATCTGCGACGCGTGCGCAGCCAAGCTCCTCGCCGAACACGAGGCGCTGAAGGCCATCGTGCGTGACGCGGTCGAGGAGCGCGGCTACCGGGCCTTCCTGCAGGAGCTGGGGCAGCTGGCGCGCGCAGCGCGGCTCTACTTCGCCGGGCGCGTCTACATGCCGCTCATGGAGCGTGTGCAGCTCGTCCGGCTCCAGCAGCTGGAGGAGCGCCTCACGGAAGTCTCGGGCCCGCTTCCGCAGCTCACGCACGAGCAGCGCTGGGACCTCGGCGACGGCGAGTACCACCTGCAGGCCGACGGCGTGCCCTGCGCCTACACCGCCACCGTGGACGGCTGCACGCGCTGCGGCTGGAGCCTCACCGAGAAGCTCAAGGCGTCGCCGTACCTGCGGGCGTTCCTGCAGGCGCGCGCCCGGGAGCAGTTCGAGGCCGAGCACGCGGCGCAGTACCAGTACCTGTCGCCGGGCTCGGCGTGCGGCATCTCGGGCTGCGCGCTGCACCCGGCGCGCCCTCAGCGCGAGCTGGAGCCCTGCGCGGGAGGCGCCGCGTGCCCCACCACCGGGCCCTGCCACACCCACGGCTGAAGGTGTCGAATAAGTGGGCGTCCAGCCCGCTAACTCCTTGATTTCATTGCGCTTTTGCCTGCAATCTTCATCGGTGGCCGGAGCTGTAGCTATTGTACACCGCGTGAGTCCGTGAGAGCTTGCGGCTTCCGCGTCGGCTCCCGGCGCGGGCTTCCACCGAGGCTCCCAGATGGCGAAAAGCCCTCCCGAGGTTCTCCCGCCCGCGCTCGATGACGCGTCGCTCCTGCGCTCACCGAAGGTGCTGGCGGGCATCCAGAAGCTGCTCGACGACGAGCGTGCGCGTCTCGCAGGACGCGCGCGCGAGCTGCCCGAGCTGCTCAAGCTCGCGAACGCCGACGTCGCTGAGCTGCTCGACGCCGACGAGTCACGACTCGCCATCTCGGCGCGGGCCCGGACACAGCAGAAGCACATCGACGACCGAGATGATCACCCCGAGCGCTTCCGGCACATGCCGCCGATGGCTGAACTCGAAGAGCCCTACGAGGCGGATGACGACCCGGTACCCGACGCCTTCGAGCGGCCCCAGCTGGAGCGCCTGCTGCCCCCAGAGGTGCGCCTCGCGCCCATCGCGCAGGGTGCCTCCATGGACCCGGTGACGGTGTACTTGAGTCGCTACAGCAGCAAGCACACCCGGCTCGCGCTCGCGTCGAGCTTGGGTGTCGCAGGGCGGTACCTCACAGGCAAGAAGGTGGACATCCGCAACGTGCCGTGGACCCAGCTGCGCTACGCGCATGTGCAGGCGCTGCGGGCCCAGCTGGTGCCGGACTACTCGTGGGCCAGCGTGAATCGTCACCTGCTCGCCGTGCGCGGCGTCGTCAAGGAGTGCTGGCGCCTCGGCCTCATCGCGCAGGACGTGTACTTGCGCATCGCCGAGGTCGAGCCTGTGCGCCCCACGGGACGCGAAGTCGGCCGCGCGCTCAAGCCCGAGGAGGTGAAGGCACTCATGCGCGCCTGCGGCGGCGACGCCGCTGGGAAGCGTGACCGTGTCGCCGTCATGCTGGCGTGCTTCGCGGGCCTGCGCCGCTCGGAAATCTGCGACCTGCCACTGGAGAACTGGAAGCCTGAAGAGCGCGAGCTGCGCATCCTTGGCAAGGGCAACCAGTGGCGCAACGTGTACCTCAACGCTGAAAACGGGGCGCACATCACGACGTGGCTGGATGCGCGTGGGCGCGCTGCCGGACCATTGCTGTGCCCCGTGTCGAAGAATGGGCACCTGCTCCCGGGCAAGCGCTTGACGAGCACAGGCCTCTACGTGGTGCTGCGACGCATCGGCGACCGTGCGAAGATTCCCGCATTCACGCCGCACGACCTGCGCCGCACGTTCATCACGCGCCTGCTGGAGAAGGGTGTTGATGCGCTCGTCGTCGCCAAGCTCGCGGGTCACAAGAGCATCCAGACGACGCAGACCTACGACCGGCGCGGCGAAGAAGCGAAGAAGAGCGCCGCTGTCGCGCTCCTCGACGACGACTGACGTCTGTGGTAGGACTCTGACGCATGAGTGCGCTGGCGCTATCGAAGGTGAAGGTGGAAGTCGACGCAGAGAAGCTGTGGCAGCTCTTCGAGCTGGCGTGCTGCGGGGACCTCTACGACTCCGCACGCAACGGCGGCTACCACCCGGCGCTGCGGCACGCCTGTGAGCTGCTCGACGAGGCCGGGCTCGGAGAGCAGAAGACGTCGAAGTGGGTGATGTGCTCGACGACGCCGCGCGAGTTCCTCAAGTACCTCGACGACGTCGCGGCTGAGATTGCGGCCGAGCGCGCGGCCGAGGACGCCAAGCCGTGAACGACCACGCCGGTTGGACGCAGGAGGGCGCCTGCGTGCGCTGCGGCTCGCGCGACTCGACGCAGCCCTGCGAGCTGCCGCACCAGCACAAGTACCTCCCCTCGGCGGGCTGCAGCTGGAAGTGCGCGTGCGGCGCCTCGTTCATCGCCTGCATCTGCGGCCAGTGCGAGAAGACGGCGCCGGTGATGATCATCGAGCCCACGCTGCCGCAGGGGCGCAACGGCGAGGTGAGCCAGCTGCCGACCCCGGTGCTCACCCTCGACGACGAGCCCACGCGGAACATCAAGGTGCTCGTGCGCGCGCCCCGCTACATCGTGAACGTGAAGCGCTTTCGAGGCCACTGATGAAAAAGCACTGCGCCACCTGCACCTGCACGCTCACGCCGCTGGAGCGGCTCGTCGAGAAGGTCGGACAGGTCGAAGCAGCGAAGCTCTTGCGCGTGAGTCAGGCGCAGGTGAGCCGCATCCTGAACGGCGGCTTCACACACGCTCGGCTGCAGCTGGAGCTGCTCGCGCTCGTGCACGTCGAGGCTGCGTGATGCGGAACCACTACCGCCCGTGGTTCGCGCTGCCGAAGGATCCCTTTGCACCGAAGAAGCGCATCGAGCCCATTTCCGACGCGTGGGCCCTGAAGATCGACCGAGGCATCGTCTGCAACGGCGCGCACTGCGGCTGCCGAACGAAGCCGCTCGACGAGCGCATCCCCGGCTTCATCCACGGCGTCATCAAGTCGCCGCTCGGCCGCTAGGAGTCGTGACTCGTGAACCGCCCCTGTGAACGTCACACTGTCGAGTGGTGCCCTGAGTGCCAGAAGACGCGACCTGCCGGTGACTACGTCGAGCTGCTGCAGCGCTTCCAGAAGGGCGAGCCCGGCGCCAACGAGGTGCTGCGCGACTGGCTCTTGGAGCGCGGCACGCCTGAGCACGCCACCCTCGACTTCCTGAACGCGGTGTCACTCGGCGCAGCGCCAGAGAGCACCAAGGCAGCCTCCAGCGGACCGCCCGGCACGCTTGTCCTGCAGCACTTCGTCCGACCCTTCGTGCTTTTCGACACGGAGCCGTTCAGCGCAGGCCTGCAGTTCTTCAGGCACATCGTCGACAAGGATGTGGCGCTCACCAACCTGACGCAGCCGAAGCGCATCCGGCCGTACTCGATGCTGCACCTCCGCCGCATCTCGGCAAGCAAGGGCACGCCGAGCGGCCCTCTCCCGGGGATGCTGGTGGTGACCCTCAACCGACGCGAGGTGCTGGAGTACCCGCTGCAGGCGCTCATCGAGCGCGGACCCTTCGGACTCCCGGTACGCGAAGACATCAGGGACAGCGACGACATCAACGCGCGGCTCTGGGACGACCAGAACCTCGACCTGCAGACGCCGCCGCTCGTGCGCATCAACTTCCACGGCTGGCTCAGAGAGCCCCTCGGTTCATGAAGACTGCCGAGGCAGCGCCTCGAAGGAGCCATCGAGTCGTGACTCGTCGCGACGAGCGTGGTAGCACCCCGCGCATGAGCCTCATCTACGTGAAGCAGCTCCGGCGGCAGGTCCGTGAAGGGAAGCAGCTTCTCCGCGCTGCGAAGGCTGCGCTCAGGCAGGCGAAGCGCGACAACGCCGACCTCCGGGGCGAGCTTGAGGTCCTGAAGGAGGAGGCGCTGGAGCAGCTCAACGACCGCGCCGAGGTGGTTGGAGCGCTGAACGCCCAGAACGCGAAGCTGCTGGAGGCGCTCAAGCTCTCGCAGGCGCGCAACGCTGCGCTCGTGGGGAAGGTCGCCACCCTCCAGCAGAAGGCCAAGAAGTCGTGAGCGCTGACCTGCCGATGAGTGCCGTGCAGTCGACGCTGCTGCACGAGGCGCTGCGGAACATCGAGCGCGCGAAGGACCAGCTCAAGTCGATGCGCCTGCTGCAGCGCTACGGTGGCCAGCCGAAGCTGCTGCGCACCACCGAAGAGATGGAGAAGGCGCTGCAGAACGTCTGGCACATGCTCGACGGGCTGGACCGGCCGAAGCAGGGGTAGTAGTAAGGGCCTCCCACACTCGTGAGGAGGTCCCATGGACGAAGAGAACATCGACACCCCGGAAGAGCCGAAGCAGAAGAAGCCGCGCAAGCCGCGCAAGTCGAAGGTGAAGATCGACGGCAAGGCGCACACCGCCGATGAGCCTGACGAAGAGATGGGCGGTGACGAGGCCGAGTACGAGGGCCCGCAGCTCGGCACCCAGTACGTGCAGCAGCAAGGCAACAAGGTCACCCTCGCAGGCAAGAGCATCGTGCTCAAGGGCCTCGCCTCCGAAGCCATCAAGAAGTGGGGCATCACGAACGTGTCTGGGCTCATCGGAGCCCCGTGCAGGGAGCCGACGGTGCTCACGTTCAAGAGTGCGAAGCACGCGCTCGCATTCTACGACTTCGCGCTCAACGAGGACGAAGACGAGGACATCATCGTCACCACCCCGAAGGTGAACTGGTACTGCGACTGATGCTGCCCGGCATCTCAGCCATCTTCGCGCTGTCCAACCTCAACAAGCAGGAAGTCATGACTCGAACGAACGACAAGAAGCGCATCGTGCAGCCGCTGGACCCCTCCGCCTACGTGAAGGTGAAGCGCGGGCGTGGGCAGCGCAAGAACCGCCGGTCGCAGGTACCCCACAGCGGCGCCTGCAGCTGCGGCGCGCGGACCAGCGGTGCCTGCTACTACCGCACCGGGCTGAGGCTCGCAGCCTGACCCACTGCAGCTAGTGTGTGACGGGGCTACCACACACAATCTGTTGACGCGGAGCGTGGTGGGGGTGTACAAGACGTCTCGCACGTACCTCTCTCCCTCTCCGCGCTGTTCCCGCGTGCAACGAAGGAGCCCCCGCTCACCGGTTCGCTGGTGGGCGGGGGCTTCGACGTTTCCCGGGTGAGAGGTCGCTTACGCGGCCTTCGGGGGCTTGCGGCAGAAGGCGCGGACGGTCTTGCCCTTCCGGCCGAAGCCCTTCTTCACCTTCTTCGAGTAGCACTGGTACGTCTTCGCGCCGATCTTGATGCGGCGACCGGCCTTCGACGAGACCTTGCTGACCTTCTTCGACTTCGACTTCGAGCTGCGGCGGCGCTTGGCCATGGTGTTGCTCCTTGTGCGAGTTGGATGCTGCGACTGCCCGACTTCCTTGGTTGCGGGCATGCGCCGCGCTCCCACCTCAGAAATCTCGCACCAGAGGGGGGTTGCACGCAAGCGGGAGTCATGACTCGGGCTGACGACGCTGGCAGGGGCCTTACTACACGGCGTCGTAGGCGAACGGGAACAGCTCGCGCTCGTCGCTCGGCCGCGTGAATCCGAAGAAGTGGTGATACCCGCTCTCTGGGTAGTCGATGGTGCGGAGCACCATCAGCGCATCGCTCTCGCCGATGTTCAGCTTGAGGCGTGACGTCCGCAGCAACTTCACCGCGCTGTATCCGTAGTCGTCAGGGTGCTGCACGAGCGCCTCCAGCTCCTCCGGGCTGTCGTAGAGGCCGACGCCACGTCCCAGCGTCGTCTGCGCGGCGCGGGAGTCGGGCCACATGGTCGGCTCGTTGAACACGAGCGCTGAGAGCACGTAGGCGTACGCCCGGCTCTTGATGGGCCCGTAGAGCTTGTACGTCGTGCCGACCTTCAGGTTCAGGTAGTAGCCGGTGTCGCCGGGCTTCCCCTTTTGGAAGAACGAGAGCCACTTCGGGCTGCTGTTGAGGAGTCCGTTGAGCATGTGCGCTAGCCTACGGCATGTTCATGGCATCGGCAGGTCGATGTCGGGTGGGTACAGCGCCTTGAACACCGGCGCCGCGAGGCCGACGAGCGCGAGCCACAGCAGCGGCAGGTCGATGAAGTCCCAGCGCAGGTACTCGCTCCAGCTCGCGTAGCCGATGACAGCGAAGCCACTCCAGCCGGTCATGCACATGGGGCAGGCGAGCGGCTTGCGCTTGAGCAAGCTCGCAGGCCACGGCCACGCCCGGACGAAGACGGCGAGCCCGGCGGTGGCGACCGCGAGGTACAGCACGACGAGGACGTGGTCGAGAATCATCGGACCATCCGCGTGACGAAGAAGTCTCCGGTGCCCGGCTGCTCGGAGTCGACGATGAAGTAGACGCCCGGGTGCGTCAGGCGCCGCAACTCGACGCGGCGCCCTTCTGCGAGCGCACGACGGATGCCCTGCCGCATGCCGTCGCTCATCCCGAGGTCTTGGTAGACGACCGTCGCGTCCGCCTTCGCGCCCCACGCGAGCCCGGCCTCGATGCCGAGCGCGCGTTCCTCGGGCTTCGTGTCGTCGAGCACGCCGGGCTGGGTGTAGAGCAGGTGCGAGGCGAACGGTGCTTCGCCGCGCTCCAAGCAGTCGGCGATGCACTTCCGGGCGAAGTCGACGTTCTTCTCAACGTCTCCCGCGTACGGGCTTTCCACGATGACGAGGCGCATGGGAGAGTCCTACTACAAGTTCTGGCACATGACAGGCATGAACCACTGCTCCGTCTCCACGCCGCAGTCGCTGAAGCCCTGCTGGTGCCAGAACGCTGCGCTGCGGTCGGCGTGCAGGACGATGAGCTTCACGCCACGCTCACGCAGCATCGAGAGCAGACGTTGCACCAGCTGCGTTCCGGCGCGCTGCTTGCGCGCGCTCGGCGCCAGCTCGATGCCGCTGAAGTAAGCGACCTTGCCTCGTGGTGCGGCGGCAAAGGCACGCTTCGCCTCGACGAAGATGTCGTCTTCACCACCGCCCACATCGCGCAGTCGAGCGAGGACGTCCTTCTTCGAGCCCCAGTAGACGGACGCGTAGCTCTCGCCATCATTGGTGTGCGCGTGCAGCTCGCCTTCGTCGTCATCGACGTCAAAATCAACGCCCAGCAGCCCCTGCAGCATCGCTCAGCCCCCGTTCGTGGACTTGTACTTCTCGACGACGGCGGCGATCCACTTCTGCATGGTCGTCTTGGTGAAGGTGCCAATCTTCGAGGGGTCGGTCACGTAGCGCTTGCCGTTGATGTTCACGAAGAGCATCGGCGTGTACTCGACGACGAAGTCGAGGTTCAGCCCCGGCTTCTCGATGTCGAGGAGCCCGGCCTGCCAGCTCGGCAGCTCCTCGGCGAGGCGCTTGAAGTGCGGCTTCGCGGCAGCACAGGCGGGGCAGCCGTTGGCGTAGATGAGCGCGACGAGGGGGCGAGAAGTCATGACTTGCCTTCTTAGTCTGCGTCGAGCCAGCTGAAGAAGTGGTCGTACGGCGCGAAGTAGCGCTTCGCGATGCGCCGCGCCGCCGCTTCGTCCGGGAAGCCGACGATGAGGGTCGCCATCTCGTTGACGCCGAAGGGCGCAGCATCGTCGTCGCGGAGGGCCTCCAGCGCGATGTTCACCATGTTCCAGCGGCGCTCGAAAGTGCGCATCGGGAAGCGAGGATGGTGCTTCAGGATGACTTGCTGGACGGCGATGCGCCACGGCCAGCGCTTCTCCGTGCGCTTGTACCGCGCGCCTGCGTCATCTCGCCACGACCCCTTGAGTACGGCACCGAGCATGATGTCACCGACCTCTGAGAAGCCCAGCGAACGTGCGCCGAGACGTGAGTGAACCGAGCGGCGCCGTCTTGCCTGCGACCTTCCGCGCGCAGGACTCGGACAGTGCCTTGTTGCCCTTCGTGCACGCCGCGAAGCGCTTCTGCAGATCCGCCGCCACTTCGGGGCTCGACACGGGGATGAGCGGCCCGGGCTCGTTGTCACGCACGCACAGGCGCAGGTTGGGGCCGGGGAGCGTCTTGAGCTTCGCCGCCTGCGCCTTCGAGAGGAAGTTCAGGTCGACCTTCCCAGCGCGCACGCTCTTCTCGTAGCCCGCCTCCATCGACCCGCCAGCGCGCTTGCAGGCAGCCTTGTACTCGGCCTCCGTCGGCCGGTTGAGGCCCAGCTTCTTCGGCGTGAGCTTCACGTTCGCCTTGCCCTTGCAGGTCGGCGGCACGACCATCGAGTTGCAGGGCTTGTTCACGCCGGTCGCGAAGAACGGCATGCGCGAGGCGCGCACGTCAGCGTTGGGCACGATGACGGCGGCGTCGGGGAGCTTGACCTCAGCGGCGATCCGCCGAGCTGCTTCCGCGAAGTTCTTCTTCGCCTTCGGCTGGTTCTTTCGAGTCATGACTTCCTCAGTGGACGACGTAGTTGACGGTGAGCTGGGGGTGCTTCCAGCACGCGCGGCAGCCGGTCTTGCCGTCCGGCGCGGTGCTGAGCAGGCAGGTCTTCTCGCCCTTGCCGAGCGCGTAGACGCCGCACTGCCAGTCGAACTTGGTGCCGTCGCCGCGCAGCTTGCCCTTGAGGCGCGCCTCGGTGTCGTCAGCGAAGAGCACGGCGGTGCCCTTGCTGCCCGTCGGGCTGTCGCGCTTGATGTACGGCGCCGGGTCACCGACGGTGTACGCCGACGGGCGGATGACGAAGTTGGGCGGGATGCGCTTGCTGCGCCAGAAGTCGTTCCAGCTCTTGAGCACGTGCGTGCGGGTCGGCGCCCAGAGCACGATGGGCTTGTACTCGCGGTCGCCTGAGAGCTTGGCCTCCAGCGCGCGGTTGTGGAGGCGGTCGGCGACCTTCAGCCACATCTCGGCGTACTTCTGGCTGTAGAAGTCGCCCGAGCTGTGCACGCGCACCGGGCGGATGCCGTGGCGCTCGACGTCGCCCTTCACCCAGTGCATCTTCGTCTCTTCGAGCGCCCGGATGATGAGCGTGATGAGCTGCTCTTCGAGCGCCGGAGTGCGCAGCATGGCGTTCACGAGCGCGAGCCGGGCGACCTCACTGAACTGCACCACGGCCTCGCCGTACTTGCCGCCAGAGGCGTAGCAGCGCGTGCAGACGGTCGTCTGGAGGTTCACCACTGCCGGGCTGCGCTCGTCAGCCGGGAGGTGCTTCTTGTCCTGCTCGACCTCGCGGATGAGGTACGCGAGCCGGTCCTTCGAGCGCGAGTCGTTCTCCAGCAGGCGGCCGTAGTCGGGTGACTTCGAGTCGTTGATGGTCTGCATCATCGCCTCGGGCACCGTCGACTGCGCGAAGACGGCGCCCGGGCAGGATCCGCCCAGCGAGGCGATGCCGGACGGCAGGTCCCACGTCGGGCACTCCATCTTCGAGTTCGTCGAGAAGAACGAGAACCGGCGCAGGTCGCTCGCAGAGAAGCTCCACGGCACCGTCTCGCGGTTGACGGCAGGCTCGACGGCGACCATCAGGGTGCCGTTGTCGACGTCCAGCTTGAACTTCGCCCCCACGAGCGCCGTGGCGACCCGCTGGCGCGCCCAGAGCAGGCGGGTCAGCTCGGTGTGCGGCCGGGCGAGCGGATCGAGCGTGCTGCCGTCAGCGTCCTTCGGCACGACGAGCCCGAGGCCCATGAGGAGGTCCTCCTCGTGGACGACGACGTCGTCGAAGATGTCCTTCTTGCTGCGCTCGCTGGGCTTCTGTTCGAGGTATGGGAGGACGGCGCTCATGACTCCCACCCTACCGCGAAGGAGTCATGACTCGCCAGTTCGTCAAGCTCTACCCGACTGGCAATGAGTCGATGACACGCTGGACGAAGGTGCCGACCCAGCTGCGCGCGCGTCCCGTGGCGTGGTCAGCGAAGTCCTCGGCGAACTCCTCCTCGTCTGGGTACACGCCGTCGAGGTCTTCCCAGAGCGCAGGCTCCCTGTACCGGACCCACTCCGCGATGACGTGCCCGTACTCATGCAGCAGCGAGCGCGTCAGCTCCTCGACGTCGTCAGGGTGTCGCACGCTCACCCAGAAGATGGGACGCACGCCGAACTGTGAGCGCCCCCGGTACTGCGCAATCCAGTGGTCGCTGCCCAGCGACTCGCGAAGGCGAATTGTCACGCTGGGGTCGAGCCCGAGCTTGACGAGCGCCGCCGTGTAGCGCTTCCGCGCCTCGCGCAGCGTCTTCTTGTCCAACACGCCGTCTAACATCACGTCCTCCTCAGCCGGGGCCGGTCGTCCTCGACTCGGTGCGCGACCTCGTGGTCGACGATGTACCTTCGGTCGCTCCGGGGACCGGCCACGACAAGGTAGGGCCAGTCGCCGGAGCTGCCGACGTCGTAATCGACGACCGTGTACTCGGTCTCAGGCTCGAAGTCCTCCGGCTCGTAGCCGTCGTCGATGGCCACCTTCGTCCCCGGCGGGAACTCGCGCTCAGCGGCGGCCCGCCAGTGGCGCTTGCGCATCGCCGACTCCTGCAGCGCAGCGCTCCGGTCATAGTCCTCGATGCGCCAGTTACCGTTCTCCAGCTGCTGGTCGAACCACACCGTGAGGTTCTTGTGCTGCGGGCCGGACAGCGTGAGCACGCCTGCGATGCGCCCCTTCGTGACGATGCGCTGCAGCTCGCCGTTCGTGACCCACGTCAGCGCGCCTGCTTTGTTCGTGTAGCGCCAGCTGCCTTGACCACCGAGCGTCGGCCAGTAGTCGAGCCGCGTCCCTGCGCTCAGCGCCACGCCAGTCTCTCCGTGCATCATCAGGCCTTGCAGCATCACGTCCTCCTCAGCCGGGGCCGGTCGTCCTCGGGGCCGTCGAGCGCCGTCACGTCGCGGATGCGCGAGACGTTGTGCAAGCAGACCCAGTCCTCGTCGCCGCCGTTCGCGCCCTCGATGAGCGTGGCGTCGCACCCGGCGTTCACCATGGCGAGCGCGACCTCGCGCGCGATGATGCGTCCGTAGCTGTTGTTGTTGTCGAGGACGTTCATCACGTTCGTCATCGACACCTTGCCGTCACGGCTTCGACCGAAGGACGTGTCCAAGTCCTTCGCGACGGGCCCCCGGTTCTTCAGCCCTTCGATGCTCGCGAGCATCGCATCGACCTCGGGACGCGCGAGGCGCACGTCGTAGTCCCAGCGCAGGGGCATCTTCACGCGCACCCGGTAGACACGCCCACCGCCGCCCCGGTACTCGCGCGCGGTCCAGTACGACGTCGTCATGTAGAAGCCCGGGCCGTACGCCATCCGCCCGCGCGTGCGCAGCTCGACCGGGCCGTCGAGTCGGCCGCCATGGAAGAGGATGAGGTCGGCGTCAATCATCGGCGGCGGGCTCCGGCGAGCACGTCGTGGTTCGCGCGGCTGTACTTGCCGCTGTTGCCGATGGCGCTCTTCACCTGCCCCGGGCTGAAGACGATGACCTCCGCGATGATGCCCATCAGGTCGCGCGCGATGATGCCGTCGTAGCCCATGGCCACGGCGCGCTTCAGCTCCTCCGGCGTGAGGTAGTACGGCGTGGTCGGGAGGCCATGCAGGCGCATGCTCTCGTCGTCACGCTTCGCCTCCTCGATGCGCTGCTTCAGCTCTTCTTTCTCCGACTCCGTCGGCAGGCTGTGCGACTCGTAGCCCGAAGACGCCTTCCGGGGGAGGAGCTGCAGCGTCTGCTCCAGCGGGTACTCGATGCGCGCGTAGAGCGGCATCACGTTGACGCCCTCCCAGACGTACCGGTGCTCGCCCAGCTCAGGCAGCATCACCTTCGACCGGTACTCCGGCAGCGGCACACCGTTCTTGTAGAGCTGCGACGAGAGGTTGTGCGCGGCGTTCATCATGCCGGGGTCGAGCGCGAGCCAGATGGCCTTGCCGCTGAGCTTGGGGTTGAGGCCGCCCGCCTTGAACTTGGAGAAGTTCTTCGGCGTCCAGTGGAACAGGCGCAGCGGCTTCCCGTTCGCGTCCACGACCTTCGAGTCACCGAACCACTTCTTGAATGCAGGAGTCATGACTTTCACCCGGCCGCGATGCGCCAACGCAACGCAGCGTACGCGTCCTTCTTCGTTCTCGTGGGGTCAGCCGCGAGCCACTCCTCGTGCTCCTGCTTGCGCAGCAGGACCTGCTCGGGGTCCTTGAAGTACGCCACGGCCTCAGCCTCAGTCGCGAACGTCTTCACCGGCTTGTAGCGGCCGTTGGGCTGACGCTTCTCCAGCCGCACCTCGGAGCTGGTAGCTGCCGCGCCGTAGAGCACGCCGCCGACCTCCTTGCAGACGCGCTTGAAGTCCTCGCGGTGGCCCGGGTAGCCGAGGTGCACCAGCTCGTGAAGGAGAATCTTGTCGAGCGCGTCGCCGCTGTACCGCATCAGCTCGGGCTCGGTGAGGAACTCGTACGCGCCCATGGCGCGAGTGATGACGCGGCCGATGGCCTGCGGCTGCCCGACGCCACGGTAGCGGATGGCTGCGAGCGCCGTGTCCTTCGCCCCGCCGATGCGGTCGAACGCGAGCATCATGCGCCCTCGTACGGTGTCCCAGTTCCGCCAGACCTGCGGGCCCAGCTCCAGCAGTCGGTTGAACGTGGTGAGCTTGAACTCGTACTCCTCGCGAGTCACGACGTCACCCGGACGTGCCCGAGGTCCCGGAGCGCAACGCTGCCGTCGGCGCGCTCGCCCCAGTTTTCGGAGCTGTTGTGGTCCTCGGGCTCGACGCCGTGCGACTTGAGCCAGAGGTAGCCGCGCACGATGGCCTTGAGCTTCTTCCTATCCTCCGGCGGGACGTAGTCGGGGATGACCGGCACCAGCTTGTTCGACGCGCCGCCGAGGATGCGGCCGACATCGTCGCTCGTGAACTGCGTCTCGCCCTCGTCCGAAAGGAGCACGTCGTTGAGGCCTTCGCGCTCGATGAAAATCATCTCGGCGCCGCTCGGCACCATCACGCGCCCGACGCGGACGATGCGCGGAATGACGGTGTTCGTGTACTTGTCACCGAGTCGCATCAGCACGTGAGCTGCGTCCAGCTCCGCCTCGGCCATGAGCTGCCCCCACCGGGTCACCTTCCGGGGATGCACCTCGGCCACCTTCACCACGGTGCCGTTCTCGGTCGAGTAGACGCAGCCCTCGTGGCCGCAGCCGAGCTGCTTGATCATCTTCAACCGGTCGAACTCGGGAACGCCCTCGAACGGGCGACGCAGGAGGCTCATCGGAACTCTGCCTTCTTTCCGTCCACGTGCATGTCCCACGCGACGTCGAGGTACGTGCGTATCTCGTCGGTGAGGTCCTTCGCGAGCAGCCAGTGCGCGTCGTCGAACATCGCGGTGTGTCGGACGAAGCGCGCCACGAAGACGCGCAGGTCACCACGGTCTGCGGCACGGTGCCCGGCGCCGTCGGGGCCGACGACGAAGTAGTAGACGCCCTCGGGGCGCGTGAGGCGCGCGTACGCCTCGTCCGCAGCGACCATCGCCGCAGGCAGCACCGGGCGCCAGCCGTAGGAGCGCGCTGAGCACCACTCGTTGAGCGTGTTCCACGCGCGCTTCTTCCAGAGCGGCGTCTTGTGGACACTGTGCGCGGTGCCGACGAACTCGGTGCGCTCACCGACGCTCGCGTTCTTCGGGCTCGGCGCGAAGGAGAACAGCGCCTCGTCGATGGGCACCTCGACGTCCTCGCGCTTCACGGAGATGCGCTGCGACTTCCCCATGCCGAGGAAGTCGAAGTGCACCATCTTCGCGTCCCAGCTGAAGACGCCGGGCTGGTAGTCGGACGCCATGTTGACGTCGGTCGGGAAGGCGTTGCGGGGTACGCGAGAGAAGAGCTTCGCGAGCTTCTCCTCGCGGCGGGACGTGGAGAGAGTCATGACTCAGCCTCCGGAGCGAACGCGACGAGCACCTTCTCGACGCCCAGCTTGCGCGCGGCCGTGAGGCGGTGGTTGCCGTCGATGATGTGCCGCTTGCCGTCGTACGTGCCGATGATGATGGGTGGCAGCAGCTTCTTCTGCCGGAAGCCTCGCAGGGCCTCGGCGAGCCGCGACCTGTGCGAGACGTACGTCTTCAAGTCGTCGAGGTCTTCGAGCGCGACCCACTCGATGCGGTCGCCCATCGGCGTCTTGCCTGCGCGGATCCACTGTTTCGTCTGCACCTGCTCGGTCGCGTACCGCGTGTCCAGCTCCTCGCGCATGCCGCCGAGGTGGCCGGTCAGCGGCGAGATGTCGCGGATGGCCGCCTGCAGCTCGGGCAGCGAGAGCTTCACGCGCTTCTTCTTCACCTCGTAGGTGTCCCCGCTCGCTGCGAGCACCCGGTCCGCGTTCACCGTCGCGACGAAGCCCTTCGGCCAGTAGTACAGGAAGTACTGCACGCCGTAGCGCTCCAGCACGAAGCGCTGCTTGCGCCCGCCAACGGTGCCCTCGATGAAGTGGCGCCGTCGCCCGGCGTCGAGCACACCCGCGAGCATCACGTCTCCTCGGCACGCTCAGCCGCGCGCTCGACCTGCTTCTCCTTGCGCCGCTCGTACCACTCGCTGGCGATGAACACGCCCGTCACGAGCAGGCCGCTGCCGACGAGCGCGATCCGCGTACGCGACTTGAGTGGGGCAACGTCGGCGAACCCGAGTGCGTCGCGCAGCGGCTCGTAGTACTGCTGCATCGTACGCCAGCTACCCTTCGTGTTCGGCCACTGCACGGTGATGAGGTTTCCCTTCACCCAGACGCGCGCGTGAGCCGTTTCCCGCCACAGCTCGCCGAGCTTCGGGTCCTCACCGAGGAGCTGGCCTCGCAGCAGCTGTTCGAGTGACAGCACTGGCGTCGTACCCACGCGCAGCGTGCTGCCATCCCAGTGCGCCGTCGGAATCTTCCCCTTCTTGACTCCTCCGAGCCCACCCGACGCCTGCAGCTGGCGCATCAGCTCCTTCTGGAGGCGCAGGGCGGCCTGCTCCCAGACCCGCTGGAGCGCCTTCGTACCCGTGGCGGCGTAGTGCTCGGCCTTGCGCGCGGCGATGGCTGCACGCTCCTGCAGCTCGCGCACGGACGTCCCTCGCGGGACCTCACCAAGCGCAGCCGCAGCCGTGGCGCCGGGGAACAGCTGGAACGTGGACATGCGACCTCCTGAGACTCCGAAAAGACCCTGACGCCGACCTTCGACGTAGTCCTGCGACTCCAGCTCCTTGGTGTCGATACGTAACGCCTTCGCAGCCTTCTTGGACGCGGCGTCAGGCATCACCAACTTCGCAGCCTCCTTCCGCGAGTAGAACACCTCGTGGTCGTCCGCCGGAGAGAAGCCTGCTTCCCACTCGTCGACCGTCGAGTACGACGGGTCAATCTTGTCGAAGTCGTGGATGTACGGCGTCACCACGATTTCGCCGGTGAGGATGCTGCGGAAGGATGGAACCAGCTCCTTCATCGCTCAAGCCTTCCTGCGGACGCGCCCAAGCGCCGCGCCGACGATGAGCACCGTGAGCACACCCGCGCCCGCGAGCACCGCGCCGCCGATGCCCACCTTCTTGGTGTTGGCCTCCCACGCGTCCTGCGCAGGGATGCCGTACGGCGCGATGACCTGCTTGCCGATGACGGTGTCGACGATGATGACCGGCTGCAGCATCTGCAGGTACGGGTTGGGCGTCGGATCTCGGTAAATCTCGTCGAGCTGCGTGCCGGTGTAGCTCTTCGGCGGCGAGAACGCCGACCAGAAGGTCACCGACTTGAGCGCACCGGCGATGGGGTTCGAGGCGACGCGCGCCGCGTCCTGCACCGTCTGGCGCACAGGGCCCGGGAGCAGCGAGGTGAGGTCGAACTGTCCGAGGTTCGAGACGCGAGTCATGACTTGGCCTCTCAGTACGGCGCAGGGGACATCTTTTCGAGGCGCTCGTCGAGCCAGACTTCCCACTCGGTGTTGGGCTTGAGCTTGATGGCCCCGGCGCGACGCTTCGCGCGCTTGCCGCCAGCGATGTTCGTGAAGACGACGACTTCGCGGTCCTTCAACAGCTTGTTACGGTCGAACTTTCCGATGAACGGCCCCACGTACTCGACCGACCTGCCTCGGTAGGTCGCGAGCAGCTCGACGGAAAGGAAGCCTCGGTAGTGCCAGTCGTTGAACTCGAAGCGCACGCGCTCGACGCTCACGCCCACCTCGCTGGTGTTCGTGAACTCTCCGGGCTCGAACTCGAAGATGTCGCCGCTGACTTTGCTCATGACTCCCACCCTACCCGAGGGCGGGGCCTGCGCGCCAATCGCAGCACGCGCAGCCACGCCGGAACTAGGGCAACGCTTGCGCGCACCCCGGTGCACGAGCGAATCTTCAAGCTCACGTGCCGTAAGGGGGCAGCTTCAGTGCGAGTGCTGGTGGTGGATGACGACGTGGACATTGCGGTAATGCTGGCGCTCTTCGTGACGAAGCTGGGCCACAGCGCCGACACATGCACGGAGCCGACGGAGGCGGCTGAGCAGTTCCTCCTCGGCCACTACGACGTCGTCCTGTGCGATTACCGCATGGAGCCAAACGGGCTGTCGGTGCTGGAAGAGCTGCGCGACAGCGCCGCGTATCGCGTGCTGCTCACCGGGAGCTACCTCTCGGCCGAGATGAGCCGCGCGCTGGCTTCTGGTGTCGTCCACGAAATCATCCAGAAGCCGGTGTCGCTGGCTGAACTCAGCCGCCTTTTCGGACGCGCGGCCCAGCTGTGACGATGCGCTGCATGTCGGAGCGCAGCCGGTGCTCCAGCTGGTTGATCTGCTCCTTCACCTCGGCGCGCAGCGACACGATTTCCCGGTCCTGCGTCTCGGCGCGCAACTCCATCTGCCGCGCCAGCTGGTCGAACCCTGAGCGCATGGCGTTGAAGTCGTGCTTGATGCCGATGAGCGTTTCGCGGTTCTCGCGCTCCGCCTTGTCCCGCTCGTCGGCGCGACGCTTCAGCTCTTCCTTGTCCTTGTCCTCGCGCTCGACGATGCGGCTGCCGAGGACACGGATGAAGGCGACGAGGCCGGTGACGATGCCTGCACCGCCCCCCACGTAGCCGACGATGTCACTGGTGTCGCTCATCTTCTGAAATCTCGCACAGGTCGGGGCGGCCAGCCAAGTCATGACTCGGATGTTGTAGCCGGGCAGTGCCTGCGCGCGCAACGCAGCGACAGGTTCTGCGTGAACCTTCGCTTCCGTCTCAGTGCAGTTCGACGAGCGCCATGTCGCGCGGGTCGTAGAGCGCCCACGCAAGCAAGTGCCCGGTCTTCGTGTAGCGGCGCAAGACCTGCGTCACGACTTCTTCACGCGTCGTGAAGCGCGGTCCCGTGCTGCCGTAGTCGAACGAGCTGAACGTGCCGTCGAGCCACTCGACGAAGCACGTGTTGTGGCCCGCGATGCCCTTCTCCCCGAGCCACGTGAAGCAGAGCATGTGCGCGCTCTTCACGCCCCAGTGCGCTGCGTTGTGGTCGACCACCAGCGCGCTCCACGCCGCGAACTCATCGCAGTCGAGTCCCGAGGGCGCCTCCACCTTGCTCTCGAAGACGGCGTACGCCCGCGCCGGGTGGCTGACAGCGTCGAAGAGCTGCTTCCATGCGTCGGGCTTGTACATCCACACGCGGCGGACGACGTAGGTCGCCAGCGCGCCCATCGTCGGGAACGTCACCGCGTGCAGGTGCATATCGCGGTGGTGCGCCGAGCCGTCCGTGAACTCTCGCTCGAAGAGGCGCCGGTACAGGCGCGCCCACGACCCGTAGTAGTACCGCAGCACCAGCCGCGTGAAGAACGCCAGCACCGCAGCGAGCGCGCGCATCACTGCCAGCCAACCTTCATCGGGCCGATGTAGAGCGTGCGGGCCGACGCCGCCGTCGCTTCAATGGAGACGAAGGCGCCGAGGTGCTGTCCCGTGCGTGGCAAGTTGGTCGTCTTCGGCGTCGGGGTGCCGTTGACGTGCGCCGTGATGTTCCGCGAAGCGTCGAGGCGGAAGCAGAGCGTGTACGTCGTGTTGGCCGCAGCAGTGGTGCCTGTGCTGCCGCAGCTCTGCGTCGTGCCGTCGAACGAGCACACCTGCCACGCCGTGTCGCCCGCCACCGAGTCGAAGCGGAACATGACGCCGTCGCCCGCCATGGTGCTGCTGGCGGCCGCCGGAGCAGTCGTCGTGAGTCCAGCCCAGATGCGCGTCGTCGTCACGGCGCTGTCCGTGCGCACGCGCTGGCAGAACGAAGGCGACGTGTCGGTGCTCACGACGCGCACGAGCGCGGTGTTGCCGTCGTCCGTCGAGCGCCCCGACGTCTGCGAGTTCGCGACGGCGGCCGTGTTGATGGGGTACCAGAGGCGCCCGTCGGCGACGGTCGTCGTGCTGTCCACGTCGTCCCACGTCATCACGAGCCGAATCGTGGACGGGTCGACGTCGTTGACCATGTACTCCGCGAACTGCGGCGGCGCCGCGCGCTCAGAGGGGCCGACGCGCGTCGTCAGCGTCTGCTCGTCGAAGATGACGTCCGGCGCGATGGGCGCAAAGCCGCCTACCGTATTGGCCGCCGCAGCACGCCGCAGCATCAGCTGGTTGATGCTGGTGTTGAAGGCGAGCGAGCCCGAAGACGCAGCAGCGGTGGCGCCAGCCGTGAACGACGACATCGCTCCGCCGGTCGCCGCTACGACCGGAGCCATGACGCCCGGGCCGCTCGCCAGTGAGCGCGTGCTCTCCCAGTACGACGCGGTCTCGATGCCGGTGCCGTCGGAGAACTGCGTCACGCCGCCACCCATCGCGAAGGTGGCTCCTGCGTTGTCCAGCTGGAGACCGACCTGCCCCGAAGAAGCGCTCGTGCCGATGTAGCCGTTGATGGCCTGAATCACGCAGCTCGACGCGTTCTTGTTCACGTAGAGGGCGGCGCCGTTTGAGCTGGTGCTGCCGATGCTCACCTGCGGGTTGTTGCTGTTCCCGTTGAGGTACATGATGGGCGTTCCGCCAGCGGTCGTGTCGCCGTAGAAGGCGAGCTTGCCGTTGTTCGCCGTGGCAGAGCTTTCCATTCGAACTTCCGTGAGGCCCGGCGTGGCTGTCGGCTCGATGGAGGTCATCGTCGTGGTGGAGCCGACGCGCAGACGCCCCGGCGTCTGCGTCCCGGTGCCGTCGCTGTACCAGTAGTCATCGGTGCCGGTGCCGAGGTCGAACTGCATGTTGTTCTGCTCGAACTTGAGGACGGTCGAGCTGGTCCCCGTGTGCTCGGTCAGGCCGAGCGCGAGACCTTCGACGGCTGCCCCGCGCCGCCACGAGCCCACCACGCGACCACCCGCGAGCATGTGCGTGCCGAGGTTGGCCTTGATGGTCCCGATGTTGAGGCCGGGATAGAAGTAGTCCTGCGGCGTGATGCGCCCGCCCGTAGCCGAGTACCACATGCCCAGCTGCTCCTGCAGACACGCGCCAGAAGGGCAGTTGCCTCCGTTGATGAACGCGATTCCGACGGGGTAGTTGTTGGGGTGGTTGACGAGGAGGCCGCCGGGGTAGCTCTCGAAGGTCGTGTTCGACTCCATGTACGCGGAGACCTTGAGGCTCGGGTTGCCGCTGTAGAGCACGGGCTCATCCGCCTGAATGCGCCCAGAGCCACCGTCGTACCAGTAGCTGGCACCACCGCCGCCACCACCGAAGGTCTGCCACGCGGAGCCGTCGCTGTACTTCGGCTCCTGCGTGTCGGAGTCGAACAAGATGGCGCCAGAGCCCGCCGTGCCAGCGGCCGGGAGCCCTGCCGTAGTGTAGCTGCCCACGCGCAGGTAGCTGTTTGACAAGATGCCGAGGCCGTCCGAGTAGAGGTAGTCGCGCGAGCCGGTGCCGAGGTCGAAGGTCTTCCCATCGACGGCCAGCCCAACGCCCGTCGAAGAGACGTAGAAGGAACGCGTCAAGCTCGTCCCGTACCCGTCCGCGCCGAAGCTGAAGTGGAAGGGGGAGTTCGAGTGGAAGTTCGTGCCAGCGAGCATGCCACCGGAGGAAACGCTCGACGCGAACACCCACGACACAGCCGACTCGGGGT
>LNFM01001548.1_pt1 | contig 103727 bp, 98 predicted proteins | sample 596031 | NCBI WGS metagenome assembly LNFM01 (sample SAMN04254537, study PRJNA301005) | activated carbon metagenome | isolation source: dual media filters at the Ann Arbor, Michigan drinking water treatment plant | place: USA: Ann Arbor
CGAGGTCGACCGGCACCAGCGGGTTGATCTTCCTGGGATCGCCGCCCAGCGCGCCCATGGCGTCGCGCATCGCCGCCAGGTCGACGACGGCCGGCACGCCGGTGAAATCCTGCATCAGCACGCGGGCCGGCCGGAAATTGATCTCCTTGGCCGACTTGCCGCCATTCTTCAGCCAGTCGGCGAAGGCCGCGATGTCGGCCTTCTTGACGGTGGTCCCGTCCTCGTGGCGCAGCAGGTTTTCCATCAGGACGCGCAACGACACCGGCAGGCGCGACAGGTCGCCGACTTCCTTCTCGACCGCCTTGAGGCTGAAATAGGTGTAGCTCCTGGTGCCGACCTTCAATGTCTTGCGGGCCTTGAAACTGTTGGGGTGGGCGGCGGCCATCGGCGAAACTCCTTGCGGTCGGGCATGCTTTGCGCTGGCAAAATAGGAGCATGACCCGAGCGAGGCAATCGGCGGATGCGGGCACCTGCCCATTGTGCCAGATTGCCGGCATGCGACGGGAATTGGCTCGGGCAATCGCCGCTTTCGCAGCCCTCGTGACCGTGTCCGGCACGGCCTTGGCGCAGCGCAATGCCGTCGAGTCCTGGGATCCGTCGGCGCGCGACTTCGGACGCTCCGGGGAGGCCCCGGGGCTGCCGGCCGACGGCCGCAACACCACCTTGGAGGCGCTCAACAGGATCCTGTCGAGCAGCAAGCTGTCGGCCTTCGACCGCTCGATCTATCTCAGCATCCGCGCCTACCAGCTGAACCGGCTGGGCCGCGAGACCGACAGCCAGAAGGACATCGCCGAGATGGGCCGGGTCCTGCCGACGGCGTGGCAGCTCGTGCTGTCGGGCACGGTGCCCGAGCTGGCGGGCGGCGGGGATCGGGCGGCAGCCCTGCGCACGCTCGACAGCGCCCTGCAGCGCAAGCCGGGCGATTCCTGGCTGGTGATCGCCCAGGCCCAGGTCTACATGCAGATCGCCGACTATGCGCGGGCTCTCGACCTGCTGAATGCGGCGCTGGCCGGCGCGACCACGCAGATCGACCAGCGAACAGCCTTGTTCTATCGCGGCCATGCCCAGTTCAATCTCGGCCGCTACGCCCAGGCGGCGCAGGATTTCGAGGCCACCCTGCCGGGCCGTACCACCCTCAAGTCGCGGCTCGGGCCGCTGGTGTGGCGCTACGCCGCCCAGGTTCGCGCCCGCCAGGATGCCCGCGGCACGCTCGCGCGGGAGGTCGGCAACGAAGGCCTCGACGAATGGCCGGGCGCCATCGCGCGCTTCCTGCTGGGCAGGCTGCCGGCAGGCGAGCTCGAGGTGATCGCCGAAGCCGACGATGTCGCCAAGCGCAGCAACGGCAAGTGCCCCGCCGCCTTCTTCATCGCCATGGACGCGCTGCGGCGCGGTGACCGCCAGCGCGCGCGCGACCAGCTGCAGCTCGCCCAGGCACGCTGCCCGACCGTCTCCGAGTTCAACTGGGCCGCGACCAGCGAGCTGAAGCGAATGTAGCCTCGCAGGCGACGCCTTCTTTTCCTAGTAAGAAACTGGCGGCTTGCCGCCAGTTTCTTGGCACGGCGGGTCGGCCCTCGGGCCGGTGGGGAACTCCTATGAAGATCGGGGCGGGTACCGCCCCGATCTTCCCAGCATCGTGGTGCGCGCCGGCGTGCTGGCCCTGAGCGAAGTCGAAGGGTCTTCGCCGACGGAGGGGTCAAAGGCCCCAGTCCCGCTGCTCATGACCCCTCCGCCCCGTATGACCCTTCGGCTTCGCTCAGGGCAGGCGGGGCACCTCCCGGCGCTTCGCGCAGGGAGGGGAAAGAAGGCGAAGCGCTTCCTACCCCACCAGCGCCAGGGGCGCGATGAAGCGGGTGATCTCGGCGAGGACGTAGCCCGGCTGCTGGAGATGGGGGCTGTGGCCGCAGTCCGGGACCAGCCTCGTCTCGCAATAGCCGCCGACCTTGCCGGCGATCAGGCCGAGCTGCAGCTCGCTGCCGTACTCGTCGTCCTCGCCCTGGATCGCCTGGACAGGGACCATGATGCGGGGCAGGCGGCCATCGACATCCAAGGGCTCGAAGCCCGGCGCGAGCCAGGCGTCGGCCCACAGGTTGAACGCATGGTCGACATTGTCATGGTATCTCGCGAGGCCCCGGCGCAGCTCGCCCGCGGCGAATGCCCTGCGCGCCTGCTCGATGCTGGCCGTGCACACCGGCTCGTTGATCGCATGGGCAGCCAGCGTAACCACGGCACGCAAGGGCTCCGGATCGGCCGCCGCGTAGTCGAGGGCGATCGTTCCGCCGTCGCTATGGCCGACCACGACGCAATCGTCGATCCGGAGTGCCGCTATCAGGCGCGGCAGAACCAGGTCGGCCTCGATGTCCATGTATCTGGTGCCCGGATTGGACGGCCATGGGCTCGAGCGGCCGTAGCCGGTGCGATCGTAGACCACGCCGGGGCAGCGTGTGGCGTCGCACAGCTTTTGCGGGAAGTCGCGCCACATCTCGATGCAGCCCAGACCCTCGTGCAGGAACACGAGCGTCGTGCGCTCCAGCCCGTCGTCGTGGCGCGGCGCGAGGCGTCGCACGCGCAGGCGGCGATCGCCGAGATCGATCATCTGGTCGGCAGGATTCACGTATCAGATGTAGCCAAGGCGCGGCGGCGTGAGAAGGTGCTAGAATCATGCCGCAGAACCCGGAGAGGTGCACCGATGAGGGTGCTCTTGGTCGAGGACAATGGCGAGCTGGTCGCGCTTCTGAACAAGGGCCTCGCACAGGGTGGGTTCTCGGCCGATTCGGTTGCCACCGCCGGCGACGCGGCGCACGTGCTGACGACCATGCGCTACGCCGCCATCGTGCTCGATCTCGGCCTGCCGGACGACGACGGGCTGACGCTGTTGCGAGACCTCCGCCGTCGCGGCGATGCGACGCCCGTCCTGGTGCTGACGGCGCGGGATGGCGTCAGCGACCGCGTCATCGGGCTGCGCGAGGGAGCTGACGACTACTTGGCCAAGCCGTTTGCCATGGAGGAGCTGATCGCCCGCCTGCAGGCCTTGCTGCGCCGCCCCGGTAACCTGCTCGGCCGTCGGCTGACGTTCGGCAATGTCGCGCTCGATACCGAGGGACGGCAGGTGATCGTGGGCGGCACGGTGCGAGCCTTCCCGGCGCGCGAAACCGCCGTGCTCGAGATACTGCTCCGGCGCAGCGGCAACGTGGCGCCCAAGCGCCTGTTCGAGGACCACCTGTTCGGGCTCTCGGGCGACGTCGGCTCGAACGCGGTCGAGGTCTATGTCCACCGGCTGCGCAAGATGCTGGCCGATGCCGGAGCCACGGTGAAGATCCATACCGTGCGCGGGGTCGGCTACCTGATGGCCGAGGACAAGAGCGGGTGAGGCGATTTCAATCGATCATCTCGCGGGTCGTGGCGCTGCATGTCGTCGCGATCGGCGTCACGTCGATCCTGATGCCCCTGGCCCTGTTCCTGCTGCTCGACCAGGCGGCCGACAGCCTGCATCGCGACGCCCTGCGCAGCCAGGCCAGCACGATCGCCAGCTTCCTGCGCCCGCAACCCGGCGGCGGCGTCGCGCTCGACATGCCCGTCGACCTGGAGCCGCTCTATTCGGGTGGCTACGGGCTCTATGCCTACGCCGTGATCGACCAGGCAGGTCGCGTGCTGTTCTCCTCGCACGTCGACGGGGGGGCGCTGTTCCCGCCGGACGAGTCACGGTCGGGCGGCTGGTTCATGCGCCGACGCGGCGCCGGTTCCGTGCTGCTCGGCATCACCGTCGTCCGGACGGTCGGCGATCGGCCGTACCGCATCCAGGTCGGCCAGGACCTGGCGCATCGCGACGTCATCATCGACGATATCGTGAGCTCGTTCTTCCCGCGGGTGGCGTGGATCACCTTCCCGATCCTGCTGGCGCTCTTCCTGTTCGACATCCTGATCTTCCGTCGCGCCCTCGAGCCGGTGCGCGCCGCCTCGACGATTGCGGCGACGATCGGCCCGACGCGCACCGACGTGCGCCTGCCCGAGCAGTCGATGCCGGCCGAGATCGTGCCCCTGGTCCGCGCCGTCAACCGGGCGCTCGACCGCCTCGAGGCGGGCTTTCGCGCCCAGCGCGACTTCACCGCCGACATGGCGCACGAGCTGCGCACGCCGCTTTCCATCATGCGCGCGCGCGTCGACGCCCTCGAGCCCGGCGCGGCGCGCGACGCCCTGCGGGCCGACGTCGTCGCGATGACCCGCACTGTCAGCCAGGTTCTCGACATCGCCGAGCTCGAGAGCTTCGTCGTCCGTGAGGATGCGCGGGCCGACCTGCAGCTGGTCTGTGCCGAAGCCGTCGGCTTGATGGCGCCGCTGGCGGTCGACAGCGCCAAGGTCATCTCGCTCAGCGGCGCGGAGGGTCCGGTATGGGTGCGCGGCCACCCCGAGGCGCTGTTCCGCGCCGTGCGCAACCTGATCGAGAACGCGATCCGCCACACGCCCAAAGGCGGCGCAGTCGATGTCGAGGTCTCGACCGACTGCGTGGTGCGTGTCCTCGACGACGGGCCGGGCGTGCCGGAGGGCGAGCGCGAGTCGATCTTTCGCCGGTTCTGGCGGCGCGATCGGCACGAGTCCGGCGGCCGCGGTCTCGGCCTCGCCATCGCGGCACGGGTTGCCGAGACCCACGGCGGCAGCATCGCGGTCGAGAACCGGCGCGGCGGCGGGGCGGCCTTCACCCTCCGCCTGCAGCCGGCGGTCGTGCCCTGAACCGGCTGTGGCACCGAAGCAACCTTCGGGCAACCAGGCGCGAGCTGCGGGCGTGGCAAGATCCTTGTCCAAGAGCAGCCCCAATGCCATATAGTTGGGCATATCCAGCGGACAAATTGAATGGCAACCAAGGACAAGACGCAGCGATCCCGCCTTCCGGAGGCCGGCGGCCATGCCTTCAAGGTGAGAACGCCACAGGGCGTCTCCGGGCAAAAGGTCGCCGGCTTCGAGACCAAGAAGTGGGGAGGCAAGGGCCGTTTGTCGGGGATGGCGACGGTTGCCGCGAAAGGCGGCAAGCTCTCTGTCGAGGTCGTTGCGCAATCCCTCGGGATGTCGAAGGCCCAGTTGGCGGAGACCGCGGGCGTCAGCATTGAGACGCTGTATCGGGCAAATCGCGCCGGTTCCGCAAAGACCCAGACACGTCTCAAGGAAATGCTGGAGATTGTCGATCGAGTTTCGGGCTGGGCGGGCGGCAAGGATCAGGCAATGGCCTGGTATCGTGCCGAGCCGCTTCCCGAGTTTGGCGGCCGCACCGCGGAGTCCCTCGTCAAGGACGGGAAAGCAACCGCCGTTCGCGATTATCTCGATCACGTGGCGCTTGGCGGCTTTGCTTGAGGTTTCAGGGAACGTGCTATCGCGCACACGATCCAAAATGGGCGTTCTCACCGCTTTCAGGCGAAGGTGCGAAGGTGCACGGCGGCCGGTTCAACGCCAAGGGCGCGTCGGCTCTTTACCTCGCCCTTACGATCGATGGCATGTTTGCCGAGATGGGACATGGCTTCCCTCACCGCTTCCGTCCGTTGACCGTGTGTTCGTACGATGTCGACGTCGATGACCTCGCTGATCTGAGAGATGACGTTCACCGGAAGGCCAACAACGTACGTCTGGCCGAGCTGGCCTGTCCGTGGAAGCTCGATCTCTCGGAGGGGCGAGCACCAGCGTCGTGGATGTTGGCGGAACGTCTGCTGAACAGTGGTCATTCGGGGATTCTGGTGCCGTCCTTTGCGCACGGAGCCAAACCCGACATGGCCAATCTTGTCCTTTGGAAATGGGGACCAGACCTTCCGCACAAGGTCGAGGTTCATGATCCCGGCAATCGCCTTCCGAGGAATCAGACATCCTGGAGCTGATTTGCCAAGGACGGCATTGGAAGTGGCGTGAATGCCTGGTCCTGGCGCCAGCCGGGCCCCTTCCTCCCTGGTCGAGCCGAGACACTGACCGGCCGGCTTGACCGGCGCAAATCGACTGTGGCTATCTGATTCGGGAAATCGCCGCAGACAACAACAAGGGCGGCGGGCACAGGGAGTGCAGTCGGGGATGACGACGTCAGCGGCCGGCGGCCGAACCGAGGATCGCGACACCTTTCCCAAGCTGCTCGCCCAGCGCGCCGCGACCGGTCCCGATCGCCCGGCCTACCGGGAGAAGGAATACGGCATCTGGCAGACCTACAATTGGTCGCGGGTCGCCGACGAGGTCCGTCGGCTGGCAGCCGGCCTCGCCGATCTGGGCTTCCGGCGCGGCGACCGCCTGATCGTGATCGGCGACAATCGGCCCCGTCTCTACTGGTCGATGTGCGCCGCCCAGTCGCTGGGCGGCGTTCCCGTGCCGGTCTACCAGGATTCGGTGACCGACGAGCTTGCCTACGTCGTCGAGCACGCCGGTGCGCGGTTCGCCATCGCCGAGAACCAGGAGCAGGTCGACAAGCTGCTGGAGATCCGCCGCCGGGTATCGGCGCCCGAGGTCGTGATCTATGTCAACCCGCGCGGGCTTCGGCATTACAGCGACGTGCTGTCCTACGAGGCGGTGCAGCAGCGGGGTGCCGATCGCCTCTTGGCCGAGCCCTCGCTGGTCGACGCCGAGGTCGCCCGGGGGCGGGGCGGCGACGACGCCATCATGCTCTACACGTCGGGCACGACGGGGCGGCCCAAGGGCGCGGTGCTGAGCTACGACAACCTGATCTGGGCAGCGCGCGCCGGCGCCGAGTTCGACGGCCTGCGTGAGGGCGACGAGCTGCTTTCCTACCTGCCGATGGCCTGGGTCGGCGATCACATCTTTTCCTATGCCCAGGGCTATGTCGTCGGGCTGATCGTCAATTGCCCGGAATCGGCGGCCACCGTGACGACCGACCTGCGCGAGATCGGGCCGACCTACTACTTCGCGCCGCCGCGCGTGCTCGAGAACCTGATCACCCAGGTCACGATCCGCATGGAGGATGCGGGCTTCGTCAAGCGCCGGCTGTTCCAGTTCTTCATGACCGTGGCGCGTCGCGTCGGGCCGGCGCTGCTCGACCGGCGGAGCGTCGGCATGGTCGATCGCCTGCTCTATGGGCTCGGCACCTTGCTGGTCTACGGCCCGCTCAAGAACACGCTGGGCATGAGCCGGGTGCGCGTGGCCTACACGGCGGGCGAGGCGGTCGGGCCGGAGATCTTCAATTTCTATCGCGCGCTCGGCGTCAACATGAAGCAGCTCTATGGCCAGACCGAAGCGTCGGTATTCGTCACCATCCATCCCAACGGGGAGGTCTATTCCGACACGGTCGGCAAGCCGGTGTCCAAGGTCGAGCTGCGCATCGCCGAATCGGGCGAGGTGCTCTACCGCAGCCCGGGCGTGTTCAAGGAGTATTTCAAGAACCCCGAGGCGACCAACGACACCAAGACGGCGGAAGGTTGGGTCCATACCGGCGATGCGGGCTATCTCGACGAGCGCGGCCATCTGCGCATCATCGATCGCGCGCGCGACGTCGGCCGGCTGAACGACGGCACCCTGTTCGCGCCCAAGTTCATCGAGAACAAGCTGAAGTTCTTCCCGCACATCAACGAGGCGGTGGCGTTCGGGCACGGCCGCGACTTCGTCGCCGTCTTCGTCAACATCGACATGGTTGCGGTCGGCGACTGGGCGGAGCGGCGCAACATCTCCTATGCGAGCTACCAGGAGCTGGCCGGCCTCAGGGAGGTCCACGATCTCGTCGAGGGCGAGATCGCCCAGGTCAACCGCGACCTCGCCGCCGATCCGCGCATGGCCGGCGCCCAGATCCGGCGCTTCCTGATCCTGCACAAGTCGCTCGAGGCCGACGACGGCGAGCTCACCCGCACCAACAAGGTGCGCCGCGGCTTCATCGGCGAGCGCTACAAGCCGCTGGTCGACGCGCTCTACGACGGCTCGCGGCGGGCCGGCATCAAGGTCGACGTCACCTTCGAGGACGGCCGCAAGGGCATGATCGAAGGCGACATGGAGATCCGCGACCTGGCGCCCCATCCCGGCCCGGGCCCGGCGCTGCCGCTCCGGAAGGCGAGCTGATGGCCGGGGGCAGAACACCTCACTCGCCTCCGCCGCTTACGCAGGGCGCTCGTATTCGGAGGCGCTTTTCTTCTCCTCCCCATCGCAGATGGGGAGGTGTCGCCGTCTTCGGCGACGGAGGGGTCATGAGCCATGGGTCGCGCCGTCTCTCATGGCTCATGACCCCTCCGTCCGCGAAGACGCGGACACCTCCCCAGCGAAGCTGGGGAGGAGAACGAATGCGCTCCGTCGCCGAAGACGGCGACACCTCCCCAGCGAAGCTGGGGAGGAGAATGAAAACGCTCCAAGTGCCAATGCCCTGTCCGGTTGCGGGGAAGGGGTTCGAGATGGCGACGATCCCATGACCCGCCAGCGTTCCTTCGACGAGGTGCTGCTGTCGGTCGAGAGCATCAGCCTGTCGTTCGGCGGGGTGAAGGCGCTCACCGACATCAGTTTCGACATCCGCAAGGGCGAGATCAGGGCCATCATCGGCCCCAACGGCGCCGGCAAGTCGTCGATGCTGAACTGCATCAACGGCTTCTATCATCCGCAGCAGGGGGCGATCACCTACAAGGGCGTCCGGCGCAACCAGATGCGCCCGCACGAGGCCGCCGAGCAGGGCATCGCCCGCACCTTCCAGAACATCGCCCTGTTCCGTGGCATGTCGACCCTCGACAACATCATGACCGGGCGCAACCTGCGCATGAAGACCGGCCTGTTGTGGCAGGCGCTGCATTTCGGTCCGGCCCGCCGCGAGGAGATCGAGCATCGCCGGGCGGCCGAACGGATCATCGACTTCCTCGAGATCCAGCACATCCGCAAAGCCCCGGTCGGCCAGCTGCCCTACGGCCTGCAGAAGCGGGTCGAGCTCGGCCGGGCGCTGGCCGCCCAGCCCGAGCTGCTGCTGCTCGACGAGCCGATGGCGGGCATGAACATCGAGGAAAAGCAGGACATGTGCCGCTTCGTGCTCGACGTGAACGACGAGTTCGGAACCACGATCTGCCTGATCGAGCACGACATGGGCGTGGTCATGGACATCTCCGACCGCGTCGTCGTGCTCGACTACGGCAAGAAGATCGGCGACGGCGTGCCGGACGAGATCAAGCGCAACCAGGCGGTGATCGACGCCTATCTGGGGGTCAGCCATTGAGAGCCTGCCGTCAGACCTTGGCTCGCCTCCCCCGTATTCGGGGGAGGTGCCCCATAGGCGTTAAAGTACAAAGGGGCCTCACCCTGAGGAGCGGCCCAGAGGGCCGCGTCTCGAAGGGTCGGCAAGCGAGAGAGCGCTGCGACACCGCTTTTTCAACGATCTGCTGTGTGGTCCATCCTTCGAGACGGCCGCTACGCGGCCTCCTCAGGATGAGAATTCTTCTTAGCTTAACGCCTATGGGGAGGTGCCCCCGCACGGGGGCGGAGGGGGAGAGCCTCCGTCGTGATGTTTCCCATCCCGACGTCGGACTTGGAGAAACCTCGATTGGGGCCTTCCCCCTCCGGCCCTTCGGGCCACCTCCCCCGGTTACGCAGGGCATTCGCATATGGACAAAACCCCCGTCATCCCGACCGGAGCCGCGCGTAGCGCGGCGCAGTGGAGGGACCTCTCTTCTTGCAGCATCAACGAGAAAGGTCCCTCGACTACGCCGCCCTTTGGGCGGCTCCGCTCGGGATGACGGAGTTTTTGTCCATATGCGAATGCCCTGCCCGGTTACGGGGGAGGGAGATGAGAGGGGCAGCCCCCCATGCTAGGCCCCTTCCTCGAGACCCTGATCGGCGGGCTGCTCACCGGCGTGCTCTACTCGCTGGTGGCGCTGGGCTTCGTGCTGATCTTCAAGGCCTCCGGCGTGTTCAACTTCGCCCAGGGCGCGATGGTCCTGTTCGCGGCGCTGACCGTGGCGCGGCTGGCCGGCGAGATCGACAACAAGGAGGTGCATCTCGCCAACTTCGTCGTCGCGGCGGCGATCCTCGGCGTCGCCCTGGCGCTGGTCGGCTGGTACTGCTGGCGCGAGTACGTGGCGCGTGGCTCGGGGGCTCCCGAGCGGCGCAAGATCCAGATGCTGGCCGCGCTCGGTGCGATCGTCGGCGGCGGCGCAGCCTGGCTCTATGGCAAGGGCGCCTGGCCGATGTGGCTCGCCATCGCCGCGACGGCGGCGATCATGGGATTGCTGGCCTATGCCATCGAGCGCCTGGTGCTGCGCCACCTCGTGAACCAGGAAGGCATCATCCTCTTCATGGCGACGCTCGGCATCGCCTACTTCCTCGACGGCTTCGGCCAGACGCTGTGGGGCAGCGACATCTACACGATCAATCTCGGCCTGCCGAAGGACCCGATCTTCCTGCTCGAAGGCGTCTTTCCGGGTGGCCTGCTGGTCGATCCCGGCGATCTCGTGGCCGCCGTCATCGCTGCCGCCCTGGTCGTCGTGCTGGCCATCTTCTTCCAGACGACGCGCGTTGGCCGTGCCCTGCGGGCGGTCGCCGACGACCACGCCGCGGCGCAATCCGTCGGCATCCCGCTCAAGACGATCTGGCTGATCGTGTGGACGGTGTCGGGCTTCGTGGCGCTCGCCGCCGGCCTGATATGGGGCGCCAAGCTCGGCGTTCAGTTCTCGATCTCCCTGATCGCGCTCAAGGCGCTCCCGGTGCTGATCCTGGGCGGCTTCACCTCGGTGCCGGGCGCGATCGTCGGCGGCCTGATCATCGGCGCCGGCGAGAAGCTCTCCGAGGTGTTCCTGGCGCCGATTCTGATCAGGGCGTTCGACCTGGCCGGCGGCGGCATCGAGAACTGGTTCGCCTACGTGCTGGCCCTGGTCTTCCTGCTGTTCCGGCCGCAAGGCCTGTTCGGCGAGCGCATCATCGAGCGGGTCTGAAGGATCGGATGTAGGAAATGTTCTATCGCGAGGCCGGCCAGTTCAAGACCGACTATGCCGCCGACCAGCAGATCTTCCCGATCCTGCAGGATCGCCTCTTCGTGCTGGCGGTGATCGCCGTCGCCTTCCTGGCGGTCCCGGCCCTCGCCAGCCCCTATCTCTACACCGAGATCCTGATCCCGTTCCTGATCCTGTCGCTGGCGGCAATCGGGCTCAACATCCTGGTCGGCTATTGCGGGCAGGTCTCGCTCGGCACCGGCGGCTTCATGGCAGTCGGCGCCTATGCCGCCTACAATCTCTGGCTCCGCGTGCCGGAGCTCAACAACCTGATCGTCGTGTTCCTGTTCGGCGGCCTGATGGCGGCGGCCGTCGGCATCCTGTTCGGCATCCCCTCGCTCAGGATCAAGGGCTTCTACCTCGCCGTCGCGACGCTCGCCTCGCAGTTCTTCCTCGACTGGATGTTCGCGCGGGTGAAGTGGCTGACCAACCATACGCCGTCCGGCTCGGTCGCGGTCGGCCATCTCGAGGTCTTCGGCTGGCACATCGACACGCCGGCCGACCGCTATCTCCTGATCCTGGGCATCGTCGTGGTCGCCACCGTGGTCGCCAAGAACCTGGTGCGCGGCCATATCGGCCGCTCGTGGATGGCGATCCGCGACATGGACATCGCTGCCGAGATCATCGGCTTCCGGCCGCTGCGCACCAAGCTCACGGCCTTCGCCGTCAGTTCGTTCTTCATCGGCGTGGCCGGCGCGATGTGGGGCTTCCTGCGGCTCGGGTCGTGGGAGCCGCTCGCCTTCGACATCAATCGCAGCTTCCAGATCCTGTTCATGGTCATCATCGGCGGGCTGGGCTCGCTGCTCGGCAGCTTCCTGGGTGCCGCCTTCATCGTCCTGGTGCCGATCGTGCTCAACCAGCTCCCGGGCTGGCTCGGCGTCCGCATGTCGACCGCCCTGCTCAGCCATCTCGAGTTCATGGTGTTCGGGGCGATGATCGTGTTCTTCCTGATCGTCGAGCCGCACGGCCTGGCGCGCCTGTGGTCGGTCGCCAAGGAGAAGCTGCGGCTCTGGCCGTTCCCGCATTGATGGTTGTTGCGACAGGCACAGTCCGTTCGGCTGTTCCAGACGAACGGAATGTGCTCTAGGTTTCCGGCAAGGGCGGCCTCCGAGGATCGCCCGCCACTTCGAGGAGGAACACGATGAGACTTCGCACGGCAGCGCTGTTGGGCGCGGCGATCGCGGCGGCCGGGTTGACGGTCGCGGCGACGGCGCAGGCCCAGAACGAGCAGTTCATTCCCGGCCTGATCTACCGCACGGGCGCCTATGCGCCGAACGGCATCCCGTTCGCCAACGGCGTGGCCGACTACTACGCCCTGGTCAACGAGCGCGACGGCGGCATCAACGGCGTCAAGATCGTCTACGAGGAATGCGACACCGGCTACGCCACCGACCGCGGCGTCGAATGCTACGAGCGCCTCAAGAACAAGGGCCCGACCGGGGCGGCCTACGTCAATCCGCTGAGCACTGGCATCACCTTCGCGCTCACCGAGAAGGCGCCGGTCGACAAGATCCCGGTGATCTCGATGGGCTACGGCCGGTCCGAATCACGCGACGGCAGCGTGTTCCAGTGGAACTTCCCGCTGCTCGGTACCTACTGGTCGGCCGCCGACATCATCATGCAGCACATCGCCCTCAAGGAGGGCGGCTTCGACAAGCTCAAGGGCAAGAAGATCGTGCTTGTCTATCACGACTCGCCCTACGGCAAGGAGCCGATCGCCCTGCTCGAGCAGCGCGCCAAGATGCATGGTTTCACCTTCACGCCGATGCCTGTCACCCATCCCGGCGTCGAGCAGAAGGCGACCTGGCTGCAGATTCGCCAGAACCGGCCGGACTATGTCCTGCTGTGGGGCTGGGGCATCATGAACTCGACCTCGATCAAGGAGGCCGCCGCGGTCGGTTTCCCGCGCGAGAAGCTGTTCGGCGTGTGGTGGTCGGGTGCCGAGCCCGACGTGCGGCCTGCCGAGGGTGGCGCCAAGGGCTATCACGCCGCCATGCTGCAGCACGGCTCCGGCCAGTTCGGCGTCCATGCCGACCTCAAGAAGTACCTCTACGACAAAGGCAAGGGCGCGGCGAAATGGGACGAGACCGGCGAGGTGCTCTACAACCGCGGCCTGGTCAACGCCATGCTGGGCGTCGAGTCGATCCGCAAGGCGCAAACGAAGTTCGGCAACAAGCCGCTGACCGGTGAGCAGGTGCGCTGGGGCATCGAGAACCTCGATCTCAGCGCGGCCCGCCTCAAGGAACTCGGCTTCGAGGGCATGCTGCAGCCGCTCAAGGTGACCTGCAGCGATCACGAAGGCACGCGCGCCGGCCGCATCCAGCAGTGGGACGGCGCCAAGTGGGTCGTCGTCTCCGACTGGTACCAGTCCGACGACAAGGTCATCAAGCCGATGGTCGACGCGGCCGCCAAGAAGTACGCCGACGAGAAGAAGCTGTCGGTGCGCGACTGCTCCAAGGAGGGCTGAGCCCAGGTAGGATCGAGATATCGCCTCGTCCTGAGGAGCGGCCCGCAGGGACGCGTCTCGAAGGACGGCCCCAGCCTTCGCTGTGGCCGACCCTTCGAGACGGCTGCTCCGCAGCCTCCTCAGGGTGAGGACGTCATGGAAGCGCGCATGAGCCATCCCGCACCCGCATCTGCTGTCGCACCCAACGTCATCGACGTCGCCAGCATCGAGGTCATCTACAACCACGTGATCCTGGTGCTGAAAGGCGTGTCGCTGGCGGTGCCGGACGGCTCGATCGTGGCGCTGCTCGGCGCCAACGGGGCGGGCAAGTCGACGACGCTGAAGGCGATCTCGAACCTGCTGCGGACCGAGCGCGGCGAGGTCACCAAGGGCCAGGTCCGATGCCGCGGCGAGCGCGTCGACGGGCTGACGCCCAGCGACCTGGTGCGCCGCGGCGTCATCCAGGTGATGGAGGGCCGGCACTGCTTCGGCCACCTCACGGTCGAGGAGAACCTGCTGACCGGGGCCTACATCCATGGCGGCAAGCGCCGCCAGATCGCCGACGACCTCGACAAGGTCTATCACTACTTCCCGCGCCTCAAGGAGCGGCGCGCGAGCCAGGCCGGCTACACCTCGGGCGGCGAGCAGCAGATGACGGCGATCGGCCGCGCCCTGATGAGCCGCCCCAGCACCATCCTGCTCGACGAGCCGTCGATGGGGCTTGCGCCGCAGCTGGTCGAGGAGATCTTCGAGATCGTGCGGAGCCTGAACGAGAAGGAGAAGGTCTCGATCCTGCTGGCCGAGCAGAACACCAACGTCGCCCTGCGCTATGCCCATTACGGCTACATCCTCGAGAACGGCCGCGTGGTGCTCGACGGCGATGCCGCGCATCTGCGCCAGAATGAGGACGTGAAGGAGTTCTACCTCGGCATCGGCGGCGAAGGCCGCCGCTCGTTCCGCGACGTCAAGCACTACCGGCGGCGCAAGCGCTGGCTGTAGTTCCCTGTTTTCACATGCCGCTCATGGTGTTTCGGGCCGCGAGCGTCCCGCTCGCTCGGATTCATGATGAGGGCGCGTTCGGCAGGGGCGCGGCAGACCGCGCCCGAGCCGAGCCGCGCCTCGAGCGAGCGGGACGCTCGCGGTCCGAAGGAGCATGAGCATGATGCTTCTCGAGGCCTCGCCTGCTTCGACTCGGGCCGATCGTGCTCTACGGGCGGCCGAGCGTCGTCCACGCCGCGAAGGCGAGGGGTGGCAGGGCGACCAGATCGGCGATGGCAATGGTGCGCAGGGCCCCGGCAGGCGTGCCGTAGAGGGCGTAGAAACCCAGGAATCCGGCGATGTTGATCGCCGCCGCCAGCACGGCCGCCGGGCGCACGGACGGCGACCAGATGGCCCACAGGCAGAGCAGGCCGACCAGCGCCAGCAGGAGCGCCCGATGGCGCATCAGCACCAGCAGCGTCGCGTCGTCCGGCGCGATGCCATAGAGGCGCTGCAGGGTTTCCGGCACGAACACCGGGGCGATCGGCAGCAGGTGAATGACGCCGACGACGGCGAAGGCAAGGGCGGTCCACATGTCGGGACCATGCGCGACCGCGTGCCGGGCCGGCAACTACCCGGCAGGTAACCGGCTTGCCGTCAGGCGGCTCGGCTCTCCGTCGCCTTCCGCGGGATCGGCGGCGCGAAGCGGAAGGCCGCTCCCAGGCGGTTCCAGGCGTTGATGTTGGCGATCGCCACGCTGAGCGCGATCACCTCGTTCTCGCTGAAATGCCGGCGCACGTCCTCATACGCCTCATCGGGCACGCTGCGCCCATCGAGCCGGGTCAGCGTCTCGGCCCACGCCAGGGCGGCGCATTCCCTGTCCGAGAAGATGCCGGCCTCGTGCCAGGTCGCCACCAGGTCGAGCTTCTCCGGCGGCAGCCCGAGGCGACGCGACACGTTGAGGTGGATCTGCAGGCAGAAGGCGCAGTTGTTGATCTGCGACACGCGCAGCTTGGCGAGCTCGACAATCGTCTTGTCGAGCCCCGACTCCTCGGTGCTCTTGCCCATTGCCAGCAGGGCGGCCTGGGCGGCGGGCGCGGTCTTCTGGAACGTGTCGTAGGAGATGCGGTCATGGGACATGGCGTGCTCCAGGATATTCGAGTTCTGATAACCTGCTCGAGCGGCCTTCACAAGCCTGTCGGAATACAACCTATAGTAGATTGATTTATAGAAGATGCAGTTATAGCCTGCGATCGATGGCCGATAACTCTCCAACCTGCATGGTGATTTCGCCGGCCAGTCGGGGCGGATCGACCGTATCGAGAGCCGGCTGGAGCGAATCGAGCGTCGACTCCAGCTGCACGACGCCTAGCGTGGCTGCGCCTCGGGCCGACGAGGCATGCACGACCCAGGCTTCGCCGGTGCAACTCCGGGAGCCGGCCGCAGGCAGCAAGCCGCCTTGGCAAGAGGTCGGCCCGGCGTCTACGGTGCCGGCGAAAGGCCGAGGAAACGCCCATGCCCAAGCACTACGACACGCTGGAGACCCGCACGCCCGCCGAGCGCGAGAAGGCGCTGATGCAGGCACTGCCGCAGCAGATCGCCCACGCCAAGGCGCACGCACCGTTCTTCGCCGACTGGCTGAAGGGCGTCGATCCGGCCGACGTGACGTCGCGCGAGGCGCTCGCCCGGCTGCCGGTGCTGCGCAAGGCGATGCTGGGCGAGGTGCAGAAGAAGGATCCGCCGATGGGCGGTCTGATCACCGTGCCGATGACGAAGGTGCGCCACGTCTTCATGTCGCCCGGCCCGATCTTCGAGATCGACACCGACGAGCCCGATTACTTCCGCGGCGCCCGCGCCATGCATGCCGCCGGCTTCCGGCCGGGCGACGTGGTCTACAACACCTTCTCCTATCACCTGACGCCGGCCGGCATCATGATGGAATCGGCCCTTCGGGCGCTGGGTTGCGCCGTCGTGCCGGGCGGCGTCGGCAACACCGAGCTGCAGCTCGACGCCATCGCCGCCATCCGGCCGGGCGGCTATGTCGGCACTCCCTCCTTCCTCAAGATCCTGATCGAGAAGGCGGCCGAGCTCGGCAAGGACATCTCCTCGCTGAAGCACGCCTTCGTCGGCGCCGAGGCGCTGCCGCCGTCGTTGCGCCAGATGTTCGTCGACAAGGGCATGACCTGCCTGCAGAGCTATGGCACCGCCGACCTGGGCACCATCGCCTACGAGTCCGAGGCGATCCAGGGCATGACCGTCGACGAGGGCGTGATCGTCGAGATCGTGCGGCCGGGCACCGGCGATCCGGTGCCCGAGGGCGATGTCGGCGAGGTCGTGGTCACCACTTTCAACCGCGCCTATCCGCTGATCCGCTTCGGCACCGGGGACATGTCGGCCGTGCTGTCGGGCCCGAGCCCGTGCGGGCGGACGAACATGCGCATCAAGGGCTGGATGGGCCGCGCCGACCAGCGCACCAAGGTGCGCGGCATGTTCGTCGACCCGGCGCAGATTGCCGAGATCGCCGCCAAGCATCCCGGGCTTGGCCGCCTGCGCCTGGTCATCGACTGGGTCGACCAGGCCGACGTCATGACGCTCAAGGTGGAAACCGGCCAGCCGTCGCCCGATCTCGGGAAGGCGCTGGAGGGCACCATCCGCACCGTCTGCAAGGTCGGCGGCAAGGTCGAGTTCGCCGCGCCCGGCAGTCTACCGAACGACGGCAAGGTCATTGACGACGTCCGCAAGTACACCTGAAGGGCGCCGGGGGAGATGCAGGCGGTCACATCGATCGCCGTTCGCCAGCCGCCGATGACGACATCGAAGCCGCGTGGCACTGCCTGACGTTGCCTGAAGCACGTTCGGGCGCTTCGCCCGTCGATCGGGCGAGCGTGCACTCATTGCACTCGCTGGTGGCTGCAGAAGCGAGCCAATTCTGCCCGCCTGGCTGCCCGGGCAGGCGGTGTGGTGATAGTGCCTGCGGTGAAGCTCCGTGCGAACCGACGGAAGGGACGTGCAGACGGAAGGACCCGACTGTCATCGCCAGCACAGACGCAACGCCGAAAGCGCCCGCCGAGACGCCGGGAAGGGGCCGTGCAATTGATTGCACGGGCTCGTGGCGGTAACGGCGACCCAATTCGGCTTGCCTGCCTGTCCGCAGCCGAGGTGTCGTGATAGCGCGTACGGGAACAGTTGGGTGCGAACCAGAGGACACGATTGTGATCGCCGGCACCGATGCAAACCAGCACCCCGCCGACGCAACCCCTCGCCGTTGCGTCACGGCCAAGCTCTTGATTTCAAAGGGCAATGACGCTGTGACGCAAGTGACGCAAGATTCCAGGCGGAATCTCCTCGGGCGCTCGCGTGAGAGCGGCATGGGAGCGAAGGGCGCAGTCGCTTGCGACGGGTTGGCCCGACGATGCGCGCGCCCTGACTTGGCTTTCAGGCGGGTGCGGCGCGCAGGGTGGCGGACAGCAGGGCGGCCTCCGACAGGGGCCGCGAGGGCAATGCGGCGGAGAAGTCGTCGAACCGTCCGGTTTCCTCGGTGTTTTCCTCGTGTCGGGCGCGATCCCGGGCGCTCACATGCTGGCAAATCCGCCACAATTCCCGTATCAAGTGAGCGTGCGGTTGCCCCCGAAATCGCCGGGCCTTTCCGGCGGTTTCGCCCCCCTTTATCTCGGGGTCCGTGCCAAGGAGGATATCTTGAAGAGGCGTACCTTCGTCTCCGGCAGCGCGGCGCTGGCAGCCGCCGGTCTCGCGTCGCCGGCGTCAGCCGCGACCATCAAGCCCTATAGCTGGGATCTCAACCCGCCGACCGACACGCGTGACAATTTCATCGCCTGGGGCGTGGCCCGCGGCGAGAACGCCGCCTTCCTGGGCCAGCGCTGGGATCGCTTCCAGGCGCTGGTGAGGAACAAGGACCTGTGGGGCCAGGCGACCATGCGCGCCTTCCTGCTGACGCCGCGCGAGGAATTCTCGGCGATCAGCGCGGCGATCCACAAGCGTGCCTACGAGCACGCCTTTCTCGACATCGGCTACGGCGTGACCATGTCCGGACCGCACATCCAGGGCCGCATGACCAACGTCATCGACGTCAAGCGCGGCGAGAGGGTGCTCGAGATCGGCACCGGCTCGGGCGTGCAGGCAGCCTATCTCGCCAACCTGACCGAGAACGCCTACACGATCGAGATCATCGCGCCCCTGGCCCAGCGTACCCGCGGTCTCTACGACAAGCTGATCGACAAGGGCTACACCGAGTTCAAGCACATCAAGACCAAGGCGGCCGACGGCTACTACGGGTGGCAGGAGGCCGGCCCGTTCGACAAGATCATCGTCACCTGCGGCATCGACCACGTGCCGCCGCCGCTCCTGCAGCAGCTCAAGGCCGGCGGCCTGATGGTCATCCCGGTCGGCCCGCCGGGCGCCCAGCGCGTCCTCAAGGTCACCAAGACCCAGGGCGCCGACGGCTCGATCACGACCACCCGCGAGGACATCTACGGCGGCAAGATCGTGCCGTTCGTGCCGTTCACCAAGCTCGATGGCGAGAAGATCGTCGGCACGCACAATCGCTGATCTTGGCCGGGAGTGCGCCGCTCACAGGCGTCGACTTTGCCCCGAAGAGCACGCCGTGCGCTGGGAGCGCGCCACTCCAGTGGCGCTCAGCGGCTGCGTGATCGACAGGAAGAGCGCCACTGGAGTGGCGCGCTCCCAGCAGGAGTAGTCTCTTGACCGTTACGGTCGATCTCGACCACCGCCCGCCGCTTTCCTTCTATCTGTCCGTCGGCCTGGTCGCCGGCAGCATCATTGCGCTGCAGATCGGCATCATGCGGGTGTTCTCGGTCGGCAGCTGGGCTCATTTCGGCTCGCTGGTGGTGAGCCTCGCCATGTTCGGCTTCGGCCTGACCAGCGCCGTGATGTGCGTCGGCAAAGGCTGGTTCGAGCGCCACTGGGAAGGCGCGGTCAAGGGCGCGCTGCTGGCCTTCGGGCCGCTCATGGTGGTGTGCAACCTCGCCGCCCAGCAGGTGCCATTCAACGCCATCTTCCTGGTCTCGGACCCGATGCAGAAGTGGCGGCTGTTCGCCAACTTCGTGCTCTACTTCCTGCCCTTCCTGGCCGGCGCCCTCTATCTTGGCGTGATCTTCCTGAAGGCGAAGACGACCTTCAATCGCGTCTACTTCGCCGACCTGGTCGGGTCGGGCCTGTGCGGGCTCACCGTGCTGCTCGCCATGTATTTCTATCGGCCCGACGACCTCATCATGGCGCCGCTGATCCTGTGGCTGGCGGGCGGCCTCCTGTGGTTCGTTGCGCTGGGTGACCGGCGTGGCATGGGCCTCATCGTGGCCGCCGCGGTGCTGTCGGTCGCCGTGCACTACCTGGCGCCGTCGATGCTCGGCATCCCCAAGCTCGCGGTGTCGGACTACAAGGGCGTGTCCTACGCCCGCAAGTTCCCCGACAACAAGCGCACCTACGAGCGCACCTCGCCGTTCGGCTACCTCGAGGTCTACTCGAGCTCGTACCTGCACTTCGCGCCCGGCCTGTCGGACAACGCCGCCTTCAACCTGCCGAAGATGCCATCCAACGCCTATCTCGGCCTGTACATCGATTCGGAAGGCCCGTCGGGCATCATCAAGGATCTGCCGGCCGACGAGACGGCCTATTTCAGGTTCCTGCCGATGTACTACCCCTACCTCCTGAAGCAGAAGCCCGACACGTTCGTGGTCCAGTTCGGCGGCGGCATCTCGACGGCGGTGGCGCTGAAGTCGGGCTCGGAGCACGTCACGGTGGCCGAGGGCAACCCGGCCGTCCTGACGGCGTTCCGCGAGGACAAGGGGCTGCGCGACTTCACCGGCGACGTCCTCAACAATCCCAAGGTCACCGTCATCGACTATGACGGCCGCCTCTACGTCGCCCATACGAAGAACCGCTACGACATCATCGACCTGTCGCTCGCCGACTCCGCCGGCCTGTCGAGCCCGGGCGGCTTCTCGATCGTCGAGAAATACTCCTACACGCGCGAGGCGATGACCGCCTACATGCGGGCGCTCAAGCCGGGCGGCATCCTGTCGGTCACCCTGTGGAACAAGGAAGAGCCGCCCAAGTCGGTGCTCAAGCTCTATGCCACCATGGTCGCGGCAGCGCGCGATGTCGCCGGGAAGGACGGGCAGGCCGACATCGCCAAGGACTTCTACGTCGCCTCCTCGTATCTCTCGACCGCCACCGTGCTCTACAAGCGCGGCGGCTTCACGGCCGAGGAGATCGCCAAGCTCAACGCCCACTCCAAGGCGATGTCGTTCGACGCGATCTACTATCCCGGCATCAAGGTCGACACGGCCGACCTCAAGCAGATCCTGCAGGACTATCACGACCAGTTCTTCTTTTCCGGCACGCCGCCCGATCCGACGGGCCCGGCGGAAACGGAACCCAACGACAAGCCACCGCCCGGCGTGGCGCCGACGACATCGGATGGCTCGACGGAGGCCAAGGACGGCGTCCCACCGGTGCCGCGCGTGCCGGCGACGGTGCTCGGCCGCCTCGCCTGGCACTATCTGCTCGACGGCGGCTGGCAGAAGGTCGCCGACGAGTACGTCTTCGATACCCGCGTGCTGACCAATCACCAGCCCTACTTCGCCGCCTATATCAAGGTGAAGGACCTGCTGAAATTCACCGACCGGCTGGAGCTGGTGCAGGACGAGTGGGGCTACCTGCTGCTGTGGGCAACCCTCGGGATCGCCTCGGTCTTCGCCTTCACCCTGGTGCTGTTCCCGGTTATCTTCGGCTGGCGCACGATCTTCAGCCGCTATCCGGGCAAGTTCGGCACGATGATCTATTTCCTCTGCCTCGGCCTCGGCTACATCATCGTCGAGGTGGGCATGATCTCCCACTTCATCCTGGCGCTCAGCAACGCCACGGTGTCGGCCTCGGTGCTGATCACCGGCATGCTGGTGTTCTCCGGCATCGGCAGCTTCTTCTCCGAGCGCTATCTCGACCGGGCGCGCACGGTGATGCCTCGCATCTTCCTGGCGATCTTCGCCATCCTGGCGCTCTACGCCTTCACCATCGACCACGCGCTCGACTGGATCGGCACGCTGCCCTATGCGCTGCGCATCGTTCTCTGCCTGCTGCTGCTGTTCCCGCCCGCCTTCCTGATGGGCTTCCCGATGCCCACGGCCATGACCGCGCTCGGCCGGCTGGGCAAGGATCACATGTTCCTGTGGGCCTGGGGCATCAACGGCTGCTTCTCGGTGATCGGCGCCGCCCTGGTGCCGATCGTGGCGACCAGCTTCGGCCTGCCTGCCGTCGTGCTGGTCGGCGCCGTCGCCTACCTGGTGGCGCTGCCGGCGTTCTTCTCCGTCTTGATGCCGCTCCAGGCAGAGCGGCGGCTCGCCGTCGCGTGAAGCGGCGGGCCCTTCTCCTTGGCGTTGCCCTGCTGATGCCGACGGCTGCCGGCGCGAAAACGGCGAAGCGGCCGAAGCGGCAGCCACCCCGGAAGTCGGCCGTCGCGCCGGCGGCTGCGTCGACGGCGATGCAGCCGCTCCTGCAGGCGCGCGCGCAGCTGGTCGGCTTCAACGCCTCGGCCTTTCCCTATCGCGGCTTTCTGCCCGGCACCAGCAAGCCGTTCCTCGATGCGCGCAACGGCGGCAAGCGCGGGCATACCAGCGTGCGCGGCGAGGTGTTCTGGGAAGCCCCGACCTACAGCGATCGGCGCTCGCTGCTCTACCTGCCGCCGGGCTTCGACGCGCGCAAGCCGGCGCTGATCGTGCTGTACCTGCACGGCCAGGGCGCGACCCTGGAGCGCGACGTCGTGGTGCGCCAGGGCGTGCCGCGCCAGATCGCCGAGTCGCAGCGCAACATCGCCCTCGTGGCGCCGCAACTCGCCGTCGATGCCGCCGATTCGAGCGCCGGCAATTTCTGGAAGCCGGGCCATTTCGCCGCCTATCTCGACGAGTCGGCGGAGCGGCTGATGCGGCTGCACGGCGACCGCAACGCCGGCCGCCAGTTCAACATGGCGCCGGTCGTGATCGTGGCCTACAGCGGCGGCTACCTGCCGGCCGCCTATGCGCTCGACCGGGGTGGCGCCAGCCATCGCATAAGGGGCGTGATCCTGATGGACGCGCTGTATGGCGAGGAGGACAAGTTCGCGGCCTGGATCGCGGCGCGGCGGCGCCAGGCTTTCCTGCTCAGCGCCTTCACCGAGTCGACGCGCGACGAGAACGCCACGCTGCAGGCCCTGCTGCAGAAGCGCCGGGTGCCGTTCGGCAGGACCCTGCCGGCCAGCCTGACGCCGGGCACGGTCGCCTTCGTGAATTGCGGCGGGCCCGAGAGGCATGGCGATTTCCTCACCAACGCGTGGCGCGCCGACCCCCTGCAGCACGCGCTCAGCAAGATTCCCGGCTACCTGAATCGTGCTAAGCAGGGCGCATGAGCGATCCCCTGCGCCAGGAACTCCTCGAGATCTTCGCCGGGCGCGCCACGCGGCGCTATGGCCTGAGCGAGATCAACCAGCTGCAGCACGCCCTGCAGGCGGCCGCGCTGGCCGAGGCCGACGACGCGCCGCCGGCCACCGTGCTGGCGTCGCTGCTGCACGATGTCGGCCACATGATCCATCGGCTGGGCGAGGATCCGGCAGCGCTGGGCGTCGACGACGTCCACGAGGAGCTGGGCGCGGCCTGGCTGGCCGAGCGCTTCGGACCGGAGGTCAGCGAGCCGGTCCGCCTGCATGTCGCCGCCAAGCGCTACCTGTGTGCTGCCGAACCGGACTATTTCGGCAAGCTGTCGGCCGATTCGGTACGCAGCCTGGCCCTGCAGGGCGGCCCGATGTCGGACGATGAGGCCACCGAGTTCCGCCGCCATCCGCAGTTCGTCGAGGCCGTGCGCCTGCGCCGCTACGACGAGGCGGCCAAGGATCCGCACGCCCGCACGCCCGACTTCGACCATTTCCTGCGCCACGTGCCGGCTTGCCGGAAGTAGCGCTCATGGCTGGGAGCGCGCCACTCACAGGCCCTAGCTTTGACGATCGTTGCTGGGAGCGCGCCACTCCAGTGGCGCTCTTCTTGCCGATCGCACATCCCATGAGCGCCACTGGAGTGGCGCGCTCCCGGCAATGAGTCCCCATGATTGACCGCAGCACAGTCGAGGCCGCCTGGCGCCTCATCGAGCCGCATGTCCGGCGCACGCCGGCCATCGAGCTGCCGGCGGGCGCGTTCGGCGTCGCCGCGCCGCTCGCGCTCAAGCTCGAAGCGCTGCAGGTCAGCGGCTCGTTCAAGGGCCGCGGCGCCTTCCACAAGCTGCTCGCTTCGCCGGTGCCGGCGGCCGGCATCGTCGCGGCGTCCGGCGGCAACCACGGCGCCGCCGCCGCCTACGCCGCGCGCGCGCTCGGCCACCCTGCCGAGATCTTCGTGCCGACCATCGCCTCGCCTGCCAAGGTGGCGCGGCTCGAGGCCTACGGCGCGATCGTGCACCAGATCGGCCCGGTCTATGCCGAGGCGCGTGCCGCCTCGGAACGGCGCGCGGCCGAGACCGGCGCGCTGATCGTCTACGCCTACGACGACCCGGTCGTGTTCGCCGGCGCCGGCAGCGTGGCGCTGGAATTTGCCGGGCAGGCGAGGTTCGACACGCTGCTGGTCGCGGTCGGCGGCGGTGGCCTTGTTGCCGGTTGCGCCGTCGCGGTCGGCGAGGACGTGAAGATCGTCGCCGTCGAGACCGAGGGCACGCCGACCCTGCACGAGGCGCTCCGGGCCGGGAAGCCGGTCGACGTGACGATCTCCGGCATCGCCGCCGATGCGCTGGGTGCCAGCCGCATCGGCACGCCCAATTTCGAGATCGCCCGGAAGCTGGTGCGCGAGTCGGTCCTCGTGACCGACGACGCGGTGCGCGCTGCCCAGAGAGCGCTGTGGGACGAGTTGCGCGTGATCGCCGAACCGGCCGGCTCCACCGGCCTCGCCGCGCTGATGGCCGGCGCCTATCGCCCGGCCGCCGGCGAGCGCGTCGCCACGCTGGTCTGCGGCGCCAACACCGAGTTGGCGTCCATAGGCTGAGCGCTGAATATCGAGGGTGGACAGGCCATCGACCAGCCCGTTCTCGGAGTTCCGATGCGAACGTTCGTTGCGTTCATTGTTGCACCCCTATTCTCGTCCGTCGTGGCCGCCGGTCTCAGCAACATGCCAGTGCACCCGCTTGCTCTGATTGTCCTGTTCTGTGGCGCCTTCTACGCCTTGCAAGCTTTGATCGGGACGCCGGCATACTTTCTGCTCAGGCGCGTCGGGCGGCAGGGTATCTGGGCCTATGCGTTGCTGGGCTTCGGCGCGCCAGCGTTGCCAATTCTGATCTTTGGCCTGCATCACGGCGCGCCGGACATCCCTCTCGGCCAGACGATCCATATGGTGGGCCTGTTCGGAGTCCTGGGGGCGGTGGCGGGCTGCGTCTTCTGGCTTATCGCACGACCGGACAAGGTCGCGACGCGAGTATGACCGGCTTAGCGCGTGACGGAGGTCACCACGGCGCGGTTGGCGCGGCCGTCGCCGTCGCTGTAGTCGTAGCGGATGGGGAACTTGTCGGCCGGTGATATCCACCAGCGCGTGATCGAGCGCTGATCCTTCGGACCGCTTTCGGTCATCTCGATCAGGAAGGCGTCGATCATGGCATCGCCGGGGCCGGTGCGCTTCTCGTGGCGCGCCACCGTCAGCACGTAGCTCCAGGTCTGGCCGCCGGCGCTGTAGCGCGCCTCGATCCTCTTGCCGACCTCGAGCGGCCACAGCCTCTCGGGCTTGAGCGCGGCGATGTAGGCCGAGGTGTCGGTGCCGTCGGCCGAAGGATTGTCGAACAGCAGGGCGCTGATCCTGAACGGCTTGCCGCCGACCCTGTCCATGAGGCAGTCCATGCCGTCACGGCCGCGCGCCACGACCTTGGTGCCGCTGTCGTAGGTGAAGGTGGTGCCCGGCGCGGGGCAGGCGAAGTCCATGGTCTGGGCGGCAAGCCCGCCAGGGGCCAGGGCGGCAAGCACTGCCGCGACGAGGCGCAATCTCATGCAGCGATCATAGCCTAATCACACGAAATGGCACGCCGCGAGGCCGCCGTCGGCGGTCGCGCGCAGCGCCGGCTTGTCGTGCCGGCAACGCGCCTCGGCGATCGGGCAGCGCGACTGGAACGGGCAGCCGGGCGGCGGGTCGATGGGGCTCGGCAGCTCGCCCTGCAGGATGGTGCGCTGGCGCGCCCGCGCCGCCTTGGGGTCGGCGACCGGCGCCGCCGCCAGCAGCGCCTTGGTGTAGGGATGCTGCGGGTTGCGCCAGATCTGGTCGCGCCCGCCGATCTCGACCAGGGTGCCGAGATACATCACCGCCACCCGGTCGGCGATATGCTCGACCACCGACAGGTCGTGGCTGATGAACAGGTAGGAGACGCCGAACTCGCTCTTCAGGTCCTCGAGCAGGTTGATCACCTGGGCGCGCACCGAGACGTCGAGCGCCGACACCGGCTCGTCGCAGATGATCAGCCTGGGGCTGAGGGCGAGCGCGCGGGCGATGCCGATGCGCTGGCGCTGGCCGCCGGAGAACTCGTGCGGATAACGCTGCTTGGCGTCGACCGGCAGGCCGACCCAGCCCAGCAGGGTATCGACGCGCTCGGCCGCCGCATCCTTTTTCCAGCCGGCGACCAGCAGCGGCTGGGCAACCGAGCGGCCGACCGTCGAGCGCGGGTTGAGCGAGCCGTAGGGGTCCTGGAAGATCATCTGCACCTTGCGGCGCATCTCGCCCAGGCGCTCTCCCTTGAGCGGCGCGATATCGACGCCGTCGACCACGATGGCGCCGCCGGCGATCGGCACCAGCTTGACGATCGCCTTGCCGAGCGTGGACTTGCCACAACCCGATTCGCCGACCAGCCCCAGGGTCTCGCCGACGGCGAGCTCGAGGCTGACGCCATTGACCGCGCGCACCAGGCCGCCGGCGGTGGCGAAGTGGACGTGAACGTCGTCGAGCGCGAGCAGCGACATGGCTCAGCCCTGCTCGACGGCGAAGCAGGCGACCAGGCGGTCCGGCGCCGGCCGGGTGAGCGCCGGCCGCTCGTGCCGGCAACGCTCCATCACCCTCGCGCAGCGCGGCGCGAAGGCGCAGCCCTGCGGCAGGGCGTTGAGCGGCGGCACCATGCCCGGGATGTCGGCCAGGCGGTCGGCGCGCGCCGCGCCGGGCACCGGCGTCGCCCCGATCAGGCCTACCGTGTAGGGATGCAGCGGCGTCTCGAACAGCGCGTCGACCGAAGCCTCCTCGACCTTGCGGCCGGCATACATGACGACCACGCGATCGGCCGTCTCGGCCACCACGCCGAGATCGTGGGTGATGAAGATCATCGCCATGCCGGCGTCGGCCTGCAGGCGCTTCAGGAGCGCCAGCACCTGGGCCTGGACGGTGACGTCGAGCGCCGTGGTCGGCTCGTCGGCGATCAGCACCGACGGGCTGCAGGCGATCGCCATGGCGATCATGACGCGCTGACACATGCCGCCGGAGAGCTGGTGGGGATAGGCATCGAGCCGGCGTGCGGCGTCGGGCATGCCGACCAGCTCGAGCAGCTCGTGGACGCGCGCGCGCGCCTGGCCGCGGCCGAGCTCGCCGTGCGCCATCAGGACCTCGGCGATCTGCTTCTCGACCGTCGTCACCGGGTTGAGCGAGCTCATCGGGTCCTGGAAGATCATGCCGATCTCCTTGCCCCGGATGGCGAGCATGACCTCCTCTGGCAGGGTCACGAGATCGCGGCCATTCAGCGCCACCGCGCCGCCGACGATGCGCGCCGGCGGGTCGGGCAGCAGGCGCATGATCGACAGCGCCGACAGCGACTTGCCGCAGCCCGACTCGCCCACCAGCGCCACCGTCTCGCCGGCATCGACCGCGAGGGACAGGCCGTCGACCGCCTTCATCTCGCCGCGCCGGGTGAACAGGGTGGTGCTGAGGTCGGTGACCTCGAGGGGGAGGGTCATCGATCGCCCTCCATCCTCATGCTGAGGAGGTCGCGAAGCGGCCGTCTCGAAGCATGGCAACAGCGAGACCGTGGCCACCCTTCGAGACGCCACGCTGCGCGTGGCTCCTCAGGGTGAGGTTGGGGAACGGCGAAGAACACGTTCACCGATCCCTGAGCTTGGGATTGAGGGCGTCGTTCAGCCCGTCGCCGATCAGGTTGAGGCAGAGCACCGTCACCATGATGGCGACGCCGGGAATGGCGCAGATGTACCACGAGCTGCGGATCAGCTGGCGGCCGTCGCCGACCAGGCGGCCCCAGCTCGCCACGTTGGGATCGCCCAGCCCGAGGAACGACACCGCCGATTCGAACAGGATGGCGCCGGCCACCACCAGGGAGGACAGCACGATCACCGGCGGCAGGGCGTTGGGCAGGATCTCGCCCAGGATGATGCCGCCATTGCCCATGCCCATGGCGCGGCAGGCCTGCACGAACTCGCGGTCGCGCAGCGCCAGGAACTCGGCGCGGGTCATGCGCGCGATCGAGGTCCAGCTCACGATGCCGATGGCGATCACGATGTTGGCGAGCGTCGAGCCCAGGATGACGACGATGGTGAGCACGAAGATCAGGTTGGGGATGGTCTGGAACAGCTCGGCCGTGCGCATCACGATCTCGTCGACCCAGCCGCCGAAGTAACCGGCGATCGCGCCGATCGTGACGCCGATCAGGGTGGCGACAGCCGAGGCACAGAGCCCGATCAGCAGGGTGGCGCGCGCGCCGTGCACGATCATCGACAGGATGTCGCGGCCGAGCGAGTCGGTGCCGAGCGGAAAGTCGGGGTCCTCGCCGGGCCACAGCTCGGGCGCGCCGACGATGCGCAGCGGATCGGTGGGGAAGAGTACCGGCGCCAGGACTGCCGTCAATGCCACGAGGAAGATCAGGACGGCGCCGACCAGGGCGCCGCGGTTGCGGGCGAAGCGGGCGACGAACTCGAAGCGGGGGATCTCGATGCGCGCCATCAGCGGATCTCGATGCGCGGGTCGAGCCACATGTAGACCAGGTCGACGGCGATGTTGGCGGCGATCACCACCAGCGAGCCCAGGACCATGATGCCGAGCACGACCGGGTAGTTGCGCGAGCTCACGCTGTCGAACAGCAGCGAGCCGATCCCGGGCCAGCTGAACACGCTCTCGATGACCACGCTGCCCGCCAGCACCGTGCCCATCTGCACCCCGAGGATGGTGACCACCGGCAGGAGCGCGTTGCGCAGCACGTGGCTCACCGTGACCCTGTTGCGGCTCAGCCCCTTGGCACGGGCGGTGCGCACGAAATCGAGCTGCGCCACCTCGAGCATCGAGGAGCGCATCACGCGGGCGTAGATCGCGGCATAGAACAGGCCGAGCGCCAGGGTCGGCAGGATAAGATGGTGCAGGATGTCGAGGACTCCGGCGACCCCGCCGCCCACCCCGCCGATCGTCGCCATGCCGCCGACCGGCAGCCAGCCGAGCTTCACCGAGAACAGCACGATCAGCATGATGCCGAGCCAGAAGCTCGGCGCGGCGAAGAAGAACATGGCGGCGATCGAGACCAGGCTGTCCCACACCGTGCGGACCTTGACCGAGGCGACGACGCCTGCGGCGACGCCGACGGCGAGGGCCAGCGTGATGCTCGACACCATGAGCAGCAGGGTCGCCGGCAGGTGCACCGAGATGGCCTGGATCACCGGCATGTTCTGGCGATAGGAGAAGCCGAAGTCGAACTGCATCAACGCCCAGATGTACTTCACCAGCTGCAGCCACACCGGATCGTCGAGCCCGTACGTCTTGCGCAGCAGCTCGATGGTCGCCGGGTCGCTCACCTGGTTTTCCGCGGTCATCAGGTCGAGGAAGCTGCCGGGCGCCAGCTGGATCAGGCAGAAATTGATCACGACGACGCCCAGCATCAGCGGCACCGCCTGGATCAGCCGCCGTCGCAGCAGCCTGAGCGCGGCGCGTCCCCGCGAGCCGGCGGCTACGGCTGCCACGATAGGCGTCCTTCAGATTCCCCTGTCCCTGGCTGGCGGGGCAATCGCAGCTGGCAAAAAACGCCGTCATCCCGACCGAAGGCGAGCGTAGCGAGCCGTAGTGGAGGGACCTTTCTTCTTGCAGTGCCGGCAAGAAAGGTCCCTCGACTGCGCCGCCCATCGGGCGGCTCCGCTCGGGACGACGGCATTTTCTCCATGTGGGAGTGCCCAGCCCCGGCGGGGGAGAGGAGCATGAAAGGCGAGGACGCCCTTGTCAGCTCGCCAGCCATATGTCGTGCCAGCTGGCCGCCAGGTAGTTCGGGTCGTTGGAATGGTTCTGCACCCTGGTGCTGGCGACGGTGATCGATTCGAGCTCGACCAGCGGCAGGTTGGGGCATTCCAGCGTGGTGATCTTCTGGAACTCGACGACCAGCGCCTTGCGCTTGGCCGGATCGGTCTCGACCTTGATCTTCTCGACCAGGGCATCGACCTCCGGGGTGTGGAAGCCCGAGGCGTTGCGGAACGGCACGCCCTTCTTGATGCCGTCCGAGGTGTAGTACTGCGTCGTCGACGGCACCGGCTCGGACGGGTTGGCCTGGTTGGAGATGGCCACGTCGAAATCGTAGTCGGTGTAGATGCGCTTGATCGAGCTCGGCCGGTCGGGGACGGTGAGATTGATGCCGACACCGACATCCTCCAGCCCCTGCTTGACGATGGCGCCGATCTTGCCGTTCTCGGCGAACCAGCCGGCCGCCAGCAGGTTGAGCGTGAAGCGCTTGCCGTCCTTCTGCTTCGGATGACCTGCGGCATCGAGCAGGGCGGCCGCCTTCTTGGGGTCGAAGGCGGTCTTGAAGGTATCGGCGGTGAAGAACTCCTTGTTGGGCGAGAAGATCGGGCTCGTGCCCGGCCGGGCATAGCCGTAGTAGACGGTCTTGGCGATCAGGTTGCGATCGATGGCGAAGAACATCGCCTGCCGCACCTCGCGCTTGGCGAAGATCGGGTTGCGCATGTTGACCTCGAACGAGGTCGACCACACGGACTCTTCGTAGCCCTTGGAGGTGGCGACGAACTTGCCCGTGCCGGTCAGCCGCTTGATGTCGGGCGGCGCCACCGGGTTGAACACGCCAATATGGATGTCACCCGCCTCCATGGCGGCGGCGCGGCCCGCGGGATCGCGCACGTAGCGGATGATCAGGCGGTCCAGGTAGGGCATGTCCTTGCGCCAGTAGGCGTCGTTGCGGACATACTCGAAGTGGCTGCCGCGTACCCACTCCTTGAACTTCCACGGCCCGGTGCCGGTCGGTGAATTGTTCGCCGGGTTGGTGACCGGGTCGGAGCCGGCATAGACGTGCTTGGGCACGACGTAATTGACGTTGCCGCAGAGCAGCGACGAGAAGAAGAACTCCGGCACCGGCTTGTTGAACGTGACCACCACCGTGTCGCTGTCCGGCGCCTCGACCCCGGCGAAGTCGGTCAACGCCGCGGCGGCGGCGTACTTCTTCCAGATCTCGCCGATCGAGTAGACGACGTCGTCGACCGTCATGTCCTTGCCGTCGTGGAACTTCACGCCCTTGCGGATCTTGATCGCATAGGACTTGAAGTCAGCGGCCGGTTTCCAGGCTTCGGCCAGCTCGCCCTCGAAGGCGCCCTCCATCGTGCGGCGGCCCAGCCGCTCGAACAGCTTGGACGACGAGAAGGTCGGGCTCGAGCCGCCGCCCGCCGGCACGTAGCAGGCCTGCGGCTCGCCGCCGCCCCAGGTCGCCACCAGGGTGCCGCCGCGCTTGGGCGTTCCCTGGGCGAGCGAGGCGCCGCTCTTGCCGATGATTCCGGCGGCGAGTGCGCCGGCGCCGAATGCCCCTGCAGCGAATGAGCGCCGTGAAAATCCGTTGGTCATCAGTCCCTCCGTCCCCTGTCGCTCCCCGAAGCAAACTCTGTACCGCCCTACTTCCCCGACTTCAGGCTCCTCTCCCCCGATAGGGGGAGAGGTTGGGTGAGGGGGCCACGCACGTTCTCGCCCCCTCACCTAGCCTCTCCCCCTTGTGTGCGGCTCGGCGAAGCCGAACGCGCTCATGAGGGCGGGGGAGAGGAACATGAAGCTGCGCGTCGCTAATTCACCAGCGTCGAGTACGTCGCGCGCCCGACCGCCAGCAGCGCCTTCTGGTCGTTGAACACATCGACGTCGACGACGCCCACGCTCTTGCCGGCCCGCCGCACCTTGGCGGTGACGACGAGACCGGTCTTGATGGCGGGTCTCAGATAGTCGACGCGGAAATTGATGGTCGGCAGGCCGCGGCGCAGCGACATGATCAGCGCATAGTCGCCCACCGTATCGATGATCGCGGCGAGCGGGCCGCCGTGCCATTGCCCGGTGCCGGCGCCGCGCTCGAACTCGGGCCGCATGGCGCAGGTCATGGTGAGCTGCTCGTTGGCAGGATCGGCCTCCGTGACCTTGAGCCCGAGGAAGGCGATGAAGGGCGAATGGTCGAGCATCGCCTGGAGCTCTTCCTTGGTGAGCGGAACGATCTTGTCGCTCACGGCGCCACCACGATCTTGCCGAACACCTCGCGGTCCTCGATCACGCGCAGCGCCTCGCGGGCGTCCTCGAGCTTGTAGATCTTGTCGACCAGCACCTTGAGCTTGCCCGCCTGCACCAGCTTCAGAAGCTCCTCGACGTCGGAGCGCATCCATCCGTTGGAACCCAGCACCTTCAGCTCGAATGTCCAGATGAAGCGGATGTCCTCCTTGGGATCGAAGCCCGCGGTGGCGCCGCAAGTCAGCAGCCGGCCACCGACCTTCAGCACCTTGAGGGATTTCACCCAGGTGTCGCCGCCGGTGTAGTTCACCACCACGTCGACGCCGCGATCGGTGCCGCCGCCGCGTCGCGTCGGCTTGCCGTAGAGCTTGTAGAGCTCGTCCTGGAAGTCGTGGGTGATGTAGTTGATCGTCTTGTCGGCGCCGAGCTCGGCCAGGCGCTTGGCCTTGGCGTCGGTGCCGGCGCAGGCGATCACTTCCGCCCCCGCCAGCTTGGCGATCTGCAGGCAGCACACGCCGACGCCGCCCGAGGCGCCGAGGATCAGCACCTTCTCGCCCTTCGCCACGTGGCCGTTGGTCGACATCATGCGCAGCGCCGTGCCGTAGGCACAGGGCAGCGCGGCGGCATCGGAGAAGCTCACGCCGTCGGGAATCCGGATGAGCTGATGCGCCCGCGCCCGGCACAGCTCGGCGAGGCCGCCATGGATGGTCTCGCCCATCAGGCCGCCTTCGACGCGGTTGATCGGATCGACCAGGACGCGGTCACCCATCTTCCAGCCGGTCACGCCGGGGCCGACCTCGGCGATCTCGCCGGCCACGTCGAGGCCCATGATCGCCGGCATCGGCACCTTGATGCCGGGCATGCCGCGGCGCGTGAAGACATCGTGGTAGTTCAGCGACGCCGCCTTCACCGCCACGATCACGTCGCCCTCGCCGGGCCTGGGATCGGGGAAGTTCGGCTCGAAGTTCAGGCGGTCCGGCCCGCCATGCTCGCGGACGACTGCGGCTCTCATCCCTGGATCTCCCCTTCGGTTGGTATCTGTCGCGCCAGCACGCGCTTGTCGATCTTGTTGGTGCCGGCGAGCGGCATCTCGGTGACGAACAGCACGCGGCGCGGATGCTGATAGGCCGGCGCGTGGGCCAGCGCATAGCTCTTGACCGCCTGCTCGTCGAGCTCGGCGCCGGGCGCCCTGACCACGAAGGCGATCGGCTTGTGGCCCTTGAGCTGGTCGGGCACCGGCAGCACCGCTGCCTGGTGGATGGCGGGATGGCGTTCGAGCATCTTCTCGACCTCGCCGGGATAGATGTTCTCGCCGCCGCACACGAACATGTCGTCGGCCCGGCCGACGAAGAAGAAGAAGCCGTTCTGGTCGCGCCGGAACACGTCACCGGTGCGGTAGTAGCCGTCCGCCGTCATGGCCTTGGCGGTGGCCTCGGGCAGATTGTGATAGTGCGTCATCAACGCGCCGCACTTCATCTCCAGCACGCCGCCCTCGGCGTCGGTCCCGGTGACCTCCTTGCCGTCGCGCACCAGCCGCAGCGCGACGTCGGGATGCGGATAGCCGGTCGACAGCTCGGGTTGGGGGATGCCCTCGGGATGCGGGCCGAACACCACAGGGCCGGCCTCGGTCGTGCCATAGCCATTGCTGATCTGCGCCTTGGGGAAGGCCTTGCGCACCTGGTCGATCAGCGACTGGGTGATTGGCGCCGAGCCCATGCGCACCGCCTCGACGGCCGACAGGTCGTTGCTCGCCAGCAAGTCCGGCTCGCGCAGGATCATGGCGATCATGGTCGGCACCGAGGTCAGGAAGGCGACGCGATGGCGCGCGGCGGCTTCGACATATCCCCGGGTGGTGAATTGCGGCAGCAGGACAACGGTGTCGCCCTGGCTGAACGTGGTCTGGCTCATGGCCAGCCCGTTCATGTGATAGAGCGGTGCGGCGACCAGCGAGCGCTGGCCGATCGGCACCGGCCGGCGCACCCGCTGGCTGATCGCCCACAGATGCGAGTAGTGCGACAGCACCACGCCCTTGGGCCGGCCGGTCGAGCCGGACGTATAGAGGAACATCGCCGGTTCCTCTGGCCTCATGGCGATCGGGGTGAACGGACCTTCGTCGAGCAGGGCGGGAAAGTCGCGATCGAACGAGATCTTGGGCACGCTGTCGGGCGCCAGAGGAAGGCGCGTGTCGTCGCCGATCACCAGCCTGGCGTCGCAATCGCCGACGATGTAGCCCACCGTCTCGGCCGGCAGCTTGTAGTTCACCGGCACGGAGACCATGCCGGCCTGCATGGTGCCGAGGAAGGTCAGCAGGAACTCGGCGCGATTGGCCGACAGGATGGCGACCCGGTCGCCGCGGGAGAGCCCGCGCTTCAGGAGGCCGCGGGCGATCGCGCCGCTGAGCCGCTGGATGTCGCCATAGGTGTAGCGCCGCACCGTGCCGTTGCCGCCGTCGTCGATCAGCGCGAGAGCGTCGGGAGGCACGTCACGCGAGATCGCATCGCCCTGATTGTCGTACTTGATGGTCACCATGTGGCAAGTCCCGCGATCGCTCGGTCGGTCAGGTCCAGGCCGCTGGCCAGCGTGTCGGCGCGCCATTGGCCGTCGAAGGGGCAGAAGGCGTCCATCATGTCGGCCTGCAGGGCGGCGCGCACGTCCGGATCGAGGCCGTTCTGGCGGCGTAGCCACTGGTCCAGCCTGAGCACGCGGCGCATGTTGACGCCGCGCGTGCCGAACTCGATCACCGCGCCGCACATCTCGCGATTGCCCAGGAAGCGCTGCACGCCGTGGAATACCAGGCCGGTATAGCTCGGCCGCTCCATGCCGTGCGGCCGGACGCCTGCGACATTGTCCTTGCCCCACCAGTCGCAGGCGCGCTCGAACAAGGCGCTGCCGGCATCGTTGAAGCAGAGGAAGAACGGCTTGCCGTAGTCGCCGATCCCGGTGTGCCAGTCGATGAAGGCGACCTTCCCGGCATCGCCCAGCGTCTCCCGGACGATCGCCTCGAGCGTTCGGTTCGACCATTCCCGTTCGTGCCCGCCATACATCAGCCCATCGGGATGGACGTACTGGCCGCGCGCCAGGGTGTCGAACAGGGCATCCCGACCGTGCTGCCCGGTGAAGGCGGCGAGGACGGCATCGACGCGGGCGTTCTCGCCGGTGGTCCAGTCGCCGATCAGGAGCGCGTCGTGCAGCGATTCATAGTGCGGGTTCGCGGGCAGGGGGGCCGCCGAGCGGTCGACGAAATTGCGGTTGAGATCGACGTTGTTCTCGGTCGTGCGCGTGAAGTGGGCAAAGCCGTAGGGATTGAGCCCGTGCACCAGCACGACACCGAGGTCGGCTGGCAGCCGCGCCGGCCCGCCCGACTTCATCCAGCCGACCTGGACCGCCGAGCCGCTGAAGCCTTCCTGGCCATGCGTGCCGCTGATGAACAACGCTTGGCGCTGCGCACGACGATCACCGAAGCGCGCCACGTCGACGGCGAGCGGCGCCCCGTCCGGCGCCGTCCTGTCGGGATGGACGAAGGAGAGGACGTCGCCGCCGCAGGCGGCCGACGCCGCCCGGAACTTGGCACGCGCCGCGGCATAGCTCACTGCAAAGCAGTCGTAGTACTCCATGGCTTCCCGTCGCTCCCGACAAACCGTCTCGCCACAGGCGACGCCTACTCGACGAACTCCAGCACCGCGTTCAGCGCCTGCTTCGCCGGCACGACCAGCCGGCCGGCCCCGGGGCGCACGTCGCCGATCTTGCCGGCATGCAAGGCGTGCGCCGCCTTGTCGAGCGACGCCGTCCGGAAGGTGAGGCCGGCCATGTAGGCCGGACGTCCCTCGGGGGCCGGCACGGCATCGCCGAACTGGTCTCGCAGCTCGGCCTCGGTCACGATGTCGAAGCGCGAGTTGCCGACGACGAGCGACTTGCCGCCCTTGATGTTGCGCACCGAGTCGGCGCCGAACATGTCGACGTAGAGCCTGGCGCCGGCTGCCGGATCCGGCTCGACGATCAGGGCGCGCGCCACCGCGACCGTGCCGTTGGCGTGATGGCGCCATTCGTCGCGCCACACCAGGTCGCGGGTGAAGTGATGACAGTAGTAGACGCGGCCGTAGGGCACGACTCCGGCCTTCATGCGTACGGTGCGAAAGCGCGCGTCGCGCTTCTCGGCGCCGATATCGACCGGCCGGGTGAACTCGACCGGCGGCTGGATCGGCACGCCGGCCTTGGTGAGCGACTCGTAGGTGATGGCGGAGTCCTCCGAGCCGAACACCAGCCCGTTCAGCCCGAACGGGAAGTCGAGGAGGTCGAGCCGCCCCGACGTGGCGCCCTTCGGCACGGCGATCAGCTCGAGATAGTCGGTGCCGAACATCGCCAGGTGGTTGATCGAGCCCAGCGAATGGTAGCCGCGCGGCGTCAGGGTGAAGCCCAGCCGCTGGTAGATGTCGGCAGCGCGATCCATATCGTCGCGCGCGTTGATCACGACGTGATCGAGCGTCGGCACAGGCAGTTTCATGGAAATCCCCTCTCGTCCCCTATGAAGATCGGGGCGGGTACCGCCCCGATCTTCCCAGCATCGTGGCGCGCGTCGGCGTGCTGGGCATCTCCCAGCATGTCCCATCCTCGCATGCCGGGCACGCCAGGATTTTTCATAGTTGCGGTCATCGGGCTCATGGGTGGAAACGATTTCCAAAGTTCGAGGGAATTGGAGAACGACCATCCGCAAGGCCGGCGCCGCGATCGTCGACACGAAAGCATCGTGACATGTCACGAGTCAATGGTGGGTACCGAGCCTGTTCCGCTCTTGCAAAGACATTGGCGCGCCGCCAATCATCCGGCATGTCACTGGATCGTGCGAGCCCCGGGCTGCGAATGACTGCGCCAGCCCTGTCCCGGCGGCGCAAGCCCACGGCGCCGCCGCGTTCGCTCGGTGAGGAAGTCTACGGCCGCATTCGCCGCGACATCGTCGGCTGCACCTACGTGCCGGGCGAGTCGTGCAGCGAAAGCCAGCTGGCCGAGGCCTATGGCGTCGGCAAGGCGCCGGTGCGCTGGGCACTGGCCGCATTGTCGCGCGAAGGCCTGGTGATCGCCCGTCCGCGGCAGGGCCATACGGTGGCGCCCGTGACCCTCGAATCGGTCGACGAGGTGTTCGGGCTTCGGCTCATCCTCGAGCCGGCGGCGGCGCGGCTGGCGGCCGGTCGCGCCGACATCGCGCTCCTGGAGGAACTGCACGGCCGGGTGAGGCGCGGCCTCGAGCTCGGCGACCGCCGCAGCGAACGGCGCTGGATCGAGGCCAACAACGACTTCCACGTCGAGATCACGCGCGCCGCCGGCAACGATCGCCTGACCCGCATCGTGGCCTCGCTGCTCGAGGAGAGCCAGCGCACCATGCATCTGCTGACCTTCGTGTTCGACCGGGTGAAGTCGATGGGCCCCGACCACCGCGCGCTGATCGACACCCTGGCCCGCGGCGACGGCGCCGCCGCCGAGCGCGTCGCCCGCGAGCACCTCGAGAACTCGCACCGCCTGGTGATGGACGCGCTGTCGGCGCGGTAGCACGCAGCAGGCGCATCACATCTTCATGCTCCTCTCCCCGCCAGGGCAGGGCATTCGCATACGACATAAGTGCCGTCATCCCGACTGGAGCCGAGCGTAGCGAGGCGGAGTGGAGGGACCTTTCTTGTCGCAACACCAGCAAGAAAGGTCCCTCGACTACGCCGCCAATGGCGCTGCAAGCAGCGCCTGATCGGGCGGCTCCGCTCGGGATGACGGATTTTTTCACCATGTGCGAGTGCCCTGCCAGCTAGCGGGAGAGAGGAACATGAGATGAAGGACGATCAATGCCCCGAACCCTTGTCTGGCGCGCCCTTGGACGGCCAGATGCGGCTGTAGAGGAACAGCATGGCCTCGCCCGACAGCATCCGGTCGAAGGTCGGCGGATGGTCGGCGTCGACGCAGGTCGGCAGCGGGCGGATCACGGTGTCGTAATCCGGGTTGGCGAACACACCCACCGAGTAGCGCTCGCGGCCATAGTGGTTGACGACGCGGTGCAGCGTCGAGGCGAAGCGGTTGTTGGTCCACATGCGCATGCTGTCGCCGATGTTGACCACGAAGCTGTTCTCGACCGGCGGCACGATCAGCCATTCACCCGACTTGCTCTTGATCTCGAGCCCGCCGACGTCGTCCTGCTGCAGCATGGTGAAGCCGCCGCCATCCTGGTGGGCGCGGCTGTCGCCGCCCTCCAGTGCCGCCTGCGTTTCCTGCGGCAGGTAGTGCAGCAGACGCACCTGGATCAGCGGCTTCCGGTAGAACTGGGCGAAATAGTCCGGCGGCAGCTTCAGCCCGCGCGCGAACACGGACGCCAGCAAGGCGGCGAAGCCGGTCATCGTCGCGTGGTAGTCGAGCACCGTCTCGCGAAAGCCCGGCAGGCGCTCCGGCCACAAATTCTGCCCGTGCAGGGGCTTGCCGGCCAGCACATCGGGGTCGTCCGGCGGCAGCTCGAGCGAGGCCTGGAAGGCCTCGTTGAGATGCGGCTTGCGCGCCTTCATCCGCGCCGGGTCGAGGTGCGGCTGGAAGCCCTCGATCGCCTTGCCGCGGAAGTCGGGCTGCCGGCCGGGCTCGTCCATCGGCAGGTAGCCGCGGAACAGGGTCGAGTTGCCCATGTAGGCGTGCATCTTCGCCGCCAGCGGCAGGGCGAAGAAGCGCCGGGACGCCTCGAAGATCGCGCGGATCTTCTCGTGCGGCACCGGATGGTTGACGATGGTGAGGAAGCCGATGTCGCGGCAGGCGTCGTGCACCTCGCGGGCGACGCGCTCGATCGCCTCATCGTTCCGGCCGCTTACCGGAGCGAAGTCGATCACCGGCAGCTCGTTGGCATTGGCCCAGCGGCCCAGGCGGGGAGCGGGCAGCGGCGGCGGATTCGCAGTCTGGATGTCGGTCTGCATGGTCCTGTCCTGTGTCAGGTCGACGTCGATCAGATCCCGGTGCGCGGCAGTGGCGCGCCGAGCGTATCACGCCGTGCCGCCGATCGTATCCGAGCGAATTCCGTGCCACGGCCAGGGACGCCCCACTTGTGCAGCGGACAACATCGGCGGGCACAAGGTCCGGCCGATGTTCGAGCAACGGATTCTCGACGTGAGCGAGGATATCGTCTTCAAATGGCGCATGCTGGTCGAGGCGGGGCGCAAGTCGGGCCATACCTGTTCGCAGCCCGACCTGTTCATTGCAGCACCCGCTTCGCATCACGGGCTCACGGTCGTGACACGGGATGCACGCGAGTACGAGCACGCCCGCATTCCCGTTCACAACCCCTGGAGTTGAGTGCAGGGCGCTCGACTAGGCGCTGTCGCCTGAGATCACGTCGCCGAACAGCTTCCAGGTCTCGCCGTCGAAGCGCGCCAGGCACAGCGACTGGATGGGATAGAAGTCGCTCGGGCCGGTGTTGATCTTGACGCCGGGCAACAGCAGCGGCACCACCAGCCCCTTCATGCTGGCGGCCTGCTGCATCAGGTTGGCGCGCGTCAGCTCGTTGCCGCATTGCGTCAGCACGTGGCGCATCGTGGCGGAGACCGAGTAGGCGTAGACGTGGGAGGAATCCGCGAGGTTGGCGCCCGGCATGTACCTGGTCATGAAGGCCTTCCATTCGATGAAGTCGGGTGCCTTCTCCCATTGCGGGTCGGTCGGGTCCTTGAGGTAGTAGGCCGTCAGGATGCCCTTGCTGTTCTCGAGCCCGGCCGGCTTCAGGGTCGAGGCGACCGAGGCGGAGACGTTGGCGAGATAGTGCGCCGGCTTCCAGCCCAGGTCGGCGATCTTGCGGATCGCCTGGGCCGCCGCCTTGGGGGCGCAGGCGTTGAAGAACACCTCGGCGCCGGAGCTCTTGATCTGGATCACCTGGCTGTCGACGGTCGGGTCGGTGGCCTCGTAGCTCATCGCCGCGACGATCTGCTTCTCGTTGTCCTTGCCGAGGCCCTTCTGGAAGCCGTGCAGGTAGTCCTTGCCGGCATCGTCGTTCTGGTAGAGCACGCCGATCTTCGCGCCCTTGTGGTTCGCCAGGATGTGCCTGGCGTAGATCGTCGCTTCGGAGACGTAGTCGGGCTGCCAGCCCATGGTCCACGGGAAGTCCTTGGGGTTGCCCCACTTCGACGCGCCGGTGGCGACGAAGAGCTGCGGCACCTTTCTCTGGTTGAGGTACTTCTGCACCACCGTGTTGGTCGCCGTGCCGAGCAGCTGGTAGGTCGAGAACACCTGATCGTCCTCGACCAGCTTGCGCACCATCTCGACGGTCTTGGGCGGCTGGAAGCCGTCGTCGTAGGTGATGAAGGTGACCTTGCGTCCGTTGATGCCGCCCTGGTCGTTGACCATGTTCCAGTAGGCGGCGATGCCCTTGCCGATCACGCCATAGGCCGACAGCGGGCCGCTGTAGGGATTGGTGTGGCCGAGCTTGATCTCCTTGTCGGAGACGCCGGGATCGTACTTCTTCTGGGCGCGAGCGATGGCGGGAGCGAACGCGAAAGCGGCGCTGCTCGCGAGCAGCGCACGACGCCGAATCCTGGGCATGATGCTTCCTCCTGGAATGCACCCTGTTTTCAGGGTTGCGCCCGGAAGATTAGCGGATTCTGACTCCAAAGCACATTACGTTTGCGTGGAATCGGCGGAAGGGAAGGTTCCGGCTACGGCGGCCTTCGGCGAGAGGCGCTTCAGCCCGGCAGCGCCTCGACGGCGGTGAAGGGCAGATCGAGCGCGTCGGCAACGGGCCGGCAGGTCAGCTTGCCGTCGTGGACGTTGAGACCGTTGCGCAGATGTACATCGTCTGCGATCGCCTTCCTCCAGCCCTTGTCGGCGAGTGACAGGGCGAACGGCAGGGTCGCGTTGTTCAAGGCGAAGGTCGAGGTGCGCGACACCGAGCCGGGCATGTTGGTGACGCAGTAGTGGATCACGCCCTCCTCGACATACACGGGATGCGAGTGCGAGGTCGGCCGCGAGGTCTCGCAGCAGCCGCCTTGGTCGATGGCGATGTCGACGATCACGCTGCCCGTCTTCATCGCCTTCACCATGTCGCGCGTCACGATCTTGGGCGCCGCCGCGCCCGGCACCAGCACGGCGCCGATCACGAGATCGGCCCGCCGCAGGATCTGGCTTACCGCATCGTGGGTCGAGAAGATGGTGCGGGCCGTCGGCATCTGCGCCGCGACGCGGCGCAGCACCTCGGCCGAGCGATCGACCACCGTCACCGTGGCACCCATGCCGAGCGCGATGGTGGCGGCGTGCGTTCCCGAAACCCCGCCGCCCAGCACGACCACCTCGGCGGGCGGCACGCCGGGCACGCCGCCCAGCAGCACGCCGCGTCCGCCCTGGGCGCGCTCGAGATAGTGCGCGCCGACCTGCGGGGCGAGCCGCCCGGCGATCTCCGACATCGGCGTCAGGAGGGGCAGGCCGCCGCTCGGCGAGGTGACGGTCTCGTAGGCGATCGCCGTCACGCCGCTCTTCAGGAGGTCGACCGTCTGCTCGCGGTCAGGCGCCAGATGGAGATAGGTGAACAGCACCTGGCCGCGGCGTAGCCGCTTGCGTTCCGGGACGAGCGGCTCCTTGACCTTGATGATCAGCTCGCTGGTCGCGAACAGCGTCGCGACGTCGGCGACGATGGTGGCGCCGGCGGCGACATACTGCTCGTCCTCGAGGCCCGAGCCCTGGCCGGCGCCGAGCTCGATCTGCACCTCGTGGCCATGCCGCACCAGCTCGGCGACCGACGACGGCACCAGGCCGACGCGATCCTCGTGATCCTTGATTTCCTTTGGAACGCCGATGCGCATGGGGGCTCCGGGGTTGTGGTTGAAGTGCCCATTTCAGTCATCCTGAGCGCAGCGACGGATCTCATCGCCGCGGGCCACCAGAATACTTCGGAACCTCCGGCGACGAGATCCTTCGCTGCGCTCAGGATGACAAGGAAGACTCGTTTGCTCGATCTCGGGCGCTCCGGAGCTGCCTACAGCAGATGCCCCGCCCGCTCGGCCTTGGTCCGCAGGTAGTTCTCGTTGTGGCCGTTGGCCGGGAACGAATGCGCGACGCGCTCGGCCACCTCGATGCCGTGGCGCTCGAGCTGGGCGATCTTCTCGGGATTGTTGGTCATCAGCCGCACACGCTTGATGCCCATGCGCGAGAGCATGGTGGCGGCGGGAGCATAGATGCGCTCGTCGGCGTCGAAGCCCAGCTGCTCGTTGGCGTCGATCGTGTCGAAGCCCTCGTCCTGCAGCTCGTAGGCGCGCAGCTTGTTCACCAGGCCGATGCCGCGGCCCTCCTGCGCGAGATAGAGCAGGACGCCCGAGCCGCGCCTGGCGATCTCGGCAATGGCGCCGCGCAGCTGGACGCCGCAATCGCAGCGCAGCGATCCCAGGAGGTCGCCGGTGAAGCATTCCGAGTGCAGGCGGATCAGGACCGGCTCGGTCGGGTCGATCTCGCCCACCACGATGGCCAGATGCTCCTTGCCGCCGTCGCTCGGCCGCCACGCCAGGATGCGGGCATTCTCGGCGCCCTCCAGCGGGACGTGCGCCTGGGCGACCTGCTGCAGGTTGCGCGCGGCAGTCTGTTCGTAGGCCAGCACGTCGGCGGCATCGACATAGACCAGGTCCTGCTCGCGCGCCCAGTCGCGCCGCTTGTTGCCGGGGTCGCGGCTGAGCGGCCCCAGCACCACGGCAGGCAGCAGGCGGGCGAGCTTGGCGAGCTCGATGGCGGTCTGGGCGATGCGCTCGGCGCGGTTGACCACCGGCCGCGACAGGTGGCGCAGCGCGGCATGGCGCACCGGCGTGCCGGCGACGTTCGCCGGGTCGTACTCGTGCGGCCGCAGGATGATGTCGACGGGGACGCCCTCCGGCAGATCGAGGGTGATCGGCTTGTTGGTCTCGCCCAGGCCTCCGGCGATGTGCGGCGGGATCTCCATGCCGATCGCCTCGACGCGGCGGCGGGTCGTGACCAGGGTGGGCGCGTCCTGGGCTAGGCCCTGCAGGCGCTGCAGGGCGCGCGGACCGCACGACTCGGCTGCGATCACCAGGCCACCGGCGCCGTCCTCGTCGCGCAGCACGACGATGCCGCCCCGACGCAGCTCGGCCAGGGCGCGCTCGACGGCCGCCAGCGCGGTGGCGGTGCGGGATTGGATCTGTACCGGGCTCATGCTTTGTCCATATTTAGCATGCCGCAGCCCGCGGTCGAAGAGAACCGCTTTTGCCGCTGCCGCGTACCAGATAAAGTGTCTCGAGGTGCCCGCAGGAAGCAGCATGACCCAAAATAATCGCGGCAAGAAGATCCTGCTCGTCGACGACGACCAGACATTGCGCACCGTTCTCGCCGAGCAGCTCGACCTCTACGACGGCTTCACCACCATCCAGGTCAGCACGGCGGCCGAGGGCCTGGAGAAGGCCAAGCTCGCCCACTACGACGCCATCCTGCTCGATGTCGGCCTGCCCGACATGGACGGCCGCGAGCTCTGCAAGCTGATGCGGCGCCAGGGCGTACGGGCGCCGGTGATCATGCTGACCGCGGCCGACACGGACGCCGACACCATCCTGGGGCTGGAATCGGGCGCCAACGACTACGTCACCAAACCGTTTCGCATCAATGTTCTGCTGGCCCGCCTGCGCGCCCATCTGCGCCAGCACGAGCGCAGCGAGGACGCCGTGATGACGATCGGCCCCTACGAGTTCCATCCGGCGGCCAAGATGCTGCTGGAGAAGGGCGGCAAGAAGAAGGTGCGGTTGACCGACAAGGAGACGTCGATCCTGAAGTACCTGTTCCGCGCCGGCGACCGCCCGGTGGCGCGCGACGTGCTGCTGAACGAGGTCTGGGGCTACAACGCCGGCGTCACCACGCACACCCTCGAGACCCACATCTACCGCCTGCGCCAGAAGGTCGAGAAGGACCCGACGGCGGCCGCCATCCTGATCACCGACCGCGGCGGCTCCCGGCCATGAGCGACGGAGCGGCGCTTGCCAGAAGATGACCGAAGCGTCATCTTTTGGCTCCAACCCTGCGACAACCCTCCGGGAGGGCTCAACGTGAGCACCCAACGCCTTTACGCGCTGCCGGTCGACATCACCGAATGGAAGTTCGACGGCGCTGCCGAGCTGCAGTTCAACTGGGAGTACGACGACGGCTCCGACGCCCTGCTCGAGCTCTACGAGAAAGGCAAGCAGCAGCAATGGGACGCCAGCACGCGGCTCGACTGGTCGCTCGAGCTCGACCCGGACAACCCGATGCAGCTCAAGGACGAGGCGATCTCGATCTACGGGACCGACTACTGGCGCAAGATGGACGCCAAGGAAAGGTCGTGGCTGCGGCGCCATCTGCAGGCCAACTCGATCTCCCAGTTCATGCACGGCGAGCAGGGCGCGCTGATCGCCACCGCCAAGATCGTCGGCACGGTGCCCGACATGAACGCCAAGTTCTATGCCGCCACCCAGGTGATGGACGAGGCGCGTCACGTCGAGGCCTACAAGCGCCTGCTGCACGAGAAGTTCGAGCTCGCCTATCCGATCAACAAGGCGCTCAAGGCGCTGCTCGAGCAGACCCTGACCGACCGGCGCTGGGACATGACCTATCTCGGCATGCAGGTGCTGATCGAGGGGCTGGCGCTCGCGGCCTTCCAGTCGCTGCGCGACAAGGCGGGCAACACCCTGGCCGGCGCGGTCAACGCCTACGTGATGCAGGACGAGGCGCGCCACGTCTCGTTCGGCCGCCTGGCGTTGCGCGAGTACTATCCCGGGCTCAGCGACGCCGAGCGCGACGAGCGCGAGGAGTTCGTGGTCGAGGCGCTCTACTTCATGCGCGACCGCTTCAACCAGTCGGAGGTGTGGGAGCGGCTCGGCCTGCCCGCCGACGTGCTCGACGCCATCCACTACAATTCCAAGCAGATGAACTCGTTCCGCGGCCGCCTGTTCAGCCGCGTCGTGCCGACGGTCAAGGATATCGGACTGTGGGGCGAGCGCGTGCGCAAGGCCTTCGCCGACATGGGCGTGATGGAGTACGCCAAGATCGACGTCGCCGAGCAGCTCGCCAACGATGGCCGCGTCGCCGAGGAGTTCGACCGCAAGATGTTCGTCGAGAAGGCCATCGCGGCGGAGTGACCATAACTCCTCCCCAGCGAAGCTAAGCGAAGCTGGGGAGGTGTCCGCGCCTGCCCTGAGCGAAGCCGAAGGGTCATCGCGGACGGAGGGGTCATGAGCCCACAGCCACGCTGCTCATGGCCCCTCCGTCGCCTGGGCATTTTGGCCGCGGAGCGGCCAAAAGCCTTTAGACGGCGACACCTCCCCACCTCGTGGGGAGACCCCCAGCACGCCGGCGCGCACCACGATGCTGAGAAAATGGTGGTGCTGCGAGAGGGAAGCTCATGGCTGGGAGCGCGCCACTCCAGTGGCGCTCTTCTTGCGATTACACATCCCATGAGCGCCACTTTGGCGGAGTTTACTCCGCCACCAGTGGCGCGCTCCCAGCGCATTTTCATAGGAGTTCCCACCAGCCCGAGGGCCGACCCACCGAGCCAAGAAACTGGCGGCTTGCCGCCAGTTTCTCACTAGGAATTCTACAGCACCATCACCAGCACGAGCAGCGCCGCCGGCACCAGCAGCGGGTAGGGCGTGACCTGCAGCAGCAGGGCGCCGGCGAGCGCGCCGACCAGGTAGCCGAGCCAGGTCAGGAGAAGCAGGCGTGGCGTCGTCTTGCTCGGCGGTGCCGTGGCGGCTCCCGGCACCAGGGCATCGAGGGCGGCGTCGGCGGTGCGGGCGAGGGTGCTGGTCACCACGACCGTGCTGATCGCCGCGCCGGCGAACTGGGTGATTGCCGAGGCCTGCAGGCCCATCGCCAGGGCGACGATGAGAACCTTCGATTCGATCCCGAGCGGCAGGAAGTCCAATCCGGCGAGCAGGGCCGCCTCGAGCCCGATGGCGATCGCGGGCTGGCGCCACAGCCGCAGGATCAGCCGCGCCAGCATGGCGCCGAGGAAGAACGTCACCAGCGGCGACAGGTGGTGGAAGGCGTCGAGCCAGCGCCCGTGCGCCGCGGCGACGCCGGCCAGCACCGTGTTGCCGGTCATGTTGGCGGCGAACACGCCGCCCATGGTCATGTAGCCCACGGCGTCGGCGATGCCGGCGACGAGCGTGAGGAGCGTGGCCTGGAGCGACGGGTTGCGGGCGATGATCATACCACGTCGTAGGTGATCTCCACCTCGGCGCCGAAGCAATGGCCCTGGCAGGTCAGGATCCAATTGTTGGCGAGATCGTCGGGCGTGTAGATGTCGTTCTTCGCCAGCACGATCTTGCCCTTGATGCGCTTGGCCGCGCACGAGGCGCAGAATCCCTCCTCGCACGACGACAGCGGGTTGAGCCCGGCGCCGCGCGCCGCCTCCAGGATGCTCTGCCCCTTGCGGTAGGGCACCTTGTGCACCTTGCCCTCGAAATGGATGGTGATCTCGCTCGGGATCACGTCGCCTTCTTCCGTCGGCTCGATCGGCACGGCATCGTTGCCCGAGGCCTCGAAGCGCTCGATGCGCACGCGCTCGCGCGGCATGCCGGCGCCGAGCAGGGTGCTCTCGACCAGGGTCATGAACGGGCCGGGCCCGCAGAGATAGGCTTCCGCCGCCTCGAAGCCCTTCAGGGTCGCCGCGATCTCCTCGGCCTTGGTGAGCCCTTGCGCGGCGTCGAGATGATGGATGACCTCGAGGCGACCGGGATACGTCGCCTGCAGCGCCTCGAACTCGGCATCGAAGATGATCGAGGGCTTGTCGCGATTGGCATAGAACAGCCGGATCCGGCGCTGGGTGTTCTTCAGCGCCGACTTGATGAGCGACATCATGGGCGTGATGCCGCTGCCGCCGCCGAACAGCAGCAGGGGCGCTGCGCTGTCGGTCAGCACGAAGCGGCCGGCCGGCGGCAGCACCTCGAGCATGCCGCCTTCCTTCAGCGCGTCGTGGAACCAGTTCGAGCCCTTGCCACCGGTGACCCGCTTGACCGTTACCTTGGGCAGGCCGTCGATCTCGGGCGCGCTCGACAGCGAATAGCAGCGGTTGAAAGCGCCGTCGCCATGTGGAACGCGAAAGGTCAGGAACTGGCCGGCCTTGTAGCGGTATCTGTCGGCCAGGTCGGGCGGCACCTCGAGCACGAAGGAGCGCGCGTCGGGCGTCTCCTGGATGACCTTGGCGATGCGTAACTGATTGTATGCCATCGATAAATCCATCTTCAGGATAGCTGCAATTTCCGTGCGAGACTCTTCCAGCAGAGTGTGATAGGTTCCGCCAAGAAAAATGACCGGGGCGTCAACTTTGCCGTCCCGGGCGAGGGGAATGGGACAGCGTTCAGCGCCAGGAGGCAAGGGCAATGACGACGCAAAAGATCTATCAGCTCCCGGTCGACATCACGAACTGGAAGTTCGATGGCGCCACCGAGATCATGTTCAACTGGGAATATGACGACGGCTCGGCCGACCTGCTGAACCTCTACGAGAAGGGCAAGCAGCAGCAGTGGGACACCAGCACCCGCCTCGACTGGAGCCAGGACCTGTTCGAGGGCAACCCGATGGGCATGGCCGACGAATCGATCCCGATCTACGGCTCGCCGTTCTGGGACAAGATGACCGAGAAGGAGCGGGACTGGCTGCGCTTCAACCTGCAGTGCCATTCGATCTGCCAGTTCATGCACGGCGAGCAGGGCGCGCTGATCGCGACTGCCAAGATCGTCGGCACGGTGCCCGACATGAACGCCAAGTTCTATGCCGCCACCCAGGTGATGGACGAGGCGCGCCACGTCGAGACCTACAAGCGGCTGATCCACGAGAAGTTCAAGCAGGCCTATCCGATCACCGAGTCGCTGAAGAACCTGCTCGAGCAGACGCTGACCGACCGGCGCTGGGACATGACCTATCTCGGCATGCAGGTGCTGATCGAGGGGCTGGCGCTCGCCGCCTTCCAGCGAATCCGCGACACCGCCAAGAACAACCTGGCCGGCGCGGTCAACGCCTACGTGATGCAGGACGAGGCGCGCCACGTCACGTTCGGCCGCATGGCGCTTCGCGAGTACTATCCGCAGCTCTCCGATCACGAGCGCGCCGAGCGCGAGGAGTTCACCGTCGAGGCGCTCTACTTCATGCGCGACCGCTTCAACCAGGCCGAGGTCTGGATGCGCTCGGGCCTGCCGGTCGATAAGCTGATGGAGTTCGCCTACAACTCGGGCGCCATGCAGAACTTCCGCACGCGGCTGTTCACCCGCATCGTGCCGATCCTCAAGGAGATCGGCCTGTTCGGCCCCAAGGTGCAGAAGGCGCTGGTCGACATGGGCGTCATGGAATACGCCAAGATCGACGTCGAGCAGCTGATCGGCAACGACCTCAAGGTCGCCGAGGATTTCGACGCCAGGAAGTTCGTGCAGCAGGCCGTCGCGGCCGAGTAGGGCGCGGCAGTTCGCCTGCGGGCGAAGCAAACGACGGCCTCATCCTGAGGAGCCGCGCGCAGCGCGGCGTCTCGAAGGATGGGGATCAGGCGCAGTGCCTGTTGCCCATGCTTCGAGACGGGCGCTACGCGCCCTCCTCAGCATGAGGTGGATTGCTGGGCGTGCTTTCAGCTCGGAGTCTTTTGGACCGCGGGCGTCCCGCCCGCTCACAAATCGTGAGCGGGCGAGACACCCGCAGACTCCGAGCTACTTGCACGTCTCGATCTTGGGCGGCGCGCCGATGACGGTGGCCACCTTCGCGATGTCGAGGCAGCGCGTGCCGATCCAGCCCTTCAGCTGCACGAAGAGGGCGTACTTGGCGAAGGTGTCGGCCTGCTCGACCGGCGTGCCCTTGAGGCGGGCCAGCAGCCAATACAGCGCATAGATGTTGCTGGTGGCGTAGTCGGCCGCCGCCATGTCGAGATCCTTGCCCCACATCACGGCGTTCTTGGCGGCCGCGCCCGTCGGGTCGGCGATGCCGGCCAGCCACGCGTTCGAGTTGGAAACCAGGGCATAGGGTCCGCCCTGCTGGGCGCGCAGCGCCTTGGCCTGCTCGGCCATGGCGATGTAGCCCTGGCCGGCGATCGTGCTGCCGGCGCAGCCGCTGCGGCAGACCGCGACGAAGGTCAGGTACTCGGCCAGGATGATCTCGATATTGCCGTTGTTGTGCTTGCGCCAGGCCCGCGCCAGGTGCCAGCCCTGGGTGGTCTCGTTGCTCCATGGCTTCGCCGCCAGCGGCGTGTCGCGCTCGAGATCGCCGATCACGGCCTGGGCGGCGGCCTGCCATTCGGCGGGAATTTGCGCGAACGCCTTGCCCGGCCCCATGAAGGCGAGCAGCGCCAGCGCGATCAGGATCTTCATGAACGTCCTCCCGGGTTTCAGGTCGCCTGCCTGGCTTTGGTCGGCGGGTACTCGACAATTCCGTCGATCTTCACCTCGAACGCCTCGCGCGGCCTGAGCCGGCGGGCCTGCGCCGCCGTGATGACGGGATAGTGCCGGGCATCGTCGATCGCCGCCCCGACCTCCCAGCAATCGTCCTCGTTGGTGATCCACTGGGCGCCGGGAAAGCGCCGCATGTCGATCGCCCGCGAGTAGGCGCGCAGAGATTTGTGCTCCTTGCGGGCATACTCGTGGAAGTACGACATGATCAGCTCGCGCAGCGACCGATAGACCGGGTCGCGCCAGCGCAGCCAGGCATGGTTGGTCTTGGAGATGGCGCCCCAGCAGCCGTCGCGGCGGAACACCACGATCACGTGATCGGCATCGCCCTGGGCGGTCATGTCGACGACCAGCGGCGGGCGGCCCTGCAGCCACAGGGCGCAGGCGGCGACGAACGCGGCTTCGATGCAGTGCCCCTTGCCGTGGCGCAGCACGCGCCGCACCGAATAAAGGGTCGCACCGCCCTCTTCATGATTGGCAGGAAGGCTGGTGACGAACTGCTGGACCTGCTCCGGCGTGGCCAGGGACCGCAGGAGGCTGCCTTCCCGGGCGTCGAGGCCGAGGTTGGATGGCGATGGCTTGTCGACGTGACGCATCGTCTGCAATTGTGCCGCGACGGCAGCCTGTCGGCCAGAGGATGCAATTCGGGCCGCCGGTTGGTGGAGCTGAGGGGGATCGAACCCCTGACCTCCTCATTGCGAACGAGGCGCTCTCCCAGCTGAGCTACAGCCCCTGACAACCGGTTCAAGGTCCGAGGAGGCGCGGATAATGGTTGGCGGGTCACCTGTCAAGCAAGGCGGTGTATGATAGCGTCCGGCGTCCTTGCAAGGGAGAGTTGGTCGGTGACAGGTACCAGTACACAGGGCAGCAGCAAGCGGGCCATTCAGTCTGACGGCGCGCCCAAGGCGCTCGGCCCCTATTCCCAGGCCATCGTGGCCAACGGCATGGTGTACTGTGCCGGCCAGATCCCGCTCGATGCGACCGGCAATCTGGTCGAAGGCGGCATCGCCGAGCAGACTCACCAGATCCTGAAGAATCTGCGGGCGGTGCTGAAGGCGGCCGGCAGCGATCTCGACCGCGCGGTCAAGACCACGGTCTTCCTGAAGAGCATGGACAGCTTCGCCGCCATGAACGAGGTCTACGGCCGGCCCGAGTACTTCGGTGCCAATCCGCCGGCCCGCTCGACGGTCGAGGTCGCGCGCCTGCCGCGCGACGTCCTCGTCGAGATCGAGCTCGTCGGCCTCGCCTGACCCATGCGAACCCTCGGCCTATGAACGACCCCATGAGCTGGATCCTGGGCCTCGGTGCCCTCGTCCTCCTGGCCCTGGCGATCGGACACTTCCTGATTGCCCTCGTGCTCATCATCCCGACCTGGCGCATCTGCGTGCGCGCGGGATTCTCGGGCGCTCTCTCGCTGCTGCACCTCGTGCCGGTCGTCGGCTCGTTCATCGTCATGGCCATCCTGGCGTTCAGCACCTGGCCCAATGGCGAAGCCCGGCCGGGACGCTGACCATGGGCGGTGAATTCGCAGCCCTCACGGGCTTCTTCGGGCTGACCAGCCTGTTCGCGGTGGTCGCGGCCGCGTTCGGCGGCTGGATGGCCTGGCGCATCGTCGAGAAGGCCGGCCTGCCGGGCTGGCTGGGGCTCGTCGCCATGCTGCTCACCCTGACCGGCATCGGCTCGATCGTGCCGCTGGTCCTGCTCTGGATCTTCGCCTTCATGGACTGGCCGCGCGACGCCGCGGCGGGCGCGCCGGCGCGCCCGCAGACATCTCCACCGGGCGGCGCGCCGCCGCCTGCAGCGCAGCCGGCGCTTGCCGCGCCGCCGACCGCCCTGGCGGACCGGCGAACTTGGCGCCTGAGCGGCAAGGTCATGGGCGGCGGCGACGTCGCGCTGGCCGTCAGCGATGGCGTGCCGGCCTACGTCGTGACCGGCGCGGCGGCCGCCGGTCCGACCGAGCTGTCGCTGCCCGACCCGTCGGTCGGCCAGCCGCATGCCCGCATCCTGACCGCCGCCGGGCGCATCGGCCTGGAGGATCTCGGATCCGCCAACGGCACGCTGATCGACGGCGCGCGCCTGCTGCCCGAGCACGGCCCGCGCGACATCAGCGCCGCCCGCATCATCCGCATCGGCGGCGTCGATCTGGTGCTGTCGCGGGCGTGACTTTGCCCCTCCTGTGAAAATGCGCTGGGAGCGCGCCACCAGTGGCGCGCTCCCAGCCATGAGCTTCCCTCTCGCAGCGCCACCATTTTCTCAGCATCGCGGTGCGCGCCAGCTTGCTGGGGGGCTCCTCAGGCTACGCTCGGGGAGCTGAACAGCGGCTCTCTCGGCTCTCCAAATGGGCTTGGATCGGCAATCCGCGCCGAGTAGGGTGCGCGGCCGGCGGCCTGCCGGCGTCCTGGGAACGGAGAGACGATGCAGTCGCTGGCGGTGCTGATCGACAAGGTGATCGACATCTACACCTGGATCGTGATCGCCGGTGCGATCATGAGCTGGCTGGTGGCGTTCGGCGTCGTCAACGTGCGCAACCAGTTCATCCGCATCATCGTCGACGTGCTCTTCCGGCTGACCGAGCCGGTGCTGCGACCGATCCGGCGCATCCTGCCCAACCTGGGCGGCGTCGACATCTCTCCCGTCGTCCTGCTGCTCGGCCTGTTCTTCGTCCGCAGCCTGCTGTGGGAGTACGTCTGGCCGAGCCTCATCCGCTGACACCATGGCTGACCCTGCGTTCCTGCGTCGCGCCAGCGATGGCGTGACGATCGAGCTGCGCGTCCAGCCGCGCGCGCGCCGAATCGCGCTGGAATGCAGCGGCGATGGCGTGTTGAAGGCCGCGGTCACGGCGCCGGCCGAGGACGGCAAGGCCAACCGCGCCGTGATCGACCTGCTGGCCGGCGAATGGCGGCTGGCGAGATCGACGCTCGCGGTGACGCGCGGTGCGGCTGCCCGCGACAAGGTGGTGAAGCTTGCCGGCGAGCCCGCCGAGCTCGCGGACCGCATCTCCCTGTGGTTGAAGGCCCATTGGCACGAAGGGCGCGCCGATACTCATGACTGAGGCAAAGCTGATCGATGGCAAGGCCGCGGCGGCCACCTTGCAGCGCCGTGTCGGCGACGGCGTCGCCGGCCTGATCGGCCGCGGCGGGCCGACGCCCGGCCTCGCCACGGTGCTGGTCGGCGCCGACCCGGCGAGCCAGGTCTATGTCCGCAGCAAGGCGAGGCTCGCTGCCGAGCTCGGCATGGCGAGCTTCGACTTCCGCCTCGACGAGGCGATCGCGGAGGCCGAGCTGCTGGCGGTGATCGACGAGCTCAATGGCGACGAGCGCGTGCACGGCATCCTGGTCCAGCTGCCCCTGCCCGCGCACATCGACACGACCCAGATCCTGATGGCGATCGACCCCGCCAAGGACGTCGATGGCTTTCATCCCTTCAATGTCGGGCGCCTGGGCACGGTGGCGCCGCGCGCGCCGCTCGACTTCCCGGTACCGTGCACGCCGCTCGGCGTGTCGATGCTGCTGCAGGACACGCTGGGCAAGCTGGCCGGCTGCAACGCCGTGGTCATCGGCCGCTCCAACCTGGTCGGCCGCCCGGTGGCGCAGCTCCTGCTGCGCGCCGATTGCACGGTGACGATCGCCCATTCGCGCACCCGCGACCTGGCCGCGCTCGGCCGCACCGCCGACATCCTGGTGGTGGCGATCGGCCGGCCCGAGCTGGTGCGCGGCGACTGGATCAAGCCCGGGGCGACGGTGATCGATGTCGGCATCAACCGCGTGCCGGCAGCGGACGGCAAGACCCGGCTGGTCGGCGACGTGGCGTTCGACGAGGCGGTGAAGGTCGCCGGCCATGTCACGCCGGTGCCCGGCGGGGTCGGGCCGATGACGGTGGCCTGCCTGATGTTCAACACCCTGCAGGAGGCGCGCCGCGCCTCGGGGCTGAAGTTCTCCGCGGCCGACTATTGCCGTCGAGCCCCTTGAGCGCGCGGGAGCCGCGCGCGGCGAAGGCGAGCGCCGAGCCGGCGACCAGGTCGGTCAGAACGCGCGAGACGAGGACCTCGCCGGGGGCAGCCTCGGCCATCACCCGGGCGGCGACATGAACGGCGAGCCCGCCGACGTCGTCGCCACGCAGCTCGATCTCGCCGGTATGCAGGCCAGCGCGGACGGCGATCCCGAGATGCCGGACGCCATCCGCCAGGGCCCTGGCGCAGCGAACGGCGCGGGCCGGCCCGTCGAAGGTCGCCAGCACGCCATCGCCGGTGCCCTTCACGAAGCGTCCGCGATTCTGCTCGACCGCCCGGCGCGCCAGCCTGTCGTGCTCGTCGAGGGTGCGACGCCAGGCGCCATCGCCCATCTCGGCGAGCTTGCGGGTCGAGTCGATGATGTCGGTGAACAGCACGGTGGCGAGGACACGCTCGGTCTCGACCGGCGGCAGATCGCGCTGACCGGTCAGGAACTCCTCGATGTCGCCGCAGATCGGCTCCACGTCCGTTCCGGAGAAGATTGCATGGTCGCCGCTGTCGTACTCGATGTAGCGCGCGCCGGGAATGTGCTCCGCCAGGAAGCGGCCGTTGGCGGCCGGTATGGCCCGATCGGTCTTGCGGTGCAGCACCAGGGTCGGCACGCGGATCTGGGGCAATACGGCGCGGACATCGATCAGCATGTTGGTGTCGATCATCGCCTTGAAGGTGCCGGGACTGGCGATCAGGCGCTCGCCCTTGGCCCACACGCGCTGCATCTCCGGGCTCTTGTTGTGGCTGTGCCCGAAGGACTTTATCGACAGGCCGGTGCCCCAGGCCGCCGCCATCTGCGCGAGCAGGCCGGCGTCGTACATCAGCGTGAAGTCGTCGCAGTTCGCGAAGCGCGCGAATCCGCCGTACAGCACGAGGTGCGAAACCCTTTCCGGCCAGGTCGCGGCGAACAGCGCGCACATCGACGCGCCTTCCGAGCTCCCCAGGAGCGCGGCTTTCGACAGGCCGCTCGCCTGCATCACCGCCCACAGATCGTCCATGCGTTCCTCGAGCGACGGCACGCCGGTGATCCGATCCGACAGGCCCTGGCCGCGCTTGTCGAACACCGCGACGCGGGCAAATCGCGCCAGCCGCTGCATGAAGCGGGTGTAGCCGGGCAGCTCATGGAAATACTCGACGTGCGACACCATCCCGGGCGCAATGACCAATGCGGGCGGCCCGTCCCCCATCACCTGATAGGCGATGCTGACATCTCCGGCGCGAGCGAACTGCGTGTCCGGGAGCTGGTCGTCGGATCGAGTCGTCATGTCGATTCCTGGTCTCGCTGCGTCTCCTGTCGTCTACCCTGGCGCCGGATCGAGGCGGACCGATGGTCTTCCCAAGGCGATTGGCGGAGGCGTCACAGGCGACCCCATCGCAGCCCGCCTTGTCAATGTCCGGTGCCTGGCGCCTTGCGCGATGCCGGCGAAAGCGGCGGCCCAGGCCATCCGTCCGCGTGCCGAACGTGGTCGAGGTGCGGCGGTTCGGCTGTGCGATGCTCGTCCGTGCCTGGTCCCGGCGTTCGTGCGCGGGCACAACGCACGCCTCTTTGGCCCGAGGCGGAGCTTCTTCAGTTCTTCGCCATGCCGGCGACCAGCGTCGTCACGTTGTGGCGCACAAGCGCTTCGTAGGTCGCCGCCGGGCCGTCGGGCGCGGAGAGAGCATCGCTGTAGAGGCGCGCGCCGACGACGGCGCCCGACTCGCGGGCGATCATGTTCTCGACGAACAATGCCTTGATCTTCTGCTCGCGCACCTGGCGGATCAGCGCCGCCACGTCCTTGGCCGTCGGCTCGCTGTTGGTGTTGAAGCCGCGCGGCGCCAGGAACTGCACGCCGTAGGCGTTGGTGAAGTAGCGGAACGAGTCATGGCCGGTGATCACCTTGCGCTGGCCTGCCGGCACTGCGGCGATGGCCGCCTTGACCCAGCGGTCCAGGTCGTCGAGGCGCTGGATGTAGGCCCGCGCGCGCTCGCGGTAGAGCCCGGCATTGGCCGCGTCGGCCGCCGCCAGCCCCTCGGCGATGTTGGCGACATAGCGCCTGGCGCGCCCGACATCCTGCCAGCAATGCGGATCCGGCCCGTGGCCATGGCTGTGACCGTGGCCGCCGTGGCCGCCGGCCGCCAGGGTCGCGACACCGGCTGTCGCCACCACACGCCGGCCCTTGAAGGGGGCGGCCTCTGCGAGGCGGTCGATCCAGCCTTCGAAACCCAGACCGTTGCTCACCAGCACCCGGGCGCCGGCCAGCGCGCGGACGTCGGACGGCTTCGGCTGGTAGGCGTGGGCATCGACGTCGGGGCCCACCAGCACGGCCAGATCGACGCGATCGCCGCCGACCTCCTTCACCAGGTCGGCGAGGATCGAGAAGGTCGCCACGACGCGCAGCCGCGCATCGGCATGGATCGGGCGGGCGGCGAGCGTCGCCGCCGCCGCGAGGAGGGAACGACGAAGCATAACGTTATACTATAACTTCAAATCGGAAAGTCGAGCCAGAGCGGCGCGTGGCCGGTGGCGGCGAAGAAGCGCAGCAGGTCCTCCGCGCTCATCGCCGTCGTCATCGTGTTGACCAGGGGATGGACGTTGACCGGCCCGCCGTGCATCAGGCCGCGGTCGACGGCGAGGCGCACGCTCAGGCTCGTGTCGTTGACCAGGGCGAGCGGCGTCACCGATCCCGGCTCGACGCCGAGATGGCGGCGCAGGCGGTCGGGGCTGCCGAACGACAGCCGGCCGGCGCCCAGCACCTCGCCCAGCCGCTTGAGGTCGACCGCGCGATCCTCGATCGCCACGACCAGCCACATCTCCTCCTTCTTGTTGCGCAGGAAGAGGTTCTTGACGTGGTGGCCGGGCAGGTTGCCGCGCAGCGCCTTGGCCTCCTCGACGGTGAAGACCGGCGGATGCTCGACGGTCTGCTGGGCGATGCCGAGCTCGGCCAGCCGGGAGAGGAGTTGTTGGGGATCGAGCATCGGGTTACAGGACCAGCATGAAGGGCATCGTTCTGTCGGGCGGCAGCGGTACGCGGCTTTACCCGATGACGCGGGCGGCCAACAAGCAGCTGCTGCCGGTCTACAACAAGCCGATGGTCTACTACCCGCTGACCACGCTGATGCTGGCCGGCTGCCGCGAGATCCTGCTGGTCGTCAACCCGCACGACGAGGAGCCCTACCGCCGCCTGTTCGGCGACGGCCGGCAATGGGGCCTCGCGATCGATTATGCGATGCAGGCGCGGCCCGGCGGCATCGCCGAGGTGTTCCTGGTCGGCCGCGACTTCATCGGCAAGGACCGGGTCGGCCTGATCCTGGGCGACAACCTTTTCTACGGCGACTCGCTGCCGGCGGTGGCCGAGCGCGGCGCCCGGGGCAGCGGCGCGGTCATCTACGCCTACTGGGTGGCCGACCCCTCGGCCTACGGCGTGATCGAGTTCGACGCCCGGGACCGGCCCATCGGCATCGTCGAGAAGCCGAAGGAACCGCGCTCCAACTGGGCGGTGACCGGGCTCTATTTCTACGATGCGGATGTTTGCGACGTCGCCGCGCAAATTCCCAGGTCGGCGCGCGGCGAGCTCGAGATCACCGACGTCAACGCGCATTACCTGAAGCAGGGCGGCCTGACGGTCGAGAAGCTCGGCCGCGGCTATGCCTGGCTCGACACCGGCACGCCGTCGAGCCTGCTGCGCGCCGCCCAGTTCGTCGAGACGGTCGAGGATCGCCAGGGCCTGCAGATCGGCAGCCCCGAGGAGGTCGCCTGGCGCAAGGGCTACATCGACGATGCGGGCCTCGCCCGCCTGATCGAGCCGATCCGCGACAGCGAGTACGGCAAGTACCTGCAGCGTCTGCTGGCCCGCGGCTGACCCGCGGCGGTGTGCCAGGCGCCCGTGCGAACCCCTTGCCAAGGCGGCGGAAAAGCCCTATCCACACCGCCTTCCGCCGCGGCATCGTGGCGGATCGGAGCGCGGGCGTAGCTCAGGGGTAGAGCACAACCTTGCCAAGGTTGGGGTCGAGGGTTCGAATCCCTTCGCCCGCTCCAGAATTCAATCGACCGATCAGACCGCTATCGAGGCAACCGCGCGCCATCCCGGGAAGACCGGGCGGCGACCGGGAGAGCAATGCGCCTCGGCCTCAGATGCGATCGTCCTCGAGCGCCATCGAGGAAACCGCCGAGCGTACCGGGCAGCAGTTCGGCATAGTGCGCGAGGTCGCCGACGTTCCTCGGGCCGGGCGCGCACGTTGGCCGCTCCGGGACCCTCGGCGCCGGCATCGCGCGCAACGCCCTCCGGCAGGCGTTTGAACCGGGCTCCGTCACGGGCTAGTGACTCTTCCTGGCCGGGGAGCAACGCGATCTTTCTGGGGACGGTGCGATGAAGTTTCACCGGGCAGCCGTACTGGGCGTGTTGCTGTGGCTGCTCGCGACGGGCGTCGCGGCGCAGACGCCGGGCGTGACCGGCGAGCGGATCCTGTTCGGCCAGTCGGCGGCCTTCGGCGGGCCGGCGGCTGGTCTCGGCATGGAAATGAGGCGAGGCATCCTGGCGGCGTTCGAGGAGACGAACCGCGCCGGCGGCGTGTTCGGCCGGCGCCTGGAGTTGCGCGCCTACGACGACCGCTACGAGCCCGAGCAGGCGATCGCCAATACGCTACGGCTGATCGAGGATGACGGGGTCTTCGCCCTGATCGGCGCGGTCGGCACCCCGACGTCGGCGGCGGCCGAGCCGATCGCGCGCGCCGCCGGCGTCCCGTTCATCGCGCCGCTCTCGGGCGCGGAGTTCCTGCGCGATCCGGCGCTTGGCCATGTCGTGAACGTCCGCGCCTCGTACCGCGAGGAGACGGAGGCGATCGTCGAGCGGCTGATCGCCGACCTCGGCATCACGCGCATCGGCGTGCTCTACCAGGACGATTCCTACGGCCGCAGCGGCCTCGCCGGCGTGCAGCAAGCCCTGGGGCGGCGCGGCATCGCGCTGGCGGGCGCCGGCAGCTACATGCGCAACACGACGGCGGTGAAGTCCGCGCTGCTCGCCCTCGAGCGGCAGAGGCCCGAGGCGATCATCGTCGTGGGCGCCTACCTGCCGAGCGGCGTCTTCACCCAGTGGGCCCGCAAGCTCGGGGTCGAGGCGATGATCCTCAACCTCTCCTTCGTCGGCAGCGACGCGCTCGCCGCCACGCTCGGGCCGGCGGGCGAGGGCGTCTACGTGACGCAAGTGGTGCCGTTTCCCGGCAGCGACGCGCTGCCGCTCCTGGCCGAGTATCGAAAGGCTCTCGTTGCCAACGACGAGACGGACCGGCCGTCGTTCGGCTCGCTCGAAGGCTACATTGCCGGCCGGCTGACCGCCGCGGCACTCGCCAGGGCGGGCAACCCGCCGACCCGCAAGAGCTTCCTGGCGGCGCTGATCGATACCGGCTCCTTCGACATCGGCGGCCTGAAGCTGCGCTACGGTCCGGGCAACAATCGCGGCTCCGACCGGGTGTTCCTCACGGTGTTTCGCGACGGCCGGATCCTTCCGGCCGAACGTCTCGCCCGATGAGCCAGGCCGCCGATGGCACGACGAGGCGGCGGCGGCCGCGTCTCGGGCTGTCGATCAAGCTCTACGCCGCGATCGCCGGGGCGGTGGCCCTCACATTGGCAGCGAGCCTGGTGGCCTGGGTCTCCTTCGTCGAGCTGGGGCATCTGCAGCGGCGCATCACGCGCGAGCACATTCCGTCGATTGCCGACTCGCTGCGGCTCGCCCAGCGGAGCGCGTTGATCGCCGCGACCACGCCGGCGCTCGTCTCGGCGGCCAGCGAGGCGCAACAGCGCGACCTGATGTCCGCGCTGCGCAGCCATCAGCGGGTGATCGCTGGCCTGTTCGATGCCCTGGAGAAGGAGATCGTCCATGCGGCCGACCCGGGCGTGCCGCGCCAGCTGATTGCCGGGATCAGGGAGGCCAACGGCAAGCTGTCCGACGTCCTCGATCGTCTCGACCGGTCGGTCGCGCGCCAGCTCGTGCTCAGGAACGAGCTGGCCGAACGCCGGCTGCGCGCCGTCGAGCTGCATCGTCGCCTGATCGAGAGGCTGACGCCGCTGCTCGACGACGCGACGCTGTTCCTGGTGACCGGCTATCGCAACCTCGACGACGGTGCGCCGGTCGCCGCCGAGCAGCGTCTCGCGCGGGCCCGCCTGCTCGACTACGCCGCGATCGCCCAGCTCGGCATCGAAGGCAACCTGCTGGGCGGGCTACTGGCCGAGGCGGCCAACACGCCCGACGCGAACCTCCTGCCGCCCCTGCGCGAGCGTTTCGAGGCGGCGGCCGACAGGTTCCGAACCGCGCTCTCAGCGGTCCGGCGCGACGAGGCCGAGATGCCGGCCGCCATCGCCGACGCCCTGATCGACCTGGGCGATGGCGAGCGCGGCATTTTCGCCCCGCGCCGGGCCTTCCTCGTCGAGGAACGGACGTCGGATGCCCTGGCCGCCCAGGCGCGGGCGATCGCGGCGCACATGATCGCCGACGTCGATCAGCTGGTCGCCGGCGTCGAGGCGAGAACGAGGGATGCCGTTGCCGCCTCCAACCGCGCGATCGACGTCGGCAGCACGCTGCTCCTGCTGCTCAACGCGGTCAGCATCCTGGGCGCCCTGCTGATCGCCTGGGGCTACGTGGCGCGCCACATCACGGCGCCGGTCGTGCGCATCACGGCCGCCGCCGCCGCCTTCGAGGAGCAGCGCTTCGATCCGGAGACGCTCGCCGTCGTGCGCAAGCGGAGCGACGAGCTGGGCGAGCTTGCCCGCACCTTCACGCGCATGGCCGGCGAGGTGCAGACCCGCACCGACACGCTCGACCGGATGGTTGCCGAGCGCACCAGCGAGCTGGAGATCGTGGCCAACCGCCTGGCCAAGTACCTGTCGCCGCAGATCTACAGCTCGATCTTCTCGGCCAAGGGCGAGGCCGCCGGCTCGCTGGCCCGCAAGAACCTGACGATCTTCTTCTCCGACATCGAGGGCTTCACCGACATCAGCGACGGCATGGAGCCCGAGCGGCTGTCGTTCGTGATCAACACCTACCGGCGCGAGATGACGAGCATCGCCATCGAGCACGGCGGCACCATCGACAAGTTCATCGGCGACGCGATCCTGGTCTTCTTCGGCGACCCCGAGACCGGGGGAGATCGCAACGACGCGCTGCGCTGCGCGCGCATGGCCCTGCGCATGCGCGACAGGGTGCTCGAGCTGGAAAGGGTGTGGCACGAGCACGGCATCTCGAGGCCCCTGCGCACCCGCATGGGCATGACCACCGGCTTCTGCACGGTGGGCAATTTCGGCTCCGAGCATCGCCTCGAGTACACCGTGCTCGGCAGCCCGGTGAACCTCGCGGCGAGGCTCCAGGCCGCGGCGGAGGCCGACACGATCCTGATGGCCGACTCCACCTGGCTGCTCATCCGCGACATCGCCGACGCCACGCCGATGGGCGAGATCACGCCGAAGGGATTCACGCGGCCGGTCGGGTTCTATCGCCTGAATGGCCTGAGCGGCGCCGAGGCGGGCGGCGGGGTGATCCGGGTCGGTCGCCATGTGTCGGTCAACGTTCCGCACCGGCGTCACATCCCGGAGGCGATCGACGAGCTGCGTCGCATCGAGCAGGACCTGACACGCAACCTGCCGGCCGGCTAGAGCGCGATCGCTTCTTATTCGTCCCCGTCGTTCGGTCTACACTGGCCGCGACATGAGCGGCGCTCCATGCGTGCGGTCCTAGCGATCCTGGCCGTCGGCCTGCTCGCGGCGGCGCCGGGCACGCCTGCCTGCGCCCGCGAGCTCGGCGAGGCGCTGCGCGGCGGCCTGTACGACGGGGCCACGCTCACGGTCCACGCCCGCAGCTACTTTCTCGACCGCACCAATCCTGCGCCGCCCAACAACGTCGCGTGGGCCGGCGGCGGGTGGGTGGGATACGAAACGGGCTGGTTCTACGACCTGCTGCGCTTCGGGGCCGTCGGCTATACCTCGCAACCCCTGGTCGCCCCGTCCGGCACCGGCGGAACGCTGCTGCTCGGCGCCGGGCAGTCGGGCTACACGGTGCTCGGCCAGGCTTGGGGCAAGCTCAAGCTCGGCGCGCAGGAAATCACCGCCTGGCGCCAGCTGATCAACCAGCCCGAGGTCAATCCTCAGGACAACCGGATGACGCCGAACACGTTCGAGGCCTATCTGCTGAGCGGCAAGCTGTGGCGCTTCGGCTACCTCGCGGGCTATGTCGACAAGATCAAGCCGCGCGACAGCATGGAGTTCATCGACATGGCCCGCCACGCGGGCGCCCCTGCCGGCGTGCGTCAGGGCATGGCGCTGGCCAGCCTCAGCTACGCGCCCAACGACGACTTCAAGGCCCGCCTGTCGACCTACCTGGTGCCCGATGTCCTGGCGTCGGGCTACGGCGACGTTTCGGGGTGGGTCTCGCTGTCGCACAACCTCGACCTGCGCATCGGCGCCCAGATGATGGTCCAGGGCAGCAATGGCGCCAACCTGCTGACCGGCCGGCCGTTCAGCACCTGGGCGGGCGGCATCGACGTCGACCTGATCCTGGGCCATGCGACGACGTTGACGGTGTCCTACACGCAGACCGGCAGCGCCGCAGCCTGGCGCTCTCCCTACGGCACGTGGGCGGGCTACAGCAACATGATCTTCAGGGACTTCAACCGCGCCAACGAGGGGGCGTTGGTGGTCGGAGCGACGGTCGATCTCGCCGTCCTCGGCGTCTCGGGGCTCGCCTTCGCGAGCAACGCGGCTTTCGGCAATGGCGCGATCAATGCGGCCACCGGCGCGCCCCTTTCGCGGATCAACGAGTACGACTTCACGCTCGATTTCCTGTTCGCCAACAGCACGGTGAACTGGCCGGGCTGGCTGAAGCCGCTGTGGATCCGCGGCCGTGCCGCGCTGGTCGATCAGCTCGAGAGGGGCGGCATGACCACCATCCGCGACTACCGTGTCATTCTGAACTACGAATGGAAGCTCGGTGGCAAGAGCCGTTAGCGCCGCCGCCTGTCCTGCAACGAGCGAGACCGGGATGACAACGAGAGCGTTGCGAGCGCGTGCCGTCGGGAGCGCAGCCAGATGCCGAGGCGGGATCGTGCGCGTGGTCGCTATCCTCGGGCTGCTGCTTCTCGCGACGGCCTGCGCGCCGCAGAGCGAGGATCGGCTCGGCCGAACCGCCGCCGCGCTCGGCATCGATGGCGGCGTCGAAGCCGGGCCGACGGGCGCACCGTCGGCGGAGACGACGATTCCGCACAAGCTCGACGACGAGGAGCGCCGGCGGCTGGCCGATGCGGCGCAACGGGCCTTCGACTCGCCGTTCGGCACGACGACCGCCTACACGGTGGCGTCGTCGAACATCGATGTGGAGCCGACGGCGGTGTCGGCGACGCCGGTCGGCCCTGCGGAGAGCCGCGCCGCCGCTGCCTGCCGCGCCATACGGCTCTCGGCAACCAAGGGCGGCCGGACCACCAGCGGCGTCCTGACCTTCTGTCGCGCGCCGGGTTCGCGCGACCTCAGGATCGCAGGCTGAAGATGTAGGCGATGAGATCGTCCTGCTGCCGCTTGCTCAGGGAGAGGTCGGGCATGCGATTGTGCTGCGGATTGATTGCGGCGCGCAGCCGGTCGGCGGTCAGGTCGGCACGCGCCGCGATCGCCGGAAAGGTCGGCAGTCCGTTGGCGGGTGCCTGGCTCCCCGGCCGCTCGACGACATGACAGGACGAGCACCATCGCCGCGCGATCTCGCGTCCCTCGACGGCATCCTGGGCGGCGGCACAGGCGGGCAGCAGGGCCGCCAACCCGAGAAGGCAACAGACGACGTTGCGCATGCCGATCTCCTGCCGGCGCCGATCAGGCGTTCAGGAACTTGAGGGCGACCTTGTCGACCAGCGAGATCGAGCGGCTGCCGGCGGCGAGCGCGATCAGGCCGCTGCGCGCGAACTCCGTGAGGGTGCGCGACACCGTCTCGATGGTGAGACCGAGATGGTCGGCGATGTCGTTGCGCTGCATCGGCAGCTCGACGTGGTCCCTCTCGTGCAGGCGCTGGGCGAGATCGAGCAGGAAGCTCGCGATCTTCTCCTTGGCGTTCTTGCGGCCCAGCAGCAGCATGTGGTCCTGGGCACGCTGGAGGTTGCGGAGCATCGAGGACAGGAGCTGCTCGCCGAAGGCCGGATGCTCGCGAGTCAAGCGGTCGAGGCTGCTGCGGCGATAGGCCATCACGGTGGCGTCGGCGACAGCTTCGGCGGAAAAGCGATGCTCGGCGCAGGCCTCGATCCCGAAGATGTCGCCCGGCAGATGGAAGGCGTCGATCTGGCGCCGGCCGTCGCTCAGCAGCTTGCAGGTCCGCACCGTGCCCGACACGACCCGATAGAAATACTCGGCGGGCTCACCCTCCGCGAACAGCTCCTCGTCCTTGGCCAGACGCAAGCTGACGCCCTGCGGCTCACCGGTCGATCGTGGCGCCGCACCTTGCATCATCGCGACGGCGGGACGGGCTTGCGTGGTCGTGGCGGCAAGAGCGGGGCGCATCGGCATCTCCTCTATCGATGCCGCTTCGATACGCTTGCCGGGGCCGGCCTGCCATTCGGGTAATGACCTACGGGATTCTACGTAGATCGAGAGGGGCAGCCCGAGAATGACGACGCTTAGTGGGAGACGAGCGCGCCCCATTCGCCGGTAAGTAATTCGTTCGTGACTCCGCCGAGAATCCACCGGCCCTGGCGAACGTAGCCGCGGGCGCCGGCGACGATGAGATCGGCATTCATCTCGCGCGCAATCTCCATCAGCTGGACGGCATTTGCCCTGCGTGGCGGCACGGTCCTGGCCTTTGCCTCGATGCCGTGGCTGGCGAGCCACGTGCGGACACGCTCGACGCCGTGGCGGGCTGCCGAATCGGCGCCGGCATCCTCGATGCCGACAATCGTCACCGCCGTCGCCTTGGCGAGCAGTGGCACGGAATCGGCGACAACCCGTCGCGCCTCGCGCGCATCCTTCCAGGCCACCAGTACCCGATCGAAGGCTGGCGGCTTGGCCAAGGGAACGAGCAACACCGGGCGTCCTGCCTCCATGACGAGATCGCAAAGGTCGGGCTGACGCGTCGCATCGACAGCAGCCCCGGGGGCGGCCAGCGAGACGACGATCAGGTCCGCCGACGCAGACTCCTCCGCCAGGTGGCCGGCAAGTGGCTCGAGGCAGGTGTGCGCGTCCCAGCTGAGATCGCGTGCATGATCTGCCAAGGCGGTGCGGAACTGCAATTCGGCATCATGGATCTGCCGCTGAATCTGCATGCGATCCTGGTCGAACACGCTTGCGGGAATGGCGTAGTCGCGACAGACGGTATGGACGGGTCGGCAGGCGGCAAGACCGATGACCTTTGCCTCGAGCTTCCGGGCGAGCCCGGCGGTAGCCTCCAGCAGGGATGCGTTTGGCTGGCCGAGTATTGGCATGGTCATCAACGTGCGGTAGCTCATCTGCCGAGTTCCCAATAGTCGCCTTGGCCTTTGTGATATTGGCGCTTAGGGAGCATTTACGGCGCTTCACCGATCCCTCCCTTGACCGAAATCAACCTGCCGGTCGCTCCGATGGAGCAACATGCCTGCTTCGGGAGAACGTCATGAAGTCGGTCAATCCCTATATCGCGCCGCGCGAACGAATGATTGTCGAGCAGCTCGCTGCCAGAGGCGTGCGCGACGAGCGGGTTCTCGATGCCATGCGCCATGTCGCCCGTGAGGCGTTTGTTCCGCCGGAGCTGCGGGAGATGGCCTATGCCGACCGACCCTTGCCGCTCGGCGAGGGTCAGACCATCTCGCAGCCCTACATCGTGGGCGCGATGACCGAGGCGCTCGGCCTGGAAGGGGGCGAGAACGTCCTGGAGATCGGCACCGGCTCGGGCTACGCCGCGGCGGTGCTTTCCCACATCGCGCGCGTCGTGCACAGCGTCGAGCGACTCCCGGTGCTGGCGCGGCGTGCGCGCGAGACGCTGCGGCGGCTGGGCTACGACAGTGTGGCGGTCATCGAAGGCGACGGCACCCTCGGGTGGCTGCCGGCGGCGCCCTACGATGCCATCGTGGCGACCGCGGAGGGGCCTGGCATTCCGCCTTCCCTGCGCGCCCAGCTCAAGCCCGGCGGACGTCTCGTCATGCCCGTCGAGGACGCGACCTGCGGCCAGGCGCTGGTTCGCCTGGTTCGAGGCGACGACGGCAAGGATCGCGTGGAAAGCATCCAGCCCGTGCGCTTCGTGCCGCTGATCGGCGCCGAAGGCTGGCCCGAAGAGGATGCCTGGCTCGCGAGGATGCGCATTGGTGCGCGGGAGAACGCAGCGGAGGGGTCATGAGCTACAAGACGATACTCGTTCATTGCGATGCCGGAAGGGCGGCACCGGCCCGTCTGGGGTTGGCGGCGGCCCTGGCGGAACGTCACCAGGCCCATCTCGTCGGGCTTCATGCGCGGCCGCCTTTCGAGCCCGTGATCGCCGACAGCGGACCGTTCGCGCTGGACCTCCTTTTCAAGGACCACGAGGAGGCACTCGCGGAGAGCGAAAGCGCTTCCGCCAAGTCTTTCGCCGCGGCCGTCAAAGGCAGGGCGCTCACCAGCGAGTGGCGCTCGTCCAACGGCCATGCCGATGCACTTCTGATCGTGCACGCGCGCTATGCCGACCTGACGGTCGTCGGTCAGCACGACCCTGAAGCGTCGTCCGGGGTGGCGCCGCCGCCGGATCTGCCGGAGAACGTGGCTCTCGGAACCGGACGGGCGGTCGTGGTCGTACCCGTTGTCGGCGCTCCGGCGTCGTTCGGCCGCAAGGTCATGCTGTGCTGGAATGCCAGCCGCGAGGCGGCGCGTGCGGCGGCGGACGCGATGCCGTTGCTGAAGGCCGCCGAGGCCGTGACCGTCCTGCTCGTCGATCCCAAGACCTCTGGAGCCGGGCATGGCGGCGAGCCCGGCGCCGACGTCGCAACCTGGCTCGGCCGGCATGGCGTCGCCGTGACGGTGCAACGCGACGCGGCGGCCGACGCCGATGCCGGAGACGTCATCCTGTCGCGCGCCATGGACCATGGCTGCGATCTCATCGTCATGGGGATCTACGGTCATTCTCGACTGCGCGAGCTCGTCCTGGGAGGCGTGAGCCGGACGATGCTTGCCAGCATGACCGTTCCGATCCTGATGGCTCACTAGGTCGATCGCGAGCCGCCGGCAAGCCATGGTGGTCGCCGAAGCGCGAGATGCAAATCTGCACGTCGCGATCCGGGCGGCGTCGCCGACGACGCTGCACGACCGCGCATGCTGGCGCACCGACGGCAACAGCCCGGTGCGGATTGCGCATGACGGAGCGACGGCATTCTACTCGACCTATGCGCCGATCGGGCACACGCTGCGCCGACGTGGCCGCCCCGACCTTCGCTTCGAGGAACCGCCGGTGGCGGTGACGCTGCTCGACGATCCCGATCCGCGGGTCGGCAAGTGGATCGAGGCGATCTGGCAGGATCCAGCCGGTGCGCTGCACGGCTGGTATCACGGCGAGGAGCTGGCAGCCGGCTCGACCAAGCTGTTCGTGCCGCACATCGGCCGCCTGCTGTCGCGCGACGGCGGCCTGAGCTGGCACTGCCGCGGTGAGTTGCTCCGCCTGCCCGGCAGCCTGGTCGATTGCTCGTGGCAGAATGGCTTCGTGGCCGGCGGGTACGGCGACCTGTGCGTCCTTCCCGATCGTGCCGGGACGACGCTCTATCTCTTCTTCACGAGCTACCACCCCGACGAGCAGGCCCAGGGCATCGCCGTCCTGCGCCTCCCGGCGGCGGATCCGCTGGCCGTGCCCGAGCTGTGGGGCGGGGAAGGCTGGTCGACGAGCTGTCGCCCGGCGCCGCTATGGCCGGCATTGCGCGGTTGGAAGCACGCCGACCCCGACAGCTTCTGGGGCCCGGCGGTTCACTACAATCGCGCCCTCGATGCCCATGTGATGCTGCTCAACCGCACTGCCGGGGGCGAGAGTGATCTCGTGCAGGAGGGCATCTACGTCAGTCTCAATCATGATCTTGCCGACACGCGGGGCTGGAGTCGGCCATTGCAGATCGTGCGCGGCGGGGGCTGGTATCCGCAGGTGGTCGGTCTCGAGGACGGCTGCGGCGACACCGAGGCCGGGGCAATCGGCCGCTTCTTCATGGCGGGCTTCTCGGCCTGGGAGATCGAGCTCTCGCGGCCTGTCGCCGGCGGCACGACCGTCAGGCCGCTTGCCCCCACGAGGCAGGAGTTCGCGCGCCTGTTCGGCGGCGATCGGCGCTGCCCCTGGTAGCGCGATCTCAGGCGACCAGCGCGGCGGCTTCCTGGACGTCAGGCGTCGAGCTTGCGCAAGGCCAGCTTGTTGCAGAGGCCGATCGAGCGGCCGGCCGGCAGCAGCCGGATCAGCCCGCTGCGCGCGAAGTGGCTGAGCGTTCGCGATACCGTCTCGATGGTGAGGCCGAGATGGTCGGCGATATCGGCACGCGTCATCGGCAGCTCGAGGGTCTCGTCGTCCTTGGAGAGGCGTTGCCCCATGTCCAGTAGGAAGGTCGCCATCTTCTCCTGGGCGCCCTTGCGGCCGAGCAGCAGCATGTGGTCGTAAGCGCGCTCGAGGCTGCGCAGCGTCGCTGTCATGATCCTGTCGCGGAAGGCAGGATCGTCCTGGATGAGGGTGCCCAGCCGGCTCCGGCGATAGGCGACCACCGTGACGTTTCCTATGGCTTCGGCGGAAAACCGATGCTCTTCGCCTGCCTCGATGCCGAGGATATCCCCCGGCAGATGGAAGGCGTCGATTTGGCGCCGGCCATCGCTCAGCAGCTTGTACGAACGAATGGCGCCCGACGCGACCTGATAGAAGAAATCGGCTTCGTCGCCTTCGCCGAACAGCTCCTCTCCCGGGCCGAAAGCCATGGGGATTCCGGCCGGTGCCTTCTCTGCCTTGTCGGGCCGCGAGGCGAAGGGTGATGTCGGAAACCTGGTGGCGTGAGCGGCGGTCCGGATCTGCATGGCTGTATCCTCCGAGAGGCTCGAGATGCCGGCTTGATAGCCCTCGGAGCCGAGGTCGACCATTCAGGTGTTGAACTAAGGGATTCTACGATGGTTGCGGCGCAGGCCACATCTGGTCGGCGCCGCCGGGCAGGGACGACAGCGAAGGTCAATCGGCTCGGCTGACCACGTCGCGCCTCAGCCGGGATAGATGGTCCATGGCAGCGGCAAACAGCCGATACTTCACCTCGACGACGGACAGCTCGCGTGCCCAGTTGACGAGGTCGCCCCACGGGTCGTTCAGCTTGCCCATGCCGCCCACGATCGCCACGACCGTGCCGACCTCGATGTGGCCCTGCAGCGCCTGCCAGCCTCCGACACCGAGCGCGACTGCCACCGCCGAATGGTGCATCACGTTCATGAGAAGGTTCATCGTGAACTTCAGCTTGTAGATTCCCATGTTGAGGGCGAAGACACGGTTGATCGGCTCGCTGACGCGGCTCCGCCCGCGGCCCGCGGCGATGGCAGTCTTGACGATCTCGCCGCTGAGGCCCCGCTTGGTGATGATGCGCGACTGCGCACGACGGTTGATGGCCAGCTGGAGCAGGGGAACGAACACCAGCTGGGGCAGGAAGAATGCCAGCGCCAGCAGGGTAAGGTCCGCATCGATGTAGAGCATGTAGCTCACGACGCTGACCAGGATGCCGGCTTGCAGAAGCGGCTCGGAGATGCTGATGCCGGTGAACCCGCCGATCGGCTCGACCTCCTCGAGCATGACGGAGATCTCCACCCCGGCGTCATCGGCCGACGCACAGTCGGCCGACCGGGCGCTCTCGCCGGCCCGGTTGCGCAGCGCCCGCACTGAGCTCTCCGATACCCACCCGCGGTAGATGTTGAGGGCAAGCTTGAGGCCCTGCTCGGTCAAGGCGACGGCGCCATAACCAATCGCCAGCCATAGAACTGTCTCGAACGCGCCGCGATCGACGATCGTGTTGACGATGCGCCGCTGCAGCTCCAGCGGAGCGGCGCTCAGCAGGAAGACCGCGACCGACAGGATCGCAAGGCCTGCCTGGTGCCTTCCCGTGAAGCGCAACGCGTAGCCGATGATGGTGCGCGGCATGCGAACGCGGCCGTCAGGCTGCCGAGGCTGCCCGAACGGCGGCGGCGTCATCGAGGACCACGACTTTACCCGAACCAGGTGACATCGATAAAGCGTCGTCGCTGCGGCCTCCCGGCGCCTTGATTCACCGCAAAACCCCGCCTGGATGCCGTTGAAGGCTGCTGGCCGAGGCAGCGGGGCGCGGCGTCACGATGCTTTGGCGCCGACGTCGGCCGACCGCAGCACATCCAGGCCGAACAGCAGGACACCCACGCGGCTTGCCGAGGAAGCCCATTCGGCGAGGCGGGGATAGTTGTCGACCAGCCAGTTGAAGGCGCCCTGGACCGCGGCAAAGGCTGCCGCCGCCTGGGTGACCTCGCCGAGCGACATCGTCTCGTGAATGTACTGGGGCACGCACAGGATCAGGCCGACCAGAGGGGCGAGCAGGGTGTTGCCGTGCGACACCAGCGTGGTTCGCACGTGCTGCCCGCACAGGTAGCGCCATTGGCGAATGACCTCGGCCAGGGCAAGGTAGGCGGGCGCATCCTGCCCGTCATCCTGCCCGGTTGCCGTCCGGGGCAGGTCCCGGAGATGGGCGACCGCGAACTTGAGTTCCGATTCCGCCTGGTTCTTGCGTTCGATGACATGGGCCATGCGGCGGCCGACCAGGATCATGGCCCCTGTCGTCATTGCGGCATAGGCAATGCTGGCGAACACCAGGTAGCCCGGCAGCTCCAGGCTGGTGCCGAACCCATCGATCTCCAGCGATCCACCGACCGTCCACAACACCACGACGAAGGTCGCTGCCGTCAGCACCGAGGACAGCAATCCGACCAGCAGGTCGATCGGCGCGTCGGTCGCGATGCGCGCATCCTCCGCGATCCGGTACTCGGCGAGCTGCGGCTCGCCCGGGCCATTGTCGAGGCGCCGGTAGTTCTCGTGTCCGAGCCAGAGGGCGAGCAGCCGCGTCGTGAGCCATTCGCGCCACGACCTCTGAAAGGTCATGCGCCCCCACACGGCGATGACGGCGAGCCCGATGCTACCGGCCGCGAGCGCGGGCAGCAGGTAGGTTTGCTGCAGGATCTCCCGCCCGTCGCGTCGCTCCAGGGCATTGAAGAAGTCGCGGTTCCAGATGTTCAGCCGATACTGCACCAGAAGCTGCGTCACGACGCAGACGGTCAGCAGCGCGATCAGGGTCCACGGAATCCAGGCACCGTCGCCGGACCAGAAGCCCAGGGCCGTGCGCCAGAAGCGACGCAGCGGCGCGGGTCCTACGGCCGATGGATCATCCCCGTTCATGGGCCAGGGCCATCAAGCCGACAAACGTCGGATCGCGACGCGTGACAACCCCGGTCGGAACATGGGCAAGATAGCGCTGCAGCCGCCCCTTGCTCTCGAAGCGATCGCGGAACGGCGAATCGCCCAGGTAGTCGACGATCTTGGGAACGATGCCGCCGGCGATCAGCACCCCACCCCTCGCACCGAAGGTCAGGGCTGCGCTGCCCGCGACCGAGCCGAGGAAACCGCAGAACATGTCGAGCGCACGCCGTGAGGTGTCGCTCGTTCCGTAGACCGCCTCGCGCACGACCTGCTCGGGGGTGGCCATTGGCTTGTGGGCCTGGCCGGGTACCGTCAGCGCCTCGTGCAGGTTCATCAGGCCGCGCCCCGACAGGACGCGCTCGGCCGACACATGGCCATGCCGGCGACGCAGGAAGTCGATGACGGCTGCCTCGGCGGCGTCGGTCGCGGCGAGCGTGGCGTGGCCGCCCTCGCTCGCCAGCACCCTGCTCCCGTTCGGGCCGGGGCTGAAGCAGGCCATGCCGAGACCGGTCCCCGGCGCCAGCACGACGACCGGCTCGCGGGCCAACGCGACGCCGCCGCCGACGCCCACGACATCCTCGGAGGTGAAGCGCGGAACGCCCCAGGCAAGAGCCTCGAGATCGTTCACCAGCCTGACGCTCTGCAGATGGAACGCCTGCTTGAGCTCCTCGGATGTCATCACCCAAGACGCATTGCTCAACGCACAGCGACCACCCTCGACGGGACCCGCTGCGGCGATCACAGCGCGATCCAGGATGACGCCGTCCTCGGGACGGGTATTGAGGAAATGCCGAATGGCATCGACGGGGCCGGCGTAGGCGCCGGTCGACACGGCTTCGACGGCGCCGAGCTCTGTGCCCTTCAGCACGGCGAAGCGAGCCCAGGTCGCGCCGATATCGGCGAGTAGGCAGGCGTTCATGATGCCACCCTTTCGGCAACAGCCTTGATGGTTGCGGCGTACCAGCGTGCCGAGGCCTTGAGAGTCCGACGCTGCGTCGGGTAGTCTACATAAACCAGCCCGAACCGGTTCTGGTAACCTGCCCCCCATTCGAAGTTGTCGAGAAGCGACCAGACGAAGTAGCCGCGCACGTCGGCCCCGAGCGCGACAGCCTCGCCCAAGGCCTCGAGGTAGCGCGCCAGGTAGTCGATGCGCTCGACGTCGTGGATCTCGCCGGACACATCGGGCTTTTCGACCGCACCGGCGCCGTTCTCCGTCACGTAGAGAGGCAGCCCGTAACGATCGTGGGCGTCCAGCAGCACGTCGCGGAACGCCGCCGGGTCGACCTGCCAGCCGATCGGCGACCGCGCCACGTCCGCCGGAGCGTCCGCCCAGGCGAAGCCGAGCGGCGAGGCCCCCTCTGCCTTGGCATAGATCGGCGAATAGTGGTTGATGCCGAGCCAATCGATCTGGCGGCGGATGCGCTCCATGTCGCCTTCGCGGCGATGCGGGTCGATGCCATCCCGCAGCGAGGCGGGATACTCGCCGAGGATCTGGGGATCGGGGAACGCCCTGTTCCAGACGTCGTCCAGGATGGTCGCCGCCTTGCGATCCGCCGGAACCTGCCGGAGCGGACGGCTGGGCTGCATGTTGTGGATGACGCCGATCGATGCTGCGGCGACCCCCGCGCGCAGGACGTCGACCGCCGCGCCGTGCGCCAGGTTGACATGATGGACGGCCGCGTAAAGGGACTCGGGATCGTTCGTCGCCGGCGGATGCCAGCCGAGCGAATAGCCGAACAGCGTGAAGACGGCGGGCTCGTTGAAGGTCGCGAAGCGCTTGACGCGATCCCCGAGCCGGCCGGCGACCAGCAGGGCATAGTCGGAGAACCATCCGACGACGTCGCGATTGGCCCAGCCACCCAGCTCCTGCAACGCCTGCGGCAGATCCCAGTGATAGAGGCAGAGCCAGGGCTCGATGCCGGCTTCCAGCAGGCCATCGACCAGTCGGTCATAGAAGGCGAGGCCAGCTTCGTTCGCCGAGCCGCGACCCGTCGGCAGGACACGCGGCCAGGCGACCGAGAAGCGGTAAGCGCCCACCCCGATCTGCCGCATCGCGCCGATGTCCTCGCGGTAACGGTGGTAATGATCGCAGGCCTCGTCGCCGGTGTCGCCGTTGGCGATGCGGCCCGGCTCGCGGCAGTAGCCGTCCCAGATGCTGGCGCCGCGCCCGTCGGCCCGGGTGGCCCCCTCGACCTGATAGGCGGATGTCGAGACGCCCCACAGAAAGCCGCGCGGCAAGGGCTCGAGGATGGCCGGGCGTCGGTCGTTCGAGGCTCCGGAGGGGGCAGCGTGCAGGTTGACCATTGAGTCCTACGTTACGCGTATCCTATCCGGCGATGATTGAGGCATCTCAAGCGACGCCTGTCCCATCGATTGATCTGGAGCAAGGCCGCCTCTGCGTTCGTCCGATATCGGAGACTGTACACGCGGGAGGGGATCATGCGCGCAGTTAAGGTGATGTCGCGGCCGGTCGTGACGGTGCCGGCCGACGCAACGGTGTGGTCGGCCGCCGACATCCTCCTGGGTGCACGCATCAGCGCGGCGCCGGTGGTCGACGCCGACGGCCGCATGATCGGCATCGTCAGCGAGGCCGACCTGATGAACCGGCCGGAGCTCGGCACCGTGCCCGGGCGCTCGTGGCTGCAGCGGCTACTCGCCGACGAGGCCATGCTGGCGCGCGACTACATGCGGTCCTATTCCCATCGCGTGACGGATGTGATGACGCGCGATGTCGTCACGGCGCCGGAAACCGCGGAGCTGAAGGAGGTTGCCAGTCTCATGCAGCGCCATGGCATCAAGCGCGTGCCGATCGTGCGCGACGGCAAGGTGCTGGGCATCGTCAGCCGAGCCAACCTGCTTCAGGGTCTCCTCGCGCGCGAGCCCCGGCCGACCGGCGGCACCGCGCTGGACGCGGACCTGCGCGAAAGCGTGTGGCAGGAGCTGCGCAAGCACCCCTGGGGCTCGGGTGTCGGCAACGTCGTCGTCGAAAGCGGCGTCGTCCACTTGTGGGGTCAAACGCGCTCGGTGTCGGTGAAGGAAGCGGTGAGGGTGGCGATCGAGAACGTCCCTGGCGTCAAGCGAGTCGCGAGCAACATCGTCGTGCTGCCGGTCGAGGCGCTCATCTGAACCGACTTCTCGCGGGTCAGCGACGACGACGTCCGCCGGGTCCTGAGCCGCCGGCCAGGCGTCGCCGGTTGAGCTTTGCCCTGCGTTCAGGAAGCGAGGACCAGAACCGGTGCCTTGCGCCGGCTTGCCACCTCCAGAGGCATTTCCCTCGGCATCGCCGGATCGCGACGCAGGACGAGCAAACGTTCGTGCCGGGGACCAAGTGCACGCTGCAGCGACTCCATGAGCGTCACCGAGGAGGCCGGTTCCACGGGCGGTATGGCAAGGGCCTCCTCTCCCATCGCGGCGGCTATGCGCGCCGCGAGCTCGAAGCAGGCATCCGACGGGTCGGCCGAGACAACGGCTACCGGCCCGTGCCGGGGCATGCCCGACCTCGGCAGGAGCAGCACTGCCGCCGCCGCTGCCTCAGCCGCTTGCTGCGCCGATTCGCTGCCGGGTGCGAGCAGGTCGAACGCGGCCGGCTCCGCGAGGATGAGCACGTCGCTTGCCTGCATGAGGTTGCTCGCCAGAGCGGCGGGATTGCCGCGGCATACCTCGAACCGGCACGCCAGCCCCTGCGATTCAACTTCCCGCTGGAAAAGCAGGGCGGCCTGCCGGGCGGCAGCGCGCAGCTCGTCATCGACGCGCTGCGGCTCCAGCATCCGCCATTCGTGCCCGGGGAGACGGAGCTCCCGCGTGAAGGGCAGGGCGGCGAGGTCGATCAGCGACTGATCCTCGATGAAGACACCCAGCACTTCCAGCTGGAGCAGGCGCGCGAACTCGACGGCGCCCCGGAGCACGTGTCGGTCGACGCTGCCGGTCGCCATGCCCAGCACCGCCCGCCGGTACGACGTGGATGTTTTCGAGGTCATCGTTTGCGTGCCTTCCTGGCGTCCGTCATCGCCCTGCGGGCTGCCGCAAAGCGCATCAGGCGACGTTCGACGGCGGCGTTGACGCTGCCATCGGCATAGCGGCCGTCCTTGCCGCGGGTTCCCGCGGCGTGGCCGGTCAGCAGCGCGATCACCTCGTCTACTGTGCGAACGGCGAAGACTGCGAACTTTCCATCCTTGCAAGCATTGACTACGTCGTGCCTCAGCATGAGATGCTGGACGTTGGACGCGGGGATCAGGACCCCGTGCCGGCCGGTCAGCCCACGCGCCGCGCAGATGTCGAAGAAGCCCTCGACCTTTTCGTTGACGCCGCCGATGGCCTGGACATGCCCATGCTGGTCGACGGATCCGGTGACCGCGAGATCCTGGCGCAACGGCAGGCCGGCGAGGGCGGAGAGCAGCGCGCAAAGCTCGGCAACCGAGGCGCTGTCGCCCTCGACGCCGCCATAGGACTGCTCGAACACCAGGCTGGCCTGGAGCGACATCGGCGCATCGAGGGCGTAGCGGCCGGCGATGAATCCCGAAAGGATCAGGACGCCCTTCGAATGGATCGGCCCGCCCAGCTCGACCTCGCGCTCGATGTCCACGATCTTGCCGCTTCCCGGGCCGACGCGGGCGCTGATGCGGGTCGGCCGGCCGAACGCATGACCGGCGAGGCTCAGCACCGAAAGGCCATTGATCTGGCCGACCTGGCTCCCCTCGGTCGCGATCTGCGACACGTCGCGCAGGATCATCTCGCGACTTCGCTCCTCGAGACGGGAAGCGCGCCGTCTCTGGCCGCGCAGGGCCTGCTCGACGTCGGCGCGCGCGATCGCGTCGCGTCCGGCCGTGCGGGCGCATTGATCGGCCTCGGTCACCAGATCCTGCATGTCCTCCACGAGCAGCGACAGCTTCGCGGAATCCTGTGCCAGTCGCGCGGCATGCTCGATGACGGCCTCCACGCCGCTGCGATCGAGCGCGTGCAGGCCGGCTTCGTCAGCCAACCCGCTGATCACCTGCGCCAGCAGCGCCTCGTTCTCCGGGGAGCGCTCGAACTCGTCCTCGAAGTCGGCGAGGATCTTGAAGTGCTTCTGGAATTCCGGGTCGAGGGCAGCAAGCAGGTAGTACATCTGGTGCTCGCCGACCAGGATCACCTTGACGTTCAGCGGAACGGGGCTCGGCTCCAGGGTCGCGGTCGACATCAGGCCGACGATATGGGCGAGGTCCTCGATCACGATCTCCTGGCGGACCAGGACTCGCTTCAGGGCCGACCAGGCGTAGGGCTCGCTGAACAGGCTGCGCGCGTCGATGATGATCGTGCCGCCGTTGGCGCGGTGCAGGGAGCCCGCCTTGATCATCCTGAAGTTCGTCACCAGCGCGCCCTGGTAGGACATGTGCTCGACGCGGCCGAGCAGATTGCCCAGCGTCGGATTGAGCTCCTCTACGACAGGCGAGCGGCCCTCGGTGTCGCTCCCGACCAGGACGTTCACGTCGTAGCGCTCGAACGGATGTCCTGGCGGCATGGCGTCGAGCCGCGTCGCCGATCCGCCCTCGGGTTGGCCGAGGAAGAGCTGCACATGCTGCAGCACATCGTTGCGGACCGCCTCGATGTGGTCGAGGACCCGAGGCAGGTCCGCGAATCCGTCACGAAGGTCGTCGATCTCCTGGTTGATGGCGTAGCGTGCCGTCTCCTGGTCGAGGGCGTTGACCTCGTCGCGGCGTCGCTTCTCGAGCTTGGGGATGGCGCGCAGGCCCTCCTCCATCTCGCGCTCGATGCTCGCGACGGCCTCCTGCGTCACCTTTCTCCGCTCTTCCGGCCACTTGCCGAACGCCTCGGGATCGACGATCTCGCCCTTGTCCATGGCGGCGATGGTGAAGCCCATGGGTGTGCGTATGATGGCCAACCCCCGCGACGCCGCCTTTTCGCCCAGCGCCTCGAAGACCTTCTGTGTGTTGGCGCGCAGCGCCTCGTCGATGGCGGTACGCCGGCGTTGGTAGTCGTCGCTCTCGAACAGCGCGGGCAGGGTGACGCGCAGGTCCTCGATCAGCTTCCTCATGGCTTGCTGGAGCGGAACGGCGCGGCCTCCCGGAAGGCCGATGGCAGCCGGCCGGTGCGGAACGGCGAAGTTGTTGACGTAGACCCAATCCTGCGGCGGCGTGCGGGACGGCTGCGCCGTCTCGAGCATCTTGCGCAACGACGATGAGATGCGGGCTCCGGCCCGGCCGGTCGCGAAGATGTTGAAGCCGCGCGCCGCCAGCCCGGTGGCCAGCCTTATCGCTTCCTCCGCGCGTTGCTGACCCGCGAGCATGGGCGCGGGCGGAAGCTCGCGCGTCGTGGCGAAGACGAGGCCGGAAAGATCGGCGCGCCGGAAGAGCTTGTCGGGTGACAGCGCCTTCGGGATCGTCGCTGGCTCGACGGAGAACGCAGCCCGCATCTTGCGGGTACTCACAGGCGACCGACCTCGAACTCTTCGCAGGAGATGGTCAAGGCAGGTGGCGGAGCGGTGGCGCCGATGTCCTGGACATGACGTGGCATGGGGCGACCTCCTGGCACCATGGGAAAGCGCTTCACGAAATCATCGGCGATGTGGGCTTGCCTTGATTGAGATCAACGCACGTCGGGACCGCGTTGGCACAAGCATGATCCCGTGGTTCCGATCTTGATTCGACGCCCGGTGAATGGCAGCGGGAGGCAGCCATGATGCTTCACAAGCGTATACTGCAGTGGCAGGCCGACCATCCCACGATCACCTGGACTCTGTGGGGAATCGTTTGGCTGCTCGTCATTGTCCTGTTGCTCAAGCCGGGCAGGCTGAGCGGCATGGCCTGACGGCGCGCGTCGCGCGTCGCCGGGTGAGTTCCGGCTGCGCGCCGAGTTTCCGTCAATGCGCCGCGATGTAGCGGGCGAACTTCAGGAGCGAGCTCACCTTGCCGTAGTCGGCCTCCGGCACGGTCACGCCGAGTTGCTCGTGCGCGGCGATGACGAAGTTGAGGAAGTCCATCGAATCGAGGCCGATGTCGTTGCGCAGGTCGTCGTCCGGAGCCACGGTGGCAACGTCGAGGTCCGGCGCGATGCCGCCCAGGATGGTGCGCAGCCTCGCTATGGTCTCGGCGTCGCTCATAGGGTCTCCGGCTTCTGCAGATGCCGATCGATGGCGGCCAGCAACCGGCTGCCGCCGGCGCCGTCGCTGGCGCGATGATCGGCGGCCAATGTAGCCTGCACCATGGGCCGCTGCCTGATCTCGCCGTCGACGATCGAGGCCGCCATGCGCGGCGCCCCAAAGCCCACGATCGCAAGTTGCGGCGGGTAGATGACGCCGAGCACGCTGTCGGCGCCGCGTTCCCCGAGGCTCGTGACCGTGACGGTCGGGTTCATCATTTCCGAGCCGCGGATGCGCGCGGTGCGCGCGCGCGTGACGAGGTCGCGCAGAGCGGCCATGGCCTGGTCCAGCGTGAGGCGATCGGCGTCGTGGATGGCCGGCGCCATGAGGCCGCCGCCGCGCAGCGAGATTGCCCAGCCGACATGGATTGCCGATGAAAGCTTGGGGGCGTCGTCGATCCAGAATCCGTTGAGCTGCGGCACCTCGCGAAGGGCCAATGCGACCGCCTTGAGCAGGAGGGCTGCCGGCAACAGGCGGCGCCCGACGTCACGCCGGGCGTTCTCCTCCGCCAGCCATTCCGTTGCGCGCCCCAGGTCGATGGGCAGCGACAGGTAGTAGTGCGGGATCTCGCGCTTCGAGCGTGCCATGGCGGTGGCGATTGCCTGGCGCATGGCCGCCGGATCGAAGCCGCGCCGCGGCGCCACGATCGGTGCTCCCGCGACGGCCTCGACATCAGCGATGGTGATGGCGCCTCCCGGTCCGCTGCCGCCGAGACCGCGCACATCGACGCCGAGCTCGGCGGCACGGCGCGCCGCGGCCGGGGAAATGCGGGGTCGTTCTGCAGATCGCGGCGCCTCGCGGCGCGGCGGAATTGGTCGGGTAGCCGGCGGCGCGGCTGCAGGAGACGCCGCGGTTGCCGGCGGTGCGACTGCAGGAGGCGGCCCGGCAGGGGCCTTTGCCGCTACCATCCCATCGATGCGAGCCAGCACGGCGCCGACCGGCACCTCGGTGCCGACAGGCACGAGTATCTCGCTCAGGACACCCTGCTCGAAAACCTCGATCTCGAAGGCGCCCTTCTGGGTCTCGACGACGGCCAGGACATCGCCGCGTTCGATGTGGTCGCCGGGCTTCTTCAGCCACTCCACGACCGTGCCCTTGTCCATGTCGGCCCCCAGCGACGGCATGAGGAAGTCGCTCAAGCCGTCCTCCCTTGCGGCCTCACCAGCTCGAGCGCGGCTGCACGGATGGTGTCGACCTGGGGGATGGCGGCATCTTCGAGATGCTTGGGGTAGGGGATGGGCACCTCTGCGCCGCACAGGCGGGCCGGAGGAGCGTCGAGGTCGTAGAAAGCCTGCTCGGCCACGCGCGCGCAGATCTCGGCCGAGATGCCTCCCGAGCGCCAGCCCTCGTCGACGATCAAGGCGCGCCGCGTGCGCGCCACCGAGGCGATGATGGCCTCGTCGTCGAGCGGCCGCAGGGAACGAAGATCGATCACTTCCGCTTCGATCCCCGTGGCGGCGAGCTGCTCGGCCGCTGCCAGCGACTTGTGCAGGCTGGCGCCATAGGTGATGACGCTGAGGTCCCGCCCCGGCCTGCGCACCACGGCTCCCGCGAGCGGTACCGGACCTGCATCCGCCTCGAGCTCACCCTCCATGTTGTAGAGGTTCACGTGCTCGAAGATCAGCACGGGATTGGGGTCCAGCAGGGCGCTCCACAGCATGCCGCGCGCATCCGCGAGCGTCGCCGGGGCGACGACCTTGAGGCCGGGAATGTGCGCGTACCAGCCTTCGAGGCTGTGCGAGTGCTGGGCGGCAAGCTGGCGCCCCGCTCCGGTCGCCATGCGGATCACCAGGGGAACGGCGAACTGCCCGCCGGACATGTGCGGGATGGTCGCCGCATTGTTGACGATCTGGTCGAGCGCCAGCAGGCTGAAATTGACGGTCATGATCTCGACGATCGGCCGCATTCCGGCCATGGCCGCGCCAATGCCGGCGCCGACGAAGGCGGATTCCGAGAGAGGCGTGTCGCGGATGCGCTCTTCCCCGAACTCCTGCAGCAGGCCCTTGGTCACGGCGTAGCAGCCGCCGTAGCGGCCGACATCCTCGCCCATCAGGAACACACGGTCGTCGCGCTTCAGCGCCTCGCGGATGGCCTGCCTGATCGCCTCGCGATAGGTGGTCTTCTGTCGCTCCTGGGCCCCGGTCATGTCGGCACCGCATCCATGAGCGTGTAGCGGCAGAGATCGGTCACCGGCTCCCAGGAACCCTCGTCGGCGAAGGCTACGGCGGCATCGACCTCGGCCGCAGCCTTGTTCTCCAGTTCCACGATGTCCTCGCGGTGAAGCAGCCCGCAGGCAACGGCCCACTCGCCGAAGCGCTCGATGGGGTCGCGCTCCTTCCAGCGCTCGACCTCGGACTTGTCGCGATAGAGCTGGGAATCGAACATTGAGTGGGCACGGAAGCGATAGGTCATGCATTCGAGGAACTGCGGACCGGCGCCCGCCCGGATGCGCTCCAGGGCCTTGCGGGTGGTGGCCTCGACGGCGACGACATCCATGCCGTCCACACGGTGCGAGTCGATGCGATACGCCTCGGCCTTGCGATGGATGTCGGTCTCGGACTCGGTGCGCTCGACTGCGCTGCCCATTGCATAGAGGTTGTTCTCGCAGACGAACAGCACGGGCAGCTTCCACACCGCCGCGAGGTTGAGGGACTCGTGGAACTCGCCCTCGGCGACGGCCCCCTCGCCGAACAGGCACGCGGCTACCCCGGAACCCTTGCGCATCTTCTCGGCGAGGCCCAATCCCACAGCGAGCGGCAGGCCTCCGCCCACGATCGCATTGCCGCCGTAGAAGCGGGTCGACCGGTCGAAGATGTGCATGGAGCCGCCGCGGCCTCGGCTCGTGCCGGTCGACTTGCCGTACATTTCCGCCATCAGCGGCCCCATCGGGATGCCGCGCGCCAGGGCGTGGCCGTGCTCCCGGTAGGTGGCGACAATGCTGTCGTCGGCCGACAGGGCGCCGACCACGCCGACGGCGTTCGCCTCCTCGCCGATGTAGAGATGGAGAAAGCCGCGGATCTTCTGCTGGGTATAGAGTTCCGCGCACTTCTCCTCAAACCGGCGGATGCGCAGCATCTGTCCCAGCAGATGGCGGGCATGGTTGCGGTCGAGATGCGGCTTGGCTGTCATTTCTTCTCGTCGCTTTCCAGGGTCGAGGTGTCGCCCTCGGGCAGGCCGAACTCGCGAGCGCGCAGCAGGCGGCGCATGATCTTGCCGCTGCGCGTCTTGGGCAGGTTGTCGCGAAAGGCGATCTCGCGCGGCGCCACGGCGGGCCCCAGGCGCCGGCGGGCATGGGCCATCAGGTCGCGTTCGAGCTCCGCGCTCGGCTTGCATCCGGCCTTGAGCGCCACGAAGGCCTTGATGGAGTTGCCGGCGACCGCGTCGGGCTTGCCGATGACCGCCGCCTCGGCGACCGCCGGATGCTCCATGAGCGCGCTCTCGACCTCGAACGGGCCGACGAGATGGCCGGCGCTCTTGATCACGTCGTCGGACCGGCCGACGAACCAGTAATAGCCGTCGCGGTCGCGATGGGCGAGATCGCCCGTGAGGTACCAGCCGTCGGCGAAGCATTTGCGGTAGCGCTCGTCCTCCCCGAGGTATTCGCGGAACATCGAGGGCCAGCCCGCCTTGAGCGCCAGCTCGCCGTCGACATCCGGCTCGCCGATCACCCGGACGCCGCGTGCGGCGCGCTTGACGATGGCCGCCTCGATACCCGGCAGCGGTTTGCCCATGGAGCCCGGCTTGACGGGCAGGGCGGCTAGGTTGGCGATCATGATTCCGCCGGTCTCGGTCTGCCACCAGTTGTCGTGGAACGGCCGGCCGAAGGTCTGCTGGCTCCACACGACGGCCTCGGGATTGAGCGGCTCGCCGACGCTGGCGAGAAAACGCAACGATCCGAGGTCGTGCTTGTGCGCGACTTCCGCGCCCACCTTCATCAGCATGCGGATGGCGGTGGGCGCCGTGTACCAGACACTGACTTTCTGGCTCTCGATGATCGAGTACCAGCGGTCGGCATCGAACTCCATCTCGTCGACGATGCTTGTGACGCCGCAGACCAGGGGGGCGATCACGCCGTAGGACATGCCGGTCACCCAGCCGGGATCGGCGGTGCACCAGAAGATGTCGTCCTGGTGCAGGTCGAGGGCGAAGCGCGCGGTCGCCGCCTGGGCCACCACCGCGTCATGGACGAGGACCGCACCCTTCGGCCGTCCGGTGGTGCCGCTGGTGAAGTGCATGAGGGCACGATCCTCAGGCGTTGTGGCAGCCGTGCGATACTGGCCCTCGGCCGCTGCCATGAGGCGAGGCAGGGACCGTACCTGCTCCCGCTCGTCGTCGTCAGTGCCGTCGATCAGCAGCACCGTGCGCACGGTCGGCAGGCCGTCGAGAATCTGCGCGACCTTGCGCTGGAAGAGGGCGCGGGTGGTGACCAGGCAGGCGCCTCCGCCGATCTCCAGCCGGGCGCGTATCGGCTCGGGCCCGAAGGCGGAGAAGAGCGGGCAGAAGACGGCGCCGCGCTTCAGGCTGCCGAGAACCGCCGAGTAGAAGGCGGGGACGCGCCCGGTCAGCGAGAACACGACCTCGCCCCGGCCCACGCCGAGCGATTCCAGGACGTTCGCGAAGCGGCTCGCCGCTTCGTCGAGCACGGCAAAGCTGATCGCGGAGACCGCGCCGTCGCGGCCGATGTGACGCAGCGCGATCCGCGCACCGCGGCCTTCGGCGACGTGGCGGCTTACCGCTTCGTGGGCGATGTTGAGGCCGCCTCCCGGCAAGCCGGCAAGCGTTCGGCGCTCCAACGACCAGTCGAAGGACCGGCAAAGCGAGTCATAGTCGCGAAGATTGGGAGCGACGCCCCAGTCGCTGGCCGATTTCTCGATGATCTCGAACATCAGAGTGACAGCATCCGTCCGGCCAGGCACCTTGACCTTGACCTGTCTCAAATGCCGGAATCGACGGTCTTGATCGATATCAAGTACTGGATCTCGTCAACGGGCGCAGCATGTCGCCACTCCGAGGAGTATCGAGATGACACCGCCTGCAAGCCTCATGGTCCGCCTCGCCGTGGGCACTCCCAACGATGCATTGCTCGCGCTGACGGCCGATCTGGCAGCCCGCCTCGAGGTGGGCAGGGTGATCGGCATCAGTGCGCGCCGACCCGTCCAGGTCTACGGCAGCCCCGAGGTGTATGTGCCGCCGGAGCTGGTGACGGACCGCGAGCAGGTCGAGCGCGAGTTGAAGACGGCGGAAGAGGAGTTCCGATCAGCGTTCGAAGGAAAGGCGGCCGCGGTCGAGTGGCGGTCGACGGTCGTCATCTACGGGTCGATTGCCGACTACGTGGCCGAGCAGATGCGGGCAGCCGACCTCCTGGTCACCGCCGCTCATGAAGGCGGCGCGCTCCTCGACGGGTCGCGATACGTCAATGTTACCGACCTGGTCTTGCGCGCCGGGAGACCCGTGCTGATTGCCGCCTCGACCCAGGGCAAGCTCGACCTGCGGACCGTCGTCGTCGGTTGGAAGGATACCCGGGAGGCGCGTCGGGCCGTGCAGGACGCCTTGCCCCTGCTTCGGCTCGCCGAGCGGGTTGTCGTGGTCGAGATCGCTGAGTCGGACAATCTTGCCGATGCCCACGGGCGCACCCAGGATGTCGCCGGCTGGCTGACCTGCCATGGAATCGCGGCGTCCGCGCGTGCAGTCGAGGCAACAACTGGCGACGCCGCGCAGCTCCGCGACATCGTCAGTGACCTCGAGCTGGACGCCGGGCTGCTCGTCGGCGGCGCCTACGGCCATACGCGCCTGCGCGAATGGGTGCTGGGCGGCGTGACGCGAGATTTCCTGCTGCAACCGGTTCGCTGCTCGTTCGTGTCTCACTGACCGCTGGGCGCCGCCCGTCGTGCCGGCGAGTCGCTGCGCCTGCCCGCCCGGTGAGAGCCGATCAGACGTCGAACCTCGTCCAGCAGCTGCTGGCGACGGCGGTCGTCGCTCTCCTGCCGCAGCGCGTTGCGCAGGTCGAGCAGCGCCGCGGCATAGTCGTTGTGCCAGTCCCGCGACGCGCTCGCCTGCGCCGGAGCGAGGCGCGGTGCGGCGGCGGCCTGCGACGGGACGGCTTGCCATCGACCGTCGTGGAAGACGACGTCGAACGCCTGATCGAGGTCTGGTATCGGTATGCGCGAGCGCTCCAGCCCTGCCGCCGAGAGGCTGCCGGCGAGACCCTGCAGGGCGTCGGGCTCGCCGTGCACCAGCAGCGCCGAGCCGAGCGTCGCGAGAAGCGGCCGCGCCCACTCGACCAGTTCGTCGCGGTCGGCATGGCCGGAGTACGAATCGATGGCGCGGATGCGTGCCTTCACGTTGATTTCCTCGCCGTGAATGCGCACGCGGGGCACGCCCTCGCGAATGAGAGCGCCCAGCGTGCCGGGCGCCTGGTATCCGACGAACAGCACCGTCGAGTCCGGCCGCCATAGGTGGTCCTTGAGATGATGCTTCACGCGTCCGGCCTCGCACATGCCGGACCCGGCCAGGACGACGGCGCCGCCATGGATGCGGCCGATCGCCTTGCTCTGCTCGACCGTCTCGGTCAGCCGGAAGTCGCCGCCCGTGAAGACCGTCCCGTCAGCGCCGCGCTCCAGGGCACGGCGATGACGGCGAAACACCTCGGTCGTACGGCCCGCGAGCGGAGAATCCAGGAAGACCGGGATCGCTCCCAGCTCGCCGTCGCGCCTGAGGCGGGCGATGTCGTCGAGTATCTCCTGGGTGCGCTCCACGGCGAACACCGGAATGATGAGATTGCCGCCTGCCTTGAGTGCGTCGCGCAGCTCGCGTCCGAGCAGGGCCCGGCGCTCGGTCTCGCTCAGGCGCTGCCGCAGGCGATCGCCGTAGGTCGACTCCAGCAGGAGAATGTCACAGGGATCGGGCATCGACGGATCGGGTTGAAGGGCTTTCTCCCGTGGTCCGATGTCTCCCGAGAAGACAAGTCGCAGCGGTTGCGGCCTGCTGTCGACCTCCACCTCGACGAAGGCGCTGCCCAGGATGTGGCCGGCGTTGCGCAGGCGCGCGCGCACGCCCTTCAGGGGCTCGAACCAGGAATCGTAGCCCTGCACGGCGAGCTGCGAGAGCGAGGCCTCGGCATCGATGCGGGTATAGATGGGGGCGACGGGCGGCTCTCCCCGCCGGCTGTTGCGCCGGTTCAGCCGGTCGACGTCGCCCTCCTGGATGGCGCCGGCATCGGGCAGGAGCCAGTGCAGGAGGTCGCGGGTGGCCTCCGTTGTCCACGCCTTGCCGCGAAAGCCCGCCAGGGCGAGCTTGGGGAACAGGCCTGTGTGATCGATGTGGGCATGGGTCAGCAGCACTGCCTCGATGGCGGAGGCGTCGAAGGGAAAGCGACGGTAGTTCAGGGTGCGCAACGACTTAGGACCCTGGAACATGCCGCATTCGATCAGCAGTTCGCCGTGCGGCGTGACCAGCCGATGGCAGGAGCCGGTCACCGTGCCGGCGGCGCCGTGGATGTGCAGCGAGATACTCATGGTTTCAGCCTAGCCCCGACGATCGCGGCGGGCTTGATGCGGGTCAAGGCGCAACCGGGCGGGCACGCAGGCACTGCCCCCGAAACGGACGGATCCGCCTGTGAACGCGAGATTCATGATCACGCCCGGAGCTTGACCTGCCTCAAGTGCAGGGGCGGCTGCCGCCGGCAGACTGACCTTGTTCGAGAGGAGAGCGTGCCGTGCCGTCCTGGCTTCAGATCACTTTTCGCAGTATCGATGCCTCTGCCGCCGTGGAGGCCAAGATTCGCGAGCGCGCCCGCGAGCTCGAGCAATTCTACGATCGCATCGTGAGTTGCCGCGTCGTCATCGAGGCGCCCGACCGGCACCGCCACGGCGATCTCTACCACGTCCGCGTCGACCTCAAGGTCCCGGGCAAGGAGATCGTGGTGAAGCGCGATCCGCCCGATCGCCATGCCCACGAGGACATCTACGTCGCGGTGCGCGATTGCTTCGATGCCGTGCGGCGACAGCTCGAGGATCATGTTCGCCGCCGGCGCGGCGACGTGAAGGCGCACGATGTTCCCGCCCATGGCAAGGTGGCGAGCCTCATGGCCGAGCGCGACTACGGGTTCATCGATGCGAGCGACGGCGTCGAGGTTTATTTCCATCGCAACGCCGTCGCCAATGGCGGGTTCGAGAAGCTCGCGGTCGGGGACGAGGTCCGGTTCTCCCTCCATCCGGGAGAGGGCGAGAAGGGCCCGCAGGCGAGCAACGTCGTGGCCGTCGGCAAGCATCATCTGCCGCCGGCCAGGAGTCACTCGTGAGGCAATGATCAAGGCCAGGTGCCTCGCCAAGGCTTGGATCGTCGTTGCCGGCGGCGCTCGCGCACAGAGGAGGACGACATGCGAATTCATGGCATCGTTGCGCTTGCGATCTCCGGAATGCTTGTGGCGGCCTTTCATATCCTTCCGCCGGCGCCCGAGCTCGGCGTGACGCCGGAAATGTTCAACTGGGGTTCAGGGTGGGCCGGCTGGGCCTTCGGCTTCATCGTCTCCACCCTGATCCTGACTGCCGTCATCATGACGGTGATCCACCTCGTGCGTTGGCTGAGGGGGCTGCGGGACTTGACCTAGCGGCCCCTGCACGGCCGATGTGAACGGGGGACGGCGTCAGTCGTCGATTCCGAGGTCGGGCTCGCCGGTGTGAGCGAGGATCGCCGCCCGCACGCGGTCCCGAAGTCGTACGACGGCGGCGAAATCGTCACCGTCCGAGGTGATCAGGTCCCCGATGTGGACGGATACGTTGCCGTGGCGTGGCAGCCAGCTGCCGTCACGCAGGATCGAGCGCGTGCCGCACAGGGTGACGGGCACGACCCCGATCCTTTGCTGGGCAGCGATGACGAAGGCTCCCAGCCGGAACGGCCGCAGGCCATAGGCGCGCCTGAAGGTGCCTTCGGGGAAGAACGCGAGCATCCGGCCGGCCTGCGCGGCGGCGAGCGCCGCGCGCGTGTCGGCTATCCCGCCTTCGGGGTCGGTGCGTTCCACGAACAAGGCGCCGAGGGCGCGCAGGAAAGGACCTGCCACGTGCTGCGCGTCGATCTCGCGCTTGACCACGAAGGCGGGCTCCCCCGGGACGATGGCCGCTACCACCAGGCTGTCGAAGTAGCTGCTATGGTTGATGGCGAGGAGCGTTCCCTCTGCCTTCGGCCATGCCCCCGTGACCTCGACGCGAATCCCCATCGACTGCAGCAGCAGCCGGGCTGCGGCACGCACGATCGCCCAGCGGCGCGACCGTCCGGGAACGAGAATCACCAGCGGCCACAGGACCACGGACGCTGCAAGGAGCACGCTCCACCACCAGGCAGCGTAAGCCAATGCTCCCACCGTCCGGCAGCCACGGCGCAAGGCTATCGCCAGGCCCGACAAGGCAAGGCGGAGGAGCTGCCGCGATGCGGGCTCGGCGCCCTTGCCCAGGCGATGCTGAAGGAAGAGACCGCGCGTCGCCGCGCGCCGCAGCTTGCCGCTCGAGGTCTTGAGCACGCTGCCCGGCGGCACCAGCACGATCTCCTCGGGCGGCGCATCGAGCAGGCGCGCTGCGACGCCTTCGACCTCTCGCCGCAAGGCGGCCAACGGCGAGGCTGCGGTCGAGCGCGTCTCGGCGACGACGATCAGCCGTTCGGTGCCGGTACGAGGGTCGGAGGCGCCGAAGGCCGCGACGCAACCCTTGCGGATGCCGGCGAGGTCGCCGATGGCCGCTTCCAGCTCCTCGGGATGGATATGGCGTCCAGCCCTTATGATGATGTCCTTGGAGCGACCGGTGATGAAGACGTCGCCGCCGGCGAAGTAGGCGAGGTCTCCGCTGTTGAGCCAGGCACCGTCGAGCAGCTCCGCGGTCTTGGCGGGATTGTCGAGGTATCCCGACGAGGCCGATGGCCCGCGGAATTGCAGGCGGCCTTCCTGGCGCTCGCCGACCTCGCCGGTCGCGTCGACGATGCGAATCTGATGGCCCGGCAGCGGCTGGCCGCAGGCGACGAACTCCAGGGCGTCCGTCGCGTCGGGCGTCGCTGGCATCGCCTTTCCCCGACGGGTGAGCGCCTGCCGGTCGACCCGATCGATCACCGGCGGGCGGCCGAGGGGCGGGAAAGCGAGGCCGACGGCATTCTCGGCGAGGCCATAGACCGGCGCCATGGCGCTGCCACCGAAGCCGCAGGGGCCAAAGCGCGCCGCGAAGCGCCGGATGGTCCGCGGGCTCACCGCCTCCGCTCCGTTGGTGACCATGCGCAAGGAGCGGAGATCGAGACCAGAGATCTTGGCATCGTCGATGCGGCGCAGGCAGAGCTCGAAGGCGAAATTCGGCGCCGCCGACAATGTTCCCTTGTGCCGGTGGATGGCCCATAGCCAGCTCTCGGGCCGTACCAGGAAGACGAGCGGGGACATGACGACCAGCGGCGCCGCAAAGTACAGGCTGCCCAGCCATGCCCCGATCAGGCCCATGTCGTGATAGAGCGGCAGCCAGCTCACGAAGACATCGGAAGGACCCGCCGCCATGGCCTCGCCCATGGCCCTGATGTTGGCCAGCAGGTTGGCGTGGGTGAGCACGACGCCCTTCGGATCGCCGGTGCTGCCCGAGGTGTACTGGACAAGGGCGATGTCGGTCGCGCGTCGGGTTGCCGGCAACGGCGCCCCATCCCTGCCCACGGCAGCGAGGTCGTCCACCGACTCGACGCGCCGCAGGCTTTCCAGCTGCAGCTGGAGCAGCCGGGCGATGGCGGACGCTTCCGGCGCGGCGATCAGGATGACGGCGCGTGCATTGCCCAGGATGCCGGCCTGGCGGCGCAGATGCTCCTCGACGCGCGACAGCCGTACCGGCGGGTAGATCGGTGTCGGCACGCCGCCGGCATGGAGCACGCCGAAGAAGGCGACGAAGAAGGCCTCGCTCGTCGGCAGCATGATGGCGACCCGTTCGCCCGGCTCGAGCCCGCGGACGAGCAGCCCGCGCGCCACGGCGCGCGCCCGCTCCGCGAGTTGCCGATAGCTGATGGGCGTTTCGCGCCCCTCGCCGTCGAGCAGGACGATGTGGTTGCGCTCGCTGTGGCGATCGGCGTGCCAGTCGAGCACATCCGTCATGGTTGTCGCCGTCCCGGGCGCCGGTTCCGCCGGCCCGGCGGCGGGGGTTCGGGCAGCAAGCTCCAGAGGCGCGGCGATACGGACCTTTGCCTCGGCGAGCGCGTTGGCGAGGTCGCGCAATGTCTCGGCTTCGCCCAGCAGCTTTTCCGGCAGATGCGTGCCGAACGCCCGTTCGATGCGCAGCAGCAACTCGGCGCGCGACAGGCTGTCGAAGCCCCAGTCCCGATCCAGCGAGCCGTCGAGACCTGCCCGGTCTGCGGCCCTTCGACCGGGCCAGAGCTCGTGGGCGAGACCGCGCGCGAGCTCGACGAGCGTCTGTTCCGTTGCGTCAGGCCGTCCCGGCGGGGTGGCAATTGAGCCCATCGTCCGGCACGTTCTAGGTCGCCGTGGCACGGTGGAGATTGGTGAACACCATGGAAACGCCGTAGAGCGCGATCACGATGATCGCGGGCAGGCGGTTGTGCAGCGCCGTCAGGCGCTTCTCCTGGTCGTCGATCATCTCGTTGAGCGACTGCAGGAACCGCCCGATCGGCACCATGCCACTGTCCTTCACCGTGACCGCGAAGATCGCGGGCAGGGGATACTCGTTGACGTCGAACGTCATGGCAGCCGCTCCGGGCGCGACCGACAGGGAGGCGGCCTGGTCATCTGTCCTCATCGATGGATGGGTCGCGCACTGGGAACAGCCTAGGCTGCGGGCCCGCTCGGGCCTTTGACGCAGCGCAAACGGCTGTATGGCCCGATCGATGGGCCGGCGGCGACCGGATTCAGGACGGGCGCTGCCGGGTGCACGCGCAGACAGGGTCGAGCGCTGGCGCGCCAGTCAACGCCGGCGCCGCGGGCCAAGCGGCGGCCGTTTGATGTTTACAGCGCCTGCGCGCATGGGTTCACTGCGCCCGCCGGAGCGACGCCGTTTCGGCATGGGGGACGGAGCTCGAAGGTCGATGCCGGACCCGCCTGTGGTCGAGTTGGGCTGGGACGCGCCTTGGAAACACGCTGGATTGTCCTGATCGCATGCATGTCCTTGCCAGCGGCTCTGGCGGTGGCGACCCTTTGGATTCAATGGCGCAACTGGCGCACCAGATCGTGGCAGCAGGCGAGCGGTCGAATCGAATCGTCCCGGGTGGCCTCGCGCGAGGTCCGCTCGAGGCGCGTCCGCACGACGGGCAGCGGGCGGAACACCGGATTCATCACCGGTGAGGATTTTCGGACCGGGAACTTCGCCCATGTCGCCTACAGCTTTGCGGTCGGGTCGACGACCTATCGCAGCGACCGCGTCTGCCTGATGGGCGAGCCGGACGGCACCCTTCCGGCAATCCTCAAGCGCTATCCGAAAGGCAAGATCGTCACGGTCCTCTACAACCCGGAGGACCCGAACGAGTGCATTCTCGAGCGGGACGAGCCCGGCAAGATCCGCGAGTCGTGGTTCGGCACCGCCGTCCTTGCCGCGCTCATCCTGGGTGGCTTCTTCGCCGCGACCGAAGGTGTCGACTGGTTGGGCACCGTCCTGGCGAACCCGCCGCGGGCGACCGCGGTGGTCACTCTCGCGGGGTTCGCGCTGTTCATCGCCATGTTGAGCCGCGTGTTCACGAAGCACGCGCGGGCGATGAAGAAATGGCCGACGACGGAAGGAAGGATCGTGCGATCGGAGATCACGACCACCGTGCAGCGTCACCGCCGCCCCAACCGGGCCGACGACACCGTGACCATGTACGTGCCGCGCATCGTCTATTCCTATCAGGCGGACGGCCATACCTTCGAGAGCGACGACATCGGCTGGACGACGAGCAGCAACAGGCGATCGGTGGCCGAGAAGCAGGTCAAGCGCCATCCGCTGAACGCACGCGTGCGGGTGCACTACAATCCGGCCGACCCGGCTCAGGCGACACTGTCGCCCTCCATGGGAATGATCCCCCTGGTTCTCTGGTTCTTCGCCGCGGCCATGGCCTTTGCGGCCTTCGCCGTCGGCTGGCTCCGTAGCCCATGAGCTGCGAGGCTCCTCTGCGATGCTACGCGGGACCAGGCAGGGATGAGCGGCCTGCCCATTCGTTCGTCGTGAACCCGATCGGGGAGAGTCCGATGCGCCATCGACCGCCCTGGTGCCTTGCCCTCTGCAGGCTCGTCGCCGGCGCGCTTCTCCTGGCTCTGCCCGGCGCCGCTGCCCTGGGGCAGGACGCCGTTCGCCTGAACGGCGAGATGTTCATCGGCGGCGCCACGCTGGTCGATCCTCCGCCCGGCGAGCCCGCAAGCACGCATGCCTACCTGACCGTCACGGGCCCGGCGGCTCTGAGCCTCTACCGCAGCCTGCCGCCCCGGGAGGAGGACGACCTGTGCCGGGGAGACGGCCGCAAGGTGAGGCAGGCGGGCACGCTGTCGTGCTCGATCGATGCCCGCGGGCAGGAGGCGGTCTGCGATTTCGCGGTGGACCTGCGATCCGGGGCGATGGCCGGCGGACGGCCCTGTTGAGGCCTGCCTGGCGCGCCGATGGAGCCATTCTCGATCCGATGGCATCGCTCGCGGGTCCATCGGAGCGAGCGTCGCGTCCGGCTGGAACAGTCGGAGGGAATGTGCTCTAGGCGAGCCTGGGAAACAGAAGGTTGGGGAGGAGACTCGTGGTGCAGCGAAGGACAGTGATTGGTGCCGCCCTTGCGCTCGCCGTTGCGCCGGGCGGCAACCACGCATTCGCCCAGGACGCCGAGGTATCGCTGTTCAAGGTCGTCAGCGCGAAGGACGACCTGATCGTCGGCCTGACCGGCGACGAGCTCGCCAGGTTCGGGCCCGGCGTCCCGCTCGAGGTCTTCGCGGCCGAGCTGCAGCGCCGCGGGCAGCTGGCCGTATGGCAGTACGCCTCGACGCGCGGCCCCCAGGGCGAGCTGGTCATGTCGCCGGTGCAACGCATCGTCGTCATCTATCCAGGCACGGCGCGGATCGAGCCGTACCGCTCGGCGCTGAAGGTCATGCCGCCGACCGCGCGCTGAACGCTCGGGTCCGCATGCCCCGGGGCCGGTTGCGGCCGTTCGAGTCGTCGTGGCGTTCAGGGAGTGGCCGTTCAGCGTGCGATCGGCGTCGTCCCGCGGCGCCTGGTCGCGCTCGACCCGCGCTGGAGGGCCCCTTGACCCGCTCCGAGGTGGCGCGACAGGACGGCGGCCCACGCCGCCGTGTCGCCTTCCCACTCGGTGGCATCGGCCGCCGGCACGCGGACCCGTCGGCGTATCGGCCGCTTCAGCCGATCGGCCCGGGCGACGGCCAGCAGGCGGTTCCGGCCGGTCGGGAACAGCCTGTCGACGGCGGCGCGGGTCTCTGCAATCAGCCTGTCGTCGAAGGCGACCGTCATTCTGTCTGACAGATGAGGGTGCTCAGTCGCCAGGTTGTTCTGGGCGTTGCACAGCACGAAGTGCCGTGTCCGGCGCGAGCACAGGTCGAGGAAGTTCTGGCGCAGGTGCTCGTACTTCGCGATCAGCTGGCGGAGCTTCCTTCTGGTGATCGTCGCATTGGGGCCGTCGTGAAACATCCAGGCCCGGTAGCCCAGCAGGACGGGCACCTTCACGCCGGCCGGCAGCCCGATCGAGCCCGCCTCGATCGGCGCCGTCATGCGCTCCAGCAGGCGTGGCACCTCGTCGGCGCTCACCATCAGCCAGTTGAAGAACGACGAGCCATACGCCAGCGGTTCGCCGACCAGCGACGACAGATGCCGGCGGTTCTCGTAGAGCTGACGGGCAGGCTGACAGGCGATCCCGATCGAGATGAAGGCCGTTCCCTTGCCGCTCAAAGACATCTCGCTCCCCTCGCTCCGCCCGTCGCCCCGTGGCCGCGACAGTCGATCGCCGATCGACGCGTCAGGTCCCTTGCCGCCTCTTCAGCGCCCGCATGTCCAGAAGCGCGCCCGTCGAGCGCGGATCGGTGCCCTTTGGGTAGATGTTGTGCTTCTGGATCTTCTGCGTTCCCGTCGTCGGGAGATCCTGCACGAAGTGGATCCATCCCGGCGCCTTGTAGTAGGCGATCTGCGCCAGACAGAACTCGACCAGAGCCTCCGCCATGTCCCGCGCCGCGGCCGGCTGCTTCAGCACGATGCAGGCAAGGACCTCCTCCTCGCGCAGCTCGTCCCTGACCGCCATCACGGCCACCTGCTGCACGGCCGGATGGGTGAGCAGGAGCGCTTCCACTTCGGCGGCGGCGATGTTCTCGCCCGACCGGCGGATGATGTTCTTCTTGCGATCGACGAAATGCAGCATGCCGTCGGGGCCGCGCCACACGACGTCGCCGGTGTGGAACCACCCGCCCTGCCAGGCGGCTTCCGTCGCGGTGTCGTCCTTCAGGTAGCCGGAGAAAAAGCCGCGTCGCGGCGTCGCCGCCGAATGGCGGATCAGCAGCTCGCCGGGCGAGCCGTCCGCAGCCGCGTGGCCGGCGTCGTCGACCACGCGCGCCTCGATGCCGTCGAAAGCGCGCCCGAAGGCGCGCGTCCCGACCTGGCGCGGCGCGTGGTTGTCGGCCAGCACGCGCACCATCTCGGTCATTCCCCAGACCTCGATCAGCGGGAAGCCGAACCGCTTCTCGGCCGCAGGGTGCAGCTCCGGCTCGACCCCGGCGCCGATGGCGAAGCGCAGCCGATGGGCGCGCTCGGCGTCGCTCGGCGGCAGGGCCAGCAGCACGGGCACGATGATCCCGAGATAGTGCGCGACGGTCGCTCCCGTCTCGGAAATCTCGCGCCACCAGTGCTGCGGACGGAAGCGGTCGGGCTGCACCTGGCAGTTGCCGGTGAGGATGGCCGCCATCAGGGAGAAGGTGGCGGCGTTGGCGTGATAGAGCGGCAGGGGATTGTAGATGCGGTCCTGCCCCGCGTGCAGCGCGGCGAGGCCGCCCAGCGAGGCGTAGCGCGCGCCCGCGGCGACCTCGTAGCCGTGCGACAGGACGCACCCTTTCGGCCGGCCGGTCGTTCCCGACGTGTAGAGGATGCAGGCCGGCGTCCCGGGCGTCACGTCTGCGGGCGGGGCAGGCCGCGACGGAGCGGGCAATGTCGACCCGATCTCGTCCAGGGCGACGATCGCGGGGCGATGGGCGCTGCCGGGCAGGGCGTCGCGCACCTGCTGTCGGCGCGCCGGCAGGACGATCACCGCCTCGGGCTCGCTGTGCTCCAGCAGATAGGCGATCTCGCCCGAACGGTACTCGGGATTGATCGGCACGCAGCAGACGCCCAGCCGGTTGAGCGCAAGCTTGTGCAGCACGTAGTCGGGGCGGTTCTCCAGCAGCGTCGCCACGCGATGGCCGAGCCCATAGCCGGCGGCGCGATAAAGCGAGACCAGTGCCTCGACCCGATCGGCCGCGTCTCGATAGGAAATCTCGAACCCGAGCTCGAGATACCCTCTTGCGGCGTTCGCCGGCACGGCGAAGAACGGCCTGTCACCATGGGCGGCGACCGCGGCCGCGAAGGCCGCGCCTATGGTCGTTCTGTCTGCAATATCCGTCATGCTGTCGAGTGTCATTTCTGCATATCGATTGAAAGGCGTCGAGGGCGGTTGCTCAAGCCGGTGCAGCCAGCCGCTGTCGATCGCGATCGGGATGGTGGAACAGCAGCACCACCAGCACCGAGGACAGGGCCAGCGCCGTCATCAGCAGGAAGCCGTCGGCGAACGAGCCGCGCAGGTCGAGCACCCAGCCGGTGATGGCGGGCGCCAGGAACCCGGCGATGGCGAAGGCGAAATCCATGATGCCGAGCGCCGTTGCCGCGCGCTCGGGGACGATGTCGACATTGACGGCATAGTAGGCGGCATTGGCGCCCATCGAGGCGGCGACAGCGACAGTGATGCCGGCAATCGCTACCGTCAGGTCGTTGGTCAGCGCCACCGGCACGACCGCGAGCGCGGCGACGAGCTGACTGCCGGCGATCAGGTAGGAACGGGCGACGCGCAGCCGGCCGGTGGACCGGAGGAGCGCGTCCGACCAGCGGCCCATCAGCCCGAGCAGGACCGCTGCCGCCAGCCAGGGCAGCACGGTGAACAGGCCGACCGCCTGCAGGTTCAGCCCGTACTTGCGCTCGAGGTAGCTCGGCAGCCAAGTCATGAAGAAGAACAGGAAGTAGCCGAACACGAAGAACGCCCAGGTATTGGCGAGCAGCGTCGTGTTGGTAAGCAGGGCTTTCAGCACGTCCGCTCCCGGCCACGTGCGGGGCGCGGCATGCGGTGCGGCGGCGACCGTCGGCCCGGTGCCGTCGCGGATGTGCGCCAACTCGGCGGCGTCGACGTGGGGAGAGTCGGCCGGGTTGTCGCGGAACAGGAAGAACCAGAGCGGGATCCACAGGACCGAGAGCACGAACAGCGCGGCGAAGGTGAGACGCCAGTCGAGCCAGCGCAGCAGAAGGGTCACGATCGGCCCGCCGATGGCCAAGGCAAGGGGTACGGCCAGCAGCGCGTTGCCGAGCGCTGTCGCGCGTTCGTGCGGCGACAGCCAATGGGTGACGGCGCCTGTCAGCGCCGGAAAGTTCGGGCCTTCGGAGACGCCGAGCAGGATGCGGGCGGCGTAAAGGACCGCGAAGCCGGTGGCGAGCGCCGTCGAGCCGATCGACAGGCTCCACAGCAGCGCCGCGACGGTGAGCACCAGCCGTGCGCCGTAACGGTCGACGGCGAGGCCGCCCAGCAGGGTGGTGACGGCGTAGCCCAGGCCAAACGCGCCCAGGATCGTGCCGACCAGCGCCGGCGAGAGGCCGAGGTCCTTCTGGATGATCGGGATGGCGTAGGCGATCGCCGCGCGGTCGATGTAGTTGACGACGGTGATCGCGAACAGGAGGAAGACGACGAACCAGCGATAGTTGGTCCGCCTCATCAGCGATCCGCCAGGGCGAGCTTGGCGCCGAGCGCGGCGAACGCGCCGGCGAAGACGCGGCGCATCCAGGTCAGCACGCGCGGCCGCGAGATCACGTGGCTGCGGATCGCCGCCGCGAACAGGCCGTAGCCCACGAACACCACGAAGGTGAGCAGCATGAACACCGCGCTGAGCTCGGACATGCGCAGGAGCGGCCGGGCTTCGTCGGCGCTGACGAACTGCGGCAGGAAGGCGAAGAAGAAGATCGAGAGCTTGGGGTTGAGGATGTTGATCAGGATGGCGTGGACGATGACCTGCAGCGACGAGCGTTCGGGCGCGTTGCCGTCGACGCGGAGCGCGCCGTGCTCCCGGAGCGTGCTCCACGCCATGTAGAGCAGGTAGGCGACGCCGATGTACTTGAAGATCTCGAAGGCGAGCGCGCTGGCATGCAGCAGGGCGGCGAGGCCCAGGATCGCCGCCGCCATGTGGGGCACGATGCCGAGCGTGCAGCCGAAGGCGGCGACCACGCTGGCGCGCGCGCCGCGTGACAGCCCCATGGCGAGCGTGAACAGCACGCCGGTGCCGGGCGACACGACGACGATCAGGGTAGTGACCAGGAAATCGATGCTCATCATCCTGCGGACTCCAGCAGCAAGACACTGCCCTGGCCGCCATCGGCGCAGATGCTGACGATGGCGCGCCGGCCCCCGGGCAGCGCGGACAGCTCCTTCACGGCCTGGCTGATGATGCGTGCGCCGGTGGCGCCGAACGGATGGCCGAGCGCCGTGCTGCCGCCGTTGGGGTTCATGCGCTCGGCGGGGAAGGCGCCGAAATCGCGCGGCACCTTCGCCTTGTCGCGCAGGAAGGCGGTGTCCTGCAGCGCCTTCATGTGAAAGGCGACCTGGGCGGCGAAGGCCTCGTGGATCTCCCAGAGATGGATGTCGGCGTAGCCGAGATCATGGCGAGCGAGCAGGCGCGGAATGGCGAAGGCCGGTGCCATCAGCAGCCCCTCGGTGCGGAAATCGACCGAGCCGATCTCCCAATCGACCAGCTTCACGCGCGGCGTCTCGGCCGGCAGGCGCGCGAGGCCCTTCGACGAAGCCACCCAGATCGCCGCGGCGCCGTCGGTGAGCGGCGAGGAATTGCCGGCGGTCAGGCTGCCCTGTCCGCTGGTGCGGTCGAACGACGGCGGCAGGCGTGCCAGCTTGTCGAGCGAGGTGTCCTTGCGCGGTATGCCGTCGCGCGCCAGCCCGCCCATCGGGATCACCAGGTCGTCGAAGAAGCCCCTGTCCCACGCCGCGACGGCGCGCTGGTGGCTGGCCAGCGCGATCTCGTCCTGCTGCGTTCGCCCGATCTGCCACTCCTTGGCGGTGATCTCGGTATGCTCGCCCATGCTGAGCCCGGTCGTGCGGTTCGCGATCGCCGGGATGAACAGACGGATGTCCTTCAGGTGGACGTGCGTCACGTGGTCGAGCTTCTGGCCGAGCGAGCGCGCCTGCTGGAACTTGCGCAGCCAGTCGGACAGGCGCTGGCCGAGGCCGATCTGCACCCGGCTCAGGCTGTCGACGCCGCCGACCAGGGCGAGGTCGCCGCCGCCGCCATCGATCATGCCGGCCGCCTCGATGACGCCCATCATGCTGGTCGAGCAGGCCATCACGGTGGAGAAGGCCGGCACCGTGGCATCGATGCCGGCATCCATCAGCACCTCGCGCGCGATGTTGCTGAAGGTGAGGCTCGGCACGACGACGCCCCACACCGCGAAGTCGGGCTTTCCGCCCTTCAGCCGGTCGACCATGTGCCGCGCCACCGGCACCGAGAGCTCGATGGCGTCGTGGGCGGCGAGCGCTCCGTCGACCTTGGCGAACGGCGTGCGCACGCCGGAGGCCAGCCAGATGTCCTGAGGTCGGGCCATCACGCGCGCGCCTTCAAAGCTCATGCCCTTCCGGACCGCGTGCGCCTGTCCTGAGCGAGCGGGACTCTTCGACGGTGCTCAGGGCAGTCGTGCGCTGTCCCGAAGAACCCGAGCTTGGGATCACGCGGCGAGGCAGCACCGCTTCGCCTTCTTGCCGCTGCCGCAAGGGCAGGGGGCGTTGCGGCCGACATTGCGAAGGGGATTGACGACCGGCGTATGTGCCGCCAATCGCGCCACCTCGCTGTCGAACGCGAGCTTGAACGCCTCCTTCTCGAATTCGTCGCCTTCCTCGTCCTCGTCGCCTTCCCATTCTTCGCCCATCGCTTCGTCATAGGCTTCGTCGAGCTCGACGTATTGCTGCAGGGTTTCGAGGGCGTTGTCGATGTAGCCCAGATCCCGGAGCTCGAAGCGTTCGGGATCGTCCGGCCTCTGCTCCGCTTCGCTCCAAACCTCCGCAATGTGATCGAGGTCGACATCGTCGGGAATCAGCTCTTTCTCCTCGGCCCGCCGAAGCGCCGGCACCAGCTCGCGCAGGCCCAGGAGGGCAATCGCGGTGAACCATGAACCCCAGAGCATGGACCCTTTGTCGGCTAAGCCTGCAGATTCGAATTGCTCGAGGAACTCGACCATGACCTTGCGTTCGATACGCCCTTCCCAGGTCAGATAGGTGGCTGCCTCGATCAGAGCGACACGATTGAGCTGACTCAGCTTCGGATCGAGGATGGCGTTGAACAGCTCCTTGCTGGCGCCGTCGAAGGTGGCGATCGCGATGCGCGGCAGCGTCGAGATTGCTGCCCCGAGAAGTGGATCCAGCTCCTCGTCAGGCCGGCGCAGCACCTGCAGCAAGGGTGCGAAGGCGCGCTTGTCGCGGGCACCGGCCATGATGTGGATGGCATTGAAGAACCGGCAGGGATCGATGTCTTCGACATCCTCGTCGTCGTCGGCGGCGCGGGCGAGCAGCGCCAGCAGCAGCGGGGCGGCTTCGGCGTAGCGGATCAGGCAGGCGACGATGGCCGATGCGGGAAGCCCCTCATCGGCAAGGTCTCTAACGTAGTCATCGATGTCTCTGACAGGATTCAGGCCGTTGATGACGATCATGAAGGCACCTCAGGCAGCCTGCTCGAGGGTCGAGGCGACGTCGCGCGTCGTGACTCGGCGAAGGTCGCGCACCTTGGTGGTATCGAAGGGGCGGGCGCGGTGCATGGTGCAGCGGTTGTCCCAGATCACCAGGTCGCCGACCCGCCAGCGGTGGGCATGCGTGAACCGGGGCTGGGTGGCGTGCTCCATCAGGTCCATCAGAAGCAGGCGGCCGTCGGCGATCGGCATGCCGATGATGTGCGAGGCATGCGAGGCGAGATAGAGGGTCTTGCGGCCCGAGCCCGCGTGCCGGCGGATGACGCGTTGCGGCACCGGCGGCAGGTTCGCCACCTCTTCCGGCGTGTACGCGGTCACCGAGAGCTGGCCGCGCGAATGGAAGATCGAATGCTCGGCGACGAGATCCTCGATCTGCGTCCTGGTCGTCTCGGGCAGCGCGTCGTAGGCGGCGCGCAGGTCGGCGAACTGGGTGTCGCCGCCGTCGTCGGGCACGACATGGGCGTAGAGCATGGAGAGCGCGCCGGGCACGGCGCGGAACGAGGCGTCGGTGTGCCACAGGCGGTTGGCCAGCCAGTCGAGCCGGCGCTTGCTGTCGGTCTCGAGGATCCTCGAATCGCCGTCGAGGTTGGAGATGTCGGCGATGTCGTTGCCCGGGATGCGATGCTTGATGCCGGTATGGCGCGCCTTCTGGGCCGCCGCCTGGATCGGCCCGAAATGGCGGGCGAAGGCGACCTGCTGGTCGTCGTCGAGCGTCTGGCCACGGAAGACCACGACGGCATAGCGGTCTATGGCGCGCTCGATGGCGTCGCGGTCGGCTGCTGCCAGGGGCTGGGCCAGGTCGATGCCGGAAATCTCGGCGACGAAGTCGGGACGGGTCGGCTGGACTGTGATGCTCACGGCCGCCTCCTGCGGCTATAGTCGGCGTTTCCGCCAACGTTCTCACCAATATCTCCCAGGAAACGCCATGCCGCAAACCCACAAGCTCGCCCTGCTCGACGATTACCAGAAGGTGGCCATGCGCATGGCCGACTGGGATCGGCTGAAGAAGCGCGGCGTCGAGATCACGGTCTTTCACGAGCCCTTCTCGTCGGTCGAGGACGCGGCCGCCAGGCTGGCGCCGTTCGACGTGCTGGGCCTGCTGCGCGAGCGCACGCCGTTCCCGCGCGCGTTGATCGAGAGGCTGCCCAACCTGAAATTCATGGTGCTGACCGGCGCGCGCGCCTCGAGCCTGGACGACAAGGCGGCGACCGAGCGCGGCATCCCGATCAGCAACACGCCGGGCGGCGGCTCGAATGCGCCGACCGCCGAGCTGTGCTGGGCGTTGCTGATGTCGTGCGCGCGCGACCTCGCCAAGGCCGAGCGCCTGATGCGCACCGGCGGCTGGCACGACGGCATCACCCAGATGAACGTCCTCGAAGGCAAGCGGCTGGGCGTGCTCGGGCTGGGCCGCCTGGGCAGCCGGGTTGCGGGCTATGCCAAGGCGTTCGGCATGGACGTGGTGGCGTGGAGCCAGAACCTGACGGCGGAGAAGGCAGCCCAGGGCGGAGCGCGCCTGGTCGGCAAGGACGAGCTTCTGACGACGTCCGATTTCGTCTCCATCCATCTCATCCTGTCCGAGCGCACGCGGGGCCTGCTGGGGGCGGCCGATCTCGCCAGGATGAAAAAGTCCGCGATCCTGATCAACACCTCGCGCGGGCCGATCGTCGACGAAGCGGCTCTGCTCGCCGCCCTCCAGAACGGCACCATCGCCCATGCCGGCCTCGACGTGTACGACAAGGAGCCGCTGCCCAAGGGCCATCCCTTCACCAGGCTCGACAACGTCACCCTGGTGCCGCACCTGGGCTACGTCGTCGAGGACAGCTATCGCCATTTCTACGCCGGCACCATCGAGGACATCGAGGCCTGGCTCGACGGCAAGCCGATCAACCTGATCAACCCGGAGGCGCTGAAGGGGTAGTCGTTCGACGTGCGTTTTCGACCTGATGGACCCGCGAGCGGTTCCATCCGATCGAAAAGCTCGAGTGTGATCCTCTTTGGCTGAAGCACCAAAAAAGCGTCCTCATCCTGAGGAGCGCCCGGAGGGCGCGTCTCGAAGGATGGGCCCCAGACGCCGTGTCTGTTGTCGACAAAGGGCGAAGCTTACTTCACCCGAATCGAGACGCCGCGCTGTGCGCGGCTCCTCAGATGATGTGACTTTATTGATCTCTGTCGTCCCTCTCCTGTCATCCTGAGCGGAGCGAAGGATCTCATCGCCAGAAGTTCCAAAGTACACTCGTACCAAGCGGCGATGAGGTCCTTCGCTGCGCTCAGGACGACAGAAAAATTCGCGGTAGCGACCTCATCAATCGCCAAAAGCGACTATCGAGAAAGTCACAGGCTCTCAGGGTGAGGATTTCACTCTAGTGTCCCTCGCCCAATTCCTCCGCGGCGACAGCGAGCCAGTCGTCGCCTGAGCCGATCGCGACGAAATGCCCGGCGCCCTCGACCGGATGCCACACCGCTCCAGGCATCCGGTCGGCCACGGTCTTGTTGATCGCAGGCGGCACGAGCCGATCGTGCGTTCCTTGCCACAGGTGGACCGGACGCTCGATCGCCGTCACGTCGAACGCCCAACGCCGGTAGAGAAGCTCGGCGTCGCGCACCAGCCCGTCGCTGCCTTGCGCGAAGCATTCGGCGCTCGTCTCGCTGAAGGCGGCTGCGACATCCGGCTGAAGCAGGATCCGTCGATCGTCGTCGTCGACGGCCTTGCGCAGCTGCTCGATGTAGGTCGTGCGAAAGTGCTCGGCAGTCATTCCAAGGGCGGCGTACATGAGGCGGAGTCCGGGCTCGAAGTGCAGGGCGAGGAAGCCCCCGAGCGCGTCGGCGCTGGAGAGATGATCGGCTGCCCAGTTGTCGCCGAATGCGCCGTAGCCGCCGCCCGCGATGCTGCTGACATGCCGCAGTCGATGAGGATCGATGTAGGCGGCAGCCGCGAGCGCCCACGGGCCTCCCTCCGACCAGCCCGTCACGCCGAACGCGTCGTGGCCCAACGCATCGGCGATCGTCGTCAGGTCGTCGGCCCACCCGGCATAGGTGCGCGTTTTCTGGGGGCTGGACTGCCCGATGCCGGGGCGATCGACGCAGACGAGGCGCAATCGGTTCTTCGATGCGGGTCGTGCCAGGAGGCGCGCCTCGAGCCGGCTGCTGGGGCCGCCGTGATTGTGGATCACCAGCGGTCCCTCTGAATCACCCACCTCGACATAGGCAAGGGTGCGGCCATCCCGGGTCGTTGCCGTTCGCGTCGGCCCGACGGGAGGGAGCGCGGATCCCGGGGCCGGCCCCATAGGCGTTGACATACAAAGGGACCTCACCCTGAGGATCGGCCCAGAGGGCCGCGTCTCGATTCGGGCGACGTAGCCTTCGCCCTTTGGTCGGTAACAGTGAGGTGCTGCGACACGGCTTCTCCAATGATCTCTTGTGTGGCCCATCCTTCGAGACGCGCCCTCCGGGCGCTCCTCAGGATGAGGTTTCCTTCTATTCTGACGCCCATGGGTCCGGCCCCGCACCTGCCGCTCGCGAGTCGTTCGTGGTCACATCCATGGTCCCACTCCGATGATGCGCCGAGCCCGTGACAAAGCAGTGCTATAGTTCGCTGCCGGGGACGTTCGGTAAAGCGGCCGTTCCGCGCGAGAGCAGCAAAGCGTGTGCGCAACGAAGTTCCTGTCAGCCGATGTCGATTCCAGCCCTGCCCGAACGTCGATGGGGTGACGGGATCGTCCGTCGGAGCGAAGGAGAGCGAGATGGCGCAATACATGCTGCTGCTGCACCAGGTGCCGAACTACACCATGGACCTGCCGCGCGAGAAGATGCTGGAGATGATCAGGCGCTACTCGGCCTGGGCCGACAGCCTGCGGCAGAAGGGCAAGCTGGCCGGCGGCGAGAAGCTCGCCGCAAGCGGTGGCCGGCACATCAAGGTCCAGGATGGCCGGCCGGTCGCCAGCGACGGCCCCTATGCCGAGGCCAAGGACGTGATCGGCGGCTACTTCGTCATCGAGGTGCGCGATGCCGCCGAGGCGGAAGCCATCGCCCGGGAATGTCCTCATCTCGCCGTCGCGGCCACCAACTGGGTCGAGCTGCGTCCGATCGAGGATACGTCGCAGGCTCGCGCGGCGGCGAGCTGAGCCGCACCCTTGGCGGGTTTTCCGGCTGGCCCCTCTGATCGACCCTCGGACGGTCGGGTCCACCGGCTCGTCGAGTCGCTCGCCCGCGATTCGGCGAGCCGGCTGGTCGCTGCCCTGGCGCGCCGCCTCGGTGCCGGCCGCATCGCCGTCGCCGAGGATTCGGTGCAGCATGCTCTCCTCCAGGCGCTGACCTCGTGGCCCTTCAAGGGCGTGCCCGCCAGGCCCGAGACGTGGCTCGCAATCGTGGCCCGCAACCGCGCCTTCGACCTGCTGCGGCACGAGGCGCGCGGCCTCGCGCTCGCCGGCGAGCTTGTGCCGCTCGCGCCGGTGACGGAACGGCATGACGGCCATTTCGATCGCGAGCTCAGCGACGATGAGCTGGCGCTTCTGTTCGCCGTCTGCCATCCGGTCCTGTCGCCGGAGCTGCGCGTCACCTTCGCCCTGAAGTCGGTGTGCGGCCTCACGGTCCGCCAGATCGCCGCCGGGCTGCTGGGCGAGCCGGCGGCGATCGCGCAGCGCCTGGTGCGGGCGCGCCGCCAGCTCGGGACGATCGGGATCGCCATCGAGGCGCCGCCGCCCGAGGCGCTGGCCGAGCGTGCCGAGTCGGTGCGCACCGCGCTCTACCTGATGTTCAACGAGGGCTACTCGGCGTCATCCGGCGAGGCGCTGGTCCAGGCCGAGCTCTGCGTCGAGGCGGTACGGCTCGCCCGCGCGCTGGCGCGGCATCCGATGACGGCGGGCCCGGCCAGCGACGCGCTGGCGGCGCTGCTCGCCCTCACGGCCGCCCGCCTGCCGACCCGGGTCGGGCCGGACGGCGTTGCCCAGCTTCTGGACGACCAGCCGCGCGAGCGCTGGGACGGCCGGCTGATCGTCGCGGGCCTCGCCCATCTCGAGCGCTCGGCCGCCGGCGAGGAACTCACCGTATGGCATCTGCGGGCCGAGATCGCCGCCCTTCACGCCACGGCGCCGAG
>LNFM01000692.1_pt1 | contig 103650 bp, 94 predicted proteins | sample 596031 | NCBI WGS metagenome assembly LNFM01 (sample SAMN04254537, study PRJNA301005) | activated carbon metagenome | isolation source: dual media filters at the Ann Arbor, Michigan drinking water treatment plant | place: USA: Ann Arbor
GACTTATCCACAGTTGCTGGTAACAAAATCAGCAATCCGCCCTGGGTCAAATTTCAATCGGCAGGGTGGGTCAATTTTCCATCAGCGCCAACAATCTGGTCTCAGCAAGCTCCGCAATCAGTGCCTTTTCTCGTGCGTTGAGTGTTTGAACCTCGCCTTTTCGGTACGCGAGGTCTTTCGCCAATTTGGCGATTCTGGGGTGATGGTTGGCCATCAGGAGAAGAGAGCACATGACAGCCGGGCTGTCATGTGCTTGTGGTGCATAATAGCGCTGTATAAACAAAAACCCCGCCAAGTGCGGGGTTTTTGTTTAGTGCGTAAACGTTTTGCTTATTCTTCCATCTGCGACTGCAGGTAGTTCTGCAGGCCTACGGCTTCGATCAAGCTCAGCTGCGTTTCCAGCCAGTCGATGTGTTCTTCTTCGGAGCAGAGGATGTCTTCGAGCAACTCGCGGCTGGCGTAATCACCAATGCTTTCGCAGTAGGCAATCGCCGCTTTCAAGTCCACGTGTGCTTTGTGCTCGATCTTCAGGTCGCACTCAAGCATCTCTTTGGTGTTTTCACCAATCAGAATTTTTCCGAGGTCTTGCAGATTAGGCAGGCCTTCGAGAAAGAGAATGCGCTTGATCAGCTTGTCCGCGTGTTTCATCTCGTCGATGGACTCGTGGTACTCGTGCTCGCCCAGTTTTTTCAGGCCCCAATCTTCGTACATGCGCGCATGCAGGAAGTATTGGTTGATTGCCACCAACTCGTTGCCGAGGATCTTGTTCAGATGCTGGATGACTTTCTTGTCGCCTTTCATGTCTGTATCTGCCGTGCAAGGGAGTTAGCGACAAATACTGGGCCGCTGGTTTGCGGCTGTCAAACCTAAGTGTCTGAATTTAAAGCTAAATTAAATATGAATACGAATGTTTAACTTCTGCATTTTGGCGCTAACGTGTTGTATTTCTTGCATAAAAATTGCCAAAAGAGTTCTTAACCCCTTTCAGTGGCGGTTTGCACTGTGGCCGATATAAATGAGCGGGCATAAAAAAACCGGACACTGAGGTCCGGTTCTTTTTTGGCGTCAGTCAAGCGGCAACAAAGGTTGCCGGATAAGTCATCACGGCTTGGCTGCTTTGAACTTCGCTGAGGGTTTCTCTTATCACTTGTTTGGCTAGGCAGGCGCACTTGCCGCATTGGCTGGCCACGCCGAGTGCTGCGCGCACGTCACGGTAGTTGCAGCAACCTTCGTAGATTGCTTCGCGAATCTGACCGTCAGTAACACCTTCACAGAGACAGACGTACATGGTTGGGCTCTTGGCAGGGCGGTTGGAATGGAAAAGATACTAATGTTAATGAGAATGCTTGTCAAAGCTGTATGTGAGCGACTGACGAGTGGTGTGTTTCAGGCTATGACGGCTCAGCCTTAATTCGGTTGGGTGTGGGCTATTGATGAACCTGTGTGTTGCCAGTGTGGCGAGGCTGATAAACCCTCTGGCGCTGCATAGGTCATGTAAGAGGGGGCGCGGTAGGCAACCCAGAGGTGGTCTTGCCTCGCCACTTGCCACAAGGCGGAAAAGCTTTGCCGCTTACCGTATTTAAATCCGACTAAATATTGTCAAATCATTGTTTTTATTGGGTTTTTTAGTTTGGCACAGGCATTGCTTATGGTCTTGCACGGAAGACAGACATGCCAGCAGGCAAAGGTTTCTGACCATGAGCATCAGCTTCGATCGGGCACTCGGTATTCATCAGCAGGCGCTGGGCTTTCGCGCTCAGCGCGCCGAAGTACTGGCCAACAATATCGCCAACGCCGATACGCCTAATTACAAGGCGCGCGACGTTGATTTCGCCAGCGTGCTTGCTGCGCAAAGCTCCAAGGATAAGGTCGGGCAGGTGAGTTTGGCGCGTACTCAAAGTCAGCACATCCCGGCCGAAGGCGTGGGAAGTGGCGATGCAGGCTTGGTTTATCGCACGCCGTTGCATGCTTCTATCGATCAGAACACCGTTGATCTGCAGATCGAGCAGTCCAACTACGCCGAGAACTCAGTGCAGTTCCAAGCCAGCTTCACCTTTTTAAACAGCAAATTCAAAGGGCTGGTTAATGCCCTGCGCGGCGAATAACGGGAGTCTAGAGCTATGTCGCTTTCCAGTGTTTTCAACATCGCCGGCATGGGCATGAGTGCGCAGAGCACTCGCCTGAATACCATCTCCAGCAACATTGCCAATGCCGAGACGGTGTCTTCGAGTATTGATCAGACCTACCGCGCCCGGCACCCAGTGTTTGCCACGGTTTATCAGGCGGCTCAGGACGGCGATCGTGGTTCGCTGTTTGCTGATCAAGACAGCGCTGGTGTGGGCGTGCAGGTGTTGGGCGTGGTCGAAGACCAAAGCACCCTTATGCCGCGTTATGAGCCTAATCATCCCTCTGCGGATGACAACGGCTACGTCTACTACCCCAACGTTAACGTGGTTGAAGAAATGGCCGACATGATTTCCGCCAGCCGTGCCTTTCAGACCAATACCGAAATGATGAACACCGCCAAGCAGATGATGCAGCGTGTGCTGACCCTCGGTCAGTAAGCCAGCGGATAAGGAGCGCAGACCTATGAGTACTGTTGGCGACGTAAGCAGCTCGGCACTTGACCGTTACCAGATCAAGAAAGAGACCACCACCAGTAAGGAACTGGGCAAGAACGAGTTCCTCAACCTGTTGGTAGCGCAACTGAACAACCAGAACCCGCTGGAGCCACAAGGTAACGGTGAGTTTATTGCGCAGCTGGCCCAGTTCAGCCAGGTTGAGGGCATTGAAAAGCTGAATGACAGCATGGGGTCGCTGTTAAGTGGCTACCAGTCCTCACAAGCCCTGCAGGCGTCTTCACTGGTCGGGCGCAAGGTGATCATCCCTAGCGACAAGGCTGTGGTGGACACCAGTGAAAGCTTCAAGGCCAGCCTGGTGTTGCCGGCCAGCAGCAGCAACGTCTATGTGAGCGTTTACGACAAGACAGGTGCTGCGGTCAGTCGGGTCAATCTGGGTGAGCAAGCGGCCGGTAATGTCAGCTTTATCTGGGATGGCAAAGATGCCAGTGGCAAGGTTTTGCCGCCTGGTACTTACAAGTTTGAGGCGCAAGCTACTTACCCCACTGGCACCAAAGGCCTTTACACCATGCTGCCTGCCAACGTTGATAGCGTGACGCTGGGCGGTAAAGAGTTGACGTTAAACCTGGCTGGGTTGGGTTCAGTGCCACTTTCCCAGGTTCAGGTCATCGGTCAGTAGTACTCAGCATTTAGCGGCCGGACGTTCCGGCAAAGGAGACATCCATGTCCTTCAATATCGGTTTGAGCGGGTTGCGAGCAGCAACCAGTGATCTCAACGTCACCGGCAACAACATTGCCAACGCGGGCACGGCGGGCTTCAAGCAGTCACGGGCTGAGTTTGCCGACGTGTATGCCGCTTCAGTTTTGGGTACAGGCTCAAACCCTCAGGGCAGTGGCGTGCTGTTGTCCAATGTTTCGCAGCTTTTTAACCAAGGCAACATCAACTATACGCAGAACGCTCTGGATTTGGCGATCAACGGCAACGGTTTCTTCCAGACCAGCAACAACGGCGATGTCAGTTACACGCGGGCTGGGTATTTTGGAACGGATCGCGAGGGGTTCATGGTCAATAACTTTGGCTATCGCCTCCAGGGTTATACGGTTGATCCTGCTGGCAACCTGCAAAACGGAATTGTAGGTGACTTGCAGATTGAAACCGCGAGCCAGGCACCGCGTGCGACAGAAAGCCTTGATCAGGTTTTCAATCTGAACTCGACCAATCAAATACCTACCACGGTTCCTTTCAATCCAGCAGATCCGACTTCCTATAATTCCTCCACATCGACCAATATTTACGACTCACAAGGTAACTCCCATGTATTCACCCAGTATTTTCTGAAGACAGGGCCGAATACTTGGAATATGAACGTCTTGGTTGATGGGCGTAACCCCGGTGATCCGAGTGTCACTACACCATTTAGCGTTCCGCTCAGCTATACAGCTTCGGGTCAGCTGGATCTAGTCGCTTTACAGGCGTCGGCCCCGGCTGGCTTCACCGTTGATGTTAATGGCGTAATACAGTTGGCACCCGGTGATCCTAATGCTCCTGACCCTACTCAGGGATGGGTGCCCGCAGCGCCAAGTACGGCAATTCCACCCGTTTGGTCGCCAAATGGTGCGAATGCTAGCGCGGCCGGGATTGGTATTGATATTCGCCAGTCAACTCAGTTCGCCAGCACCTTTGCGGTCAACCGGGTGAGCCAGGATGGTTACACCACAGGCCAGTTATCAGGTCTGGAGATCGACGACACTGGGGTGATCTTTGCCCGCTACACCAACGGTCAGTCGCGGATTCAAGGGCAGGTAGTTTTGGCCAACTTTGCCAACGTGCAAGGGCTGACGCCGGTGGGTAAAACAGCGTGGGTGCAGTCGTTCCAATCCGGTGAGCCGGTGGTGGGTACACCCCGTAGCGGAACGTTGGGGGCTTTGCAGTCCGGTGCGCTGGAAGATTCCAACGTGGAGTTGTCGGATCAGCTGGTTAACCTGATCGTCGCTCAGCGTAACTACCAGGCCAATGCCAAAACCATCGAAACCAACAGTGCCGTCACGCAGACCATTCTCAACCTGCGTTGAGTCGTCCTGGGCGGCAAGATCCTGCTTGCCGCCTGCGGCAATACCGCATGGTTGCGTCATTTTAAAAGACTCCTTCGGGAGTCTTTTTGTTTATAAGTTGTTTTTTATCAATGGCTTAAGTTTTTGTTTCGAGTGCTGGCATAAGCATTGCTTTGTAACCTGCATTGCTAAGCGGGCGAACGGCCCAACTCGGAGAATAACCATGGATAAGATGCTCTACGTTTCCATGACAGGGGCGCACAACAACACCCTGGCGCAGCGTGCGCATGCCAACAACCTGGCGAACATATCGACCAATGGCTTCCGCCGGGATTTTGAACAAGCACGGTCTATGCCGATTTTTGGTGACGGTTATCCGGCGCGTGTTTATGCGATGAGCGAGCGGCCCGGCACAGATTTCACACCAGGTTCCATGCAGGAAACCGGGCGCGATCTGGATGTGGCGATTGGCGGTAAGGGCTGGATGGCCGTGCAAGCGCCCGACGGTACAGAAGCCTTCGTGCGTACCGCGAGCCTGAATGTTGATGCGCTGGGTGTGCTGCGTACCGGCAACGGCTTGCCGGTGATGGGCAACGCCGGGCCCATTGCAGTCCCGCCTGAACAGAAAATTGAGATCGGCAAAGACGGCACCATCAGCATTCGTGCGTTGGGTGAGGCACCCAGGGTGCTGGCGGAAGTTGATCGTATCAAGCTGGTCAATCCGGATTTGAAGCAAATGGAGAAGGGCACCGACGGCCTGATCCGCTTTAAGGGCAATGGGCCAGTTGAGCCAGATGCCACGGTAGAAGTCACCTCAGGCTTTTTAGAGTCCAGCAACGTCAACGCTGTGGAAGAGATGACTGCGATTCTTTCGCTGTCCCGTCAGTTTGAACTGCAAGTGAAGATGATGCGCACCGCCGAGGACAACTCGGCGGCCATGGCGCGCGTCTTGCAGATGACCTAATTACCAGCACGCGGCGTCGTTAAAACGACACCCAGGAGAATTTTATGCTTCCGGCACTGTGGGTCAGCAAAACCGGTTTGTCCGCCCAGGACATGAACCTGACCACCATTTCCAACAACTTGGCCAACGTATCGACCACGGGCTTTAAGCGTGATCGCGCCGAGTTCGAGGACTTGCTGTACCAAATCCGTCGTCAGCCGGGTGGCCAGTCCAGCCAAGACAGCCAGCTGCCCTCGGGTCTGCAGTTGGGTACGGGTGTGCGGGTGGTGGGCACGCAGAAGATTTTTACTGCAGGCAGCCTGCAAACCACTGAGCAGCCGTTGGATATGGCCGTCAATGGTCGGGGTTTCTTTCAGGTTCTGTTGCCAGATGGCACGGTGTCTTACACCCGTGATGGCAGCTTCCACCTGAACTCCGATGGCCAGTTGGTGACCTCCACAGGTTATGCGCTGGAGCCGGCCATCGTCCTGCCCAATGAGGTGCGTACTTTTACCGTGGGTGAAGACGGTACGGTGTCCGTGACCACCGCCGGCAACCCGCAACCGCAGGTGGTGGGTAATTTGCAAACCGCCGACTTCATCAACCCTGCAGGTTTGGAAGCCATCGGCAATAACCTGTTTCTGGAAACGGCAGCCAGTGGCGCGCCACAGGTAGGCACTCCGGGGTTGAACGGTTTGGGTACCACGCTGCAGAACACCTTGGAAAACTCCAACGTCAGCGTGGTGGAAGAGTTGGTGAACATGATCACCACCCAGCGCGCGTATGAAATGAACTCCAAGGTCATCTCCACCGCTGACCAAATGCTGGGCTTTATTTCGCAGAATCTTTGATGGTTAAAGCGGCTTAGGCGCAGGGCGTATTCCGTTTTTACGTCAGCAATGAAGAGTTTGAGTGGGGCGTTGTGTCAGCAGGGTTGGCTTCGCCAAAAGCAATAAACGAGGTGTGGATATGAACCGGTTAATCATCATCAGTGCGCTGCTTGCCCCTCTGGCGTTAAGTGGCTGCATGGCGCCTGCGCCAAAGCCGGACGATCCCTACTACGCCCCGGTTATGCCGCGTACGCCGTTACCCACTGAACAGAACAACGGTTCAATTTATCAGGCCGGTTTTGATAACGGACTGTTTGGCGACCGCAAGGCCTATCGTGTGGGTGACATCATCACCATCACCCTGAATGAGCGAACTCAGGCCAGCAAGAACACCAGCAGTCAGATCAATAAAAACAGCTCGGCTGAGTTGGGCGTGCCGAATCTATTTGGTATGGCCGTTGCGCCGAAAAACCCATTGGCGTCGATCGGTGCCTTGGGCATGACCAATGACAACCTGAGTCTGGAAGCAGAATTTGAAACCGCCCGTTCGGCCGATGGTTCGGGCCAGGCGGGGCAAAGCAACAGCTTGACGGGTTCTATTACCGTGTCAGTGGCCGAGGTGATGCCCAACGGTATTTTGCTGGTACGCGGCGAGAAGTGGATGACTCTCAATACTGGCAATGAGCTGGTGCGTATTGCCGGTTTGGTGCGTGCCGACGATATCGCCACCGACAACACGGTGTCTTCAACCCGTATTGCCGATGCACGCATTACCTATTCGGGCACGGGGGCTTTTGCTGATGCGACTCAGCCGGGCTGGATGAGCCGTTTCTTTCTTAGCCCAATGTGGCCCTTCTGAGGATGGTCAACATGACGCTTAAGACTTATTTGATCGCCTTCTTCACGCTGCTGCTCAGCACTGTGGCGCAGGCCGAGCGGCTGAAAGATCTGGCCAGTATCCAGGGCGTGCGCAGTAACCAGCTGATCGGCTATGGCCTGGTCGTAGGGCTTAACGGCAGTGGCGACCAGACCACCCAGACGCCGTTCACGGTGCAGACCTTTAATAACATGATGGCGCAGTTTGGTATTCGCGTGCCGCAAGGCGGCAATGTGCAGCTGAAGAACGTTGCTGCGGTTTCAATTCATGCCGACTTACCGCCATTCGCCAAACCAGGGCAAACCATCGATATCACCATTTCCTCGATTGGTAACGCCAAGAGCCTGCGCGGTGGCAGCTTGCTGATGACGCCGCTCAAGGGCATCGATGGCAATGTATACGCCATCGCACAGGGCAATTTGGTGGTAGGTGGTTTTGATGCCGGCGGCGCGGATGGTTCGCGTATCACCGTCAATGTGCCTTCTGCCGGGCGTATTCCGGGTGGTGCCACCGTAGAACGTCCAGTTCCCAGCGGTTTTAATCAAGGTAATTACCTGACGCTGAACTTGAATCGGCCCGATTTCACCACGGCCAAAAACATTGTTGATCACATCAACGAATTGCTCGGCCCAGGCGTGGCCCAAGCCTTGGACGGTGGCTCCGTGCGCGTCACGGCACCACTGGATCCCAGTCAGCGAGTCGACTACCTGTCCATTCTGGAAAATTTAGAAGTGGATGTGGGCCAAGCAGTGGCCAAGGTCATTATCAACTCGCGCACGGGCACCATCGTCATTGGCCAAAACGTTCGCGTGCAGCCGGCGGCTGTGACCCATGGCAGCCTCACGGTAACCATTACCGAAGATCCGATTGTCAGCCAGCCTGACCCACTGTCCGGTGGGGAAACAGCGGTGGTGCCGCGCTCGAAGGTAAACGCTGACGAAGAAGCCAAACCCATGTTCAAGTTTGCCCCAGGCACCTCGTTGGATGAAATCGTCCGCGCGGTCAATCAGGTGGGGGCTTCACCTTCCGACTTAATGGCCATCCTCGAGGCGCTTAAACAAGCTGGCGCCTTGCAGGCTGACTTGATCGTGATTTGAGGGAGCGCACGCTATGGACTCTCGTCTCTCCGCCGGTTTGCTCGGCAGCCCTTCAAACGCTCCAGACAGCGGGGCGTTCAACGACCTGAACCGCTTGCAGCAATTCAAGGTGGGCGGCGACAGCGAAAAAAACATCAAGAAGGTCGCACAAGAGTTCGAGTCACTGTTTCTCAATGAAATGCTCAAAGCCATGCGCTCGGCCAACGAGGCGTTCGGTGAAGGCAACTTCATGAACAGCAACGAGAGCAAAACCTATCAGGACATGCACGACCAGCAGCTGTCGGTCACCCTGTCTAATCACCAGAACGGCATCGGCCTGGCTGACGTGTTGGTGCGGCAGATGTCGAAGATGAAGGATGCCGACAGCCGGCCCAACCCATTCGCCCAAGTCGATGAGCCGGTGCCGAGTGCACCCACCAAGCCACTGGCTCAGGTTGAGAACAGCCGTGACGACAGCTCGCTGCTCAACCAGCGACGCTTGTCCCTGCCCGGTAAACTGACCGATCGCCTGCTGGCCGGCATTGTGCCGTCCGCCACTGCCGCCGAGGGCCAGCCGTTGGCGCAAAACGACTGGATTCCGGCCAAGGCGTTTGCCGCCCCAACTGACACGGCGGTGGGCTTAAACGGCACTGACGCCATCACCGGCCGCCGCATTGCCCAGCCACCGTTGGCGCCAGGTAAGGCGGCTTTTGGCTCGAAGGATGAATTTATCGCCGCCATGTTGCCCATGGCCGAGAAGGCCGCCGACAAGATTGGCGTCGACCCGCGCTACCTAGTGGCCCAGGCTGCGCTGGAAACAGGCTGGGGCAAGTCGATCATTCGTCAGCAAGACGGCAGCAGCAGCCACAACCTGTTTGGCATCAAGACCCACAACACCTGGGAAGGCGATTCGGCGCGCGTGCTGACCACCGAATTCAAAGGCGGCAAAGCCGTCAAGGAAGCCGCCTCGTTTCGTGCCTATGAATCGTTCGAGCACAGCTTTAACGATTACGTGAGCTTCCTACAGGGCAATGGCCGTTACGAAAAAGCCCTGGCAAGCACCGATAAGCCCGAGCAGTTTGCCCGCGAGTTGCAGAAGGCCGGTTACGCCACCGACCCGCAATACGCCCGCAAAATCAATCAGATCGCGCGGCAAATGCAGACCTATCAAACTGTCGCGGCCGTCAGTACGCCGTCCACTAACGGATGATGACGCATGGCTGACTTACTCAACATTGGTCTGTCGGGACTGGCGGCCACTAAAACGTCATTGACGGTCACTGGCCACAATATCGCCAATGTCAATACGCCGGGATTTTCAAGGCAAGACACGGTGCAGGCGACTCGTGTGCCGCAGTTCAGCGGTGCAGGCTATGTAGGCTCTGGCACGACGCTTGTAGATATCCGCCGCAGTTACAGTGAGTTTCTGACCACTCAATTACGCAGCAGCACCGCACTCAGCAGCGATGTGTTGTCGTATAAAAGCCAAATTGAGCAGCTGGACTCGCTCTTGGCCGGTTCTACAACCGGCATTACGCCATCGTTACAGAAGTTTTTTTCGTCGCTACAGACTGCTGCAGAAGACCCATCGAATATTCCTGCCCGGCAACTGGTGCTTTCAGAGGCTGAGGGGCTGGCGCGTCGTTTCAACACCATTTATGACCGGCTGGCCAGTCAAAACGAATTCATCAACAAACAGATGAAGGCCACCACCGATCAGGTGAACCGCTTGGCAGGTACTGTTGCTCAGCTTAATGATGCAATTGCAATTGCCGCGGCAAATGGTGCGACCCCAAATGATTTATTGGATGCCCGTGAAGAGGCCGTGAGGCAGTTATCAACGTATATCGGCGTAACGGTCGTGCCTCAGGATGACAACACTTACAACCTTTTTGTCGGCAGCGGCCAGCCCTTGGTTGTTGCCAATGCAGCCAGCAAGCTTGAGGCTGTAGCCGGGCGTGGTGATCCGACCCGTTTTGAAATTGATTTTGTCAGTGGCGCATCCCGACAAACAGTCACCACCTTGCTTTCTGGTGGGGAGCTGGGTGGTTTAATTCGTTACCGCGAAGAGGTCTTGGACTCTACGCTCAACAGCGTAGGTCGCCTGGCGATTGCAATAAATACCGAAATTAATGCACAGCTCGGGCAGGGGCTGGATCTCAAAGGCAATGTCGGTACCGCACTGTTTAACGATCTCAACAGCACACAACTGGCAGGCCTGCGTGGCCGACCCTTTTCCGACAATATCTCTGCTGTCGATGCGTCGGTGACGATTCGCGACAGTCAGTTGCTTACTACCAGTGATTACCGTTTGGAATACGACGGAACCACCTTGCCTACCGGTTATACAGCCCGTCGATTAAGTGATAACACCGTGATGAGTGTCAGTGCTGACGGCAGCGGTATTTTGCGTTTGGCCAACGCTCAAGGGGTTGATCAAGGTATTGAAATAAGCCTGACTGGTACCCCAGCAGCGGGGGATCGATTCCTTATTCAGCCTACAAGGCGAGGTGCTACGGATATCGCAGCTGTATTGGATCAGTCGGATCAGCTGGCCTTTGCCGCGCCACTGTTATCGGGTGCCAGTTTACAGAATGCGGGCAACGGGGTGATTGGTCAGCCAACGGTGTCCTTAGTCATTGATCCGGCAAATCTCCCCCAACAAAACTTTGTATCAGATCCTTTGCGCTTGGCTAACCTGCAAGCGTTAGGCAGCATCAGTTTGCGATTTAACAACGCGAGCAATGAGCTTGAGTTTGTAACCCCGTTACCGGCGGGTGTCAGTATTACGACAGTGCCACAAACCTCCGCGCCCCCACCCGCCGTTCCAGCGCCTGCACCCACAGCCATTAGCGCACTAAGTGTGACGCCAGGGCAAAGTAATAACCTGAGCTACGCAATTGTTGTGACCAGTGGCGGTATTACCCAAAGCTATACCGTGCAACAAACCTTCAGTGGACGACCTGCACAAGGTGACACCTTCAGTGTTGGGCAAAATCTGACCGGCGTATCGGACAATCGCAACGCATTGAGGTTGGTTAACTTACAGAATGCTCAGGTCGTGGGTGTGGGCACGGGGCCAAATGGAATTGCAGCAGGCGTCAGCTTCAGTGATGGCTACGGTGACCTGGTGGAGCGTGTCGGTACGCTCACAGCTCAATCGCGCATAGACGAGTCAGCAACCAGCGCCATTCTCAAGCAGGCAACAGACAACCGTGACTCTCTTTCGGCTGTCAATTTGGATGAGGAGGCGGCAAACCTTATTAAATTCCAACAGTATTACCAGGCTTCGGCGCAAATCATTCAAGTTGCCCGGACCCTGTTCGATACCTTGATCAACACCTTCTAATCAGGCCTCAGGGCCAGATGCGGCTTCAAGTATTAGGGCTGAGCGTGGCCTAACGTTTGCTTGCAAGCCCTTGTAGGGCAGTTGTGTGGCTTATGCCAACACCTTTTAGATGGCGTTAACTTCCGTCCCTTCGCGAGGACAATGGGCTGGCCAGGCCAGGTCCAATGCAACATGAGGTCTGATATGCGTATTTCTACCGTGCAAGCATTCAACAACGGCGTCACAGGCCTGCAGCGTAACTATGCCAACGTCACGCGCACCCAAGAGCAGATCAGCACCGGTAACCGCATTCTTACACCAGCGGACGACCCGGTCGCCTCTGTGCGCCTGCTGCAGCTTGAGCAACAGCAAAATGTGCTGGGCCAATATAAAGAGAATCTCACAGCGGCTAAAAATAGTCTGGCACAGGAAGAGGTCAGCCTTAACTCGGCCAATACTATTTTGCAGCGGGTTCGCGAGTTGGCTGTGCAGGCCGGCAATGGGGCGCTGAGCAGTGCTGATCGCGCCTCCATCGCCGCCGAATTGCAAGAGCGTGAGGATGAACTGCTAGGCTTGATGAACACGCGCAACGCCCGTGGTGAATACCTGTTTGCCGGTTTTCAGGGTAAAACCCAGCCATTTGTGCGTGAGGCTGATGGCAGCTACAGCTACCGGGGTGATGAAGGCCAGCGCAAAATCCAGATCGCCAGCTCCCTAGATATGCCTATTAGCGACAACGGCAAGAAGACCTTCGTTAACATTACGGACGCGGGTCGTTTGCAAACCTTGCCCGCTGGCAGTTTGCCGGGCCTACGCGTCAGTAATGGGCTCGTGCAGGACGAAGTGGCATTCAGTGCAACGCCCGCGTTTCCTGAGGCTGGTATAGGTATTCGCTTTACCAGTCCAACGGAATACGTGGTGTATGACGTGGCGAACCCGCCGACGTTACCTATTAGCGGGCCACCCTTTGCTCCTGAAATTCTCGCCAATGGCGCACTCGACAGCGACCCAGCCAAGCAGGACAAACTGGTCTTCCGCGGAGTGGTCGTGCAGTTTGACGGGGTTCCGGCCGGCGGAGAGGTTGTGGAAGTCACGCCACGATTGATTGCCGGCCAAACCGCACAAAAGCAGGGGGTGCTTGACACCATTGCCACCTTGCGCCGTTCGTTGCTTGAAGCGCCGCAATCGCCTGACGGTAATCTACAGGTCCGAGATGCTGTAGCGCTTGGGCTCACCAACCTAGACCATGCCATGGTTACCCTTGACAGCGTGCGCGGTGAGATTGGCGCGCGGCTAAACATCGTCGAAACCACGCAGACTGATAATGAAGACGTTGCGCTGGTCAACAAAAGCGTGCAGGCACAACTGCGTGAGCTGGACTACGCCGAGGCGCTTTCGCGGCTCTCTTTCCAAAGCATTGTTCTTGAGGCGGCGCAGCAGAGCTACGTGAAGATTTCAGGGCTGACCTTGTTTAGCCAGTTGTAATCGTTGATTTTCAACGCCTTAAGTAGCCTGCCAAGGTTGCTGTCAAGGGAGGTGGATGGAAAAACCAAAAAAATCTCTCAAGATCCTAAAGCTTTCCTGCAACGCGACGATAACCAGTACGAATGCGAGGTAAACGGTGGTGCAGTAAAGACTGAACACCAAGCCCGCACCACCTGGCTACCTTAAGTACCCGCCCATTGGAGGCAATTGCCATGTCCCTTACAGTCAATACTAACGTTGCATCGCTCAACACTCAGCGTAACCTGAGCAACTCCTCCAGCGCGCTGAGTACCTCTCTCCAGCGCCTTTCCACTGGTTCGCGTATCAACTCCGCCAAGGACGATGCTGCTGGTCTGCAAATCTCCAACCGCCTGACTAGTCAGGTCAATGGCTTGGGCGTGGCCGTGCGTAACGCCAACGACGGTATCTCGCTGGCCCAAACTGCTGAAGGCGCTCTGCAGCAGTCCACCAATATCCTGCAGCGTATGCGTGACCTGTCTCTGCAGTCGGCTAACGGTAGCAACTCATCATCTGAGCGCCAGGCGTTGAGTCAAGAAGTTGGCCAGCTCAAAGAAGAGTTAAATCGTATTGCCGACACCACCACTTTCGGTGGTCAGAAATTACTTGACGGTAGCTTTGGTACTAAAAGCTTCCAGGTGGGTTCCAATGCAAATGAAGTGATTGGCGTAAACGTCAATGGGGCCTCTTCAAAAAATGTCGGTGCTGATCGGTTGGCTCTCGCAGGTACCGGTTTCAATACAGTGGGTGCTGCAGCTACAACTGCAGCTGCAGGTACGACTGTTGGGGGGACTCTTACAGTTACTGGTCCGAATGGTAAGTCAAATCTTCCCGCCGATATGACGATAGTTGCTGGTGATTCGGCTAAAAAAATTGCTGATACGATTAATAAATCCTCCGATCTGACTGGTGTTAAGGCCGATGCTAGAACTGGTGTTCAGTTGTCTGGTCTTGCAGCGGCAGGCAACGTGACAATGCAACTTAGTTCAGGTTCGGCTGCTACATTAGCCACAATTAGTGCAAACGTAACTGATAGCAGCAATCTGACTAACCTTGCTAATTCGATTAACGCTCAGTCCGGTAAGACGGGTATTACAGCAGGACTGACCAACAATAACGGTAACATCAAGCTTTTTAATGAGGCTGGTGAAAATATTGTTATTGAAGGGTTTGCTATTGCGGGTGTTACAGGTACAGCTAACACTGTAGCGCTTAACTCGATCAACTACTCTGGCACGGTCTCAGCAACATCAATACAGTTGCAGGCGACGAACGATTCCTCTCGAGTCCAAGGCAATGTTCAATTTGAGTCTTCTGGTGCGTTTCAGGTGGTTGCAAGTGCGGCTAACATAATTAGTGCTGGCACCTTGGGCGTATCAACTCTTAATACTGTGGCTGATATTGATATTACCACGCAAGAAGGCGCTCAAAACTCGATTTCCATTATCGATGCTGCTATCGCGAGTATTGATAAAAACCGCGCAAGTCTTGGTGCTACGCAAAACCGCTTCGAAAACACGATTGCCAACCTGCAAAATATCTCAGAAAACGTATCGGCTGCACGTGGCCGTATTCAGGACACCAACTTTGCTGCTGAAACAGCTAACCTGAGCAAAAACCAGGTGCTGCAACAGGCCGGTACGGCCATTCTGGCCCAGGCCAACCAGTTGCCGCAGGCGGTTCTCAGCCTCCTGCGTTAAGCTGAACTGAAGTTAAGCTTGATAACGGGGGGTAGTGCTTAGCGCTACTCCCCGTCTTGCCATGTGAGGTGAGGTTATGGACATCAATAGCATTAGTGCAGCATCGTTGCCTGCAGCTTCAGCGCGTACAAAGCCGCAGGTCGTGCGTGCAGATGCTGAGGCCGAGCTGCGTGGTCAGCCACTGCAGAAGGTAGGCCAGCAACAACAGCCGGCAGAGGCCAAAGCTTCGTCAGATCCTACGGATATTCAGGACGCCGTGTCCTCAATCCAGCAATTTGTACAAACAGTGCAGCGTAATCTTAATTTTTCACTGGATGATTCCAGTGGTCGCGTTGTCGTTAAGGTCACTGATGGAGCATCAGGCGAGTTAATCCGTCAGATTCCTTCTGAAGAGGCCTTGCGCTTGGCGGAAAGTCTCGACCAGGCTCGTAGTCTGCTTTTCAAAGCTGAGGCGTAAAGGGCGTGGCGTGATTCTTGTATAAGCTTCAGCAATGAATCTAAACGCCAACCCATTGACGAGGTGGTTAACATGGCAAGCATTACCGGTATTGGTTCGGGAGTTGACATCAAAAGCATTGTTTCAGCGCTGGTTAGTGCTGAGCGTGCGCCGAAAGAAGCCCAACTCGCACGCCTGGAAAAAGCCAGCACCACTAAGTTCACTGCCCTAGGCCAGCTCAAGGGTGCTGCCAGTGCCTTGCAAGCAGCCTTGAAAGATTTAAACAAGCCCGAACTGTTCAACAAGCGAACGGCCACCTCCTCGGACAGCAAACTGGCAACAGCCAGTGCCAGCACTACTGCGCTCAGTGGTACTTACCAGTTAGAAGTACGCAGCTTGGCGACCAGCAGCAAGGTGGCGACACAGTCGCTCAGTTCATCCTTTGCAGCGTCAGCAGACGGTACCTTTGATGTTCGTGTTGGCAGTGGTACTGGCGTGCAGGTAAACGTAACCGCCGGGGACAATCTGGTGGCGATTCGCGACAAGCTTAATACCGCCCTAAGCGATCAGGGTGTTAGCGCCAACATCATCAATGATCCTGCAACAGGTACATCTCGGCTGGTGCTTAATGCTAAGGAAACTGGCTCAGGCAACGATATTTTTATAGAGAACGCCAGTGCCGGTTTGACGGATTTGAGTATTGATCCAAACGTCGCGGTCACGGGTGCTGCTGCTGGGTCTCTTACCCGAGCCGCTGACGCAGAGTTTGCAATTGATGGGTTGACCCTGTTCAGTGCCAAAAATAGCGTGAGCAATGCCATTCCTGATGTAACGGTAAACTTGGTCAAGGCTGAGCCTGGCACCAACCTCACCATCACCGTTGGACAAGACACTGGTGGTGTCAAATCTAGCATCAAGAAGTTTATCGATACCTACAACGCACTGATCACAACTAGTAATCAACTAACAGGCGTCACGTCCGCCGGCGAAGGCAAGCCGCCCGTTGTTGGTGGGCTGGTAGGTGATGCCTCTGTACGTAATTTGTTGGGCGGCTTACGGGCTGAGTTGGGTCGGCCTTCTACCAGCAGTGGCGATAGTCTTCGCGTGTTGGCGGATATGGGTATTACTACCCAAAGAGATGGCACCTTAAAAATTGATGACAAGGTTTTTGATGCCGCGCTGAAGGATAACTACGATTCAGTCGGTAGCTTTTTTACCGGAGAGCAAGGTTTGATGGCTCGTCTGGACGCCCGTGTAAATGGATTTGTACAAGTCGGTGGCGTTCTAGAGCAGCGCATGAACAGCCTCCAAACGACCATTAAAGACATTGATAAGCAGAAAGAAATGCTCAATCTGCGCATTGCAAAAGTGCAGGAGCGCTTATTTAGCCAGTTTAATGCGATGGATGCGTTAGTTGGGCAACTCAACAGTACCAGTGACAGACTGGCCCAATCGTTGGCAAGCCTGCCAGGCTCTGTTAAGAAAGGATAGTTAGGCAATGAGCAACCCAATTGATGTTTATAAGGACGTTCGGACTCAGCAAGAGGTAACACCCTACCGGGCTGTACAAATGTTACTTGCGGGTGCTCTGGATCGACTCTCGCTAGCAAAGCATGCGATGGATGAGGGTAATGCAGGGGTTCGCGGTCACGCCGTGGGTCGTACGCTCGATATAATTAGCGTTTTGCAAGCTAGCCTTGATAAGGAGTTGGGTGGTGAACTCGCCACTAACTTAGATTCTCTCTATGACTATATGATTCGCCGCCTTGCGGGTGTGGCACTCGATTCTACGCCGCGTAGTCTGGATGAAGTAGCTGGTTTGCTTGAGCAGATTAAGTCGGCCTGGGATGCCATTGGCCCAGAAGTTGAGCCGGTATTAGAATGACATCCTGCTGTTTTTATAGGATTTCTCTCAAGCTTTGTTGGACTGAGCCGATAGATAGGTATCAGTAACAAGCCTGTAACGGAGTCCGTATGAATGCCATGGCAGCGATGAAGCAGTATCAAAACGTCAATACCCAGGCTCAGGTTTTGGATGCCTCCCCACACCGGCTTATCCAAATGTTGATGGAAGGCGGCCTTACACGCCTTGCCCAAGCCAAAGGCGCAATGGAGCGCAATCAGGTTGCAGTTAAAGGAGAGTTTCTAAGTAAGGCCATCGCTATCATAGGTGGCTTGCAGGAAGCACTTGATGTGCAGCAGGGTGGTGAGCTGGCAATCAATCTTCAGCGGCTATACGACTACATGGTCGGTCGTCTTTTAGAAGCTAACCGTGCTAACGATCCGAGTATAATCGACGAGGTTGCAGGTCTTTTACGTGAAGTTAAAAGTGGCTGGGATGGCATTTCTAATCAGATTTAATGCATTGAGGGCCTCTCGATGATCCGCTCGGTAACCCGTTTAGAGCTAGCCGGCAATGCACTTCGGGCTGCTTTGCAGGCCCATGATTGGGCTGCCATTGGTGAGCTTGATCTGCAGTGTCGGCAGGCGGTTGATGAGGCTATGGTTGAGTCAGCAAGCGATGAAGACACTCTGCGTGCGCGTATGCAGGAGCTTCTGGATTTATACCGCGAGCTGGTAAATGTGTGTCAGGCCGAGCAGCGTCGTCTCGCTCAGGAGCTAGTTCAGCTCAATCAATCTCAGCAAGGTGCGAAGGTCTATCAGCTGTTTGGTTGATCATTTCTCCAATTGAGTCGATGCCCAATGGTATCGACTCAGTGCGTTGCGCTTCCCCTTCTCGATAGATGTTTCCTCGCTACAAACCCTGCGTATTTTCCTTGTGATTCTGTTTTCGCGAAAATGCACGCCATAAAATTGACTGTGAACAAAAAATTGACTTAACTAGGGGCCAAATGTCGGCGCTGGCTGAGTCGTTTTGCCCGTTGGCATGTTCTTCACTCCAGGAAGTGCGAATAAATTTATGTGGCGCGAAACCAAAATCCTGCTGATTGACGATAACAGCGAGCGCCGTCGTGATCTGACGGTGATTCTGAATTTCCTCGGTGAAGACCATTTAGCCTGCGACAGTCAAGGATGGCGCGATTGCGTAGCGCAGCTTGATTCCAGTCGTGGGGTGTTGAGCGTGCTGCTGGGCGAGGTGAAGGGCAAAGGTGGCGTCCTTGAGTTGCTCAAGCAGTTGGCGCTTTGGGATGAGTTTTTACCTACCTTGCTGGTGAATGAGCATGTCGCGGCCGAATGGCCGGAAGAGCAGCGGCGCAGCGTACTGGCGAGCCTGGAAATGCCGCTCAGCTACAACAAGCTGCTCGACTCGCTGCACCGTGCCCAGGTTTACCGCGAAATGTACGACCAAGCCCGCGAGCGTGGTCGCCAGCGTGAGACAAATCTGTTCCGCAGTTTGGTAGGCACCAGTCGCGCGATACAGCAGGTGCGGCAGATGATGCAGCAAGTCGCCGATACCGAAGCCAGTGTGCTGATCCTGGGTGAGTCGGGTACAGGTAAGGAGGTGGTAGCACGCAACCTGCACTACCACTCCAAGCGTCGTGAAGCTCCCTTTGTGCCGGTCAATTGCGGCGCTATTCCTGCGGAGTTGCTTGAAAGCGAATTGTTCGGGCATGAGAAAGGGGCGTTTACCGGCGCCATCACCAGCCGTGCTGGGCGCTTTGAGCTGGCCAACGGCGGCACACTGTTTCTGGATGAAATCGGTGATATGCCGCTGCCGATGCAGGTGAAGTTATTACGTGTGTTGCAAGAACGCACCTTCGAGCGCGTGGGCAGCAACAAAACCCAGAGCGCTGATGTGCGCATCATCGCGGCTACCCATAAAAATCTTGAAAAGATGATTGAAGACGGCAGTTTCCGTGAGGATCTGTATTACCGCCTCAACGTCTTCCCGATCGAGATGGCGCCGCTACGCGAACGCATCGAAGACATTCCACTGCTGATGAATGAATTAATCTCGCGTATGGAGTTTGAGAAGCGTGGCTCCATCCGTTTCAACTCCGCGGCCATCATGTCGCTCTGTCGGCATGACTGGGCCGGTAACGTACGTGAGCTGGCTAATTTGGTTGAACGCATGGCGATCATGCATCCCTATGGCGTGATTGGTGTGGGCGAGCTGCCGAAGAAGTTCCGTCATGTGGATGATGAAGACGAAAGCATGGTGGCTTCGCTGCGTGACGAGCTCGACGAGCGCGCCACACTCATGGCCGGATTGCCGGGTATTGATTCAATGGCCATGCTGCCGCCAGAAGGCCTCGACCTCAAAGATTACCTGGGCAACCTTGAACAAGGATTGATCCAGCAGGCGTTGGACGACGCGTCTGGGGTTGTGGCGCGTGCCGCAGAGCGGTTGCGTATTCGTCGCACCACCTTGGTTGAGAAAATGCGCAAATACGGCATGACCCGCCGCGATGACGAAGGCTTGGACGACTGAGTCAAGCCTTTGGCGGTTGCCTGTAACTTGGCGGCTGCTGATCAAATAAAGCCGAAGGATTGACGCCTCCTTCGGCTTTTTATTTTCAAGTAACTGTTTTTAAAGGTTATTTTTTCAGGCACGGGTATTGCTATCTCTCTGGCAACTGACTGTCTTATGACGGCTCGCCAGGCGAGAGAGAACCATGAGTAGCAACCTGCAACTTCCTGAACAATCTGCGCAGAACGATGCCTCCGTCGAGCAGGCCAGCCGTGCTGGTCTGGAGCATGCGTTTGCCTTGTTTAATCAGATGTCGACCCAGCTCGGTGACTCTTACAGCATGCTGGAGTCTCGGGTGGCCGAGCTTAAAGGTCAGTTGGCGTTGGTCAGTGCCCAGCGTATGCAGGAGCTGGCTGAAAAGGAGCGTTTGGCCCAGCGTCTGCAAAGCCTGCTGGATTTGCTGCCCGGTGGTGTGATCGTGATTGATGGCCAGGGCGTGGTGCGTGAAGCCAATCCGGTGGCGCGCAGTCTGCTTGGCTTGCCGCTGGTGGGCATGCTGTGGCGGCAGGTGATCGCGCGTAACTTTGCCCCGCGTGAAGACGATGGCCATGAAATTTCGCTGAAAGACGGGCGGCGTTTGTCCATTGCGACTCGCTCGTTAAACGCCGAGCCAGGGCAGTTGGTGTTGTTGACTGACCTGACGGAAACCCGGCGTTTGCAGGATCAACTGTCGCGCCATGAGCGGTTGTCCGCGTTGGGACGCATGGTTGCTTCTTTGGCTCATCAGATTCGTACGCCACTTTCTGCTGCCTTGCTCTATGCCAGCCATTTGACCGAACAGGTTCTTCCCGTCGAGCAGCAACAGCGCTTCGCTGGGCGCCTCAAAGAGCGCCTGCACGAGTTGGAGCACCAGGTGCGCGACATGTTGATCTTCGCCCGGGGTGAGTTGCCGCTGCCGGATCGCCTGTCGCCCAAGGCCGTGTTTGACGCGCTGCGCAGTGCGGCAGAAACCCATGTCACGGATATGCAGGTGCGCTGGCAGTGCGACAGCCGCAGCGGTGAGTTGCTGTGCAACCGCGACACCTTGGTCGGGACGATGCTCAATTTGATTGAGAACGCGATTCAGGCGGGGGGGCGCGAAGTCGGCCTTAAAGTACACCTTTATCAGCGGGGCGACGTGGTTCGGCTGTGCATCAGCGACAACGGTCCGGGCATTGATCGCGCCACGCTGGCGCGTTTGGGCGAACCCTTCTTTACCACCAAAACCACAGGCACCGGGCTGGGCCTGGCTGTGGTCAAAGCAGTGGCACGCGCCCATCAGGGTGACGTGCAACTGCGTTCGCGGCCGGGACGTGGCACATGCGCCATCGTCACCTTGCCGCTACTGGGTGCGGCGCACCCCTTGAATCAGGAGTAATCCACGATGGCGAGCAAAATTCTCTTGGTTGAAGACGACCGCGCTCTGCGCGAAGCGCTGGCCGATACCTTGGAGCTGGGTGGGCACGATTACCGCGCGGTGGACTGTGCTGAAGCTGCGCTCGTGGCAATTGTGGAAGAGCCCTTTGGCCTGGTGGTCAGTGATGTGAACATGCCCGGCATGGACGGTCATCAACTGCTGGCTCAGATTCGTCAGTCGCAACCACAGTTGCCGGTGCTGCTGATGACGGCCTTTGGTGCTGTTGAGCGCGCCGTGGATGCCATGCGCCAGGGCGCGGTGGATTACTTGGTTAAACCCTTTGAACCCAAAGCCCTGCTGGCGCTGGTTGACCGGCACGCGCTGGGACGTATCTCGCTCGGCGAGCAAGATGGCCCCGTTGCGCAGGAACCCGCCAGCGTGCAGTTGCTGGCGCTGGCCACGCGTGTGGCGCAGAGCGATTCGACGGTGCTGATTACCGGGGAGTCCGGTACCGGCAAAGAGGTGCTGGCGCGTTTTATTCATCAGCAGTCGCCGCGTGCCAATAAACCCTTTATTGCCATTAACTGCGCGGCGATTCCCGACAACATGCTTGAGGCCACTTTGTTTGGCCATGAAAAAGGCTCGTTTACCGGTGCCATTGCCAGCGCGCCAGGTAAATTCGAGCTGGCCGAAGGCGGCACTATTTTGCTCGATGAAATTTCCGAGATGCCGCTGGGCCTGCAAGCCAAATTGCTACGTGTGCTGCAGGAACGTGAGGTGGAGCGGGTGGGTGCACGCAAGCCAATTACGTTGGACATTCGGGTGCTGGCCACCAGCAACCGTGATCTGGCGGCAGAAGTAGCAGCTGGGCGCTTCCGTGAAGACCTTTACTATCGGTTATCGGTGTTCCCGCTGGCCTGGCGACCGCTGCGCGAGCGGCCTGCGGATATTGTGCCGTTGGCCGAACGCTTGCTGGCCAAGTACGTGAAGAAAATGAATCACGCGCCGATTCGTTTTTCTCCGCAGGCGCAAATGAGCCTGATGAGCCACAGTTGGCCAGGCAACGTGCGTGAGTTGGATAACGCCATTCAGCGCGCCTTGATTTTGCAGCAAGGCGGGCTGATTCAACCGCAGGATCTGTGTTTGCAAGCGCCAATTGGCGGCGCGCCTTTGCAGCCGTTGCTGTCGGTGGTGAGCTCGTCTGTACCGGTGCATCACGATGCTCCGGCGGCTGATGCGGGGGCGTTGGGTGACGATCTGCGCCGGCATGAGTTTCAGATGATCATCGACACCCTGCGTGCCGAGCGCGGAAGGCGCAAAGAAGCGGCCGAGCGTCTGGGTATCAGCCCGCGAACCTTGCGCTACAAGCTGGCGCAGATGCGCGATGCCGGGATGGATGTGGAAGGCTATCTGTTCGCCAGCTGAGGCAACTGACACCCCGTAGTTTTGCTTGCAGGTTGTAGGAGCGGGCCATGCCCGCGAAGTCGCTATCGCGGGCATGGTATGACGCTCTTTCATCCACCATAAGGTCGCTGTGGGTGGATGGGTAAAGCGTCATCCACCCTACGCTTGCTCGCAGAGGCTCATGTAGCCCGGATGCAATCCGGGGATGAACCTTAACAACTCCCTGGCTTGCATCCGGGCTGCGACGCTGATTAATCCTGCCATGGCTCTGGTGCACCCAGCAGGCGGCCCATGGCACCGTATAGCCCCAACTCCTTGACCACGGCGAGTTCGCCCTCGGTTTCCACCATTTCGGCAATCAGCGGCAGGTCAATGCTGTTGGTGGCGCGGAAGACCGCTTCAATAAACATGCGCTTGTCGCTTTCTTGATCGATGGCGCGAATGTAGGTGCCGTCGAGTTTCAGGTATGCCAGTCCCAAATGGGTAAGGTTACCGATCAGGCTAAAGCGGCCACCGAAGTGTTGCAGGCCCATGCAGCAGCCGGTGTTGCGGATACTCTGGCTGAGCGCCTCCAGTTCGGCGGCGGGTGGCAAATGGCGTTCATCCACTTCGAGGGTCAGCAGGCGGGCTTGGAGCGGATGCTGCCTGAGTACCTCGATCATGCACTTGAGGGTGTCGCTGTTGCGCAAGGTGGCGGCTGACAAACTGAGGGCCAGCGGCGCCGGGTGCTGCGTGAGGTGCGTAAGGCTGTGTTCGAGCATGGCCAGGTCGAAGCGCTCAGTCCAGCCCAGACGTTCGATCCACGGTAGGAAACGGCCTGCGGCGATGGTGTCGCCCTCCGGATCAAGCAGGCGGGCGAGCACCTTGTGGTGCAGCAGTTGATCTTGTGCGGCGCACTGCAGCACCGGTTGGAAATACAGCTGCAGCTTGCCCTGGTTCAGCGCCGCATCGATCCAGCTGCGCCATGCGTGAAGATCCTGAGCCCGTTGTGCATTGAAATCATCCAGGCGCACCCATGCTCGGCTTGAGTCATTTTGCGCTTGGGCCAGAGCCTGATCGGCCCGGCTGATGACCTGGCTGGGTTCCTCGCCGGGACGAAAGGCACCTATGCCAATGTGGGCAACGGGCGTGCAGTCGCTGGCTCCGGTCTGGCGCAGGGTTTCCAGAGCGGCATGCAGCTCGTTGGCAAGCTGTTCCACTTCCTCGCTGCCGATGCCTGGCGCCAGTAGGCTGAACTCGCCGCCCCGGTTGCGTGAAGCCAGCCACTCGGCGCGGTTGCGTGAAGCCAGCCACTCGGCGCGGTTGGTTGGGCTAAGCAGGCGCTTGAGCAGCTCGCCGATGGCCGCGATCAAGGCGTCGGTGTGCGGGCCGCCGAGGCGTTGATTGAGCCCGCCGAGGTCGTTGATGCGCAGCAGTAGCAGGTAGCCTTCGGCGTTCTGTTCGTTGAGCGCCAGCTGGTGCGCCAGGTGGATATCAAATAAACGACGATTAGCCAGGCCGGTGATGCTGTCCTGATAGGCTTCTTCGCGGAGTTTTTCGCTGCGGGCAGCTTCTTCAGCGAACAGGGTTTTGAGTTTTTCCACCATTTGGTTCATAGCCGTGACCACGCGCTTGAGTTCAGGTGTGCGCGGCACGTTGGGCAGGGTGAGGAACTCCCGACGGCTAATGGCTTGGGCTTGTTGCACCATGGCGTCGAGTGGCCGCAGTTGGGTGCGCAGCAACCAGCCACCCAGGATTGCACTGACCAAACCGCAGAGCAATAGCCACAGCAGGCTGCCCACGGCACTGTCCCAGAGTTTGGCCAAAGCGAATTGTGGGTGGCTGAGCACTTCAACCCGTGCAGCTTGCTCCCAGCCACGCATGATCAGCGCATCGCCCGCTTGCGGCTGCAAATCCACCAGCGCGCTGAACCAGGCGGGCACGCTCTCGGCACTGGTAGTGGCGCTGAGCCGCTCGATCATCACGTGCTCATCGGCAATGCGTACCACACGAATGCGGGTGAAGTAGCCGCTGTCGAAAATCGAACTGACCATCAGCTCAACCATCGCGGGGTCGTCCACGTGTGGGGTCATCGACAAGCCCAGAGCCGTGGCTGCATCTTGAGCGTGAGAGCGTAACTGGCCGAGTAATTGTTCCCGCGAGCTTTCCACGCCGACAATAAAACTGCCGGTGAAGGCCACCACCAGAAACAGGCAGATGGCCAGAAACAGCTGTTTGAGCAAGGACATAGGTTCCTCCTAGCCTTCGCCGATGGCGAAGCCCTCAGCACGCATTTTTTTCAGCAGGTCCTGCCAGCGCGACAGTCGTTTGGAATCACTCTTTTTGCTGTTGGAACCCGGCAGGTAGAGCCCTTCAGCGTTGAAGGCATAAACCGGCAGCAGGTCGCGTCGTTGGGACGCGGGCTTGATCTGGTTGATCAGGTTGTCCAGCACCAGAGGCTCGGCGCTAGGCGTGGCGTAGTAGGTGAGTACCATGTGCGCCTGGTTGTAGTTGAGTGCCTTGACGTAGGTGATGCGCAGTTTTTCGCTGGGGATGCCCAGGCGGCGCAAGGTGAAATACTTGGCGATGGAGTAATCCTCACAGTCGCCTTCACCTTGAACCAGCATCTCAATGGGCGTGGCCCAGTAATCGTTTTGCCGCCAGATTTTAATGTCATCGGAGAAGCGGATTTGCCGGTTGAAGAAGCGATTGACCTCAATCAGCTTGTCTTCCTCGCTGCTGGTGCTGCTGGCCTTAATTTGCGCTTCCCAGGCCAGGATGCGCTTCTTGGCTGAGCCCAGTTGCCCATAGCGGCTTTCGGCTTTTTGCAGGATCGCAGCAAAATCCCAGTCGGCTAGAGCGCTGGTCAGCCCAATTAACAGGATGCAGCCGGCCAGCAAGCCTGCTGCGAGCCGTTTGAGGCATCCGTTGATGAGCTGACGGGGTTGCATGTACCGCGCCTCGGTCAGAGATGGGGGAAGTGTAGGAGCCGGTTTTGGCGTTTGCCGCGCTGAATATACCGAATGTATACCGGCTTTAGCGCCGGCTGGATTCGGTCGTGGCTTTGTTCAGGGTTTTCTGTTTGAGGATGTACACACTCACTAACACGGCGCTGGTCAGCATAAAGGCCCTGGCCCAGAACAACGGTACCAAGTAGGACGACACGCCAATGCTTAGCCACATCAGACTGATCGCGTACACCTTGGCTTTGAGCGGAATGCCTTCGCCTTGCAGGTAATCGACAATCCAGGGACCAAGGTGGCGGTGGTTGATCAGCCACAGGTAGAACCGCTTTGAGCTGCGCATAAAGCAGGCGGCTGCCAGCAGGAGGAAGGGCGTGGTGGGCAACACCGGCAGGAATATCCCGATAACCCCCAGGGCGACACTGAGCCAGCCAATGGCCAGCAGCGTAAAGCGGATGACCGGATTACGCTGTTCTCGAGTGGGCTGCACCACGGCGTGACTTAGTGGTGACGGGGTTTCAGTAGGGCGGGCTTTTCTTCCGGGGCGTTGCACAGCAAGAACAGTGCAGTCAGAAGTTCCGGGATCTGATCAACCATGCTGTCTACCAGGTCGCGATCACGGGCGATTTCGGCAAACTCGGGCTGCTCATCGAACAGACCGGACGCCACCATGATCGGCAGCAGCAGTTCGCTGACTTCATCTTCAGCGTCGTCAAACCACACCGCTTCGCGCAGGAAAACGCCTTCCATAAAGCCGATGCACCAGCCGCGCAGGTCGGAATCATCCGGCTCATCGCCCAGGTCAAGGTCGCACGGCACGTCCGGCTCGTCATCGCTGGCCAGTTGGCGAGCGATATGGCTTTGCAGCTGAATTAGAGTGGCCTCGATCTCTTCGCGTTCGGCATCACTGCGGTAATGCGGTGGCTCGGAGAACAGCGCATCAATCCACTCGCGCTCTGGCACCTGCTCGGGGCAGATCGACAGGGCGGTCAGGTAGCCGTGCGCGGCTATGTAGTCCAGTGCCTCTTCATGCAGCTCATCGGCATCGAGGAAGGCTTGCAGGCGGGAGAGTTGCTCGGCGAAGGACATCGGGGGCTACCTTGAGAGGAGTAAACGAGGCCAGATTTTAGCAGCCTGTGGCATTTAATGCTGGGTGAAAATCGGATCAAACGGCGTATCTGCGGCGCGTGTGCAGGCAGCACTTGCGTATAATGCGCTGCCTGTTTCGGAGACCCTTCATGCTCGAGCACGCGCAGCGCATCCTCAAAGACGTATTCGGTTACGACAGCTTTCGTGGTCGTCAGGGTGCCATTATCGAGCGCGTGGCCAATGGCGGTGATGCCTTGGTGCTGATGCCCACTGGCGGCGGCAAGTCGCTGTGCTTCCAAGTGCCGGCATTGTTGCGTGAAGGCTTGGCGGTGGTGGTTTCACCGCTGATTGCGTTGATGGATGACCAAGTGGCAACCCTCGACGAACTGGGTGTGGCGGCCGCGGCGCTGAACTCCACCTTGAGCGCCGACGCGCAGCGCGAGATTGCCGAGCGGATCAAGCGCGGCGAGATCAAGATGCTCTACCTGGCCCCCGAGCGGCTGGTGCAGCCGCGCATGCTGAGTTTTCTGCAGAATTTGGATATCGCCCTGTTTGCTATCGACGAGGCGCATTGCGTGTCGCAGTGGGGGCATGATTTCCGTCCGGAATACTTGCAACTGGGCCAACTGGCTGAGTTGTTCCCCAATGTCCCGCGTATTGCCCTGACCGCCACGGCAGACATGCGCACCCGCGAAGAAATCGTCCAGCGTTTGCACTTGCAGAATGCCGAACGCTTTCTGTCGAGTTTCGACCGGCCGAATATTTTCTACCGCATCGTACCCAAGGAGCAGCCGCGCAAGCAGTTGCTGAGCTTTCTCGGTGCGCGCAAAGGTGATGCCGGCATTGTCTATTGCCTCTCGCGCAAGAAAGTTGAAGAAGTGGCGGCGTTTCTCAGTGAGCAAGGTTTCCCGGCGCTGCCTTACCACGCCGGGTTAGCCAATGAGTTGCGGGCCTATCACCAAAAGCGCTTCCTCAATGAGGAAGGGCTGATCATGGTCGCGACCATCGCCTTCGGCATGGGCATCGATAAGCCCAACGTCCGTTTTGTGGCTCACCTCGATTTGCCCAAGTCGCTGGAAGCTTACTATCAGGAAACCGGCCGGGCAGGGCGTGATGGCCTGCCAGCAGATGCTTGGATGGCCTATGGCCTGCAGGATGTGATTTTCCTCAAGCAGATGCTCAACAACTCCGAAGGTGACGAGCGACACAAGCGCGTTGAGCAGCACAAACTCGATGCCATGCTGGCGCTGTGCGAGGAAACCCGCTGCCGGCGTCAGGCGTTGCTCGCCTATTTCGACGAAGAGATGCCGCAGCCCTGCGGGCACTGCGACAACTGCATCGACGGTGTGCAAACCTGGGATGCCACCGAGCCTGCGCGCCAGGCGCTCTCGGCCATTTATCGCACGGGGCAGCGCTACGGCGTGGGGCATTTGGTGGATGTGCTGCTGGGCCGTGACAACGATAAGATTCGTGCTGTAGGGCATCAACATCTAGCTGTATTCGGTATCGGCAAGGCCCTGAATGAAGGTGAATGGCGCTCGTTGTTTCGCCAGTTGGTGGCGCGTGGTTTGGCCGACGTCGACCTTGAAGGATTTGGCGGTTTGCGTTTGGCCGACAGTTGCCGGCCTTTGCTCAAAGGCGAAGTGAGCCTGCAACTGCGCCGCGATCTCAAACCGCAACAAAGCGCCAAAGCCTCCAGCAGCGCCGCCAGCCAGTTGGTGCGTGGTGAGGAACGCAGCCAGTGGGAAGCGCTGCGCACGCTACGGCGCAAGTTGGCGGAAGAGCATGGGGTGCCGCCTTATGTGATCTTCCCCGATGCTACCTTGCTGGAAATGCTGCGCAGCAAACCCAGTACCTTGGCAGAGATGGCGCGGGTCAGTGGGGTGGGGGCGCGTAAGCTGGATCGTTACGGCGAGGCTTTTCTGGACGTGCTGGGTGCTGCCGATGAAGCGCCGCGTGCTGTCCTTGATTTGCGCCACGAGTTGGTCAGCCTGGCGCGCGCCGGTATGACGCCTGCGCAAATAGCCGCACAGCTTAAATGCAGTGAAAAGAATGTCTACGGCATGTTGGCTGAAGCCATCACCCAGCAGCAATTGAGCCTGGAGCACGCGCTTGATCTGCCTGAGGCCTTGCTGGCGGAAATTCAGGATGCATTCCTCGATGGCGAGGGCGAACTGCCAACGGCGGCCGCGATTGGTGAGCAGTTTGCCGGGCGTGTTGAGTTGGGTGTGCTGCATTGCGTGCGTGCCGCGCTGCAGGCGGAATTTGAGACCTGAGATGCAGAGCGCTGCAGGTGAAAGCCTTCGGGCTGTCCTTGTGGCGCTGCTTTTCAGGGGCTAAGGTTTAACCAGCCATTCTGCTTTAGAGGTTTCTGTGTCCCTCCCCCCCGCGTGGCTTGATGATGTTCGCCCCAGCCCCTATGCAGACCAACTGGCTTTGGGCTTTCGCCTGTTGCGTTTCTCGCGCCCGTTGGAGCAGGAGTACCGCGACTACCTGCGCGATGACACTTTTGAACTCAAACGCATTGCCCTTGTGGTCGGTATTCTGGTTTGGCTGGCTTTCGCTGTTTTTGATTTTGTATTGATCAGTGGTCCAGAAGTCTGGTGGATGCTGGCCATCCGTCTCGCTGTCTTGCTGCTGCTGTGTGTGTTTGGCGTGCTGCTGATACAGGCTAAGCACACGCATTTATTGCAACCGCTGACTTTGGTCAGTTTGCTTGCCCTCGGCGCGGCGGCCTCTCTGGTGGTGGGCATCGCTCATCGTGTTGACCCCAGCTATCCCTATGAAGGCCTTCTGCTTGTGTGCATGGCGGCTTACTTCCTGGCGGGCCTGCGTCTACTGGAAGCGTTGGCTTGCTCGCTGCTGGTGTTGCTGGTTTATATCGCGGTGGAGTTGTTTGTGGCCCAACTGCCCAGTACACGCTTGATCAATAACGCCTTGTTTTTGCTGTTTGGCAATCTGATGGGAGCCGTTGGCTGCTACCTGTTGGAGTTCAAGTCTCGCGAGCATTTTCTGATCAGCCGACTGATGCGTGTATTGGCGGATCACGACAGCCTTACCGGGCTGCACAACCGGCGCAGTTTCAATCGGCATTTCGAGCGACTTTGGCGACAGGCCCAGCGCGAGAAGCGATGCTTAGGGTTACTGCTCTGCGATATCGACCATTTTAAAGCGTACAACGATCATTACGGCCATCAGGCCGGCGACAACGTGTTGCATCGAGTGGGCAGCGTCCTGCACGAGGCGGCCCGTCGACCTTTAGACATGGCGGTGCGCTTGGGGGGCGAAGAGTTTGCCGTGTTGCTTTACGACATCAGTGATCAAGAGGCCTTGCAACGTGCCGAGGCGCTGCGTTTGGCGCTGCAAAACCTAAAGATCGAACATGCCGGATCGAAAACCGCCAGCGTGCTGACCATGTCGATTGGCGTGGCCTGTATCCAACCGGATCAGGTCGATGCACTGGCTAAACTGTATGAACACGCTGACCGCGCCCTTTACGAAGCCAAGGCCTTTGGCCGCAATCAGGTGGTGGCTTAGCGTCTGTTGGTGTTTCGCGGCAACAGACTCCAGGGCGCGCTAAGCCGAGTCTAGACTAAGTAGCGCTGTTAAGTTGTGCGCTCTTGAGCTCAGCCTGCATATGAATGGCCGATTTTGCCGCTGAGCGTGGCGCGTGCGGTGAATGCTGGTGTTTACCCCTCGGTGCTAGCATCGAAGGCTTTCCATCCTGCGAATTGCCCACCCATGGACCGACTGATTCAGGCCAACGGCCAGCCACATTACGGCATCTTTCCCAGCGCGCCGGGGCTGATTAATTACCGCGACTTTGACTTTCGCTCACCCATGGGGCGCAAGCTCGGCGCGCTGGCCAAATGGCGGCGTTTTCACCAGTTTCAGTACTTTGGCTTGATCAGCGATGAGCTGATCGGCGGCTGCGCGCTGGCCAATCTAAGCCTACTGGGCGTGGGGTTTGTGTACCTGTTTCACCCAGCCAGCGGGCGGATGATCGCGCGTCAGTTCAAATTACCGCTGGGTTTTGGTAGCCATTTTTCGCAGGCGCCTGATCAGGGAGTGTGCGAACTGCGCGTTGGGCGCAATCTACTGCGCCTGGAAAATAGCGCCGCATCGAAGGAAAAACGCCTGCTGGTAGAGTTGGATGACGGCACGCGCATCGACGCTTCGTTTTCCGAAGCTGAACCGGCTTTTCAGCCGATGTACATCAATACGCCGACCGCCGTTAATGGTTGGGTCTATGCACAGAAGGTCGCCGGGGTGCGCTGTACGGGGCAGGTGCGCAGTGCTTTGGGGGATTTTGACCTGGCGCAGATTGCAGCGTTTGCCCATCACGATTGGTCGGCCGGTTATATGCGGCCTGAAACGCATTGGAACTGGGCGTGTCTGTCTGGTCAGGCCGGTGCACAGCGTGTGGGGTTGAACCTGTCTTGCGGGGTCAATGAAACCAGCTTTACCGAAAACTGCTTTTGGCTGGATGGCGAACTGCTCAAGGTCGATACGGTGCGTTTTGTCTTCGACCGCGATCAACCGCTGCAGCCTTGGACCATCACCTCTCATGATGGTCAGGTGCAATTGCAGTTTGCCGGGCATGGCCTGCACAAAGAGCGCTTGAACGTGGGTGTGTTGGCGAGCAACTTCAAGCAAATTTTCGGTCGCTTCAAGGGCGTCTTAAGGCCCTTTGGCCGGCCAGAAGTGCACATCGATAACCTGTGGGGCTTTGTTGAAGACCAATACGTAAAGTGGTGAAACGCTTGTGCCCGGCAGCAGGCTTGCCTCGATAAAGCGATTATGGTTAGCTGGCTAATAATTAGTTTTTTATAGTTAAGAGCCGCTGTCCATGTCGCATACCGATCAACACCGTTTTGCCATGCAAGTAGCCCAATTATCACGTGCCTGGCGCGCTGAACTGGATCGTCGTCTGGTCGAGCTTGGGCTTTCCCAGGCGCGCTGGCTGGTGCTGTTGCACCTGGGTCGTTTTGCCGAGTTGCCCACTCAGCGAGAGTTGGCGCAAAGCGTTGGGGTAGAAGGGCCGACCTTGGCGCGCTTGCTCGATAGCCTTGAAGCCCAAGGTCTGGTGACGCGGCAAGCTGTGCCTGAAGACCGCCGCGCCAAGAAAATTGCCTTATGTCCCGAGGCCAGGCCGCTGATTGAAAAAATTGAAGCCATTTCGGCTCAACTGCGCCAGGAGGTGTTCGCCGGTATCGACGAAGACGAACTGCGGCGTTGCCAGCAAGTGCATGCGCAAGTGCTGAGAAACCTGGAAAAAAGCTGATGGGTGTTGACCTGCAAGCATTGCAGCAACGCTTCGGCTCCCGCTACCCAGGGCTGCTGTTGGCATTGTTGATGGTGGCCAGCATGGCCATGATTTTGGCATCGACCAGCATCAATGTGGCCTTGCCGGCGATCATGCATGACTTTGCCATTGGCCGGCCGTTGGCTCAGTGGTTGTCCACCGGATTTCTCGCCGCCATGACCGCCGGGCTGCTGCTCTCGGCTTGGGCCCAGGCACGGTTTGGTGCCCGGCGCACGGTTCAGGTTGGCCTTCTATTTTTCATTATGACCTCGCTGCTGGCGCTGGTTGCTGGCGCCGCTTGGCAGCTCATTACGCTGCGTATTGTGCAAGGGTTGTGTGCCGGGATTATCCAGCCGTTAGCCATGGTGTTGATCTTCCGCGTTTATGCCGATGGCGGGCGTGGCATGGCACTGGGCATTTATGGCCTGGGGGTGATGCTGGCGCCTTCCCTGGGCCCAGCGGTGGGTGGTTATCTAGTCGACCATTTTGGTTGGGCGGCGATTTTCTGGATGCCGCTGCCGATGTGCCTGCTGGCGCTGGTGGTGGGGCAATGGCTGTTGCCTGATCAACGGGAACGCAGCACGCCGCGGTTGGATGTTCTGGCGTTTGTCTGGCTGTGCGTAGCAATCTTTGCCGCCCTTGGATTTCTTGCTGAAGCGCAGCGCTTTGCCTTGAATGCGCCTCGGGTTTGGCTCCCAGGGTGCGTTGCTGTTGTGGCTGGTGCGCTGTTTTTCCTGCATACACGTAAGGCCATTCAGCCTTTGTTGCCGCTTGCTCTTTGGCAGCATGCCGGATTTCGCAGTGCCAGTTGGGTTGCGCTCACCTTGGGCATCGGGCTTTATGGCTCCACCTACCTGATACCGTTGTACCTGCAAACGGTCGAGGGCTTTAGTGCCGGCCGTTCTGGCCTGCTGCTGCTACCTGCCGGACTGTTTATGGGGATGGCGGCGTTTATGGGCGGCTGGTTAAGTGACCGTTTATCAGCCGCTGTGCTGTTGAGTGTTGGGTTGCTGATCTTTGCGCTCTCCGCTGCCGGGCTGGGTTGGGTCGGCCAGGGCGCTTCGTTCTTGCTGCTGTGTTTCTGGGCCTGCGTGGGGCGAGTCGGGTTGGGTATTTTACTACCCGCGCTGAGCACCGGCTCGCTGGACATCCTTAACGCTGAAGAACTGGCCCAAGGCGCAGGTGCGATTACCTTTGTTCGCCAGCTAGGTGGCGCTTTTGGGGTCAATCTGCTGACATTCTTTCTGGAGTGGCGGCACCGTGCAGAAGGGACCAGCCAACTGGCCGAGTTGATTGCCTTCAAGCAGAGCTTCTGGCTGGTGGCGGTGATCTTCGCTCTCACCGTTGTGGCCGCAGTGGGCGTTAAGTCAACCAAGCGCTGAGCGCTCAGCGTTTTGATGGTTCATTTACCGCGACGCCATCTGTTTAGGCATGGGGCTGCGCATGAGCTCATTCACTTAATGGCTCGAGGTCAGGATGTGACGCGGTTGTCATTATATTGACTGTGGGCCTATGCTTAACCTCGGTAGCTTTTTAGCAAGCGGCGACTGTTTTACCTTCAACGCGCCGTCATTCTTATTGCCTGGCACCGGGTTGCACACGGAACGTACTCTCCCCAGGTATTTTTGCCACCTTCAACCACCATCACCAGCCCTTGATCGGGCGCAGTCAGGTGAGTGCAGGGTGTGTGTTTACCGGGAGCACTTTTTATGACCATTGTCCGTCAATTACTGATCGGTCTGGCTTCCAGCTCGGCGTTGTACTCCGGGCTGGTACCCGCTCTTGGCTTGGGTGAAATCAGCCTTAACTCGGCCTTGAGCCAACCGCTGGATGCTGAAATCAAACTGCTGGATGTGGGCAACCTCACCGATGCAGATGTGCGCGTTCGTCTGGCCCCGGCGGATGTGTTCAGTCGTTCGGGCGTTGAGCGCCTGTACTTCTTCAATGACCTGCGCTTTGAGCCGCTGTTGCGCGGTGACAGCAGCGTGATTCGTGTCCTGTCGACCCAGCCGGTACGCGAGCCTTACCTGAACTTTATCGTGGAAGTGGCAAGGCCAAGCGGGCGGTTGTATCGCGAGTACACCGTTTTGCTCGATCCGCCTGGCTCGGCCAGTCTTGTAACGGCAGCCAGTCCTGCTGCGCCAGCATTTGTGGCATCTGCGCGTCCTGTCGCGAGCGAGCGACCACGCCCGACTGCTATGCCCGCAGCTCAATTGGGCAATCGCTACAGCGTTGTGGGCGGCGATAGCTTGTGGAAAATCGCTACACGGCTGGCAGGCAATACCGGTTCATCGGTAACGGCCGCCGCGTTGGTGGATCACCTGTATGCGCTCAATCCTCAGGCATTTATCAATGGCGACGTGAGCCGCCTGCGAGTCGGCGCGCAGTTGTTACTGCCGGATCGCGTGGCACCTCTATCAACTGCGGGCACTGGCGCTTCTGCAAACCCAGCAGTTTTTTCCGTGGTGCAAGCCGAGGCCGTTGAGGCCCAAGCCCAGCCCGCAACTGCGCAGGCGGCGCTGGATCCTGCCGCAGAGCTGCAACGGCTGGAGCAGGCAAGGGTCGAGCGCGAGCTGGCCAGCCAGATCGCCGAAACCCTGCAATTGCAGCAGAGCCTTGCTGAGCTTGGCGTGCAGGTGCAGCAGTTGCAGCAACAGATGCAAGCACGTGATGAGCAGATTGCCGGCTTGCTGGCAGAGTTGGCCGCGCGCCGAACCGAAACTGATGCCACCCCAGTTGCAGCATCGTCCGCGGCTGTGAGCCCCGCAGCGGCTGCGGCCGAGCCGGGTAATCACTGGTTGGCTTGGATCACCGCCATGTTGGCCTTGTTATTGGCCGGTGTGGCTGGGTTGCTCTGGCGTGTCAGAAATCCCGGCGTGCCGCCTGTAGCCCTGGCGATTTCTCAACCGGAGCAACCCCCAGCAGCAGCGCTTGTCGCTGAGGCCTTGGCGCAGGTGGGGCCAGCAACACAGGCTCAAGCGAGCCCAGCAGTGCCGCGCACTGGCCCGGTTTGGCCGGCGGGTGATGAAGATGCCTTGCAAAGCGCCAATGTTTATATCGCGTATGGGCGCTTGAGTGAGGCGCTCGATACGCTGCGCAAGGCCTGGGACGCGCAGCCACAGCGTGGCGATATTGGCTTCCGTTTATTGGAAGTGCTGGCTTTGGCCGGTGATGCGCAGGGTTTTCTTGCACTGGAAGCGCCTGTGCGAGAATCGGGTTTTAGCCCAGTGCGCATTGACGAGCTCAAGGCGCGGCATGCCGATTTGCTCAATCAGTCGAATGCCAGCCTGTTAGACGAGGTGGTATTGGTGCTTGATGAGTCGCAAGTACCTCAGCCGCCGCAACCGTTAAACAGCGCGGCCAATGATGCCCAATTGAATCTGGATGACTTGTCGTTGGATGCCGACTGGGACTTGGTCAGCCCCTTTGCACCCGAAAAAAGGCCGAGCAAAACCGTTGTCAGTGAAACACTACCAGAGCTTGATGAGCCTGATTTTTTCCAGCGGTCTGATAACCACAACGTACGCAGCCCTTTTGCTGAAACCATGCTGGTTGAAGAAACGGATCACCCGGACTGGTCGGCGGGTGAGTTTCAGGTGTCTTTGTTGGATGACTTGGATGCCTTGGCCGGTGATCATGACAACCTGTCCAAATTGAATTTAGCCCTGGCTTACATTGAGCAGGGCAGCGTGGAAAGTGCCTGCCAGATTCTCAATCAGGTGTTGGTCGAGGGCGACGAGCAGCAAAAACAGGAAGCCCTGCAATTGCTCGCCAAAATCGCCTGACACGCTGGCCTTCTACCCGGCCGTGCCACTCTTGGCGCGGGCGCTTAGCCAAGGCAGCCCTTCGGCTGTCTGTGTCCAAACCCGGTAACGAGTGAATCCATGTCCCATGTCAAAGCCGAAGTGGTCATCACCTATTGCAGCCAATGCCAATGGTTGCTGCGCGCTGCCTGGTTGGCTCAGGAGTTACTTTCGACCTTCAGCGACGATCTAGCCCGCGTCAGTCTTGAACCGGGCACCGGTGGCGTGTTTCGGGTCACCTGCGACGGTGCGCAGATCTGGGAGCGTAAGGCCGATGGCGGCTTCCCCGAAGCCAAGGTGCTAAAGCAGCGCCTGCGCGATCAGATTGACCCACAGCGGGACTTGGGCCACAGCGATCGTCCGTCAGCCTGATTGACCTTTATCACCCGCTGTATCGAATGGCTTATCGAGCGCTGCGTGCCGAGATAAAAATCGCACACACAATCAGCGCGCCCCCGGCGAGCATGCGCAGGGTCGGCACTTCGCTGAACAGCAGCCAGGCGAAGGTGATGCCATAGATCGGTTCCAAGGCAAAAATCACCGCTGTGGTGCGTGCTTTGAGCACACGCAGGCTGGCGACAAACAGGCTGTGTGCCAGCCCGGTGCAGAAGATGCCGAGCATGGCCATCCACAACCAGTCTTGAGCCTGCACGCTGGGCAGCGTCGGCCAGGCCAGCGGCAGGAAGACCAATAGCACAGCAATATTCTGGTACAGCGCTGCCTGGATTGGCTCAATGCCACGGGTGCTGGCACGGTTTAGCAGGGACAACAGAGCAAACAACAGGCCCGACAACACCGCCCACAGCAAACCGCTGGTGGCCTCGCTGCCGAGGGTGAAATCCGGCGTGACGAGGATCAGCCCCAGGCACACCAGCACAACCATGGCGTATTCCATGGGCCGTGTGCGCTCACGGAACAGCACGCCTTCGAGCAGCACGGTAAAAGCCGGGAAGCTGGCAAAACCGAGGGTGGCAATGGCCACGCCTGAGAGCTGCACGGCTTCAAAAAAACTCCACCAATGCGCGCCAAGCAAGAGGCCGCCAAGGGCTAAGAGAGCGGTTTGCCGCAGGCTAAGCCGCACCAGGCGGGCGTTGCTGAACAACTGGGCGAATAGTAGTAATGCCGCAATGGCAAAAATCGCTCGTCCGGCGGAGATCATCTGCGGCGTGGTGTTGGCCAGTTTGCCGAAGATGCCAGAAAGACCGAACAGCAGCGCGCCCAGGTGAATGGCCCACAGTGCATTGCGCTGATTCATGAGTGTGACGCACCTGATCGATTGCGCTGCATAAGAGACTCCAAGGTTGCGCCGCGCAGTCTAGGCGTCATCGTGCGGTGTTGTCTGTCTTGGGAATCACCGATTTTGTCGTCAGGCTCGCATATGCTGTTGGCCTGTTAACGGTTGCGGCGCAGCTGCCTTGGGTTAACCCCAAAATGGCGCGAGAGGGCGGCGCTAAACGCGCTCTGCGAGCTGTAGCCGACCCGCGCGGCGATCTCACCAATGGCCAAGTTGCTGCCTTGTAACAGCTGACGCGCCAACTGCAAGCGGCGGCTGCGCACATAGTCCATGGGAGTTTGTCCGGTTTCATGCAGGAAGCGGGCATGGAAGCGCGCCACCGAAAGCCCACTCAGGCGCGCCAGGTCGCGGACCTGCAGCGGATAGGCCGCATGTTGGTCGATGTGTGCATCCAAAACCGTCAATGGCAGTGCCTTGTAGGCCGGAGCCGGGGCATCAACGCAGGCCAGGCTGGCCAACAACAGGGCCGAGCCTTGCTGAGCGATGACCGGGTCTGCAATCGGGCTGTTGGCCAGCCAGGCGACCAATTGGCTCTGGGCCGGTGTCAGGCTGAGGGTGGCGGGCTTTTCCAGCAATCGATGAGTGGCGTCCAGGTGTGGGCCCAGCTGCTGTTGTAACCAGGGCTGCGCAGGCACGTCGAGCACCAGGCACTGGCTGCCAGATTGGCTGGCGCAGGCATGCTGCGCAGTGCTGGGTACCACAGCCAAGGTTTGCCGGGTGATTAGCCTGCCTTGTCCGTTGATTTCGACATCCAGTTGGCCACTGATGCCAAACACTAACTGTGCATGATCATGGCTGTGGCTTAATCGTTCATGGCTGTAATGACGCAGCGAAAGCAGCGAAGACATGCTGGGCTCCTTGTTCAGGCGCTCAAGTCTACCTGCCTGCGGTGGTTTGGGTTGTCACCGAATTGCCATGCAGTTGTCATGCACGTTTCACCCCGGCTGCGCAGACTCAAGCAAACCCAGCCGGAGGTCGTCCATGACCAGCGCTCAGCTCGCCAAGCCCAGCCGCAAGCAACGTGTCCGTACCCTGTGGATTTCCGATGTTCATTTAGGTACGCGTGATTGTCAGGCCGAACACTTGGCGGCCTTTCTCAAGCGTTATCACACGGACAAGATCTATTTGGTCGGCGACATCATTGACGGCTGGAAGCTGCGCAGCGGGGTGTACTGGCCGCAATCGCACAGCAACGTGATTCGCCGTCTGCTGACCATGAGCAAGCGTGGCACCGAGGTGATTTATGTCACCGGCAACCATGATGAATTTTTGCGCCGCTACTCCAGCCTGATGCTGGGTAATTTGCAGTTGGTGGATGAGGCCGAGCACGTCACGGCCGATGGCCGCAGTTTGCTGGTGATTCACGGTGATCAGTTTGATGTGATCACTCGCTACCACCGTTGGCTGGCGTTCCTCGGTGACTCGGCCTACGAGTTCACCCTGACCCTCAACCGCTGGCTTAACTTCTGGCGCAGCCGTTATGGCTACGGTTATTGGTCGCTGTCTGCTTACCTCAAGCACAAGGTCAAGACAGCGGTTAATTTCATCAGCGACTTTGAAGAAGCCATCGTCCATGAGTGCGCCAAGCGTGGTTTCAATGGTGTGGTCTGCGGGCATATTCACCATGCTGAAATTCGTCCGATGGGCGATGTGGTGTACATGAACTGCGGCGATTGGGTGGAGTCCTGTACGGCGTTGATCGAACACCTGGATGGCAGCATCGAGTTGTATCGCCTGGCCGATGATCAGGCCCGTCAGGCGCAGCTCGAGCCGACGCCTGTGGTTGCTGCCGAGCCTGCGCTGTGAGAATCCTGATTGTTTCCGATGCCTGGACGCCACAGGTCAACGGCGTGGTCACCAGCCTGCAAGCCTTGATCAGCGAACTGCGAGGCTTGGGGCATCAGGTCAAACTGCTGTCGCCCGCCGTTTTTCGCGCCGTACCGTGCCCCAGTTATGCGGAAATTCCGCTGGTCTGGAACCTGTGGCGAGTAGGCCCGGCTATTCGCGCCTATCAACCGGATTGCGTGCATCTGGCCACTGAAGGCCCGCTGGGTTGGGCCGCGCGGCGCTGGTTGAGCGCGCGCGGGTTGGCTTTCTCCAGTGCCATCCACACGCGCTTTCCCGAATACGTACACACCCGCTGGCCCTGGGTGCCGTTGCGCTGGGGTTATGCCTTTTTGCGCGCGTTTCATCGGCCAAGCCAGGCGGTATTGGTGACCACTGAACGCATGCGTGATGAGTTTGCAGGGTGGGGCTTCAAGCGTCTGGTGCTGTGGCGCAAGGGCGTCGACACACGGTTATTTCGTCCATCGGCGACATCGCCCTGCCGGGTTGAACCGGTATTTCTGTATGTGGGGCGGATTGCCCCGGAAAAGAACATCGAAGCTTTCCTTACCCTTGATTTACCGGGGGAGAAGCGCGTGGTCGGCGATGGCCCGCAACGCGCCGCTTTGCAGGCTGCTTATCCGCAGGTGCGTTTTCTCGGCTATCAGCATGGTCAGGCGCTGGCCCAGGCTTTTCAACATGCCAGCGTGCTGGTGTTCCCCTCGCGCACTGATACCTATGGTTTGGTGATGCTGGAGGCCATGGCTTGCGGTACGCCGGTGGCTGCCTTTCCGGTGGCCGGGCCATTGGATGTGTTGCAGGCGGATGTAAGCGGGGTGATGGATGAGGATTTGCGCGCGGCCTGTCTGGCAGCCTTGGACTTGAACCGTGAGCGCTGCGCCACTGCCGCCGCGCAGCAATCCTGGCGAGCCTCGGCGCTGGAGTTTTTGGCGCAGCAGCCTTTGCTTGATGGTGAGCTATGCATGCCCGTCAGGCCATGTTCACAGCGCGCAACGGGCGAGCAGGCGCTTACATAATGACTTTGTCGCGCAGCTTGTTAGCGGCGTGATCAAGTGCCTGGATGACTTTTTCTTTGTCGAAGTTCTGGATGCCATTAGTGTCCAGATACATGGAAAAACCCGGCAACTCATGTTCGACATAGCTCGATGTCGCGCCCAAGTCACGGCGGAAGTCCACCACCTGATAAATCTGCACCGGACGGGTAAAACCTTTGACGGTGATCTGGCCTTTATCGCGGCACATGATCACGTCTTTGACCAGTGAGTAGGTCTCGTGAGAAATCAGGATTTCACCTGATTCCGCAGCGCTCTCCAAACGGCTGGCCAGGTTCACGTCGCGACCGATAATGGTGTAATCCATGCGCGTGTCAGCGCCGAAATTACCCACGGTGCAGTAACCGGTGTTCAGCCCCATGCGGATTTCCAGTGGCTTGGTGATGCCCTGGGCTCGCCACTGTTGGCGCAGTACTTTCATGTGTTTGCGCATGGCGATGGCCATGGAGACTGCATTCACCGCATCTTTCTTAGCGCCTTTGCTGCTCGGGTCGCCAAAGAAAACCATCACACAATCGCCGACGAACTTGTCGATGGTGCCGCCGTATTTCAGGCAGATCTTCGACATTTCGTTGAGGTAAGTGTTGAGCAAATCGGTCAGGGCTTCGGCTTCCAGTTCTTCAGAGAGTTCGGTAAAGCCCTTGATGTCGGAGAAGAACACCGTGAGTTTTTTGCGCTGGGTTTCCAAGCGCACACTCTTCTTGCCGGTGAAGATCGATTCCCATACTTGAGGTGACAAGTACTTAGCCAGGTTGCGTGCCAGGCGCGCGGCCTTTTCCTGTTCGCGACTGATCTCCGCCCGCACCTGCGCCAGGCGCAGCCCTTGCTGGTGGACGTAGTAGGCGGTGATGCAGATGTACAGTGTGGTGAACCCGATGCTAACCAAGGCAACCAGAGCGGGGGTGTGGATGTTGGGCGTGATACCCGTCAAGGCCAGGGTGAACACCGCGCTGCTTGCGGCGATCAGGCTGGCGAGCCCTAGGTAACGCAAGCCGCCAATCACCAGGGCGCTAAAGGCCATTATCAGCAGGGCCATTAGGCTCGGCACCACAGAAAAACCAAGTAAGGAAAGCGTGGCGCCGCAATGTAAAGCGTCGACAAATAACAGGCTGAGGGTGGTGCGTTGCGGGTGATCGCGCTTGAAGCGCAGGCTTAAATGATGAGCCAGATGCGGGTAGAGCAGGGCGTAGGGCACCATCCACAAAATCACATAGCTGAAGTGCTGGGTATAGGTGCCGGCCGCGATGCTGGCGGCCATGGCGATATAAGCGAGCACGCGTGTGTAGTATTCGCGCAGTGGCGGGGCGGGCAATTCAGAAAGACGCGGGGTGCTTTTAACGTTCATCCGGGTGAGCTGTCCCTACTGCTAGCAGATGCGCCGTTGGCCGAGCGCCGGGTTTGCAGACGCCATCTAGCCTGCAAAGAGCCGGGATCATAACCAAGCACAGGACAAGCGCCAAGGGTATCGGCTCAAAGGTGTGCGATCAGTGACGGTCGGCCAGCCCAACCTTTATTCGAGTATGCCGCGTAAGGCGTGCGCGCGGTTGTTAGAACTTGATTCGGCCGGTGAACGCATCCTTGAGCATCACCCAGTCCCCCAATAGTGAATAGAGCGGGTAATCGAAGGTTGCGGGGCGGTTCTTTTCAAAAACAAAGTGGCCGATCCAAGCAAATCCATAGCCAATCACGGGCAGGGCCAGCAGCCATAACCATTGTTGCGTCAGCAGGGTATAGGCCAGCACGCTGAGTACGAGCAGGCTACCTACATAATGCAGGCGACGGCAGGTGGCATTACTGTGCTCTTGCAGGTAATAAGGGTAAAACTCGGCAAAACTTTTGAAGCGGTCAGCAGGCGCGGTCATCGGTTGCCTCCGGTTTTATGCGAGTGGCTGCTGCGCGGTATTGCTTTGATGGCAGCTTGGTCTGAGTCTAGGTCGGCGGGCGCGCTAAGCCACTGACATTCGGTGCCAGTTTAGTATCCTTGGGCCGTCCTCCCTTTTGCCGACAATAAGAATAACCATGAGCGAACGAACCACTTCCTCCAGTTGGGCTTCTGGCATTGTCGCTGCGCTTGAGCTGGGCGGCGTTGATTGCCGCCAGTTGTTTGCCCAACTGGGTCTCGATTACGCGGCATTGACCAACCCTGATGCGCGCTTTGCGCAAGATGCCATGACCCGCTTGTGGCACCGGGCGGTTGAGGCTTCGGGTAATCCGGCCATTGGCTTGAACATGGCGAAGACGCTGCGTCCATCCTCGTTCAATGTGGTCGGTTATGCGGTGATGAGCAGCCGCAATCTGCAGGAGGGGTTTACCCGCCTGGTGCGCTACCAACGGATTATTGGTGAGGGCGCTGACCTGAGTTTTCAGCCAACGCCTGAAGGCTATGAAATGGTCCTGGCGATCCATGGTGACCGTTTGCCCTCGGCGCGGCAAAGTGCCGAAGCCTGCCTGGCTTATGCCCTGGCTTTTTGCCGTTGGCTCACGGGGACGCCCCTGCACCCACGGCTGGTTAGCCTGATGGGGCCGCCACCTGCTGACCTTGCACCCTATGAAGAGGTGTTTCAGTGCCCGTTGCAATTCAATGCCGAGCAATACGCTTTGCTGTTTGAACGGGCTGATCTAGATGCGCCGCTGCCCTCGGCGAATGAGGCGCTGGCGCAACTGCATGATCGCTTTGCGGGTGACTATCTGGCGCGGTTTTCCGGCACGCGGGTGACGCACCAGACCCGTCAGGTGATTTGCCGGTTGCTGCCGCAAGGTGAGCCTAAGCGTGAGGCGGTGGCTCAAGCGCTGCTGTTATCCGAACGCACCTTGCAGCGTCGTTTGCAGGACGAAGGCACACGCTACCAGCAATTGCTCGATGACACGCGACGCGAGTTGGCGGGCCAGTATTTGGCGCAGGCCAGCCTGACCTTGCTGGAAGTGTCCTATTTGCTGGGGTTTGCCGACCCCAGCAACTTCTACCGTGCCTTTCGCCGCTGGTTTGATACCACACCCAGCGAATACCGCACGCGGATGTTCAACCTCAGCTGAACGTGGCGGCGGCCGGGCGGCCTGTTAATGCCGCCAGAAGGCCGGCAGCATCAAGACCAGCACGGTCAAGATCTCCAGGCGGCCCAGCAGCATGCCGAATGTCAGCAGCCACTTGGCGGTGTCGGGCAGGCTGGAGAAATTGCCCGCCGGGCCGATGATCGGCCCCATGCCCGGTCCGACACCGGAAACGGTGCTGGCCGCACCGCTGAGTGCGGTGATCCAGTCCAGGCCGCACAGCGTCAGGCCCAAGGCCAGTAAGGCGATGGTGATGGTGAAAAAGAACGAGAAGGTCAGGATCGAGCGGACAATGTCTTCATCCAGGTTATGGCCGTTGTATTGCTGTTTGATCACTGCACGCGGATGCACCAGTTGCATCAAGTTGGCCTTGAGCAACACGTACGCCACTTGAAAACGGAAAATTTTCAGTCCGCCTGCGGTTGAGCCAGAGCAGCCGCCAATAAAACCCAGGTAGAAGAACAGCATGCCAGCAAAACCTCCCCAGAGCGTGTAGTCGCCCAAGGCAAAGCCGGTGGTGGTCATGATCGAGGTGGTGTTAAACGCTACGTGGCGAATGGCTTCCAGCCAATGTAACTCGGTGCTCAGGCAGTACCAGGTGCCCAAAACCAGCCAAATACTCAACAGAATCGCCAGAAAGCCCCGCACTTGCTGGTCCCTGATCAGGGCCATGTAATTGCCGCGTAGCATGGATGCCAACAGCACAAAGGGCACGCTGCCGAGGATCATCAGCACGATGATGACCCAGTGCACGGCCGGCTCGGTCCACTTACCCACCGATTGATCTGACGTGGAAAATCCGCCGGTGGAGATGGCCGACATGGTGTGGTTGATCGCATCAAAACCACCCATGCCAACGCTCCACAGGACCACGCAGCCAATGATGCTGATGCCCAGATAAGCCGCGATCATGTATTTAGCGACCATGTGTGAGCGCGGCATGATCTTTTCGGATCGATCCGACGATTCAGTCTGGAACAGGCGCATGCCACCGATGCGCAGCATGGGCAGAATCGCCACGGCCATGGCGATAAAACCAATACCGCCCAGCCAATGCAGCAACGAGCGCCAGATCAGAATCCCCGGTGACATGGTGTCGAGGCCGACGAGCACGGTGGCGCCTGTTGCAGTGATGCCGGACATGCTCTCAAAAACGGCGTCGGTCACCCCCAAATGCTGGGAAAACATAAATGGCAACGAGGCAAACAGCCCCACCAGTATCCAACTGGAGACCGTCAGCAGGTACATGTCGCGGGGGCGCAGCTGAATATCCTTGGGCTTGCCTTGAGCGATCATCGCCATCCCGGCGATAAAGGTGATCATGCTCGACCAGAGAAAAGCGTTGAGCTCATGGGCGAGATCGAACAGCACCAAGGTCAGCATGGGCACGGCCATGCTGATCGCCAGTGTCAGCAGGAAGATGCCATTGATGAAGGTGATGATGCGTAAGGTTGGCCAAGCCATCTACGTGGGTTCCATTTTGAGTAGACCTGCGGTCTAACAACTCTAGTCAGTGGCGCCAGAAGGCCCGCGTTACCAGCACTAAAACGGTGAGAATTTCCAGGCGACCCAGCAGCATGCCCAAGGTCAACAACCACTTTGCCGAATCGGGCAGGCTGGAGAAATTACCGGCCGGGCCAATAATGGGGCCAAGCCCGGGGCCAACGTTACACACCGCTGTAGCCGCCGCTGTGAGTGCCGTTACCCAGTCCAGGCCAATCAATGCGAGACCCAAAGCGATCAGACCGATGGTGATGGCAAAGAAAAAAGAGAAGGTGATCAGCGAGCGGACAATCTCTTCATCGAGATTGTGGTTGTTGTACTGCTGTTTGATCACTGCGCGTGGGTGAATCAGTTGCTGCAGGTTGGCCTTGAGCAACACATAAGCCACCTGGAAACGGAAGATTTTCAAGCCGCCGGCGGTCGAGCCAGAGCAGCCGCCGACAAACGTCAGGTAGAAAAACAGCAGCACGGCAAAGCTGCCCCAGGTGGTGTAGTCACCCAGTGCCACGCCCGTGGTTGTTACAATCGATGTGACGTTAACCGCGACGATGCGGAAGGCATCCAGCCAACTGTTGTCAGAGTTTAGCCACAGCCAAGTGCCGAAGATTAGCCATGTGATCAGCAAAAAACCGAGGAAACCACGAACCTGATGGTCCTTGAGTAGTGCGCGTCGATTGCCACGCAGGGTGGCTACATAGAGCGTGAAGGGAAGGCTGCCAAAAATCATCACAACAACTGCAATCCAGTGAATAGAGGGCTGGGGCCAGTTGGCAAGTGACATATCGGAAGTAGAGAAACCACCTGTAGAAATAAGCGACATGGCGTGATTTATTGCGTCGAATGGCGTCATGCCCGCTGCCCATAACGCCAAAAAACTAACAAGTGTCAGTCCGCTGTATATCAGTAGGATGTATTTGGCCGCCATGTGTGAGCGTGGCATGACCTTATCGCCCCAGTCCGATGATTCGGTCTGGAACAGGCGCATGCCCCCCACGCGCAGCAGCGGTAAAATCGCTACCGCCATGCCGATAAAGCCGATACCGCCGAGCCAGTGCAGCATCGAGCGCCAAATCAACAACCCAGGTGAGGCGTTATCGAGGCCGACCAGGACGGTGGAACCAGTGGTGGTGATGCCTGACATGGTTTCAAAGAACGCATCGGTGTAACTGATGTGGTGAATCAACACCATGGGCAGCGCAGCAAAGATGCACACCACCAACCAGCTGGCGGTGGTCAGCAGGTACATGTCGCGGGGGCGTAACTGCGCGTCCTTGGGCCTGCCTGGGATAACCATGGCGATACCGGCCACCGCAGTGGCCAGGCTTGACCACAGAAAAGCATCTAGGTCATCAGCGCGTGAATATGCCAATAGCGTCAGCATGGGAATGAGCATGCTGACAGCCAGGGTGATCAAAAATATGCCGAGAATAAAAGCGATGATGCGCAACGTCGACAATGACATGAATACCAGCTCGTGCTCACAAGCAAAGGGGCGTCATTCTACGCGCGCTGGTGCTGCTGTACAGCGTGCATAAAGGCCGCTTTACAAGCGCATGGCGCAGCATAGAATAGCCGCCAAGTGCCGTCCTTTGCCGGTTTCTGAGCCCTTCGATCATGTCTGATAGCAATCCCTGCTTAACCTGTGGCGCCTGCTGCGCGCACTTCCGTGTTTCTTTTTTTTGGGGTGAGTGCCAATCGGCGGGTGGTGTTGTGCCCGATGATCAGGTGGTGCTGATTACACCGCACCGGGTGGCGATGCGTGGCACGGATGCAAAACCTGCGCGTTGCATCGGGCTTGCCGGTGAAGTGGGTAAAGGCGTGAGTTGTTCGCTCTATGAGCAGCGCTCCAGTCCTTGTCGCGAGTTTGATGCCTCTTGGGTTAATGGCGAGCACAATCCCCGATGTGATACCGCGCGTCAGGCGCATGGGTTACCACCCTTGATGCCGCCTGCCTGAGCGCTCACCTGCGGCTGTTGCCTGTGCATGCCCCCTTCACCTAATGGGGCTAAAATGACGGACTTTTTACTGCTGCGAGGTGGCTGATGGACGCTTTAGATGCGCTGCTTAATCGTGTTTCCGCTCCGCGCTTGATCGCTCCTGCACCGGATGCTGCGCAGCGTGAGTTGCTGTTCCGTGCCGCCCTGCGCGCGCCCGACCATGCCCAGCTAAAGCCTTGGCGCTTTCTTACGGTGGAAGGCGAGGGGCTGAATCAGTTGGGTGAGTTGTTTGCCCGTGCACTGCCTGCCGACGCTGCGCCTGAAGCGCTTTCCAAAGCCCGTGCCATGCCATTACGAGCGCCGCTGCTGGTACTGGTGATCGCCCATGTGCAGGCCCACGCCAAGGTGCCGGAGTTGGAGCAAGTATTGGCAGCCGGTTGCGCCGCCCATGCAATTTTGCTGGCCGCTCATGCGCAAGGCATTGGTGCGGTATGGCGCACCGGTGATATGGCCTACAACGCCACGGTAGCGGCAGGTTTGGGCTTGGCTGACGGCGAGCAGTTGATCGCATACCTCTACCTGGGGACGCCTGAGCGTGAATTGCGCGCCGTGCCGCAGGTAACGGTGGCTGATTACGTCAGGGCCTGGCCGCTGGTTGATTAAGCGGTAAACGCAGGGCTGCAACAAAGCCGCCCTGTGCATGGTTGGCCAGTTCCAGCTGGCCGCCGTGGCGTTCTGCAGCGCGTCGCGCAATTGCCAGGCCAAGGCCATGACCGCTGCTGGTCTGACCTGGGGCACGGTAAAACGGTTCGCCCAGATGCTTGAGGTGTTCGTTCGCGACGCCGGGGCCGTGATCACGTACGCGGATAATCAGCTGATCGGCCTCTCGCTGGGCGCTGATTTCAATAGGCCGACCCGCCGGATTAAAGCGCAGCGCGTTTCGCAGCAGGTTGTCGAGCGCGCGCTGCAGCATGTCGGGCCAGCCGCTGAACTGCAGGCTGTCGTCCAGTTGGATCGAAATAGCCTGCTCTGGCGCGTCAAGGCGCGCATCGTCTTCCAGTTTGTATAGCAAGTCTTTTAGGTCAATGGGCTGCGCGGCTCCGGGCTCAGCGTCTAGCCTCGCCAAGGCGAGTATTTCGCTGATCAGCGCCTCTAGGCGGTCACACTCCTGATCCAGTCGCGGCCAGTATTTCTCACGCTCCTGCGCATCTGCCCGAGCTGTCAGCGCCAAGGCGATGCGCAGACGAGCCAGTGGCGAGCGTAGTTCGTGGGACACATCCCGCAGCAGTTGCCGTTGACTGCTGATCAGGCCTTGCACGCGCTCACCCATGCGGTTGAAGTCAGCGGCCAGAACGCCAAGCTCATCACGTCGGCGCGCCAGCTTTGCCAGGCTATTTTGCTGATAAGCGGTCTGCCCCAGATCATGGACCGCGCCGCGCAGTCGATTCAGCGGGCGGGTGATGGACAGCGTCAGCAGTAGGCTGATCAAACTCAACACCAGCATGGCAATGCCTAGCGCACTCAATGGCCAGAGCAGGCTATTGCGCTGCCAGGCGGCAATTTCAGGCAATGGCACGCGGTAGATCAGCAAGTAGGTGTCGCCGCTGGTTGGGCTGGTGTATTCGGTACTCAAGCGCCGCCAAGGCAGACGTTTGCCATGGCGGTGACGGGCTTCAAACTCCGCTGCGCGAGGTGGAAAGGTGCCTTTGATCACCGGCTGACCGCTTTCATCGAGCACTTGAATATCAATGTTAAAGCGTCGCTTGCGACGTTCCAGTAACGCTTGGGCTGCGTGTGGGCCCTGGGTTTCATAGTGCTGCGCCCATTTTTCGGCCAGATTTTCCAGGGCTGGGTGCTGGCTCAGTAGCCAGGCATCCTGATTAAGCATGCGTCCAAGCAGAATCGACAGGCCAGCCACCAAGGCTATCGCCAGCCAGAAGCTGGCAAAGATCCGCCAGAACAATGAACGCACGGGGTTTCCTCACAGAAAAACCGCCGAGCCTATGCGGCCCGGCGGTGGATGGTTAAGCCAGCTTGGATTTAGTTGGCCTGTTGGGCTTTCTCAGCCTTCCAGGCTTTGAATTCAGCCATTTCAGTTTGACGTTCCTGCATTTTTTTCAGCTGCTCGTCGAACGCTTTGTGTTGTTCGGGTTTGAGCAATGCGCGGATCGCGCTTTGCTGTTTGTCCTGCGCCGCCTTGATCTCGGCTTGCATGGCTTGTTTGTCACTGGCCGACAGTTTATCCAGGTAGCGCTGAGTGATTTCGTGGCGGCTCTTCATCTCACCGCCCATCAATTTACGGATTTCGCGATGCTGCTCTTTGCTCAAATCAAGCTCTTTGAACATCCGCGAGCCGTGTTCGCCGCGATGTTCGCCACCGTGACGCGGGCCGCCGTCTGGCATGGCCATCGCCAGGGTTGGCAGGGTTAAGGCCAGCAGTACAGCTGTCAGGGTCTTGCGCATGGTGTCTCTCCTCGTCTGAAACCGGTGGTTACCGGATGTGCCCAGTCTAGGGAGGTCAAGGTCAGGCGCCGTCAGGGCTAGGTAAAGCTTGGGTAAAGAGCGCGGTTGCACTGCTTTACATAGGGTGTTGCTGCCGTTATGTGTTGCAGCTGCGTTAAATAGCGGCTTGCTGCTAAAAGCTGCGAAGCTCAACAGTTCAAGTCTTCTCTTGGCGATTGTAAAAGCGTGCTGTACCCCAGGCGGTTTTAAACGCTGTAGTAATAACCGCGGCTGCGCAAAGCCAAAATGCGCTGGCGGCCATCGGCATGTGGGCCGAGTTTTTTGCGCAGGTTGCTGACGTGCATGTCCAGGCTGCGGTCGTAAAGGGTGAGTTTGCGGCCGAGGGCCAATTGCGCCAGTTCCTGTTTGTCCACCGGCTCGCCGGGGTTGTGCAGCAGGGCTTCTAAAATACGGCTTTCTGACAGGGTCAGGAGTACTTCTTGATCCCCCAGCGTTACCGTGCCGCGTGCCTGGCTGTAATGCAGGTCGCCAAGGTCGAACGGGCTGGTCGGGCTGGCAGGGTGGCTGCGCCTTAAAACGGCGCGTAGGCGTGCAGTCAGCTCGCGGGGATCGCATGGCTTGGCCAGGTAATCATCTGCGCCCAGTTCCAAGCCGAGAATTCGGTCCAGCGGCTCGCCGCGGGCTGAGAGCATCAGCACGGGTAATTCCGGGTGTTCGCTGCGCAGTTGCTTGAGCAGTTCCAGGCCGCTGCCATCGGGCAGCATCACATCCAGCACCACAGCGTCTGGGCTGCTCTGGCTTAGAGCCAGGCGAGCGCTGCTGCCATCGTGGCAGGCACTAACCAGAAAGCCTTCCTGGGTCAGCCAAGTGGTCAGCAGTTCGCAGAGTTCGACGTCGTCGTCGATTAACAGCAGGCTACTCATGGAATTAATTCAGCCACTCGCTTTGTGAGCGCCGGCCTCGGCGCAACAGCGCGCCGATGATCACGCCCAACAGACCCGCCCCAGCGCCGATGGCAAACCACATTTGCTGCTCACTGATAAAGGCGGGCGCAATGCTGGATTGGGCTTTCTTCAACTCCAGTTTAAGCCGCTGATTATCTTGGCGCAGGCGCAGGCGTTGCAGTTGCACGTTTTCACGTTCGCTGGCGCTGCTTTGTAACTCTGCGCCTAGGGCCTCGCGCTGCTGCTCGCTGATGGCCAGGCGTTGTTCCAACTCATCGATTTGCGCTTGCATAGAAGTAACCTCCGCCAATGGCTGAGGGGGCACTTCTTCGGCGAAGGCGAGGGGCGCTGTACACAGACTTAGGAGGAGGAACAATGGAGCTGCACGCATCGGAACTGTTCTCTTGTCGTTATTATTGGCTGTTCAGCGGATGAGCGAACCGTGTGAGTTAGGGCAAAACCCGCTTGAAGGGTTTTACCATAACATTGGCGTATACACCGGCCGCCCGGTAAGGGTCTGCGTTGGCCCATTGTTCAGCGGCGCGCAGGGATTCGAATTCGGCAACGATCAAACTGCCAGAAAACCCGGCCGGTCCCGGATCGTTGCTGTCGATGGCGGGATGTGGCCCCGCAAGAATCAGGCGGCCTTCGGTTTTCAATTGTTCCAGGCGAGCAAGGTGCGCAGGGCGCGCAGCAAGGCGGCTTTCCAGGGAATTTGCCACGTCGGTGGCCATGATCGCGTAGAGCATTTCAATCCTTAATTGGGTTGAGGGCGCGGGCTGCGGCTGCTGAGAAAAGCAGGCTATACAGCCGACGTCGAGGAAAAACCGGCGCAAGCCAGCAAGAATCCACATCTACCGGCATAATAACAAACATAAATGACTCGGAAAGTGCCACCTATGGACGTTGATTTACATTGCCACAGTACGGCTTCTGACGGCGCGCTTGCACCCGCAATGGTGGTGGCGCGGGCGTTTGAGCGCGGTGTGCGCGTCCTGGCGCTGACTGACCACGACACCCTTGATGGCCTGGGTGAAGCCAGCGAAGCCGCACGCGAACTGGGGATGCGGTTGATCAACGGCATCGAATTGTCCTGCACCTGGGGCGGGGCCACCATTCATGTGCTGGGTTATGCCTTTAATCGTGACGCGCCGGCATTGCAGCAGTCGATTGCCGAATTGCACGAGGGGCGCTGGCTGCGCGCCGTGGAAATTGGTAAACGCCTTGAGGCCAAAGGCATGCCTGGTGCGCTGGAGGGCGCGCGCGCTCTACAGCAAGCGTTGGGCGACAGCGGTAATGCGCCGGCGCGGCCCCATTTTGCCGACTTTCTGGTGCAGGCAGGCTACGTCAAAGACCGCGCCGAAGCGTTTCGTAAATGGCTTGGCTCGGGCAAACTGGGTGACGTCAAGCAGCATTGGCCGGAGCTGGCGCAGGCCGTTGATACGTTGCGTCGGGCCGGTGCGTGGGTCAGTTTGGCGCATCCTTGGCAATACGATTTCACCCGCACCAAACGGCGCAAGCTGGTGGCGGATTTTGTCGCGGCAGGCGGGCACTCGCTCGAGGTGGTCAATGGCATGCAGCCCGCCGAGCAGGTTGGCAGCTTGGCGATTCTGGCCCGCGAATTTGGCACATTCGTAACCGCCGGCAGTGATTTTCATGCGCCGGGCTTATGGTCAGAACTGGGCGTTTATCGTCCTATACCAGAAGATTTACCGCCCCTCTGGGCACGGTTTCAGCATGTCCAGCAGCCCACAACAGTGTGATCAGGATGTCAGTGTGAGCCAATTCTTCCAGATTCATCCGGAAAACCCGCAAGCGCGGCTGATCAAACAAGCTGCCGAGATCATTCGTAACGGCGGCGTTGTGGTGTACCCCACCGATTCCTCGTATGCCGTCGGCTGTCACCTGGGTGATAAAAGTGCAGTGGAGCGCATTCGCCGCCTGCGCCAGTTGGATGACAAACACAACTTCACCCTAGTCTGCCGTGACCTCTCGCAACTGAGCACCTTTGCCAAGGTTGATACCGCCGCCTTCCGCTTGCTCAAGAGCCACACGCCGGGGCCTTACACCTTTATTCTCAATGCCACCCGTGAAGTGCCGCGTATGGTGCTGCACGCCAAACGCCGCACCATTGGTCTGCGCGTGCCAAGCCAGCCGATTGCCCTGGCTCTGCTGGCCGAGTTGGATGAGCCGCTGATGAGCGTCAGCCTGATTATGCCCGGCGAGACGCTGCCCATGAGCGACCCCTATGAAATGCGCCAGATGCTTGAGCATCAGGTCGACCTGATTATTGATGGCGGCTTTGGTGGCATGGAAGCCTCCACGGTCGTCAGCTTGCTAGATGACCAGCCCGAGATCATCAGGGTCGGTTGCGGCGACCCTGCACCTTTTACCAGTAGCCGTTGAGCCTGGTTATAATCGTCGCCGATCTTCATGCTAATGCCGCCTATCGTGCGGCAGCCGCCCCTGTTCTGCATGATCGCGGCAGCGAACCTTGAGTATGTCCATGTCCAGCGCCCCTCAAGAACACCCCGACAGTCAGGCCAATGCCCAGCAGGAGCTGCCATTTGCCTTGGTCTATGGTCAGGCGGTCACCGAAATGCCGCTGGACCTGTATATCCCGCCGGATGCCCTTGAGGTGTTTCTCGAAGCCTTCGAAGGCCCGCTGGACCTGCTGCTGTACCTGATTCGCAAACAAAACATCGACGTGCTGGACATCCCCGTGGCGGAAATCACCCGTCAGTACATGGGCTATGTCGAGCTGATGCAGTCGGTGCGCCTGGAGTTGGCAGCGGAGTACCTGGTGATGGCCGCCATGCTCGCCGAGATTAAATCGCGCATGTTGTTGCCGCGCTCCAGTGAAGTTGAGGCTGAAGAAGACGACCCTCGCGCCGAGTTGATTCGCCGCTTGCAAGAGTACGAGCGCTACAAGGCGGCTGCAGAGGGCATTGATGGCTTGAGCCGGGTTGGGCGTGACCTGACGGTGCCACGGTTGGACGCGCCCGAAGCGCGGGCGCGCAAGCTGCTGCCGGATGTCAGTCTGGAAGAGGTGCTGCTGTCGATGGCCGAAGTGCTGCGCCGCGCTGATATGTTCGAGAGCCACCAGGTCACCCGCGAGGCGTTGTCGACTCGCGAACGAATGAGTGAGGTGCTGGAGCGACTCAAAGGCGGTGAGTTTGTGCCTTTTGTCAGCCTTTTTAGCGCCGATGAAGGCAGACTTGGGGTGGTGGTGACCTTTATGGCGGTACTGGAATTGATCAAGGAGTCATTGGTCGAGCTGGTACAAAATGAGGCTTTCGGGCCCATCCATGTGCGTGCGCGGGCTGAATAAGCATGAACCTTAACGAACCTCGTGAGCTGGCCAGCCTGCTCGAAGCCTTTCTGCTGGCATCCGGCAAACCTCAGTCGCTTGAACGACTGTACGAGCTGTTTGAAGAGGCAGAGCGGCCAGATCCGGCCGTTTTCAAAAAAGCCCTGAGCCACTTGAGTAAATCCTGTGAAGGGCGCGCCTTCGAGCTTATCGAGGTGGCCTCCGGCTTCCGTCTGCAGGTGCGCGAGCGTTTCGCCCCCTGGGTCGGCCGCCTGTGGGAAGAGCGTCCGCAGCGCTATTCGCGCGCTATGCTGGAAACCCTGGCGCTAATTGCCTACCGCCAACCCATCACCCGTGGTGAGATTGAAGACGTGCGCGGTGTGGCGGTTAACAGCCACATTGTTAAAACCCTGTTGGAGCGCGAGTGGATTCGTGTGGTGGGCCACCGCGATGTGCCGGGTAGGCCGGCGATGTTCGCCACCACCAAGGCTTTTCTTGATCACTTCAATTTGAAAAGTCTTGATGAATTACCGCCCTTGGCAGCCCTGCGTGAGCTGGAGCCTGAGCCGGTACTGGCCTTCGAGGATGACCTGGAAGCGCCGCAAAGCTTGCAGGCCCGTGCTGACCTGGCTTTGGCCGATGAGCCAGCGGTTGAGGCGAGCGAGGAAACCAGCTTTAGCAGCCTGTTGGCTGAACTGGACTCGATGGAGTTGGGTTTGAAAACCGACTTCGATGATTTGCCTGAGCAGGACGATGAGCTTGACGAAGCCGATGAGCCTCACGAAACCCTGGATAAAGAGCAGCTGCCTGACTGAGGGCGCGTAGGGCGCAGATGGGCGCTAACCCATCCATTCTTCGGCCAGCGATCGGTGGTAGCCCGGATAAGCCCTGGCGCAATCCGGGATAGCAGCTCCCCGGATTTCATCCGGGCTACGGTAACTGCGCGAAGCGCTGACTGTCAGCAAGGCTGACGACTGCTCGTCTGCCCGCGCGCCTCAATTCGTGCTAATAGGTTAGCTTTCGCGTATGCTCCGCGCCCCTTCGACGGCTTGAGTCGTCCAATCACTAAAGAAAACACCGGGAGGTGCCCAGATGAGTGAATCCGAAGAATACACCCCAGCAGGCGAAAAACTGCAGAAAGTCATGGCGCGCATGGGCCTGGCTTCACGCCGTGAAATCGAAGACTGGATTACCGCTGGCCGCGTTAAGGTCAATGGTGCAGTCGCCAGCCTTGGCGTGCGCGTCGACCTGCACGATGCGATTGCCGTCGATGGCAAAGTGATTCGCCGCGAAGAATCCGCCGAAAGCGTGCGCCGCGTGATCATTTACAACAAACCCGAAGGCGAGATCTGCACCCGTGACGACCCAGAAGGCCGTCCGACCGTGTTCGATCGCCTGCCACGGCCAAAAGACGGCCGCTGGATCAACATCGGTCGCCTCGACATCAACACCACCGGTTTGCTGATGTTCACCACCGATGGTGAGTTGGCCAACCGTTTGATGCACCCGTCCTACCAGATGGACCGCGAATACGCCGTGCGCGTGCGTGGCGAAGTCGACGAAGAGATGATTGAGCGCCTGAAAGCCGGCGTGATGCTCGAAGACGGCCCAGCCAAGTTCACCGACATCAAGGTCGCGCCGGGCGGCGTAGGTTTCAACCATTGGTACCACTGCGTGGTCATGGAAGGCCGCAACCGCGAAGTGCGTCGCCTGTGGGAATCCCAAGGCGTGGTGGTCAGCCGTCTGAAGCGCGTGCGTTTCGGCCCGGTGTTTATCACCTCGGACCTGACCATGGGCCGCTGGCGCGAAATGAGCCAGCGCGAAGTGGATATCCTCAGCGAAGAAGTCGGCCTCAAGCCCGTCGCTTTGCCGGATATGAAGGAAAAAGCCCGCGACAAAATTGACCGTCTGCAGCGCAAATCGGCCAAGCCGGTTGGCCGTGCTGCGCGCCCTGAGCGGACCCTGCGTCCGGCCCATGGTGGCGGTTCGGCAGCGGGTGGCGATCAGGGTCGTTCGCGTCCTGCGCGTGGTGAAGGTAGCGAGCGTCCGACACGCAGTCCGCGTGCTGATCAGGGTAAAGGTACGCCGGTGGCTGAGCGTCCAAGCGACGTCAACAAGAAGCGTCCGGCCAAGCCCGGTGCGCAGCGCCCTAGCGTTGAATTGACCGAGCGCCCCTCGCGCAAGCCTGCCGGTGCCCCGGTTAAGCGTCGCAGCCAGCCGGGCCGAGAAGGTCAGCGCCCTGGCTTTGGGCGTGATCGCAAGCCTGAATAAGGCTTGTGCTGGAGACAAAAAAGGCGACCTTCGTGTCGCCTTTTTGCTGCGTGATGATTTTAGCCCGCCATCGACAGACGGTTACGGCCTTCGCGCTTGGATACATAAAGCGCGCTGTCGGCGCGGCGCAGCAGGCTGTCCATCGACTCACCCGGCAGCAGGGTGGCGCAACCCAGGCTAACCGACATTTCAATGGCGCGGTTTTCCACCAGGTATTGAACGCCCAGTACGGCCATGCGCAGGCGTTCACCGACCATTGAGGCGGCTTCGCGGCTGGTGTTGGAGAGCAGCACGACAAACTCTTCGCCGCCATAACGAAACACCATGTCCACGTTACGCAGGCTGTCTTTTAATGCGTTGGCAACGGCGATCAGGGCTTGGTCGCCAATGATGTGGCCGTGGCTGTCATTGATGCGTTTGAAATGATCGATATCAACCATCAGTACAGACAGCGGTTGCAGGGTACGTTTGGCGATATCCACTTCACGCTTGAGCGTTTGCTGCAGGGCCACGCGGTTGCCGGTTGCAGTTAGTGGGTCGCGCAGCGCAGTTTGCAGGGCCGCACGGTAGAGTAGGGCGTTTCGCAGCGGGAACAGCAGGCTGGCCAGCAGCGATTCGAGCTGGGCCAGTTCTTCTTCGCTGAAGCGCTGGTTGCGCCGGAAGGTCAGTTCGCCGAGGAACTCGCCGTCGTGATTGAGGCGGTAACCGGCTGAGTGATTGCCGCGCTCGCCCAGGTCCAGGCGCAGATCGCACGAGGCCAATTGATAGCTCAGGGCGTTGAGTGGCACCAGGCGCTGCACTTCGCTGTAGAACAGTTCGAGGATCCGTTCGGCTTCCAGTGATGTTTGCAGGCGCAGACTCAGCTGCTGACGCAGTTGCGCCAGGCTCACGGGCTTGAGGGTCTTTTGAATGCGACCGGCATAGCCGAGGCGCTGCAGTTTGGCAGCGTCGAAATCAATGGTGTTGGATTGGTTGTGCGTGGCCATGAAGCTCTACCTCTAGCGCTGTACGCGTCGATGAGTAGGCTTCAGCGAAAACCATGCCAGTTTTCGTTTTTTGCTTAAATCGCTTTTATTTCAGTCACTTGGCGCTGTGTGCCGGTGCGGGGCGGCAAACCTTTGCCGGTTAACTGGCAGCGCTGCTGGCAATCTGATGCCAGTCAACTGCATCGCCGCCAGAAAACTGGCGGCGACGTGGGCTGGCTACTGCGCGTCAAAAGCCTGGCCATTAACGCCCTTGCTGTCCGGCCCCATGAGGTAGAGGTAGACCGGCATGATCGCTTCCGGCAGTGGGTTGTTGACTGGATTTTCACCGGGGTAGGCCTGGGCGCGCATGTCTGTGCGGGTGGCGCCGGGGTTGACGCTGTTGGCACGCACATTGGTAATGCCATCGACTTCGTCAGCCAGAACCTGCATCAAGCCTTCGGTGGCGAATTTTGACACCGCATATGCGCCCCAATAAGCACGACCCTTGCGGCCGACGCTGCTGGAGGTGAACACCACAGAGGCGTCGCTGGAGAGTTTAAGCAGCGGCAGCAAGGTGCTGGTCAGCATAAACATGGCGTTGACGTTGACCTGCATAACGCGGGCGAAATTGTCGCCCGACAGTTGCTCAATCGGCGTGCGCGGACCGATGATCGAGGCGTTGTGCAGCACCCCGTCAACGTGGCCGAACTCGGTTTCAATCATGGCGGCCAGTTCGTCGTACTGATGCGGCAGGGCTGTTTCCAGGTTGAACGGGATAACTGCTGGCTGCGCGTGACCCGCTGCTTCGATGGCGTCGTAGACGCGGCTGAGGTTTTCTTCGGTCTTGCCCAGCAGCAACACCGTGGCACCATGCGCGGCAAAGGTTTTAGCGGCCGTTGCACCAATGCCCCGGCCAGCGCCGGTCACCAGGATTACCCGGCCATTGAGCAGGTCGGGGCGTGCGGTGTAGTCAAACATGGAAACTCCTTGAGCGTGCGGCAGGCCTTGGCTGCTTGCATCTGATTAAAACGGGAATGGTACGCGGCCCATCGACTGGCTGCTTATCTCAGCAGTTGCACAGGGCGTTATCCAGCAGGGTGCGCAGTTGCAGCGGGTGATCCACCACGGCGTCAGCACCCCAGTTACGCGGGTTGTCCTGTGGGTGGATGTAGCCGTAGCTGACGGCGGCTGTTTTGCAGCCCGCTGCGCGGCCAGCTTCGATGTCGCGCTCGTCATCGCCAACAAACAACGTGGCGGCAGGCTCTACGCCGATTTTTGCGCAAGCCAGCAGGATCATCTCCGGGTCTGGTTTGCTGCGGCTTACGTGGTCGGGGCACACCAGCACTGCCGAGCGCTCGGCCAAGCCAAGCTGCTGCATGATCGGCTCGGCATAGCGCAGCGGCTTGTTGGTGGCCACGCCCCAGATCAGCTTGGCCTGTTCGATATCGCGCAGCAGTTCATCCATGCCCTCAAAGGGGCGTGTCAGCACGGCGCAGTGCTGTTGATAGCGTTCGAGAAACTCCAGGCGCAGCGCTTCAAATTCGGCGGCATCCGGGCTCATCGCAAAATTGGCCGCGACCATGGCGCGCGCGCCGCCACTGACCTGATCGCGGATCAGTTTGTCCGCAATCGGCGGCAAGTCGCGTACCGCGCGCATGGCCTGGCAGATGGCGATAAAGTCCGGCGCGCTGTCGAGCAGGGTGCCGTCCATGTCAAAAAGAACCGCGCGTAAACGCATGCGCCTTACTCCTCGCGCAGGGTCTGGATCATGTAATTGACCTCTACGTCCGCTTCCAGCTTGTAGCGTTTGCTCAGCGGGTTGTAGGTCAGGCCGATGATGTCTTTGACGGTCAGGTTGGTTTCACGGCACCAAGCGCCCAACTCGGAAGGTCGGATGAACTTCTTGAAGTCGTGGGTGCCGCGCGGCAGCAGGCGCAAAACGTACTCTGCGCCGATGATGGCAAACAGGTAGGCCTTGGGGTTGCGGTTGATGGTCGAGAAGAACACTTGGCCGCCGGGTTTGACCATGCGGTAACAGGCGCGAATCACCGAGGCGGGATCGGGGACGTGTTCAAGCATCTCAAGGCAGGTGATGACGTCGAACTGCTCGGGCATCTCGATGGCCAGAGCTTCGGCGGTAATTTGCCGGTACTCGACATTCACCCCCGATTCCAGCTGGTGCAGTTGAGCGACGGCCAAGGGCGCTTCACCCATGTCGATACCGGTCACGCTGGCGCCGCGCTGAGCCATGGACTCGCTAAGGATGCCGCCGCCACAGCCTACGTCGAGCACTTTTTTGCCGGCCAGGCTGATGCGCTCATCGATCCAGTTGACGCGCAACGGGTTGATGTCATGCAGGGGCTTGAACTCGCTCTCGCGGTCCCACCAGCGATGGGCGAGGGCTTCGAATTTGGCGATTTCAGCGTGGTCGACGTTGCTCATATAAATCCCTGAATCAGGCTGCGGCGAGAGTGGGCGGGCAATATGCCCATGTTGCCAGTTTCGCGGGGTGGATTGGACGACTGATGCACGGCCAATGTATGTCAGTTTGTCGCAGTATCTGCTGTGTAGCCCGGATGAAATCCGGGGTGGGCGTAACAGGTGCGCGGTTGTTCCCGGATTTCATCCGGGCTACCTATCATTTTGCAGCGATTTTCGCCCCCCAGTTGCGGGCGTTGCTGATGATGCGTTGTTCGTCCATGCGGGTCAGTTGTCCGGCGTTCAGCAGCTGTTTACCGCCGACCCACAGGTGCTCGACGCAGGCGCGTCCGCCGGCATAGAGCAGTTGAGAGACTGGGTCGTAGACGGGTTGTTGGGCCAGACCGTTGAGGTCGAAGGCGACGATGTCCGCAGCCTTACCCAGTTCCAGTGAGCCGATGTGCTCATCCATGCCCAGTGCGCGGGCTCCGTTGAGGGTGGCCATGCGCAGTGCGCGATGGGCATCGAGGGCGGTGGCTGACCCAGCAACGGCCTTGGCCAGCAACGCCGCAGTGCGGGTTTCGCCGAGCAGGTCGAGGTCGTTATTGCTGGCGGCGCCGTCGGTGCCGATGGCGACATTCACGCCGGCCTGCCAGAGTTTTTCCACCGGGCAAAAGCCGCTGGCCAGTTTCAGGTTGGATTCGGGGCAGTGGATCACGCTGCTGTTGCTCTGCACCAGCAGGGCGATGTCTTCATCATTAATTTGCGTCATGTGCACGGCCTGGAAGCGCGGGCCGAGCAAATCAAGGCGCGCCAGCCGGGCCAGTGGCCGTTCGCCGCGTTGCTCCAGGCTCTGTTCAACTTCAACCGCCGTTTCGTGCACGTGCATGTGAATGCCGGCGTCCAGCTCCTCGGCGAGCATGCGGATGTTTTCCAGTTTGTCGTCGCTCACGGTGTACGGTGCATGTGGGCCAAAGGCCACGCTGATGCGTGGGTGATGGCGCAGGTCATCAAGCAGCTCCAGCCCTTTGCGCAGCGACTCGTCGGCATCGCGTGCGCCAGGTACGGGGAAGTCCAGTACGGGGATGGTGATTTGCGCGCGGATGCCGCTGTCGTGCACGCGCTGACTGGCAATGTGCGGGTAAAAGTACATGTCCGAGAAGCAGCTGATGCCGCCTTTGAGCATTTCGGCGATGGCCAGTTCGGTGCCGTCCTCTACAAACTGCTCGTTAACCCACTTGGCCTCGGCTGGCCAGATGTGCTGTTCAAGCCAGGTCATCAGCGGTAAATCGTCGGCCAGGCCGCGAAACAAGGTCATGGCGGCGTGGCCGTGTGCATTCACTAGGCCGGGTGTCAGCAGTCGCCCTGGCAGTTCGCGAACCTCCAAGGCGGGGTGCTTAAGTGCTTCGGCGCGCGGGGCGATCAGGGCGATACGTCCGTCGCGGATGCCCAGACCATGCTCAAGCAGCACCACGCCCGCCGGTTCGACCGGGACCAACCAAGTGGGCAGCAGCAGCAGATCGAGCGGGGCGTGGGGCATGGTGATGCTTCCGGCATTAATAAAGCGGCGAGTTTATAGGGGAACGCCACGGGCTTGAAGCTGTAAGGCTTTGATCTGGCGCGTTGTGTCAGCCGCTGTGCGTATAATGTTCGGCTTTTTCCGGTGGAGGTGTGTCATGCGCGAGCAATTGCTGGCGGCAGAGCAGGTGAAGGCCATTGATTGGCGTGACGGTGCGCTCTACCTGCTTGATCAGCGCGCGCTGCCTTTTGCGCAAACCTGGCTGACCTACCATTGCGCCGTTGATGTGGCTGAGGCAATCCGCAGCATGGTGGTGCGCGGTGCTCCGGCTATCGGCATTGCCGCGGCTTACGGTGTTGCGCTGTCTGTGGCTAAACATTTGCCACTTGGAGGCGATTGGCGGGCTGCCGTGTTGGCTGATATGGACCTGCTGGCGAGCTCGAGGCCCACGGCGGTCAATTTGTTTTGGGCACTCAGCTGCATGCGTGAGCGCATGGAGCGGCTTAAAAAGACCGACGACGTCCTGCGTGTGCTTGAAGCCGAGGCCGTTGGCATTCATCAAAGTGATCGCGAAGCCAACCTAACAATGGCGCTGTTGGGTCTTGAGCTGATCAGCAAGCATCAGGGTCAACCGCAAAATCTTATGACTCACTGCAACGCCGGGGCGCTCGCCACCGGTGGCTTTGGCACGGCCCTGGGTGTGATTCGCGCCGCCTTTGCCGATGGCTTGGTGGAACGGGTGTATGCCGATGAAACCCGGCCCTGGCTGCAGGGCTCGCGCCTGACTGCCTGGGAGCTGGCGCAAGACGGCATTCCAGTGACGGTCAATGCCGATTCGGCCGCCGCCCATCTGATGAAAACCCGTGGTATTACCTGGGTAATCGTCGGTGCCGATCGGATTGCCGCCAATGGCGATGTGGCCAACAAAATCGGCACCTATCAATTGGCGGTCAACGCCATGCATCACGGCGTGCGCGTAATGGTGGTGGCCCCCAGCTCGACTATCGACATGGCCACCGAGCATGGCGATGACATTGTGCTGGAAGAGCGTGCGGCCAGTGAGTTGCTGGAGTTGGGTGGCGTACCCATGGCGGCGGGTGTGGAGGCGTGCAACCCAGTGTTTGATGTAACGCCTGCTGACTTGATCGACTTCCTTGTGACCGAAAAAGGTGTAATAGCCCGCCCGGACAGCGAAAAAATGGCGCAATTGATGTGCCGCAAACGGCTGCACTGAGTTTTTCTTGCGCAGCGCCGCAGTCAGTCGCCGAGCTGGCAGCGGGGATAGGTGCGCCGCAGTGATTGTGGTAAGCTCCGGCGGTTTTCAGGGATGCCCGTTACGGGGCTCTTACCTGCGCAGATACATGGCATAACTGATTGATTTGTCGTGAGTCGTTGTCAGCCTTGAGGCTCAGCGACAGGCTTCGCACCGCTCAGGACGAGTGAGGCGAAGTTTCACCAGAAAAAGGAACCAGGCTACTCATGGGCGAACTGGCCAAAGAAATCCTCCCGGTCAACATTGAAGACGAACTCAAGCAGTCCTACCTCGACTACGCGATGAGCGTAATTGTTGGGCGAGCGCTGCCGGATGCACGTGATGGCTTAAAGCCCGTGCACCGCCGTGTGCTGTTTGCCATGAGTGAGTTGGGCAACGACTGGAACAAGGCTTACAAGAAGTCCGCCCGTGTGGTCGGTGACGTGATCGGTAAGTATCACCCGCATGGTGATACGGCCGTTTACGACACCATCGTGCGTATGGCTCAGCCGTTCTCGCTGCGCTACCTGCTGGTTGATGGTCAGGGTAACTTCGGTTCGGTAGACGGCGACAACGCCGCCGCCATGCGATACACCGAAGTGCGCATGACCAAGCTGGCGCATGAGTTGCTGGCTGACCTGCACAAAGAAACCGTGGATTGGGTGCCGAACTACGACGGCACCGAAATGATCCCGGCGGTTATGCCGACCAAGATCCCCAACTTGCTGGTCAACGGTTCCAGCGGCATCGCCGTGGGCATGGCCACCAATATTCCGCCGCACAACCTCACGGAAGTGATCAACGGCTGTTTGGCGCTGATCGACAACGGTGAGCTGACGGTCGATGAGCTGATGGAGTTCATCCCTGGCCCGGATTTCCCGACAGCGGCGATTATCAACGGTCGTGCCGGCATCATTGAGGCCTACCGTACCGGTCGTGGTCGCATCTACATGCGTGCCCGCGCCATTATCGAGGACATCGATAAAGTCGGTGGTCGTCAGCAGATCATCGTCAGCGAGCTGCCGTATCAGCTGAATAAAGCGCGTTTGATCGAGAAGATCGCCGAGCTGGTTAAAGAGAAAAAGCTCGAAGGCATCACCGAGCTGCGCGATGAGTCCGACAAGGACGGCATGCGCATCGTGATTGAGCTGCGCCGTGGCGAAGTGGCCGAGGTTGTGCTGAACAACCTCTACGCGCAAACCCAGATGCAGTGCGTGTTCGGCATCAACGTGGTGGCGCTGATCGACGGCCAGCCGAAGGTCCTTAACCTCAAGGACATGCTCGAAGCCTTTATCCTGCACCGCCGTGAAGTCGTGACCCGCCGCACCGTGTTCGAGCTGCGTAAAGCGCGCGAACGTGGCCATATCCTTGAAGGTCAGGCGGTTGCCCTGTCCAACATCGACCCGGTTATCGCCCTGATCAAAGCCTCGCCGACCCCGGCCGAAGCCAAGTTGGCGCTGATTGCCACGCCGTGGGAATCCAGCGCCGTGGAAACCATGGTCGAGCGTGCCGGTGCCGACACCTGCCGCCCGGATGACCTTGATCCGCAATATGGTCTGCGTGACGGCAAGTACTTCCTTTCGCCGGAACAGGCTCAGGCCATCCTTGAGCTACGCCTGCACCGTCTGACCGGTCTTGAGCATGAAAAACTGCTGGCCGAGTACCAGGAAATCCTCACCCAGATCGGCGAGCTGATCCGCATCCTGACCAGCGCTGTGCGCCTGATGGAAGTGATTCGTGAGGAGCTGGAAGCGGTCAAGGCCGAGTTTGGCGACGCGCGTCGTACCGAAATCGTGGCGTCACGCATGGACTTGTCCATCGGCGACCTGATCACCGAGGAAGAGCGCGTCGTCACCATTTCCCACGGTGGCTATGCCAAGAGCCAGCCGCTGCATGCCTATCAGGCGCAGCGTCGCGGTGGTCGCGGCAAGTCTGCCACTGGCGTTAAAGACGAGGATTACATCGAACACCTGTTGGTAGCCAACAGCCACGCCACGCTGCTGCTGTTCTCCAGCAAAGGCAAAGTGTACTGGATGAAAACCTACGACATCCCCGAAGCGTCCCGCGCGGCCCGTGGCCGTCCACTGGTCAACTTGCTGCCGTTGGATGAGGGTGAGCGCATCACCGCGATGCTGCAGATTGACCTGGAAGCCTTGCAGCAAAGTGCTGGCGACGAAGAGCTGGATGACAGCGAAGGCGTGGTGCTCGAAGGTGAAGTGCTAGAGGCCGACATGGCTCAGGCCGAAGACGTTGACGCCGATGTGGCCGACGACGAGCAAGATGAACCGACCGGTGCCTACATCTTTATGGCCACCGCATTCGGTACCGTGAAGAAAACCCCGTTGGTGCAATTCAGCCGTCCGCGTACCAGCGGCCTGATTGCCCTGAAACTGGAAGAGGGTGACACCCTGATCGCCGCCGCTATCACCGATGGCGCGCGTGAAGTGATGATGTTCTCTGACGGCGGCAAGGTGATTCGCTTCAAAGAGAAGCACGTGCGCACCATGGGCCGAACCGCTCGTGGCGTGCGTGGCATGCGTTTGCCGAAAGAACAGCGGATTATCTCCATGCTGATCCCGGAAACTGAGGCGCAGATTCTCACCGCCTCCGAGCGTGGCTACGGCAAACGCACCGCGATGGCTGAGTTCCCGCGTCGCGGTCGTGGCGGTCAGGGCGTGATTGCCATGGTCAGCAACGAACGTAACGGTAAGCTGGTCGGTGCCGTACAAGTGCTTGAGGGTGAGGAAATCATGCTGATTTCCGACCAAGGCACACTGGTCCGTACCCGCGTCAGCGAGGTCTCCAGCCTGGGCCGCAACACCCAGGGTGTAACCCTGATCAAGCTGGCCAAGGATGAAACGCTGGTCGGTCTGGAGCGCGTGCAAGAGCCGTCTGCCGAAGACGACGATGAGCTGCTGGAAGGCGAAGAAGGCTTTGTCGAAGGGGGTGACGGTGCCGAAGACGCACCCGAGGCCGCTGCAGACGAAAGCCCGATCAGCGAAGAGTGATCTGTTGGGGTAAGTCCGTAGGGTGGGTTAGCCGAAGGCAGCCCGCCAGCCGGAACGGTGGTGGGTTACGCCGCTTCGCGGCTGACCCAGCCTACGCAGTCGCTATTAGTGCAGTGCATGGCGTCATCGCGCGGCGCGGTGGTGTTCAGTAATTCTGAGAGAGAGTGGATGTGAGCAAGCGAGCCTTTAACTTCTGCGCCGGCCCGGCCGCGCTTCCTGAAGCTGTTCTGCAACGCGCCCAAGCGGAGCTCCTCGACTGGCAGGGGAAAGGCCTGTCGGTGATGGAAATGAGCCACCGCAGCGACGAATACACCGCCATCGCGGAAAAGGCCGAGCAGGATCTGCGTGATCTGATGGAGATTCCATCCGACTACAAGGTGCTGTTCTTGCAGGGTGGTGCCAGCCAGCAGTTTGCCGAGATTCCGCTCAACCTGCTGCCCGAAGAGGGTGTGGCGGATTACATCGACACCGGTATCTGGTCGAAGAAAAGCATCGAAGAAGCCAGCCGCTACGGCCGCATCAACGTTGCCGCCAGCGCCAAGGCCTACGACTACTTTGCCATTCCCGGGCAAAACGAGTGGCACCTGTCGAAAGACGCCGCCTACCTGCACTACGCCAGTAACGAAACCATCGGCGGCCTGCAGTTCGACTGGATCCCCGACGTCGGTGACGTACCGCTGGTCGCGGACATGTCGTCCGACATCCTCTCGCGCCCTATTGATGTGTCGAAATTTGGCCTGATCTACGCCGGTGCGCAGAAAAACATCGGCCCCAGCGGCCTGGTGGTGACCATCGTCCGTGAAGACCTGCTCGGCCGTGCCCGCAGTTTCTGCCCGACCATGCTCAATTACAAAGTCGCTGCCGACAACGGCTCGATGTACAACACCCCGGCGACGTTCTCTTGGTACCTCTCCGGCTTGGTGTTTGAGTGGCTGAAAGAGCAGGGCGGTGTCGCCGCGATGGAGCGCATCAATCGCGCCAAGAAAGACCTGCTGTACAAAGCCATTGATGCGAGTGACTTCTACAGCAACCCGATTGCGCACAATGCGCGCTCGTGGATGAACGTTCCATTCCGCCTGGCCGACGAGAAGCTCGACAAAGCCTTCCTCGCCGGTGCTGATGCCCGTGGCCTGCTCAACCTAAAAGGCCATCGCTCGGTTGGTGGCATGCGTGCCTCTATCTATAACGCTGTCGGTATGGACGCCGTTGAAGCGCTGGTCGCCTACATGGCTGAGTTCGAGAAGGAGCACGGCTGATGGCAGACGCAATTTCCGAACAGGAACTGCAAGCCCTGCGCGTGCGTATCGATACGCTGGATGAGCGCATTCTTGAGCTGATCAGTGACCGCGCCCGCTGCGCCGAAGAAGTGGCGCGGGTGAAAATGAAGGCACTCAAAGAAGGCGAAACGCCGGTCTATTATCGTCCCGAGCGCGAAGCACAGGTGCTCAAACGCATCATGCAGCGCAACCAGGGGCCGCTGGGTAATGAGGAAATGGCGCGGTTGTTCCGCGAAATCATGTCTTCGTGCCTGGCCTTGGAAAACCCGCTGAAGGTGGCGTACCTCGGCCCTGAGGGTACGTTCTCGCAGGCCGCGGCCATGAAGCACTTTGGCCATGCCGTGATCAGCCAGCCGATGGCGGCCATCGATGAAGTATTCCGTGAAGTGGCAGCTGGTGCGGTGAACTTTGGTGTGGTGCCCGTGGAAAACTCCACTGAAGGTGCCGTCAACCACACCCTCGACAGCTTCCTCGAACACGACATGGTCATTTGTGGCGAAGTCGAACTGCGTATTCACCACCACCTGCTGGTTGGTGATACCACCAAGACCGATCGCATTACCCGCATTTACTCCCACGCGCAGTCCTTGGCGCAGTGCCGCAAGTGGCTCGACGCGCACTACCCGAGCGTTGAACGTGTGGCAGTTTCCAGCAACGCCGAAGCCGCCAAACGGGTGAAAAGCGAGTGGAACAGCGCGGCAATTGCTGGCGACATGGCAGCCAGCCTGTACGGTTTGAGCAAGCTGGCGGAGAAGATTGAAGATCGCCCGGATAACTCCACGCGTTTCTTGATCATTGGTAGCCAGGAAGTTCCACCGACCGGCGACGACAAAACCTCGGTCATTATTTCGATGCGTAACAAGCCGGGCGCGCTGCATGAACTGCTCGTGCCGTTCCACAACAACGGCATCGACCTGACCCGCATCGAAACTCGTCCGTCACGCAGCGGCAAGTGGACCTACGTGTTCTTTATCGACTTTGTCGGTCATCACCGTGACCCGCTGATCAAGGACGTGTTGGAAAAGATCAATCAGGAAGCTGTGGCGCTCAAAGTGCTGGGCTCCTACCCCAAAGCGGTACTTTAAAACTGCTGCGGCACGCCTCAGGTCTCAAGCTACACGCGCATCGACGCCGGGCTGTACTTGGGGCTTGCGGCTTTAAGCGTGAGGCCTTGCTATGACCGATTTCCTCGCCCTGGCCCAGCCAGGCGTACAGCAGCTGTCGCCCTATGTGCCGGGCAAGCCGGTGGATGAACTGGCCCGTGAGCTGGATCTGGATCCGGCCAGCATCGTCAAGCTGGCCAGCAACGAGAATCCGCTAGGTCCAAGCCCCAAGGCGCTGGAAGCGATTCGCGGCGAGTTGGCCGAGCTGACCCGTTACCCTGATGGCAATGGTTTTGAGCTGAAAAGTCGCCTGGCTTCTCGTTGTGGCGTACAGATCAATCAGGTCACCTTGGGTAATGGCTCCAACGACATTCTTGATTTGGTGGCGCGTGCTTATCTGGCACCGGACCTCAACGCGGTGTTCAGCCAATACGCGTTTGCCGTCTACCCGATTGCCACACAGGCGGTTGGTGCTCAGGGCAAGGCAGTGCCAGCGCAGGCCTATGGTCATGACCTAGAAGCCATGTTGGCGGCCATCGACGAAAACACCCGCGTGGTCTTTATCGCCAACCCGAACAATCCAACAGGTACCTGGTTTGGCCCTGATGCGCTGGAGCGCTTCCTTGCGCGCGTGCCGAGCAATGTGCTGGTGGTGCTGGATGAGGCCTACATCGAATACGCCGAAGGCGACGAGTTGCCGGACGGCCTCACGTACCTCGCCCGTTACGACAACCTGCTGGTCTCGCGCACCTTCTCCAAGGCCTATGGCCTGGCGGCGCTGCGTGTCGGTTACGCCATCTGTTCGGCGCAGATCGCCGATGTGCTCAATCGCGTGCGCCAGCCATTCAACGTCAACAGCCTGGCTCTGGCAGCGGCTTGCGCGGCGCTGGATGATGCCGAGTACCTGGTGCAAAGCCGTCAGGTCAACGATGCCGGTATGGCGCAACTGGAAGCCGGTTTGCGTGAGCTGGGCCTGAGCTGGATTGCTTCGAAAGGCAACTTTATTGCCGTCGACTTTGGCCGCGACACAGCTGCCATTAATCAGGCATTGCTGCACGAAGGTGTGATTGTGCGTCCGGTCGCAGGCTACGGTATGCCGAACTTTCTGCGCGTCTCGATTGGCTTGCCCGCCGAAAATGCACGTTTTCTTGCGGCATTGGGCAAGGTGCTAAGCGCGTGAGTGAGGCCAATACGCGTGTAACAACTGGGCCATCTGCAGCGCCTAAACTGGGTCGCCTGGTGGTGATCGGTTTGGGCTTGATTGGCGGCTCTTTTGCAAAAGGCCTGCGTGAGCGCGGCCTGTGCCGTGAAGTGATTGGCGTTGATCTTGACCCGGAATCGCGCCGTTTGGCGGTTGAACTTGGCGTGGTTGATCGCTGTGAAACGGATTTGGCGACTGCCTGTGCTGGTGCTGAGGTCATCCAGTTGGCGGTGCCGATTCTGGCCATGGAAAAGCTGCTGGCGGAACTGGCCAAGCTTGACCTGGGCCAAGCTGTGCTCACCGATGTAGGCAGCGCCAAAGGCAATGTAGTGCGTGCTGCACGTTTAGCCTTCAGTGGCCAAGACGTGCGCTTTGTGCCGGGCCATCCGATTGCCGGTTCCGAGCAGAGCGGGGTGGAGGCGGCCAATGCGCAGTTGTTCCGGCGGCATAAGGTCATTCTGACGCCCTCAGAGCAGAGTGATGAAGCGGCCCTGGCGTTGGTCGATGCGCTGTGGCGTGAGCTGGGTGCAGATGTGGAGCACATGGACGTCGAACATCACGACCAAGTGCTTGCCGCCACCAGCCATTTGCCGCATTTGTTGGCATTTACACTGGTTGACTCGCTGGCCAAGCGCAGCGAGAACCTGGAGATTTTTCGTTACGCCGCTGGCGGTTTTCGCGACTTTACGCGGATCGCTGGCAGTGACCCGGTGATGTGGCATGACATCTTTCTCGCCAACCGCGAGGCGGTGCTGCGCACGCTGGACGTATTTCGCGACGACCTCGACGCCTTGCGCGACGCGGTTGACGCAGGGGATGGGCATCAATTGTTGGGCGTCTTCACCCGCGCCCGCGTTGCCCGTGAGCATTTCGGCAAAATTTTGGCCCGCAGGGCTTATGTGGATGCTATGCACTCGAATGATCTGATTTTTGTGGCCAATCCTGGTGGCAGCCTGTCTGGGCGTATTCGCGTTCCGGGTGACAAATCCATTTCCCACCGCTCAATCATGCTCGGCTCACTGGCTGAAGGCACCACCCATGTGGAAGGCTTTCTCGAGGGTGAAGACGCCCTGGCCACCTTGCAGGCCTTTCGCGACATGGGCGTGGTCATCGAAGGTCCGCACCACGGTCGCGTGACCATTCACGGTGTCGGCCTCAATGGCCTTAAAGCACCGGCTGGCCCGCTGTACATGGGTAACTCCGGCACGTCCATGCGCTTGCTGTCCGGTTTGTTGGCCGCTCAGCCGTTTGATACCACTCTGACCGGTGATGCGTCGCTGTCCAAGCGCCCGATGAACCGCGTGGCCAAGCCGCTGCGTGAGATGGGCGCGATCATTGAAACTGCGCCGGAAGGCCGTCCACCGCTGACCATCAAAGGCGGTCAGCGCCTGACTGGCATGGATTACGAGATGCCCATGGCCAGCGCTCAGGTAAAATCCTGCCTGCTGCTGGCGGGCTTGTATGCCGCCGGTCGCACAGCTGTGACCGAACCGGCCCCCACCCGTGATCACACTGAACGCATGCTGCGTGGCTTCGGCTACCCGGTGACGGTGGATGGAAGCACCGCCAGTGTCGAGTCCGGGCATACCCTGACCGCGACCCATATTGAAGTACCTGCTGATATCTCCTCGGCGGCGTTCTTCCTCGTCGCAGGCAGCATTGCTGAGAATTCCGAGTTGGTCCTGGAGCATGTCGGCATCAACCCGACGCGTACCGGTGTCATCGATATCCTCAAGCTGATGGGCGGCGACATCACTCTGGAAAACCAGCGTGAAGTGGGCGGCGAGCCGGTGGCTGATATCCGTGTGCGCAGCGCCAAACTCAAGGGTATCGATATTCCGGAAGACCTCGTGCCGCTGGCCATCGACGAGTTCCCGGTGTTGTTCGTTGCCGCCTCTGTGGCGGAAGGGCACACTGTGTTGCGCGGTGCTGAAGAGTTGCGAGTTAAAGAATCCGACCGTATTCAAGTGATGGCCGACGGCCTGATTGCGCTGGGCGTCAAGGCAGAGCCAACGCCTGATGGCATCATCATCGACGGCGGGAACAGTTTGGGCGGCGGCGAAGTGTGGGCGCATGGCGATCACCGTATTGCGATGTCGTTCAGCGTGGCCTCTCTGCGCGCTACCGCGCCGATTCGCATCCACGATTGCGCCAACGTAGCCACCTCATTCCCCAACTTCCTCGCCCTGTCGGCGCAAGTGGGTATCCGCGTGGCCGAAGAGGGTAAATCATGATTCAGGCACCGGTCATCACCATCGACGGCCCAAGCGGCTCGGGTAAAGGCACCGTTGCCGGCCTGCTGGCTAAGCAGTTGGGCTGGAATCTGCTAGATTCCGGCGCGCTGTATCGCCTATTGGCATTTGCCGCGGGCAACCATGGCGTTGACCTGACCAACGAAGAATCGCTCAAACTGCTGGCCGCGCACCTGGATGTGCAATTTATCGCGTCCGGCAACGGTCAGGGGCAGCGCATCATCTTGGAAGGCGAAGAAGTCACTGATCTGATCCGCAATGAGCAGATCGGTGCTGGCGCTTCCCAGGTCGCCTCGTTGCCTGCGGTGCGTGACGCGTTGTTGCAGCGTCAGCAAGCTTTTCAGGAAATGCCAGGGCTGATCGCCGATGGTCGAGACATGGGCACCGTGGTGTTTCCCGATGCGCCGTTGAAGATTTTCCTCACGGCGAGTGCCGAGGAACGTGCCCGTCGTCGTTACTTGCAGTTGAAGGCCAAGGGTGATGATGTTAATCTCGCGAGTCTTCTTGATGAGATTCAAGCGCGCGATGAGCGCGATACCCAGCGTGCAGTAGCCCCGCTCAAGCCGGCAGCTGATGCAATCGTATTGGATTCCACTGAACTCTCAATCGAGAAAGTGCTTGAACGAATTCTCAGTGAAGTCGCCATTCGCGACCTCGCTGGATGACCAGAGCTACAGCTGCTTTAAGCTGACCAGCTCGCCAAGGAAACGCTCGGGAACCCAGTCCTTGACCCGAATGTTTCTTTTTACATAAACGTACCCACATTGTCTGGAGTGTGGTTTGGGCGGATTCCCTGCCCTGAATCAACAGGAATTAAAATGAGCGAAAGCTTTGCTGAACTGTTTGAAGAAAGCCTAAAAACCCTGAACCTTCAGGCTGGCTCGATCATCACCGCTATCATCGTCGACATCGATTACCAAGCTGGTTGGGTAACCGTTCACGCCGGTCTGAAGTCTGAAGGCCTCATCCCGCTTGAGCAGTTCTACAACGACGCTGGCGACCTGACCATTAAGGTTGGTGACGAAGTTCACGTTGCGCTGGACGCGGTTGAAGATGGCTTTGGTGAAACCAAGCTGTCCCGTGAAAAAGCCAAACGTGCTGAGTGCTGGATCGTTCTGGAAGCAGCTTTCGCCGCTGAGGAAGTGGTTACGGGCGTTATCAACGGTAAGGTTAAAGGCGGCTTCACAGTCGACGTTAACGGCATCCGTGCGTTCCTCCCAGGTTCCTTGGTCGATGTCCGTCCGGTGCGTGATACCACTCACCTGGAAGGCAAAGAGCTCGAATTCAAAGTTATCAAGCTGGACCAGAAGCGCAACAACGTTGTCGTTTCCCGCCGCAGCGTGCTGGAAGCCGAGAACAGCGCCGAGCGCGAAGCTCTGCTGGAATCCCTGCAGGAAGGTCAGCAAGTCAAAGGTATCGTCAAGAACCTCACCGACTACGGCGCGTTCGTGGATTTGGGTGGCGTCGACGGTCTGCTGCACATCACCGACATGGCTTGGAAGCGCATCAAGCATCCGTCGGAAATCGTCAACGTTGGCGATGAAATCGACGTTAAGATCCTCAAGTACGATCGCGAGCGCAACCGTGTTTCCCTCGGCCTCAAGCAGCTGGGCGAAGACCCATGGGTTGCCATCAAGGCGCGTTACCCGCAGGACACTCGTGTTACTGCGCGCGTAACCAACCTGACCGACTACGGCTGCTTCGCAGAGCTGGAAGAAGGCGTGGAAGGCCTGGTGCACGTATCCGAAATGGATTGGACCAACAAAAACATCCATCCTTCGAAAGTCGTTAACGTCGGCGACGAAGTGGAAGTTATGGTTCTGGATATCGACGAAGAGCGTCGTCGTATCTCCCTGGGTATCAAGCAGTGCAAAACTAACCCGTGGGAAGATTTCTCCGGTCAGTTCAACAAGGGCGACAAAATCTCCGGCACCATCAAGTCGATCACCGATTTCGGTATCTTCATTGGTCTGGATGGCGGCATCGACGGCCTCGTTCACCTGTCCGACATCTCCTGGAACGAAGTAGGCGAAGAAGCTGTACGCCGCTTCAAGAAAGGCGACGAGCTGGAAACCGTTATCCTCTCCGTTGATCCGGAGCGTGAGCGCATTTCCCTCGGCATCAAGCAACTGGAAGAAGATCCGTTCTCCGACTACGTTGCAGTCAACGACAAAGGCACTATCGTTCGCGGTACTGTGAAAGAAGTTGACGCCAAGGGCGCTGTAATCACCCTGGCTGATGGCATCGAAGCTACCCTGAAAGCCTCCGAAATCAGCCGTGATCGCGTTGAAGACGCGCGCAACGTCCTGAAAGAAGGCGAAGAAGTAGAAGCCAAGATCATCAGCGTTGACCGTAAGAGCCGCGTAATCAGCCTTTCGATCAAATCGAAAGACGTTGAAGACGAGAAGGAAGCTATCCAGACTCTGCGTAGCAAGCCTGAAAGCACCGAAAGCACCGGCCCGACCACCATTGGTGACCTGATCCGTGCACAAATGGAAAACCAGAACTAAGTTCCGGTAATCCAGAGAAAAAGGGCGACTTCGGTCGCCCTTTTTTGTGTCTGAAAAAGCACTGCTAGGCTGAGCTTAGTTCGTAGGTTGGGTTGAGTCGCGAAGTGCCGAAGCCCAACAGCTCATGCCCAAACCCGTTGGGCTTAGCTACGCTCCGCGCCAACCTGCGGCCTCTGCGGTATTCGTCCGTTATGTGGATATTCGTAGGTTGGGTTGAGACACGCAGCGCCGAAGCCCAACAGCTCATGCCAAAACCCGTTGGGCTTCGCTGCGCTCAACGCCAACCTACGGCCCCTGCGGCATTCGTCCGCTATATGGATATTCGTAGGTTGGGTTGAGAAGCGAAGCGCCGAAGCCCAACAGCTCATGCAAAACCCCGTTGGGCTTAGCTACGCATAGCGCTAACCTACGGGTTCTGCAAAAGGCTGTGGCGCCGCGACTTCCTTACACAGACTGTCGCCATCACTGCCTCTCGCAACCCTTTGATCTTTCTGCAAACGATCAACCAAATCGACACCCTTCGGGCTGTTCAAATCATGTTCAGCGTGCTAAAAACTAACCACCTAGTGATCTAGCCGCTTGAAAAAGAAGGGAAAACCATGACCAAGTCGGAGTTGATCGAACGCATTGTCAGTCACCAAGGCCAGCTCTCATCTAAGGATGTAGAACTGGCTATCAAGACCATGCTTGAGCAAATGTCCCAGGCATTGTCGACGGGCGATCGTATCGAAATCCGTGGTTTTGGCAGCTTCTCGCTGCACTACCGCGCACCGCGTGTAGGGCGTAACCCGAAAACCGGTGACTCGGTACGGCTTGACGGCAAGTTTGTACCTCACTTCAAACCTGGCAAGGAATTGCGAGATCGGGTGAATGAAGATGAGTAGGGCGCGTTCTGTATCACCTTTGCGAGTTTTTGCGTCACGCTAGGACTGCAGCAGTGGTCCGTAGTATTTTCAGCCAAAAATCCGCAGACGGAAAATATTTTCAAGACTTGTAATAACCTCAGTCGCTGGCACAATTGCGGCGCAATTACTGTTAGCGACATGGGTACAGCCCATTCATGCCATATGCTTTTGGCGGCGAATGGATAAGTAAGCCTATAGGTGGTCCGTTGGCAGGCAGTTGCCTCCTTTTTAAAGATGGATTTTGATCGTGAATGCAGCTTCCTCGGCGATGCAACAAGCCTCCAATGATGAAATCGATCTGGCGGCGCTTTTTCAAGCGCTCTGGGCGCAAAAGTTACTGATTACTCTGGTCACGCTGTCGGTTGGCATGTTGGCGCTGGCGTACGCGTTTCTTACAACCCCTGAGTATCAAGTGCAGAGTGTAGTGCGGCCTGCGGCGATTAAGGATCTGGACGCACTGAACCGCACAGGTGTCTATGAGCTTACGCCAGAGCAGGCTATGCAGCGTGTAGGCGCGAGCCTGGATTCTTATGACAGCCGATTGGGTTTTTTTCGCGCCAATCAGGGCCTCTTCGAGGCACTACGTCAGCCTAACCGTAGCCTTGAGCAGACCTTTGAAAACTTCAATAAACAAGCTTTCAAGATGCTCCAGCCCGACTCGAAAAAAACCGACAACCTCAGCGCCTACGTCGGCGTTCAGCTGACTTATCCGCAGGGTGTCGATGGTGTTGCATTGCTTAATGGCTTGGTTGGTTACGTGGTTCAACGCGAGCGCGAGCGCATTGCCGACGACTTTACGGTGGTAATCCAGAATCACCTGGCTCAGCTGGACTCCAAGATGGCGGCAGCCCGTGCCAGCTATGAAGCCATTAAGGAAGCCAGGATCGCCGAGTTATTGGAGGCCGATAACCTCAAGCGCGCCGAGTTGCAGGACGAGCTCAAGGCTTTGCGTCAGCAGCTCAAGACGCATCGCGATAATCGTATTGCGCAGTTGGATGAAGCGGTTCGTATCGCTAAGGCTCTGGACATCCTCAAGCCCACCACACCTTCTGCTTTGGCTGAGGTGGGACGGGTGTCCCAGGGCAGCGTAATCCGTACCGAGGTCAACAATCAGCAAATCCCTCTGTATTTTATGGGCAGCGAGGCCCTGGAAGCCGAGCGCGCTGCGCTGCGGCAACGTCGTTCGGATGACTTTACCGAGCCGCGTATCGCACAGATCGCCAAAGAGCTCAAACTGTTAGAAAACAACCGGCAGGTTGAGATACTGAATAAACGCGAAAACCAGGACCTTTTTCTCAAGGACTTGGCCATCTGGCGGGAAGAGGCAGCCCAGCTGCGCAGCCTTGCAATCGACGCCTCTAACCTGAAGCTGGTTTCCGTCGATCAAGTAGCCATTGAGCCTTTAAGCCCAATAAAGCCCAAGAAAGCGTTGATTCTGGCTCTTGGGCTGGTGCTTGGCGGCATGCTGGGTCTGTTTATTGCCCTGATACGTCATATGATGCGGCGCGAGCCGGCAGCGCTTAGCTTGAGCGCAGGTGCAATCAGCTAGAGGCCCGGTAGGTGAGTAGCGCATTGAGTGCGTAGAGTCCTCATAAGTCGAGCATTAAAGCGCTTACGGTGCCGCCGCTGGCGAGTGCAATGGTTAACGGATTAACACGGATTACTTGCATGGACTACCCCGACATCCTCCACCACGGCGCCAAAGATGGCGTGACTGGCTCCTGTCATCAACTACTGATGGATAGTCAGCACAGCCTGCTGATCGACTGCGGTTTGTTCCAGGGCGCGGAGACCTCGGCCGAAGGCAAGTCCGCCGCTGACCGGCTAGCCATCGAGTTTCCGCTGGATACCATCAAGGCACTGGTCGCCACCCACGTGCATATCGACCACGTCGGCCGCATTCCCTATTTGCTAGCCGCCGGGTTTAAAGGGCCGATTCTGTGCAGCGAACCCTCGGCCAAGCTGCTGCCCATCGTCCTGGAGGATGCCTTTAAGCTGGGTTTTAGTCGCGACCAGAAACAGGTCGAGCGTTACCTCAAACTGGTCGAGCAGCGCATCATCGCCTTGCCCTACAAAACCTGGTTCACCCTGTACGACAGCGAGAAGCTGATCTGCCGCATACGCCTGCAGCGCGCCGGGCATATCCTCGGTTCGGCCTATGTCGAGATCGACCTGCATTACCCCGAGACTGGCGAGAAAAAGCGCATCGTTTTTTCTGGCGACCTCGGCGCGCCGCATTCGCCCCTGCTGCCAGCCCCCAAGCCTCCGTACCGCGCCGACATCCTGGTGATCGAAAGCACCTACGGCGACCGCCTGCACGAAGACCGCCGCACCCGCCGCAAGCGCCTGGAAAGCGTCATCGAACAAGCCCTGGCCAACAACGGCACGGTCCTGATCCCCGCATTCAGCATCGGCCGCACCCAAGAGCTGCTCTACGAACTCGAAGACATCATCCACAGCAAAAAACTGCATTCCACTGGCGAAGGGCAGGCTGTTTTCCCCTCTCACTCCGGGAGAGGGGCTAGGGGTGAGGGTAAGAAGGTGCCGCGGGATCAAGATCAAGCCACGCAAACCATCAACTGGCCCACACTCCCCATCATCCTCGATTCCCCCTTGGCCAGCCGCTTTACCCAGGTATACCGCGAGCTGAAACCCTTCTGGGACAACGAAGCCCTGCAGCGCGTCAAACAAGGCCGCAACCCGCTGGCCTTCGAGCAGTTGATCACCGTTGATAGCCACCAAGCCCACTTGGCCATGGTGCGCCACCTCACCGCCAACGCTCGTCCGGCCATCGTCATCGCCGGGAACGGCATGTGCAGCAGTGGTCGAATTGTCAATTACCTGAAAGCCATGCTCCACGACCCTCGGCATGACGTACTCTTCATCGGCTACCAGGCGCAAGGCACACCCGGCCGCGCCATCCAGATGTATGGTGAGCGTGGTGGTTATGTCGACCTGGATGACGAGCGCTATAAGATTGGCGCCAAAATCAATACCATAGGCGGCTACTCAGCCCATGCGGATCAACAAGGCTTGCTGGGCTTCGTTACTCGCATGCGCCACTGGCCTAGCCAAGTGCGCATCGTCCATGGTGAAACCGGAGCCAAACACGAATACGGCGAGCGCCTCAAAGCGCTCTACAAAGAAAAACAGCGCCCCCTGGAACTAGTAATCCCCAGAGGCACAAACGATTCGTGACCGCTACGAATATCGCGGATTCTGAATTGATTACGGCAAATCGAGTGAAGTCTCTATCCCGACTAAGCAGCTGAGCTGCTTTAAGTTAACTAAAAAATGATGGTTCCAGCATTCTTATGAAAATTCTTGTTACCGGCGGTGCTGGTTTTATTGGATCAGCGGTCATACGCCACATCATCGACAGCACCGCTGGTAGCGTGGTCAATCTCGACAAGCTCACCTATGCCGGCAACCTAGAGTCCCTGCTCGACGTCAGCGACAGTGAGCGGTACGCCTTCGAGCAAGTCGACATCTGCGACAGGGTAGCGCTTCAGAGAGTGTTCCAAGAGCATCAACCAGATGCCGTGATGCACCTAGCTGCTGAGTCTCACGTAGACCGCTCCATCGATGGCCCTGCCACATTTATTGAAACCAATATCGTTGGTACTTACACGCTACTCGAGGCCACGCGTCAGTATTGGCAAGGGCTGGAAACAGCTCGTAAAGCAGCCTTCCGCTTTCATCACATTTCCACCGATGAAGTCTATGGCGATCTGGAAGACCCAGAAGCGCTGTTCACCGAAACCACCCCCTACGCTCCCAGTTCACCCTACTCGGCGAGTAAGGCCAGCTCAGACCATTTGGTGCGTGCGTGGAGTCGTACCTACGGGCTGCCGATGCTGATTACCAACTGCTCAAATAACTATGGCCCGTACCACTTCCCGGAAAAACTCATTCCGCTGATCATTCTTAACGCCCTTGAAGGCAAACCGCTGCCGGTCTATGGCAAAGGCAATCAAGTGCGCGACTGGCTGTATGTTGAAGATCATGCTCGTGCCCTATACAAGGTTGTGACCGAAGGCGTAGTGGGGGAGACCTACAACATTGGTGGCCACAATGAAAAACAGAACATCGAAGTTGTCCACGCCCTTTGCGAGCTGCTCGATGAACTCCGGCCGATGCAAACACCAGTAGGAGCGAGCTTGCTCGCGATCAACGATTTAGCTGACGCCCAGATCAAGCATCAGCCAATGCGCTCTTACAAAGAACTCATCACCCATGTCCAAGACCGCCCCGGCCATGACCTGCGTTACGCCATCGACGCCAGCAAGATCCAGCGCGAACTGAATTGGACGCCTGTCGAAACCTTCGAGTCAGGGATTCGCAAGACGGTTGAGTGGTATCTGAGTAACCAAGAGTGGTGCCGCCGCGTGCAAGATGGTAGCTATCAACGTGAGCGTTTGGGCGCGACAGCATAAAGGAAGCAATACATGAAAGGCATTCTTCTCGCCGGCGGTTCCGGCACACGGTTGTACCCGATCACTAAAGGTGTGTCCAAGCAACTGCTGCCCATTTACGACAAACCAATGATCTACTATCCCTTGTCCGTATTAATGTTGGCTGGTATCCGCGACATCCTACTGATAAGCACTCCGGAAGATATAAGCGGTTATCAGCGCCTACTGGGCGATGGTTCCGATTTTGGGATAACAATCAGCTATGCCGTACAACCCAGCCCGGATGGGCTAGCCCAAGCCTTTATTATTGGCGAAGAATTTATTGGCAAGGATAGTGTTTGCTTGGTTCTGGGAGATAACATCTTTTATGGCCAAGGTTTTGGCCCTATGTTGCGCGCAGCCGCAGCTCGCTGTAAGGGTGCTACCGTATTCGGTTACCAGGTCAAAGACCCAGAGCGCTTCGGTGTGGTTGAGTTTGATGAAAATAAGCGTGCCATATCGATTGAGGAAAAGCCGCAAAAGCCAAAATCTCACTATGCCGTCACGGGTCTGTATTTCTACGATAATGATGTGGTGCAGATAGCCAAGCAGGTAAAGCCTTCTCATCGAGGGGAGCTGGAAATCACCTGCATCAACCAAGTCTATATGCAGCGCGGGGATCTTAACGTCGAGTTGCTTGGTCGTGGCTTTGCCTGGCTCGATACAGGTACTCACGAAAGCCTGCTTGAGGCGGGTCTTTTCGTCGAAACTATTGAGAAGCGCCAAGGCTACAAAATCGCCTGCCTCGAAGAAATTGCTTTTACCAATGGCTGGTTAAGCAGCAATGATTTAAAACGCATAGGTCAGTCATTAAGCAAGAACAGTTATGGTCAGTATCTTCTATCCCTTTTGATACAGTAAAGAGGCTCGGCATGGCATATTTATCCAGAGAAGCTCTTGAGCAAATGGGTTTCAAGAGTCTTGGACTGAATGTTCACATCAGTGATAAAGCCAGTATCTACAATGCTGATCAGATTGAGATCGGCGATAACTCTAGAATTGATGATTTTTGCGTGGTATCAGGCAAGGTAAGAATTGGTAAATTTAACCATATTACTCCTATGTGTTTGATTGCCGGTGGAGAGCCCGGCGTATACTTTGAAGATTTTTGCACCCTAGCTTATGGTGCTAAAGTTTTTTCACAGTCAGACGACTACAGTGGCGAAACAATGACTAATTCGCTGGTGGGGAAAAAGTATAAAAAAGAACGGTTCGAAAGTATTTATATTGGTAAGCACGTCATCGTTGGGGCTGGCTCCATTGTATTTCCCGGTGTCAACCTCGCAGTGGGTTGCTCTGTGGGCGCAATGTCATTGGTCATCCGTAGTACCGATCCATGGGGGATCTATGTTGGAAGTCCCGCACGAAGGGTAAACGAGCGTAAAAAAGATTTGCTTGAACTTGAGCCTAAATTTTTAGAAGATTTCTACAAATGATCCCATTTAACAAGCCGCCCTATACCGGTAACGAAGATCAATATGTAATGTCTGCCATGCGCAGCAGCAAAATATCTGGCGACGGCCAGTTTACTCAGCTTTGCCATGAGTGGTTTGAAAAGAATACGGGCACCAAGAAAGCACTATTAACACCATCATGTACTCAAGCGCTGGAGATGGCTGCAATCCTGCTAGATATTCAGCCCGGCGATGAAGTTATTATGCCGAGTTACACCTTTGTCAGCACCGCTAATGCTTTTGTTCTGCGCGGTGCAAAGATTGTTTTTGTCGATATCCGTCCAGATACAATGAATATCGATGAGAATCTAATTGAAGCCGCCATCACGCCCAAAACCAGAGCTATCGTGCCCGTCCATTATGCTGGTGTTGCCTGCGAAATGGACACCATCATGGCCATCGCAGATAAGCACCAATTGTTTGTGATTGAAGATGCTGCACAAGGAATGATGGCCACTTACAAGGGCCGCGCGCTCGGCAGCATCGGGCATATGGGGGCCTATAGCTTCCATGAAACCAAGAACTACACCAGCGGTGGTGAAGGTGGCGTGCTGCTGATTAACGATGAACGCTTCACTGCTAGAGCCGAAATTATCAGAGAGAAAGGCACGAATCGCAGCCAGTTTTTTAGGGGTATGGTCGATAAATATACTTGGGTAGATATTGGAAGCAGTTACTTACCTTCAGAGTTACAGGCAGCCTATCTCTATGGACAACTTGAATGCGCAGAGGAGATAAATATCAATCGTCGAGCAACATGGGGGGCTTACATAAATGCCTTCTCCACTCTCACTGATAAGATAGCAACGCCTTACATTCCTTCTGGTTGTCAGCATAATGCACATATGTTTTACCTGAAACTTTCTGGTCTTGAGAGTCGAACCAAGTTCCTTGAGGTGATGAAAAATGAGTCGATAATGGCTGTGTTTCATTATGTACCGTTGCACTCGTCAATCGCAGGCAAGAAGCTTGGCATATTTTCAGGCGCTGACAACTTTACCACTAAAGAAAGTGAGCGCCTTGTACGGTTACCACTTTGGTACGGTTTAAGCGAACAGGATGTAACTCGTGTTTTAGACGTTGTGTCTAATGCTATTGCATGCAATTAATTTCATATGAGCGCTATTTACAGTGTTTTATTAACAGGCTCTGCCCATCTTTCAAAGATATTGGTGGGCTTTGTTCTTTTAAAATTAATTGCCCTCTATTTGGGCGCTGAGGGGGTTGGGGTTTTAGGGCATTTCATGAGTGCAGTAACTATTGTTACCCTGCTCGCAGGGGGGGGGGTTGTTAATGGTGTTATAAAATACGTGGCGGAATATCGGGGTGAGCCACGGAAAATGCTATTATTTATATCTTCTGCGGCTTTTTATTCACTAGCTTTTTGCGTAATAGTATTAGCTTTAGGTGTTTTTTTTTCAAAGAGCATATCAGTATTTTTATTTCGGTCCGAAGATTTTTACTGGGTTGTTATGCTACTGGCAGTCGCACAGCTAGGATTTGCGTTTACCAACTTAGTCACAGGGGTCTGTAATGGACTAGGAGATACTAAGGGTTTTGCAATAATACAAATAATTGGCAATCTCTTGGCGCTTCCGCTAGCTTGGTTTTTGATTTTTCACTATGAAATTGCTGGTGCTGCAATAGCAATAATAGCGGTTTTTTTTATGGGCGTTTTCCCTGGGTTTTATTTTTACTTTAAGTCTTCATTTTTTGGTCGAGTAAAATTTAGTGTAGTGACCAGGGTTGAGTTAAAGAAACTTTCTGCATTTACTGTCATGTTATTGGCTAGTGCTTTAACTTTTCCTTTAGTGGAAATGGTAGTGAGAGAATTTCTGATACATAACGGCGGGTATGCTGAGGCAGGTCTCTGGCAGGCTTCTATTAGATTATCTGCTGCATATCTTGGGTTTTTTGGTGTGTTTTTGGCGTATTATTTTATGCCTCTTATTTCGCCTATAGCTGATAAGAAAGTAATTGGTCAGTATGTGCGCAAATTCATGCTGCTAGTTATGGTTATATTTTTGATAGGTGCTTCGGTTTTTTATGTGGGGCGCAGTTTTTTTATTCCGGCATTATTGTCGAGTGATTTTTCTCGGCTTGAAGATTTGATAGTTTTCCAGTTGATTGGTGATTTTTTTAAGATATCTAGTTACGTTATAGGGTTTGTTGGTGTAGCTAAGGCAGCAACAAAGCTTTATGTAAGTGCAGAGCTTTTACAAGGGCTGTTGTTTTTAGGGGTGGCCTTACTGATTGGTAGCTTGTTGGGCGGTATCAAAGGAGTTCTTATCGGCTATATGCTGACCTATGTCATCTATTTTGTTTTGTGTACTTGTGCTTTCGTATTCTGGGCTCGGAGATAAAGTGTTTTTTGGGGCTAAAGGAGCGAAATTATGATCATGTTGCCAATTTATTTGAGTTTTATTGTTGTCTCTATACTCTGTGCATTTGAGCATTTTAGCAATGGGCGCTCTTACAAGATTATATACTACTGGATTGTTATGTTTTTTCTTGTGCTTCTGGCCTCATTTAGAAGTATTGGTGTTGGGAGCGATGATCAGGCATATATGTTTATATTTCATGGTATTCCCTCGCTTCTAGAATGCGAGAGTTTTTTGTGTGGCTACAGTTACTCGATTTATAATATAGAATTTGGTTTTTTTTGGTTTTTATCTCTGTTGTTAGTTTTTAGTTCTTCGCAGTATTGGCTATTTTTTTCTGTAGCTTTTGCATCGGTTTGTTTTAATCTCAAAAGTATTCGATATTTTTCCCCTTATGCTGGGGCTTCTGTAGTGGTGTATTTCACTCACTTTTTCTTGGCAAAAGAGCTGAATGCTATCCGTCTTGGGCTGGCTACAGCTATTCTTTTTTATGCCGCATGTTTTTTAACTAAATGTCGTTATTCAATGATGTTTTTCTTGTTCGCTATAGCGGTCTCGTTGCATGTTTCGTCAATAATTTTTTTGATGCCCGTAGTCGTTTACTTACTTTCGCCAAACAGATCAGTTTTTGTTTTTGCGGGGATTACTTCTTTATTGCTCGCTTGGCTTTTCGATTTGGGTTTATTATTTAATTCACTTGCAGGTTTTGGCTTTATTGGTGAAAAAATAAGTCTTTATTTGAGCGCTGAAGAATATAACTATGCATTGCCTATATTTGATGTTGTAAATATTAAAAACTTGCTGGTATGTTCTATTTCGTTGTTGTTTTGGAATCAACTTTTATCTCGATATGACTGGTTCAAGATTTCGTTTTGTTTTTTTTATAGTGCGACAATGTTTCGGATTTTATTCGGTGATTTTGCTATTCTTGCAGGGCGTGGATATTCCGTAATCTCAATGTTTGAATATGTTCTTATTCCTTGCCTTGCTTGTTTTTTTCTTGGGCGTGGGTTGGGGTATATAGTTGTTTTTATATATTCGTTTCTAACTCTTTGGCTTAATCTGACAATTAATGCTGGCTGGAGTGGCGGAGTAAATTATTTCCATGATTTTCTTTAACTACCTCAAAGGTGCTCTGTGAAGAAAGTTTTATTTGTTCTTGGTGGTTTGCATATGGGGGGGGTCGAGACCTATATTGTTCGGTTGGCTAAAGAGCTTAATGCGTGTGGCTGCGAGGTCGATGTTTTAATAATCTCAAAGCAATATGATAGTGGTTTGATTTCTGAAATTTCTAAGTTTACAAATATATTTATCCATGAAAATGCGTCTTTTTTAAAGGCTTCAAGCTGGATTAATGCTTTTCTTCCTTTGAAATGGGAGGGTGAAAGAGCGTGCTATGACGTGGTTCATGTTGTTGATCTTCTAACGCTTGGATTTGTTTTTTTAAATAGAAATGTTATTAAATTTAAGGCTCTTAGTATTGGTATTTACCACTCAATGGAGATGTATTGGTGGCGTAACAAAGGGGCTTATTTTAGGTCTAAGCTGCTTGAGTTATATGATAGCAATGTTAGCTTGACTCTTTTTCCTAGTGAGAGTGTTGCGATAATGGCCTCTGAGTTGACGGGGGTTGCTATAGATGATATGGATATTTTGCCTTTAGGTATTGAGCTTTCTAAATATAGTAATTGTGCTCCGTCCTTTAGCTCTAGAAAAATTGTTTCTGTTGGTAGATTGGTTGATTTTAAAGTTTATAATCGCCATTTAATTTCTCAACTTTCAGAGCTTCGTAAGCTTGCGGAATTTGAATACTATATTTATGGCGAGGGGCCTGAGCTAGATGCTCTCCAGAAGCATGCAGTCGAGTGTGATGTTGATAGATATGTGCACTTTATGGGTGGTGTTAAGTATAAGGATTTACCGAGTGTACTAGATGGTATATTTTGTTTTGTTGGTTCAGGCACTACTATCATCGAAGCCTCTGCTGCTGGAGTCCCTTCGCTTGTGGGTATTGAATCGATTAAACAACCGTTGACGTGTGGTTTATTTTCTGATGTGGAAGGTTATTCTTATAATGAAGAATCAGCAACAACTAGGAGGTTGTCGTTTGTTGATGCCGTAAATGAGATTTATCAATTGAATGAGTCCGAATATGCTTATTTAGCAAGGTGTCACCGCACAAAGTCATCTTGTTTCGATATTAAGATTACAGCAGTGGAGTTCTTGAAGAAGTCGAATAAGCTACCTAATTTTAGTTTTAAATTTAATAGATGGTTGGCGATTCTTTCGTTTGTTTATTCTGTTTTCCGTTTTGGCCCTAGGGCGCTTAAGTCAAGATTCGAGAGTGGGAAAGATTAGGGGATTAATAAATTGAGGATAGCTCTTGTTTCGCAGTATTTTTGGCCTGAGTCTTTTGTTATAAATGAACTTGTTAAATCTCTTGTTTCTCATGGGCATGTTGTAGAGGTTTTTACGGGGAAGCCTAATTATCCCGATGGTGAAGTTTATGAAGGCTATAATGCGGAAGGCTGCATGGATGAGCTTTTCGAGGGTGAAATAATGGTCCATCGTGCGCCGCTCCGGCCGCGTGGGAGTGGCGGTGCTAAAAAATTATTACTCAATTATTTTTCATTTGTACTAAACGGTCTCCTGTTTTTTCGACGGGCAGTCAAGAATCGTTCCTTTGACGTGATTTTTGTTTTCGTACCATCGCCAATAACCTCTGTTATCCCAGCAATTTATCTAAAATGGCGTCTCAAGGCGCATCTTGCAGTTTGGGTACAAGACATATGGCCAGAAAGCCTCAGTGCTACGGGGTTTATACGTAATCGCTTCGCTCTACGTATAGTCGGTTGGTTGGTACGGGGGATCTATGCATGCACAGATACGTTGCTCGTGCAGTCAAAGGCATTCATTACTCCGGTTGCACGTTATGCCCGACGCGACAAGATCGTTTATTACCCAAACTCTTATCAATACTCGCCTCCGGAGCCCGTAGCCTGTACTCAGGTACCTGCTGAGTTGCTGTCGCAGCTTGAGGATAATTTTTGCTTGGTTTTTGCGGGTAACCTTGGTAGGGCACAGTCTGTTGAGACTCTGATCCAGGCTGCGGAAAGTTTAAAGCATTTGTCTGAGTGTAAACTGGTGCTAGTAGGCAGCGGCAGCATGCTCGGTTGGGTGGAAGAGCAGAAGGCTCAAAAAGGCTTGGATAATTTGATCCTGACTGGGCGTTTCCCCCCTTCGGAAATGCCGCAATTTTTTAGCCGTGCAGCCGGATTGATAGTGACACTCAAGCGAGAGGAGATTTTTGCCTATACGATCCCTAGCAAGGTTCAAGCCTATCTCGCCGCAGGCCGTCCTGTGATCGCCGCGCTCGATGGTGAAGGGGCGCGTGTCATTGAGGAGGCGGGAGCTGGCTTGTCATGCCCCGCAGAAGACTCCGCAGGCTTGGCCCGCTGTATTGAGCAGCTCTTCAATATGCCGCCGGAAGCGCGCGAAAAGCTCGGGCAGTCTGGGCGAGAGTTTTTTGTGGCAAATTTTGAGATGGCGCGACAAAGCCAGCGTCTAGTGGAAATTCTTGAGAATAGAATCAGCGAAGGAAGAGGGATGTCGAAATGAATGTTCTGGTGTTGGGCGTGACCGGTATGTTGGGCAGTGCTGTTTTCAAACAGTTTTCCCTCGACCAGCGATACCAGGTATCGGGCACATTGCGCAATGCCGGGGGGCGGCGGCATTTTCCTGGACTACTTCATGCTCAATTGATTAGCAATGTCGATGTGCTCGATCAAGATGCGCTGATTAGTGTGTTGGAACGTGTTCGGCCAGATGTCGTCATCAACTGTGTTGGACTGATCAAGCAGTTAGCCGACGCCAAGGATCCGCTTTCGGCCTTGCCGATTAACGCCATGCTGCCACACCGGTTGGCGAAGCTTTGTGGCCTGACGGGGGCTCGGCTGATCCATGTTAGTACGGATTGTGTGTTCTCTGGTCGTAAGGGGATGTATGCCGAGGCTGACCTGTCGGACGCAGAGGATCTCTATGGCAAGTCGAAGTTCATTGGCGAACTGCATGAGGTGTCGCACGCGATTACGCTGCGTACGTCGATCATCGGTCATGAGCTAGGCACTCACTTCTCTTTGGTCGACTGGTTTCTTTCACAAAGCGGTCCGGTCAAGGGCTTTGCGAAAGCTATATTTTCCGGTTTGCCCACTGTCGAGCTGGCCCGGGTGATGAAGGACTATGTACTCCCGAATCCCGAACTTCATGGCCTTTATCACGTATCGGCCGAACCGATCGACAAGTTTTCACTGCTCAAACTAGTGGCCGAAGTCTACGGGCACAAGATTCAGATCACTTCAGATGAGCAGCTTTGTATAGACCGTTCGCTGGATTCGTCTCGCTTACGTCTAGCAACTGGCTATATACCACCGGCTTGGCCTGAGCTGATCAGAATGATGTACGACCAGCGTTAATTTTATTTTTTGAGTGTGGTGAGTGTTTATGTTTGATGACAAAGTTTTAATGATTACCGGTGGTACCGGCTCCTTTGGTAATACTGTGTTGAAGCGTTTCCTTGATACCAATGTCAAGGAAATTCGGGTGTTCAGCCGGGATGAGAAGAAGCAGGAGGATATGCGGATTGCCCTAGCGAACGATAAGGTCAAGTTCTATATCGGCGATGTGCGCGATTACGACAGCGTTTCTCAGGCCATGGTGGGAGTTGACTATATCTTCCATGCGGCAGCGTTGAAGCAGGTTCCTTCCTGCGAGTTCTATCCCATGGAGGCGGTGAAAACCAATGTCATGGGTACGGATAACGTGCTAAATGCTGCTATTGCCACTGGGGTCAAGCGTGTGGTGGTCCTCAGTACCGATAAGGCCGTGTACCCGATCAATGCCATGGGCATTTCCAAGGCGATGGCGGAAAAAATCATGGTCGCCAAGTCGCGGATGATTCCGGAGGTCGGCCCGGTTATCTGCGCGACCCGCTACGGCAACGTGATGGCTTCGCGTGGTTCGGTAATCCCGCTGTTTATAGGTCAGCTCAAGAACAACGAGTCGTTGACTGTCACCGATCCGAATATGACCCGCTTCCTAATGTCCCTGGAAGATTCGGTCGACCTGGTGCTGCATGCCTTCGAACATGCCGAGCAGGGCGACATCTTTGTGCAAAAGGCCCCGGCGTCAACGGTGGCGGATCTTGCGCAAGCCCTTAAAGAGTTATTTTGCCGTGATAATGCAGTCAAGGTTATTGGCACTCGGCATGGCGAGAAGCTGTATGAATCGCTGATTTCCCGTGAGGAAATGGCCAAGGCCGAAGACATGGATAGGTATTATCGCATTCCGGCGGACAACCGCGACCTCAACTACAAGAAGTTCTTCGTTGAGGGTGAGCAAAATATTTCGGAGCTGGATGACTATACCTCGCACAACACCAAACGCCTGAGTGTTGAGGGCATCAAGGATTTATTGCTGAAGCTGGATTACATTCAGGAGCAGCTCAATGCTTAAAGTGATGACGCTGGTCGGTACCCGCCCGGAACTGATCAAGATGAGCCGCGTGATCGCGGAACTGGACAAACAGGTTCAGCATATTCTGGTTCATTCGGGGCAGAACTATGACTTCGAGCTGAATCAGGTGTTTTTCGATGATCTGGAAATTCGTAAGCCTGATCATTTCCTCGGTGCTGCTGGTGATTCCGCGGCCAAGACCATTGCCGAAGTAATTGCCAAGGCTGACGAGGTGTTTGAGCTGGAGAAGCCCGACGCACTCTTGTTGTATGGTGATACCAACACCTGCTTGGCGATTATTGCGGCCAAGCGCCGCAAGATTCCTGTCTTCCATATGGAGGCAGGCAATCGTTGTTTCGACCAGCGCGTACCAGAGGAGCTGAACCGTAAAGTGCTCGACCATTTGAGCGATATCAATATGGTCCTGACCGAGCATGCGCGCCGCTACCTGATTGCCGAGGGCATTCGCCCGGAAACTATCATCAAGACCGGCTCGCACATGGAGGAAGTGCTGGATTATTACATGCCGCGTATCCAGGTCTCCGATGTGCTGCAGCGAGAAGGGTTGCACGAGGACAGGTTCTTTATCGTCAGTGCCCACCGAGAAGAGAACGTCGATACACCGGAAAACCTCCGCGATTTGTTGGCAACTCTGCGGGCGCTCGCCGACAAGTACGAGTATCCAATCATCGTGTCCACCCATCCGCGCACTCGAAAGCGTCTTGAAGCACTGGGCGAGTCGCTGGAGCATCCGCTGATTCGCTTCGCCAAACCATTCGGCTTGCTGGATTACATCAAACTGCAAATGTCGGCGTTTTGCGTGCTATCCGATAGCGGAACCATCACCGAAGAGGCTTCGCTGCTGAATTTGCCAGCGATCACGATCCGCAATGCCCATGAGCGGCCTGAGGGCATGGATGAGGGCACGCTGATCATGAGCGGCCTGAAACAAGAACGCGTACTGGATGCGGTACGTGTTGTGACCAGCCAGCATGAGCGTGACCGGCGGGTGATCCCCGTGGTGCGGGACTATCAGGCCGGACCGGTATCGAAGCAGGTCGTCAGGGTCGTGCTCAGCTACACCGACTACATCAATCGCACAGTCTGGTCGAAGCCCTGAGCATCCACGAGGTAAGTAAATGCGTGTTTTGTTGACCGGCGCCAGCGGCTTTGTCGGCCAGGGATTGTTGGAAAGGATGTCAGTACGGGTCGACCTAGAGTTGATTGCAGCGGTGCGTAGGCCGGTATCGGGCTTTCCAGAGTGCGTTAGTAGTCAGGTGGTCGGCGGGCTTGAGGCGGATACCGATTTGCGAAGTCTGTTGGATGGGGTGGGCGTTGTCATTCACAGCGCTGCCCGTGTTCATGTCATGAACGATACGTCATCTGACCCACTCACCGAATTCCGCAAGGTCAATGTCGACGGCACTTTGAACCTCGCCCGCCAGGCAGCGGCAGCGGGTGTACGGCGCTTTATCTTTATCAGCTCGATCAAGGTTAACGGTGAGGGCGCGTTAGTCGGTGCGCCTTACTTTGCCGATGCTCAGCCTGCTCCGATGGATCCTTATGGCATTTCCAAAATGGAGGCCGAGCAGGGCTTACGCGCCTTGGCGGCTGAAACCGGAATGGAAGTGGTGATTATCCGTCCGGTGCTAGTCTATGGGCCGGGTGTGAAAGCAAACTTCCTGAGCATGATGCGCTGGCTGCACAAAGGTGTGCCTTTGCCTTTTGGGGCTATCCACAACCGACGCAGTCTGGTCGCCTTGGATAATCTGGTGGACTTGATTGTGACCTGTATCGATCATCCGGCCGCCGCCAATCAGACCTTTCTGGTTAGCGATGGTGAGGATCTTTCAACTACCGAGTTGCTGCACAGAATGGGCACGGCCCTTGGTAAGCCAGCTCGACTTTTGCCGTTGCCGAGTCGGCTGATCGAAGTGGGCGCAGCGATGTTGGGTAAGCAGGCACTTGCTCAACGGCTGTGCGGCTCGCTGCAGGTCGACATCAGCAAAACATGTCAACTACTCAATTGGACGCCGCCAGTCAGCGTTGATGAAGCGTTGCGCAAGACAGCTAAGCATTTCATGGAACAGCACGCTAAATGAGTATCTGGTGGTTTTTGCCGGTTGTGGCCGGCGTCGCGCTTTTTTTGACTGGCGCGTTGCGCCGTTATGCCTTGGCTCGCAGCCTGATGGACATTCCCAACGCCCGCAGTTCGCATTCGGTGCCGACGCCGCGTGGTGGTGGGGTGGCTATCGTGGTGAGCTTTTTGTTGGCCTTGCCGTTGCTGGCGTGTATGGATTTGATCGCGTGGCCGATAGCTTGGGCGTTGCTGGGTGCAGGGGCGGGGATTGCCGTGTTGGGCTTTCTCGACGATCACGGTCATATCGCTGCGCGCTGGCGTTTGCTTGGGCATTTCGCCGCTGCCATTTGGGCGCTGTTCTGGCTCGGTGGTTTGCCGCCAGTGGTGATGTTCGGTTTCACCGTTGATCTGGGCTGGTTCGGCCATGCGCTGGCGGCGGTGTATCTGGTGTGGTTGCTTAACCTCTATAACTTCATGGACGGCATTGATGGCATTGCCAGTGTAGAAGCCATTTGTGTCTGTTTGGGTGGTGCGTTGCTGTATGGGTTTTTGGGCTTAGCGGGCTCAACCCAACCTACAGCTTGGATTGCGCCGGTGTTGCTGGCGGCTGCAGTTGCGGGGTTTCTGTTTTGGAATTTTCCGCCGGCACGGATCTTTATGGGCGATGCGGGCAGTGGTTTTCTCGGCATCACCTTGGGCGTGCTGTCGTTGCAGGCTGCGTGGGTCGCGCCACAGTTGTTATGCAGCTGGTTGATTCTGCTTGGGGTGTTTATCGTCGATGCCACCTTTACCTTGCTGCGCCGGCTGTTGAGGGGTGACAAGGTGTATGAAGCCCACCGTAGCCATGCTTATCAATATGCTTCGCGTCAGTATGGTCGTCATTTACCGGTGACCCTTGTTGTGGTTGGTATCAACATCCTGTGGCTGCTACCCATTGCGCTTTGGGTGGGGCTGGGCGGCATAGATGGCTTGTTGGGGCTGTTGATCGCTTATGTGCCGTTGTTGGCGTTGGCGCTGAAATACCATGCCGGTGAGCTGGAGCGGCGGGCGTGAGCGAGCTGACATTACTTATCATCGGTGCGGGCGGCCATGGTAAAGCTGTTGCAGAAGCGGCACTGCTCAGTGGTGAGTGGCAGCGAATCGCCTTCGCTGATGACCGTTGGCCTGAGTTGCGTGAAACCTTTGGCTGGCCGGTTGTGTCCGATGTGGCAGGGTTGGCTGTGCTGCAGGGTACGGCGGCGGGCGCTATTGCTGCGGTTGGCAATAATGCCGTGCGCGAACAGTGGGTAGAGGTCATTCGTGCCGCCGGCTTGCCCTTGGTAACGGTGGTGCATCCCCGCGCTTGCGTCAGTGCCTACGCTGTTATTGGTGCGGGAGCGGCGATTATGGCGCTGGCGATGGTGGGCGTTGATGCGCTGATTGGTGAGGGCGCTATCGTCAATGCCAATGTGACGGTCGATCACGATGCCAGCCTTGGTGATTTTGCCCACCTTGGCGTTGGTGTTCAGTTAGCCGGTGGCGTGAAGATTGGCGCGCGGGCTTGGCTGCAAGCGGGGTGTAGTGCGGGGTATCAGGTGGTGGTTGGTGATGGCGTGGTGTGTGCGCCTGGGACGGTGTTGCGGGCAGAAGGGGTGGTTGCTGGTTAGGTTGTGTGATGTTGTTGGTTTTGATCGTGGTGTGATGTTTTGATTTTGGGCGGACGTTTTCCGCTTTCGCGGGCATGGCCCGCTCCTACGCGCAGTGGTGTTGTACTTCGTGTTTTAGTTGGCGTGCATTTGGTGTTGGGCTTTTATCAATAGTAGGTTTTTATCCGGCGGAGGGCTTCACTTCGCTTGTTTTCATGTTCTAAGGATTGAGGTGTTTGTTGTGTTGAGACTTGCCGAAAAGTTGCGCAGCCGTTTGGTCAGCCTGCCACGGCGTCAAAAGCGACTGATTCAGGTGGCTATGGATGTGGTGCTGGTATGGGCTGCGCTGTGGCTGGCCTTTGTAGTGCGTCTTGGCGAAGCAAGTAGCATCGAGCCCTTGGGTGGGCATGCGTGGTTGTTTGTGCTGGCCCCGTTAATTTCGATTCCTTTGTTTATCCGCTTTGGCATGTACCGGGCGGTGATGCGTTATTTTGGTAATGATGCGTTAGTAGCAATTGCTAAGGCTGTGACGCTTTCGGCCTTGGTTTTGTCGTTGGCGGTTTACTGGTATCAGGGCGCGCCTAAGTTGATTCCCCGTTCTATGGTGCTCAACTACTGGTGGCTGAGCTTGGTCATGATTGGCGGCCTACGCCTGATGATGCGCCAGTATTTTATGGGTGATTGGTATTCTTCAGATAAGCCCTATCGCCTGCAGGGGCGCGATGAGGGCTTGCCGAAAGTTGCGATCTACGGCGCAGGAGCAGCTGGCAATCAGTTGCTTGCAGCACTTCGGCTCGGACGCGGGATGCGGCCAGTGGCTTTTATCGATGATGATTCGGGCATAGCCAGCCGTTCGATTGCCGGTTTACGCGTCTATAGCCCGAAGCACATCCAGCAGATGATTGATGAAACAGGTGCTGGCGAAATTCTTTTGGCTTTGCCCTCAGCTTCGCGTGGGCGGCGGCGTGAAATTCTTGAGACTTTAGAGTTGTTCCCGCTGCATGTCCGCAGTATTCCGGGTTTTATGGATCTGGCCAGCGGCCGGGTAAAAGTCGAGGATGTGCAGGAGGTCGATATTGCCGACTTGCTCGGTCGAGATGCCGTACCGCCCCAGCAAGATCTTTTTCAGCGCTGTATCCGCAACCAAATCGTTATGGTCACCGGGGCAGGCGGCTCTATCGGTTCTGAGCTTTGTCGGCAGATCGTTTCGAGCGGTGTGCGCACGCTGCTGCTGTTTGAGCACAGCGAATTTAATCTCTACAGCATCCACGGCGAACTCGAAGCACTTATCAAACGTGAGTCGTTGCCGTTGCGGTTGGTGCCCATTTTGGGTTCGATCCGCAATGCCGAAAGGTTGTTTGATGTGATTAATACCTGGAGGGTTAATACGGTTTATCACGCGGCGGCTTACAAGCATGTGCCGATTGTTGAGCACAATATTGCTGAGGGTGTGCTGAATAATCTGATTGGTACTCTCAATACAGCTCAAGCTGCTATCCGTGCCGGTGTGAGTAATTTTGTATTGATCTCCACCGATAAAGCTGTGCGGCCCACCAATGTTATGGGCAGTACCAAGCGCTTGGCAGAGATGGTGTTACAGGCCTTGAGCGCTCAGCCTGCTCCGCAGTTGTTTGGTGATAAGTCTGGGGTACGACAGCTGAATAACACGCGCTTTACCATGGTGCGTTTCGGCAATGTGCTGGGCTCATCAGGTTCAGTGATTCCGCTGTTCCATGAACAGATCCGCCGGGGTGGCCCGGTAACAGTTACTCATCCCAATATCACGCGTTACTTTATGACCATCCCTGAGGCCGCCCAGTTGGTCATCCAGGCGGGCGCAATGGGTGAAGGCGGAGATGTGTTCGTGCTGGATATGGGCGAGCCGGTGAAAATTGCTGAGCTGGCGGAAAAGATGATCCATCTCAGTGGTCTGAGTGTTCGCTCATCGAAGAGTCCTCAGGGCGATATTGCTATCGAGTTCACCGGCTTGCGCCCTGGTGAGAAGCTTTATGAAGAACTGCTGATCGGCGATAACGTTAGCCCCACTGAGCATCCGATGATCATGCGCGCCAGCGAGGAGCATTTGTCTTGGGAGGCTTTCAAGGTGGTGCTAGCGGATTTGCTGGCGGCGGTTGAGCGTGATGATTACGAGCGGGTGCGCCAGTTGTTGCGTGAGATTGTTTGCGGCTACAAGCCTGAGGGCGAGATTGTCGATTGGATCTATCAGCAGCGCAGGATTGACCCCAAGTAGTTCTTGCGAGCCTGTATAACGCTGCGTGTTTTTGTGCAGCGTTTTTGTCTGTACCAAAGCCTGCAAAGCAGCATTTTTAAGTTGCGATTTGACAGGTGCTGGGCAGCGTCTAGTTTTGAGAAAGCGTGGAGCAGGAAGTCCCACGCGGGACCTAAAACTAACGTAAGGACACACACCATGCTTAAAGCTCAAATCGCTGCTCTGCTGTTTGCTCTTCTCACTTCACTGTCTTTTATGGCCTCGGCCGCTGAAGTGAAATCTCCCTCGGGTGATGCGGTTAAAGCCGCTGAAGTGGCACCCGTCACCAAGATCAATCTCAATACGGCGGATGCGGCCACGCTGCAACGTGAGTTGCTGGGTATTGGCGAGGTCAAGGCTCAGGCCATTGTGGCCTACCGTTCTGAACATGGTGATTTTGCTTCGGTGGATGAATTACTTGAGGTAAAGGGGATTGGCGAGGCGACGCTTGCGAAGAACCGCGAGAAGCTCAGCATCAACTAACCCAGGTAGTGAATTAATAATGAGGCCGGTGATGAACCGGCCTTTTTGCTTTCTGCTGTTTGGTTTTGTGCGGTTGCTTGGGTATGTTGCCTGCACGAGTCAGGTGGCGTGAGGTGTTGCATGTTGGGGGTAGCGCTGGCTGCGGATGCCGTTGTGGTGGTGCATCTGCTGTTTATTGTGTTTGCGCTGCTGGGCGGTTTGCTGGTGTGGCGCTGGCCGTGGTTGGTTGTGCTGCATTTGCCGGCAGCTGGCTGGGGCGTTTTGGTTGAGTTGATGCGCTGGCCATGCCCGTTGACGCCGCTGGAGCAGCGCCTGCGTATGGTGGCGGGTGAGGCGGGTTATAGTGGTGGTTTTATCGAGCACTATGTGTTGCCGATTCTCTATCCGGCTGGATTAACGCCGCAGATTCAAATCGCGTTGGGATTGTTTGTGCTGGGTCTGAATCTTTTGATTTATGCCGGTCTGGTTAGACGGCGTTGGCGGCGTTTGTGACGGCAACTTAGGCACTCTTATTCAGATGAATGATGGTGCGCAGGCCTTGTCATTTCCCCGGCTACACTGGCCCCATTACTCACAGCAGCAAAGGCAGCGTACGTATGCAAAATCGCATGATGATCACCGGCGCAGGTTCGGGTTTGGGGCGTGAAATCGCGTTGCGTTGGGCGCGTGAGGGCTGGCAGTTGGCGCTCTCCGATGTCAACGAGCCTGGCTTGGTCGAAACCCTGCAGATGGTGCGTGAGGCCGGTGGTGATGGTTTTACTCAGCGCTGTGACGTGCGTGATTACAGCCAGCTCACGGCGTTGGCTCAAGCCTGTGAAGAGAAACTCGGCGGCGTGGATGTCATCGTCAACAACGCGGGTGTGGCCTCGGGTGGTTTCTTTAATGATTTGTCCCTAGAAGATTGGGATTGGCAAATCGCCATCAACCTGATGGGCGTGGTTAAGGGTTGTAAGGCGTTCCTGCCGCTGCTGGAAAAAAGCAAAGGCAAAATCGTCAACATTGCTTCCATGGCTGCCTTGATGCAGGGCCCGGCAATGAGCAACTACAACGTGGCCAAGGCCGGTGTGGTGGCGTTGTCGGAGAGCCTGCTGATCGAGTTGAAGATGCAGGAAGTTGGTGTGCATGTGGTCTGCCCTTCGTTCTTCCAGACCAATCTGCTGGACTCCTTCCGTGGCCCAACGCCGGCGATGAAAGCTGCCGTGGGCAAGCTGCTGGAAAGCTCGCCGATCAGTGCTGCAGATATTGCCGATTACATCTATCAGGAAATCGCCAAAGGCGAATTTATGATTCTGCCGCATGAGCAGGGCCGCATGGCCTGGGCGTTGAAGCAAAAGAATCCGCAACTGCTCTATGACGAAATGACCAGCATGGCCAATAAGATGCGTGCCCCGCGCACCAAATAGGCCTGCTGCGTGAGTCTGACGCCGTTGATTGACGGGGCGTCAGGCCACCGACGACAGGGCAGGGATAAACCTTTGGGTTTCCCTGCCCTTGTTTTTTCTGGATCAGCGCGAAGGGCCAGATGGGCTGCTACGTTGATTTAAGCCGCGACTGTGCTTGCCTGCTATAGGTGCTGACGATAGGGTCGAGCGCCGCTTATGGGCATCTCTATTGCCGCGAAACGGATGAGTAACCTGTGAAACCTTTCCCCCGGGCCCTGCTGTTACTGGCCCTTGTGCTGGCGGCGATTAATCTGCGCCCGGGCATTACTTCCTTGGCTCCGTTGATTGAGCGCATTGCGCTTGAGCTGTCGCTCAGTCGTGGCTTGATCAGCCTGACCACCGCGCTGCCGGTGTTGTGCATGGGTTTGCTCGCGCCATTTGCCCCGCGTTTTGCGCTGCGTCTGGGATTGGAACGCACCATTGCCTTGTGCATGGCGCTGATTGTGCTGGCATTGGCCCTGCGTATGGTGGGGCATGCCAGCGTCATCCTGATTGGCAGCGCCGTGCTGTTGGGCATGGCCATTGCGGTGGCCGGGCCGTTGCTGTCGGGTTTTATCAAGCGGCATTTCGCCGGGCGCATGGGCAGCGTGGTGGGTTGGTATTCGCTGAGCATGGCCATTGGCGGAGCAGGCGGTGCTGTGCTGACGGCCCCGGCGACTCAGTGGCTGTTTGATGACTGGAGTTACGGCCTGGCGATCTGGGCGGTGCCGGCATTGTTGGCGTTGCTCTTGTGGTTGTCCCTGCCGAATCACCCGGAAACGGACGGTGCGAGCAGCGGCTCGGGCCTGCCGTGGGGCAAGCCGCGTGCATGGTTGATCAGTGCGTTCTTTGCCATTCAGGCCGGGCTGTTTTATGCGCTGGCCACCTGGGCTGTGGCGCGTTATCAGGAAGCCGGTTTGAGCGTGATGCACAGCAACAGCTTGTTCAGCGTGTCGATGCTGATGGGCTTGCCCAGCTCGTTTTTGCTGCCGTGGTTGGCGCAGCGCTTTCAGAATCGCTACGTGCTGCTGATGGGCTGTGGCCTGCTGTCGACCCTCAGTTTGGCGATGATCACCTTTGCGCCAACGCTGTGGCCCGAGGTGTGGGCGGTGACCATTGGCTTTGGTTTGGGCGGCTCATTTGCCTTGTCGCTGGTACTGCCGTTGTATGAAGCCGGTTCGCCGATGGCCGTGAGCCGCTGGACGGCGATGATGCTGTGCACCGGTTACAGCCTGGCCTGCGTGACGCCGGTTCTGACCGGCCTGGCGCGCGATGCAGCCGGCAGTTACCTGCTGCCGTTCAGTGTGTTGACCGGCCTGGCCTTGCTGATGACGCTATTGGCCTGGCTGCTGCGGCGCGGGCCGCTCAAGCACGGCGCATAGGCCACTTTAGTACAGCGCTTTCGGCTTTATTGGCAGCCGTTCCTTCCTTGGTGTGGACGGCTGTGATAGAAGGCAGCCTTGATTTGTTGGAGTGGCTGCGTGGAGTCCGAATCCATCGTTTATGGTTGCATCCGTGACTGGCCGTCGGACTGCCCGACGCAAAGTCGTGCGCGTCGGGAAAGTAATCGGCAGGTGCTTGCTCAACTGCCCGCGGGTGATGGCTGGAGCTTGCTGGGGCAAGAGATGTTTGCCTGTTCTGAACAGCCCAGTGACGGCTTGTATCAAACTCAGGTGATCCACTTCGGTGCCAGCTACCGTACTGTGGAATACGAGTGGAGTCTGTGGATCAAACAGTTTGAGGCGCTACTCAAACGTCTGTATTGGGCCAGCGCTGTGGTGCATCTGGAAACCGAGCTGAATGGCACGCACACCTTCCGTTGGGAGTCGGACAACGGCTTCCACAGCCCGCATGAAGGCGAGCTGCGTGTACGTTGCGCCTGGGAGCGCGAGGGCAGCTTGCGCGGTTGATTGGTTGTCATGCTGCCGCGCCATGCACCTGTCGTCGCATGGCGCGGTGTGCTTTCAGTCTTCGGCTAACACCACCACGCGCTGACCGGCGCGCACTGCTGAGCCGGGCTGCACCCGCACCTCGCGAATCACCCCGGCGCGCGGCGCGAGCAGCGGAATCTCCATCTTCATCGACTCCAGAATCACCAACACATCACCGGCGTTGACCCGGTCGCCTTCGCTCACCTGAACCTGCCACAGGTTGCCGGCGATGTGGCTGTCGATACTGTGCAGACCGGCTGCCAAGGGTGCGTCTTCGCCCAGATCAGCGACCACTTCTTCGCTCTCGAAATGCGCCTGGCCTGAGGCGATCCAGCGTTTGCGTTCAGCGTCAAACCCCGCGCGTTGTTGCTGGCGAAAGGCCTCGATGCCCTCAGTTTCTTTGGTCAGGAAATCCTGGTAATCGGCCAGCTTCAATTCGCTGTCTTCGATGCGCAGTTCATAGCGGCCGAGCGGGAAATCGCGACGGATCTGCAGCAGTTCATCGGCGGATACCGGGTAGAAGCGAATCTGATCGAAAAAGCGCAGCAACCAAGGCTTGCCGTCGAACGCGGTGACTTCGCGGTAGCGGTTCCACATCTGCAGGGTGCGGCCAACAAACTGGTAACCGCCGGGGCCTTCCATGCCGTACACGCACATATAGGCGCCGCCGATGCCCACCGAGTTTTCTGCGGTCCAGGTGCGCGCCGGGTTGTACTTGGTGGTGACCAAGCGGTGGCGCGGGTCGAGCGGCGTGGCCACCGGCGCGCCGAGGTAGACGTCGCCCAAACCCATCACCAAGTAGCGGGCATCAAAGACCGTTTTGTACACCTCATCCAGATTCGGCAGGTCGTTGATGCGGCGGATAAATTCCAGGTTGCTCGGGCACCAAGGCGCGTCCTTGCGCACTGTGGTCATGTATTTGTCGATGGCCAACTGGCAGGCCGGGTCATCCCAGGACAGCGGCAGGTGAACGATGCGTGACGGTACTTTGAGGTCTTGTGCGGCGCACACCGCGTCCCACTCGCCGGCGACGATGCCGAGTAAATCGCTGAGGGCGAGGGTTTCCGGCTGGTAATGCACCTGCAGTGAGCGAATGCCGGGGGTAAGGTCGACCACACCATTCAGTTGCTTGGCTTCCAGTGCTTGCATCAGCGCATGGCCACGGAAACGCAGCACCAGATCCAACTCAGGCGCACCGATTTCTAGCAACAGGTGAGTGTCGCCGGATAGGCGCGCGACCAGGCGTTTATCGGCTTCGCCGATGTCGAGGACGATGGGGGAGGTGAAGTCGGCCACGGATAGGCCCCCTCTCCCTTTGGGAGAGGGTTGGGGGCGCCCGGCGTAGGGATAGGGGCTTTGGGCTTGCGCATCAGCCCTCTCCCCCGGCCCCTCTCCCGCAAGCGGGAGAGGGGAGACCAGCACGCACTCGATATTGCCGGCTTTCGCCAGATCCCGTGCAGCCTCGATGCTGACCGGCGCAAAGCGTACTTTATCCCCCGCTTTAAGTTGGCCCAGTTGCCAAAGATCGGCCTCGATGATGGTTACCGGGCAAACGAACCCCCCTAAACTTGGGCCGTCCGGGCCGAGGATCACCGGCATATCGCCGGTAAAGTCCACCGCGCCGATGGCGTAGGGGTTGTCGTGGATGTTGGAGGGGTGCAAACCCGCTTCGCCGCCGCTGTCGCGCACCCACTCCGGTTTTGGGCCGATCAGGCGCACGCCGGTGCGGCTGGAGTTGAAGTGCACTTCCCAGTCGGTGGCAAAAAACGTCTCGATATAGGCCGGGGTGAAGTATTCCGGCGCACCGTGCGGGCCATAGATCACGCGGATTTCGCGCACGGCGGGCAGCGCGCTGCACAGTTCAAGCTGCAGTTGTGCACCGGCTTCGCCATGGGTCAGGGCGGGGATATGCAACACATCGCCGGCTCGCAGCGCGCGGCCCGCGTGGCCGCCGAACTGGCCGAGGGTAAAGGTGCTTTTGCTGCCTAAATAGTCGGGCACCTGAATGCCGCCCTGTAGGCACAGGTAGCTGCGTGCGCCGGCCCCCTGAATAGTGCCCAGGCTCAGGGTGCTGCCGGCTTTGATCAGCAGCGTGGTATTGAGCGGCTGTTCGATGCCGTCCACCTGCAAGGGAATGACCGCGCCGGTAACTGCCACTAGGGCATCGGTGTTAAAGCGCAGGGTCGGGCCGCTCATGGTGATTTCCATGCCGGCCGCGTCCTCGGCGTTGCCCAACAGGCGATTACCCAAGCGCAGGGCGCGGCTGTCCATCGGCCCCGAAGGCGGCACGCCAACGGCCCAATAGCCGAGGCGGCCGGGATAATCCTGCACGGTGGTTTGCGTGCCTGCGCTTAGCACCTCGAAGGTGGTGGCGCTGTAAGTGAGGCCTTCCAGGCAGCGGGTCCAGGGGTGGCCGCTGGCGAATGGCGCGTCCGTGAGGATCTGCCGCAGGTAATCGCGGTTGGACGCCACGCCATACAGCACGGTTTCAGCCAGTGCTTGGCTGAGGGCGGCGCTGGCCGCATCGCGGCTATCGGCCCAAGTGATGACCTTGGCAATCATCGGATCGAAGTAGGGCGGGATCTCGCAGCCGGCTTCGACCCAGGTGTCGATACGCAGCGCTTTACCGTCAGCCTTGGGGAAGTCCACGGCGGTAAGCAGGCCGGGGCTGGGTTGAAAGTCACGACCCGGGTCTTCGGCATACAGACGCGCTTGAATGGCGTGGCCGCTGGGTTTCAGGGTGGTTGCCAATTCGCTGAGCGGGGGCAGATCGCCTGCCGCCAGCTCGATCATCCAGCGCACCAGGTCAACGCCCCACACCTGTTCGGTAACGCCGTGTTCGACCTGCAGGCGGGTGTTCACTTCGAGGAAATAGAAGCGCCCGGCATCACTGTCGTAGACGAATTCCACGGTGCCGGCGCTGCGGTAATTGACCGCCTTGGCCAGTTTGATCGCCGCTGCGCAGAGTTCATCGGCCATGCCGGCTGGCAGGTTGGGTGCCGGGGTTTCTTCCAGCACTTTTTGGTTACGCCGCTGCACCGAGCAGTCGCGCACGCCAAGGGCGAGGACTTCGCCGCGACCGTCGCCAAACACTTGCACTTCCAGATGGCGGGCGCGCTGGATGTACTTTTCGATAAACACACCGCTGTCGCTGAAGTTGTTTTGCCCCAGGCGTTTCACGGCTTCGAAGGCGTCACTTAGTTCGGCGGCACTGTGGCACACGCGCATGCCGATGCCGCCGCCGCCGGCAGTGCTTTTCAGCATCACCGGATAGCCGACCTCATCGCCTGCGACCAGCGCGGCGTCGAGGTTTTCCAGCAGTTCGGTGCCTTCCAGCATCGGCACGCCATGCTGTTTGGCCAGGGCGCGGGCGGTGTGCTTGAGGCCGAAGACGCGCAGTTGCTCGGGCGTGGGGCCGACAAAGGCGATACCAGCGGCTTCGCAGGCTTCGGCAAAGGCGGCGTTTTCCGAGAGAAAGCCATAGCCGGGGTGGATCGCGCGGGCTCCGGTTTGCTTGGCGATGGCGAGGATTTTCTCGACGACCAGATAGGTGTTGGCCGCCGGGCCTTCGCCCAGGCTATGCGCCTCATCGGCTTGCTGCAGGTGCAGGCTGGCGACGTCGGCCTCGGAGTAGACGGCCACGCCTTTTACGTCGAGTTGACGCAGGGTGCGCAGAATGCGACAGGCAATGGCGCCACGGTTGGCGATCAGTAATTTGCTGAACATTCGAGGTGTCCTCGAAAGGGCGGGCCGTCCCGCAGTATTCGGTCTGCACCCCGGTCGTCCGAGGTGGAAAGGCTTTTGCTCCCTCTCCCTTGGGGGAGAGGGTTGGGGAGAGGGGCTTGGGTTTATGCTGGTCAGCTTGCCCTCTCCCCCGGCCCCTCTCCCGCAAGCGGGAGAGGGGAGAAAATCAATCCCACACCAGCACTTCAGCCGGGGTTGGGTTGTAGCCGTTGCACGGGTTGTTCAGCTGCGGGCAGTTGGAGATCAGCACGATCACGTCCATGTGTGCGATCAGTTCAACGTATTTGCCGGCGGCGGAGATGCCGTCTTCAAAGGTCAGGCCACCTTCGGGCGTCACCGGCACGTTCATAAAGAAGTTGATGTTGGCGCTGATGTCGGCTTTGTTCAGGCGGCCGTCGTGCAGGCTGGCGCGCAGGAAATTATCGCGGCAGCTGTGCATATAGCGCTTGTCCAAGGCGTAGCGCACGGTGTTGCTTTCCTGGGCGCAGGCTCCGCCGAGGGTGTCGTGGCGCCCGCAGGTGTCGGCGCTGATGGTCAGCATCGGTTTACCCAGGTTGGAATACAGCACGCTGCCGGTGGTCAGGTAGACGCGGTTCTGTTTGCGCAGGGTGCGTTGCACGTCATAGCGCTCGCGCGGGTTGGCGGCGCTGTAGAACAGCGTATCGACCGCTTGATTGCCTTCCAGATCAAGCAGGCGCAGGGTTTGCCCGGCTTTGACTTCACAGAGAAACGGCTCGCCCGCGCCGATGGTGGCGCGGTACACGGCGGCTTCGGGGTGCTTGTTGCTTGCGGTAAGGGTCATGTGCGCCGGCCTCAGATATACAGACGTTCGGTGTTATGGAAGCCCCGCGCGTTTTCCGGGCGTGAGGTGCGGCACAGCACGCTGATGCCGTCGCTTTCCACCTTGTGCCAGCTCAGTTGCAGCGGCTTGGGCGCGTACTCGGGGTTGGGGTCCATGGGGTGCTGCAGGGCGGTGAGCACCACCAGCGTGTCCATCGGCGCGTACAGCTCGATGTAGTCACCGGCCTTGGCGTTGTTGGCGGCAAAGTGGAAGCAGCCGTCGCTGTCGACCGTGACCTTGCTGAACAGGTTGAGGCACATCAGCAGGTCTTGCAGATTAAGGTTCCACTTGCCCATTTCCACCAGCAGGTTGTCCACGCCATTGCGGAAGAAGCCGTTGCGCAGTTGTTGATAGTTGCCGCTGCCGTATTTCTCCTGCACCTCTTCGGCATTCAGCACGCCGCCGAAGCTGTCGTGCCAGCCGCAGGTATCGGCGGTGATCGCAGCCAGCACGCGGCCCATGTCCGAGTACAGGCAGTGGCCGGCGGTGAGCTTGGCGGTGTGTTGGCATTTGAGGCTGTCGGGCAGGTTCAGCCGTTCGCTTTTCTCGGCCGCGTTGAGCAGCAGCAGGCTGGCATTGGCACCGCCTTCGAGGTCGGTTAAGCGCAGTAGTTGGCCACGCTTGAGGACAAAGGAGGTGTGGCCGCCACCGGGGACGAGTTCCTCGTAGAGGGTGGGGCGCAGGCTTAATGAGGCAGTCATCGGGTGCTCCTACAGGGCCGGTTGCAGGTTGCCGCTGATATGCGCGGGCAACGCTTCGACGGCGGCGCGGGTGGCGCGGCGGTCACTGTTGAGGGGGATGTCGTAGGTGATGCGCGCGCCAAAAGCGTTCGGTGCGTGCGGGTCAATGCGGGTTTTATCGAACACCAGCAGGCGGGTGCCGAGGCTGAAGCCTTCGCTCAGGTCATGGGTGACCATGAATACCGTGAGCTGGGTTTCGTGCCACAACTCCAGCAGCAGGCTGTGCATGTCTTTGCGGATGCCGGGGTCGAGCGCACCGAAGGGTTCGTCGAGCAGCAGCACGCGCGGTTGCATGATCAGCGCCTGGGCAATCGCCAAACGCTGCTGCATACCGCCGGACAAGGCGCTGGGGTATTTGTCCAGCGCATGGCCGAGGCCGACTTTTTTCAGCATCACGGCGGCCTGTTCGCGGGCGTCGCGTTTGGCGCTGCCGAACAGCCGACCGAGTAGTTTTGAGCGCGGTAACTCTAGGCCGATGGCGACGTTATCCAGCACGCTCAGGTGCGGGAATACGGAATAGCGCTGGAATACCACGCCCCGGCTGGCGTCGGGCTCAGCGGCCAAGGGCTGGCCGCCGAGCAAAATCTCGCCACGGCTGGCGCGCTCTTGACCGAGCAGCAGGCGCAGGAAGGTCGACTTGCCGCAGCCGGATGCGCCAACCAAGGTGCAGAACTCGCCTTCGTTGATGCTCAGGTTCAGACGTTCCAAAACAACCTGATCGCCATACTCCTGCCAGACGTTATTGACCTGAATAAAGGCGCTGCTTTTTTTATCGCTCATGACTTAGCCCCTTCAAACCAGGGGAAGCACACCCGGGCCAACTGGCGCAGGCCCAGGTCCATTAGCCAAGCGAGCAGGGTGATCCACACCACGTAGGGCAGGATCACGTCCATGGCCATGTAGCGGCGTACCAGCGGCGTTTTGCAAGGTAGTTGTCGCGTCAGCCGTGTTTTTAAGCTGCTATTTTCACTGCCGGCTGCTCCCTCTCTGGGTTGAGTGTGACG